>Ga0080003_1000685_pt1 | contig 20993 bp, 25 predicted proteins | sample JossMetagenome_FD_69206 | JGI IMG/M metagenome (GOLD analysis project Ga0080003, IMG submission 69206) | Hot spring microbial communities from Joseph's Coat, Yellowstone National Park, USA - JC2_E (SPADES assembly) (version 2) | ecosystem: Environmental > Aquatic > Thermal springs > Hot (42-90C)...
TGACGTTAAAGATACAGTTTATCAAACTGCGGGAATCGCCTTTTTTGTAAGGGAGATTCCCAATCAAGTTGGGAATGACAGTTTTGTAATATTTATCGTAATCTTGATGCACATCATGAGTTCATGAATATCTTACTCGATCTGTCTTTGTATATTCATTCGTTCTTAATTGAGAGTTAAATTTTGTATCATATAATCATATATGTAAATATAAGAATATAAGGTGAGAAAAGATGATCACAAAAAATATCGGTATCGCTGATATGTTGAAGGTATTGGCAGATGAAACGAATTTAAAAATGCTTTCATTTTTAAAATTAAAGCGCGAACTTTGCGTTTGCGATCTTCAAAACTTGCTCTCCACGAATCAACCAAATGTCTCAAGGCATCTGAAGGAGCTGATGAATGTAAACTTAGTAAGCGTAAGACAAGAAGGAAAATGGCATTACTACTCCATAAAAGAAATTCCTCTTTTTGTAGAAGAAATTCTTAAAGTTGCAATGGAAGAGTACGATCTTTACAAAGTAAAGTTTGATCCTCAAAAATGCGATTAAGGAGGCAATCATGAAAAAGAGTGTGCTTTTCATATGTACCCATAACTCTGCAAGATCACAAATGGCAGAAGGACTTTTAAGATCTATGTACGGAGACAAGTATGAAGTGGCAAGTGCTGGAACGATAGCCTCTCAGGTTAATCCCTATGCCATAGAGGTTATGAAGGAGATAGGAATAGACATATCAAATCACAGATCCAAAAGCATAGAAGAATTCAGAGGAAAGACATTCGATTACGTTATCACCGTCTGCGATCGGGCAAATGAGACATGTCCTTTTTTCCCGGGCAAGGTTCACATTCATAGAAATTTCGAAGATCCTGCCCTTGCAACCGGATCAGATGAAGAAAAACTCAAAGTGTTTAGGAAAGTGCGCGATGAGATAAGGTCATGGATAGAAGATGCTTTTGGAAAGGGTAAGATAGCGCAGGAAGAATCCTTTACAATCAAATGAGGGATATGAAATGAGCAACGCAAAAGACAAAAGTGTCCTAAGACAACTTGGATTGAAAAACATCCTTTTTCCGGTATTTGTAATCATAGCCATATTCCTTGGATTATTACTTGGAAGAGATGTTAAAACCGGTAGCGATGTGTTATCGATCTATGGTATACCAATAGGATTATTTTTCATGATATACCCGGCAATGGTAAAGGTAAGAATCAATGAACTCGGCAGGAGTTTTAAAAACTTTAAAAGTATTGGCTTGATGATAGGATTGAATTATCTCATAGCTCCATTTCTTGTTGCCGGACTTGCTTACGCGTTTTTTTATCTTTTCTATGACATGAAGTTGATTTCTTTGAGCATGGCTCAGCAGGCGATAGTTGGAATAATATTGCTTGGTGTGGCTCCATGTATAGCAATGGTCATGGTTTGGACTGATATGTCAATGGGAAACATGTCTATGGCGGTATCCTTTGTAGCGTGGAATTCGATAATTCAAATAATAACGACACCATTTTTCATATATCTTCTTGCAAGAACAAAGGTTTCGATAGATCCATATTTGATATTGGAAAGCATTTTTTTGTATCTTGCCCTGCCTTTTTTTGCAGGAATTCTTACAAGATATCTTTTACAAAAGAAATCTTATTTTTTTAAAATAACAAATGTGCTTGGAAATGTACAAACTATAGCCTTACTTTTTACCATCCTTGTCATGTTTTGGAGTGAAGGATACGGGATAATCGAATACCCTTCTTTGATATGGATGGTGGCAATAGTCATGCTTGCATTCTATTTTTTGCTTTTCAACGTTGGATATCTTACGTCAAGAAAATTAAAATTCAACTACGAAGATTCAACAGCAATAGGATACACGGTTGCTGCAAGAGACTTCGAAATTTCGATCGCGATAGCCATAACGGCCTTTTCCGCATACCCGTTCGTTCCGATAGTCACAGCAATAGGGCCTTTGCTTGAAATTCCATTGATGCTTTTACTTGTCATGTTTCAGTTGAAGAGAAAAAGAAAGATAGAGACCGGTGTAAATTGAGATTTCTATCTATCACAAAAATTAGCCCACTTGTAGATTATTTTCATTGTAAAAATGGTAAAATAGTTATTGTCATAAGTTCATTATTATATTTTAAAGAAGGTGAAGTTAGTGAAAGAAATTGAATTTGATGTGGTGGTAATTGGTGGTGGCTCTGGTGGCACTCCGGGTGCAAATTTGCTTGCGAAGAAAGGCCTTAAAGTGGCTCTTGTGGAAAAAGGCAGAGGTCTTGGCGGTACTTGCCTTTTTGAAGGATGCATTCCTTCGAAAATTTACATTGAAAGTGCTTCAAGATACAATATGTTACATGAAATGAAAGATTTTGGAATCGAAGGCTCTTTTGATTTTAAGGTTGATTTTCGCAAGATAAAAAGTAGAAAAGAAGAGATTCTCAAGGCAAGAACAGAAAGGGCAAGTAAAGGAGCTGCAAAAAACCATTTGAATGTTTTTTACGGCTTGGCTAAAATATCGGGCCCAGATACTGTCGATGTTAATGGAAAAGACGGAGATTTAAGGCTTAAGTTCAAAAAGCTCATCATGGCAACTGGATCTGAAGGAGTAAGAATACCCATAAAGGGCAATGATTTGTGTTTGTCCGTTGAAGATATCTTTGAACTTGAAGAAAAACCTGAATCTATGGTGGTAATTGGCGGTGGATATATAGGTGTGGAAATGGCCTCTATGCTCAGAAGAGTGGATACAAAGGTTACGATCATAGAACTTTTGCCAAGACTTTTGTCAACGGAAGATGTGAACGTAAGCATAGCCGTGGCGGAAGGACTTCAAAATTCAGGAATAGATATCCATGTCAATTCAAAAGTGATATCAGTCGAAAAATCAGATGATGGATTTGCAGTTAGGTATTCTGAAAATGGAGAAGAAAAAGTTGCTTATGGTCAAAAGGTCTTAATGGCAGCGGGCAGAAAACCAAGAACGGATGGCATAGATCTTGGAATGCTTGGAATAGAAAAGGGCAAGCGTGGCGAGATCCCTGTCAACGATTACATGCAAACCATAAACGAAGATGTTTACGCTCCAGGTGATGTCAACGGTAAACTCATGCTCGCGCATGCCGCGACGGTTGAATCTTTGACGGCGGCGTACAAGATTCTTGGAAAAGATGTTGAGATCAATTACAACGCTATACCACACGCAATCTTTAGCGATCCAGAAAGTTCAAGTGTTGGAATAGATTCGACAAAGGGAAAAGAAATGGGATACGAAGTTTTTAGATATCCATATTCGGAAGATGCCAAGGCACTCATAATGGGAGATAAAAAGGGATTCGTTCAATTTGTTGTAGAGCCCCAAAGTCACAAACTTATGGGTGCTCAGATAGTTGGAAAAGAAGCCTCTGAATTGATAGCAGGACCTACACAGGTGATAAAGATGAATGGTACGATTGAAGATATTACATCGTGTGTTTACACCCATCCGACTTTAAGCGAAGTTGTCTTTGAAGCGGCAGAAAGTGCTTTAAGTCTACTTGACAAAAAACAAGTGGCAAAGACAGAAAAGTTATAATAGATATGAAAAAAGCCCCTAATCGGGGCTTTTTTATTTGGCTCCAAACTGATCGCAGGCATCTATGACAAGTCTTATGTGAGCCACCGCCGGACCACCGCCCATAACACCTGCAACCATAGCAGATTCAATTATTTCCTGCTTAGTTGCGCCTTCTTTTACCGCATTTTTAACGTGATAAGCAACACAATATGGGCATTGAGTTACAACACTCAAAGCCACAGAGATCAATTCCTTGAACTTTGAAGATAAAGCACCACTCTTTTCTCCTGCCTTTACAAATTCTCCAAAACTTTTGGTATATTCAGGAGAATTTTCTCCTAACGTTTTCATTACATCCATGAACTGATCGTAGTATCTGTTCATGTCATCTGAAAGTTGTTCATTTTGCATGACTGACATGATTTTAACTTCCTTTCTCTTCTATTTCTATCTCATGAAGTTCATACTCGTTGACAAGATTTTTTGATCTCCTTGAAAATAAACCGGCTATTTTCCAGTGTAATTTCATGTATGTCACAAGAAACGGAATTTGCAGTAAAGGTGTTAGAGCAGCTGGAATCGCCGCAAGGCCTATGCCTGCTCCAAGTGCTATCGCCATAGCTGTTCCTTCATTTTGTCAACACCGAAATTTTTGCTCTTCCTTGGTAATTGAGTATCATCTACAACTAAAATCATAGGTTTACTGTTGAACTGTTCAAGAATCCATGTCATTATTTCTTTATCCAACTTTGACCAAAATTCTTCATGACCATTCATAAATCTTGTCAATGTTGTATGCGATAGGTCAATCAAAGCATCTTTAGAAATAGATGAAACTGAAGAATGTTTCTTTGATATGATGCCCTGAACGAGTCCAAGTAAATCTTCAAGATAGAATGCTTCAAAATCACAAAAGAAAGAGCCAAAATCTTTTTCTAAAAATGAGCGAATAGATGTTAAAATATTCATGCCGACCACACTCCTTAGGTTTTTCATGTTAGGAATATTCTAATTCCAATGTGGTCGGCTTTTCAATAAAAAACTTACTTGTCAAAGAACTTTAAATCTATTCTTAACATTTGCTGTTACATTCACGCACATCATGAGTTGCTTAAATTTAAGACATTTCTAACGTCATTATCCTACGTCTTCGTCAGCCTTAATTTTTACATTTTTAAAAATTTTGGTGCATTATTTCACTCTTCTTTTTCCACTGTTGGCAGAGATGAAACTTTCTTACTCACTCCTTTTTTGAAATACTTTTCAATTGGCTTTTCAAGGTGTATGTACACAACGAGTATGATCATCTGAAAAATAGGTAAAACTGCCGCCGGTATTGCGACCAGCGGATCGAATGCCATCGTTGCTATCGCAACTGCCGTGCTGTTGTTCTTACTTGTACTCAGAAAAACAATACCCATATGATCTTTGTAAGATAAACCAGCTTTTTTGTCTATGAAAGTTACGAGTGGAAGCATTATTCCGAGATAAAGAAGTGTTACTATTGATAGGCTTATAAGAATACTCCACTTTTGAATGAGCAACTCACCTTTCATGAAGAAGATAACGCCTATAACTCCAAACATGAAAAGCATCGTACTCGTTGAAAGCAATGAATTTATCTTTTTTAAGCCGCTATTTCCCATGAATTTTATCACGGCAAATCTTGTCAGTATACCTAAGATCATCGGAAGAATTATGAGTAGAAGAATGCTTTGAAGTATGAGCATCATCGGTATGGCAACGCCTCTTGTCATGAAAGAAAGGTAAATAGGTGTTAGAATCGGGATCAGCAAAAAACTTATAGTCTGGGCTATGGTTGCGGTTTCAATGCTTCCCTTGGCAATGCCGGTGTATCCAACACTTGAAGAACCAACGGGCATGAGCATCACGATCATGAAACCGAGCGAAAGCATTGCGTTGTGTAGGAAAAGGTAAGATAATACAAACGCTATAACAGGAGTAATGGCATAATTGTATATCAGACTTAGTCCCACGGCTTTTGGCTTTTTTATCATCTTTGGTATTTCCTTCAAGTCTAAATTGACCATCATCGGATATATCATGAAAAAGACGAAAACAGTCACAAGATTTTTGAATACCAGCGTATTATCTTTGGCAAAAGGTGCGTACATTATCCCAAGTCCCCATCCAATTGCCAAAGCTACGATCGAATAAATGATCAGGTATTTTTTTAAATTATTAGCAACCAATTCAAACAATTGAATCATCTGCTTTCTCTCCATCGTAGATACTTTCAAATCCAACTTTTTCAATTTTCCCAACTATTTCAACCGAGTCTTTCAATGTGTTGTAAGTTGTGCTGTATTTGGCGGTGTAATCGAAGAGTTTCTCAAGTTGTTCATCAGTTCCGTTGGTGTTTATATGAATTACATACTCTATTCTGACAACTTTTGGAGGCTCTTCTTGCCTATAAACCTGTAAATCAACACTCAAATCGGAAAAATTCATCCTCATCTTCTTTGCTATTCTCTGTGCATTTATCAAAAGGCATGATCCAAGTGCGTTGCCTATTATTTCGGCCGGTGAAAAACCGTAAGGATGTGTACCATCATCTTTTACATCTGACAGCACCTTTATATCTCTTGCTTGAGTAAGAGCTATCCCGTTTTCGACTAAAGTTTCCTTAATTTTGAAAACTTTCATTCTTTGACCTCCATTTATGAACTTATGCTCATAATCTATTCTAAATCACTCTTGTTTCTTAACGGTTAAGAGATGAATAAATTTTGCGAAATATTTCGCACTTGATTCTATGAGAATGATAAAATGGTTATGGGCAAAAGACTATCATTATCGATGCACCTGGCAAATGATCCTTGACATAAAAGGTCTTAATGTCATATACTCCCTATGGGTATATTTATTGTAAAGATTAAGGAGATGATTTTGAGTGTCTTTAAAAGTGAAAATATATTCTACACCATCTTGCCCACATTGCAAAGCGGCAAAGAATTATTTCAAATCTCTTGGGATATCATTTGAGGATGTAGATGTTTCAAGAGATCAAAGGGAAGCAGAAAGGATGGTTCAGAAGACACATCAGTATGGTGTGCCTGTCATAGAACTTGGCAATCAAATTGTCATAGGTTTTGACAGGAACAAGATAGACAGAATTTTGGGGGTGAGGTAAAGGACAGAAGATTTCAGAATTTACATATCTTTTTTGGATAAATTTCTTTACATAAGATCACATGCCCTTGAAAGATCTATAGAAAGAGAGATTGGCTTTGATAATTTAAAGGAAATGCTTGAATCAAAAGAATCTGAAGCAACCTTACAAAGGAATGGAAGGATAAGAATTCAAAATAAGAAGATCGTCGCCATAATTCAAATAGATGGTGACGATCTTGTTTTAATAACGGCATTCAGGAAATGAATTCATAATCGATAACTTGAAATGTATTTAACCTGTTGTTTGCAGAAATCTTCCATTCTATCGAAATCGAAGTGGCAAAATCGGTTTTTAACCTTCCATGTTCAATCCAATATCTTGCTTTTTCATCGTTATATATGCCTGGATTCGCGATGATTTTTAGTTTTATAGGTCTATTTATAACTTCTACCTTTTCTATCTGTGGTATTTTTTGAATTTCTTCTTTGACTTTCGTGATGAATTTGTCAGATGGAAGAGGATACAAGTTGATGAGAGCGAAGTTTTTAGAAAGTGGACCAACAATCTTTACATTTGCGATTGAAAAAACCATTCCTGAATTTTTAACGAAGTTCATGAGCAATACGTTGGATTCATAAACTGCCTTACCGTGAAATTCGGCGGAAGTCATCATCTTAAGTAAATGCTTTAGAATGCATCCTTCTCTTCTCGAATTTTCTCCTATTTTGTCTATTTTCAACCCAAGAATTTGTGCTATATTTTGTATTTTTTCTCTTGATAAAGTGGAAATTGGAGAGTATATGCCATCATTTACCTTTATTCCCTGTTGCCCCCATGTATCTTCCAATTCAGCGCCAGTAATGACGATACCATCTTTAGAATATTCTTTGACTTTTTGAAGTTTTGGACCTCTTGTACATGCGTTACATGCTGGACCCGCTTTCCAGATGTTTTTTTGCCATTCGGATCCATCCACAAATACATGTTTCAATCCCATCTCAGATGAAAAATTTTTAACTATATCAATAGTTTGGGGATAGGTAAAGTCAAACCTTGTCGTTACAAGTTCAACTCTTTCTGAGCCAACAGCCATTTTTGACAACGCTGCCACAACACTTGAATCAAGCCCTCCAGAAAAGGCCACGTAAGCCTTTTTGTTGCCGACAGTTTTTCTTATGTCCTCAATTATAGAATCTATCAGATCACCAAATTGAGAGATATTTTTCACCTCCGTCTGGCGCTATCACGACGATATTTTTGAAATCACGACGGTTGATGATCTTTCTTGCAGCTGCTACGGCTGCCCCTGAAGAAATTCCAAGAAATAGCCCTTCTTTTTTGGAAAGGTAGTTAGCCATATCTTTAGCCTCTTCGGTTGAAACGGTTAATATCTCGTCAACAATTGATGGATCGTAATTTTTTGGAATGAATCCTGCTCCTATCCCCTGAATGCCATGAGAAGATGATTTACCTTCAGAAATAACTGGAGATTCTGAAGGTTCAACTGCAAATATCTTTATACTTTTTGAGAACTGTTTCATGAATCTTCCAATACCAGATATCGTGCCACCTGTACCAACTCCTGCAACGATAGCATCCAATTTGTAATTCATCTGGGATAAAATTTCAGGTCCTGTCGTCAGAAAATGGATCTTGGGATTTGAAGGGTTTTCAAATTGATTAAGCATTATGGCATGACGTTCTTTGACAATTTCTCTCGCCTTTTCAATTGCACCATTCATTCCAAGATTTGCCGGCGTCAAAAACAATTCTGCTCCGTAAATTTCAAACAATTTTCTTCTTTCTATCGTTAAATTTTCCGGCATCGTCAAAATAACTTTTATATCATAATAAGATCCAATCATCGCAAGACCTATTCCGGTATTTCCAGAAGTTGGTTCCACTATAATTGATCCTTCATGTATAAGTCCATTCTCAATGGCATCGCTTATCATTCCGAAAGCAGTTCTATCCTTGACACTACCTGCCGGATTGGTTTTTTCCAATTTTAACCAAATTTGATTCATCGTTTTTAAGTTCACAATCGGGGTCTTTCCTATCAGGGAAATCAAATTCACGCATCATCACCTTCCTTTCTATGATTTTTGCTGGATTCCCAACGGCAGTTGCGAAAGGAGGAACATCTTCAAGCACAACGGCATTTGCACCTATCTTTGCTCCATGTCCGATCGTTACAGGTCCTAATATAACGGCGTTTGCGCCTATCATAACATTTCTACCCACGGTAGGATGTCGTTTCCCGTTCATTACCCTTGCCGTTCCAAGAGTAACGCCATGGTATATTAAAGTTCCACGGCCGATAAAAGTGGTTTCCCCTATTACGACACCTATGCCGTGATCTATGAAAATGCCACATTCTATTTCTGCGGCGGGATGAATATCCATCCTGTAAATTACACGATTTAAATATCTAAAACTCATGGCCACAAATTTCATATTTGACATCCAAAAAAAATGTGAAAATCTGTAAAGCATCAAACCGTGAAAGGAAGGAGAAAAGAGAGAAATATCGAGGCCAGACTTAACGGAAGGATCTAACTTCATTCCAAGTCTGTAATCTTCCTTTATAGCACGCAAAGTAATTTCAAGATTTCTGAATAACAATCGCACCCCATAAAAATCATCTCCTAATGTAGACAATTATACTCGTAAATAAGATAACATAAATCCTTGACAAAATCAAGGGCTTTTTAGATGAACAACTTTTTTGTATGCAATTTTAGTTCTTCGTATATTCTCTTTGAAGTTGGTGTTACCGATAACCCACCAAGGCCGGTGCAGCGTAACTCGTAAGGCAACATCTTTCCAACTTCATCCATGGCTGTAAGTGTTTCATCAAGAGGAATAACTTTGTCATATCCTGCTAAAACCATATTAGCAGAAGCTATTGCATTAACGCCTGCCATTATGTTTCTCCCTAAGCAAGGCCATTCTACTCTGTCACCAACAGGGTCGCAAACTAGACCCAGTACATTTTGTAAGGCAATAGAAGCTGCATCAACACCCTGCTCTGCACTTCCACCTACTAATTGCACTAAACCAGCAGCAGCCATACCTCCTCCAGCACCACACTCAAGTTGGCAACCGCCTATTTCAGCAGCAAAACCACTTTTTTCAGAGATAAAAACACCAATTATTCCTGCTGCAAGCATAGCCTTTGTAATGTCATCGATATTAAATCCCATTACTGTAGCTGTACCAATGATCGTACCTGGCAAGCCACCAGCTGCTCCTGCAGTTGGTGCTGCTACAATAACACCCATCGAACTTTTAACCTCCATCATTGAGGTAATATAAGATATTACTGTGTTTACAACATCACCAGGAATTAATTTGCTCTTATTCTTTTCGATCAAATAAGCCTGAGGACCGAGAATCCTATCTTCGTAAGAAGTACCTTTAAGTCCTGCTTCAATGGACGATTTCATTAAGACAACAATATCCTTCATCTTGTCAAAGACTTCTTGCTGGGATATACTGCCTCTAGCGCTCTCGTACATTACAGCTAGTTCCCATAGTTGTAAGTTTTTTTCTGATGCTACCTTCAACATCTCCTTACTACTCCTAAAAGGCACTACACAATTTTTTCTGGACATAATAGGAAGAACAGGTGCAATCTGGACAACATTTTTCACCTGTCCAATATTTTGAATCTGATTAATTACCTCAACTGGCAATTTGTAACCAGTCTTAATGTCAATTAGGCCGTGGTGGTTATTTACAGTGTAATCACAAAAATCAAAATCTCTAATTAGCGTTACGATTGTTTCCTCTTTTTGTTTTAATTCCGCCTCATCTATATCATCCACGAATACAAGTGTTTCATAAAAATCACCAGCAATACTGACCTCGCATCCTTCAATTTTCTGAACTTCGATCATGCCACCACCAACTGAAATAGCAGTAAGATGTATAATCTGTCCCTCATCACTATTGAGTATCATACTATACGTATTGGGGTGTTTTGCTGAGTAATCTACAATCTTGAAGCTGACGTTAATTCCTTCTTGCACAGCCAACTCAAGCGATTTAGGCAAACGATCATCGGTAGGGTTCAAGCCCAAAAGGCCGCCAACCAAACCCATATCTGAGGGTATAAACTAATTTGAAGAGTATAAACTAATTTATGTAAACCTCCATTTTGATTCAATTCGTTGTCTTGACAGAGGCATCACAGAAATGGTATAGTGAAGTAGTGTGACAGTAAAAAAATTTGGATCCTTGTATAATTCCGAGAATACGGCTCGGAAGTTTCTACCAGACAACCGTAAATTGTCTGACTACAAGGTGTGATTGGTGTTTAGATCACTCCTTGTAAGTGATTTTTTCTTTTTTATGGAGGTATACTTATGGAGTTGATCAGAAGAGGGAAGGTCAAATCTGTCTATGACAATGCAGATGGAAGTGTTATCATCCAATTCAGGGATGATATTACAGCCGGTAACGGAGCCAAGCATGACATAATTGAAGGGAAAGGTATCCTTCTAAACGAAATTAACGAAATCTTTTTTAACTTGCTGAATTCCCACGGAGTAGCTACCCACTATGTGAAGAAGTTTTCTGCAAATGCTTTTAAGGCTAAAAAAGTACAAATTATACCTCTAGAAGTAGTGGTGAGGAATTACGCTGCCGGTTCATTTTGCAAAAGGTATGGGATTGAGAAGGGTAAGAAGTTAGAACCAATAGTTGAATTCTTTCTAAAAGATGACGCTCTCGAAGATCCTCTCATTTGCAAAAATGTCGCGGCATTACTTGGCTATGCAACTTTTGCGCAGCTTGACAGAATAGAACAAATTGCACTTAATGTGAATCAAATACTATTTGATTTTACTAGAAATCATGGAATACTTCTTGCTGATTTCAAGATAGAAGTTGGATTTTGTGATAATACCATTCTCGTTGCCGATGAAATATCTCCAGATACATGTAGATTTTGGGATGCGGAAACAGGTGCCTCTTTGGATAAGGATATTTATCGTCACTCAGAGGGCGATCCTCTTATTGGATATAGAGAAGTACTGAGGAGAATTTCGTCATGAAATTCAGATTTAGCATAAAAGTAAAAATGGCACCTCATATTTTTGATCCACAAGCATCAACAATCGAGAAAAGCTTGAAAAAAATGTCATATCCTGTTGGTGATTTTGCTGTAGGAAAAGTTTTTGACTTTTCGATAGAGGCCCCTTCTGAGGAATGTGCGAGATCTATTGCAAAAGAAATCGCAGAAAAAGTGCTTTCGAATCCCGTTTTAGAAACATTTGTTTTGGAGCGAGAAGAATGAAAGCGGCCGTCATAATCTTTCCGGGCACAAATTGTGACCGTGAAACTCGCAAAGCGCTTGAATTAAGTGGTTTTCAAGTTGATTATGTATGGCACGAATGGGACTCTATCAATAAGTACAATCTTGTAGTACTTCCAGGTGGTTTTTCTTATGGAGATTATTTACGACCAGGGGCCATAGCACGTTTCTCTCCTGTAATGAAATCAGTTGAAAAATATACAATTGAGAAGCAAGGAATAATTCTTGGAATATGCAACGGTTTCCAAATACTTCTTGAAGCAGGATTACTTCCAGGAGCGATGATGAAAAATGATGTTGGGCATTTCATTTGTAAAACTGTGAAGTTAAATGTTGAACCGACAAAGGTATTTTATAAAACAAAAAGAGAAGTAGAACTTTACATAGCTCATAGTGATGGGAAATACGTTGCTGATCCCAAAACAGTTGAAGAACTTGAAAAAAATGGCCAAATATTAATGAAATATGTAGACAACCCGAATGGTTCTGTCCATTCAATAGCCTCTATTGCTAATGTAACTTTTAATGTTATTGGTATGATGCCTCATCCAGAACGTTCTTCAATGAAATATCACAAGAATCTAGATGGATTAGAAATTTTCAATGCGCTAAAGGAGTACATTCATGCGTGTGACAGATGAATTTTTAAGAAAATTTTCGATGAATTTGCATGAATATGAGATTATAGTTGAAGGCCTTTCTAGAGAGCCAAATGAAACGGAACTTTACATATTTTCAGCAATGTGGTCAGAACATTGTGGTTATAAACATTCCAGACGTTTGCTAAAGGAATATTTCAAAATAGCAGATGAAAATGCCGGCTTAGTCTGGATAGACAATCTCGGGATTGCTTTTAAAGTAGAAAGTCACAATCATCCATGTGCGGTTGAACCATTTCAAGGCGCTGCAACTGGAGTGGGCGGTATAATCCGAGATGTTATCGCAATGGGAGCAAGACCGATTGCATTGCTTGACTCTCTTCATTTCGCAGAGCCGCTTTCATATACTTATGAGGAGGTAATATCTGGAATAAGCACCTATGGGAATTCTATAGGTGTACCAACGATTGGAGGAGAAGTTAGATTTGATCCTCGTTATTCAAAAAATCCTCTTGTGAATGTCATGGCTGTTGGAGTCGTTAAGCGTGAGGAGTTACGTTCTGCGAGAGCTAGAGGAGGTGGCAATGTTGTTGTGCTTATTGGCGCAAAGACTGGAAAAGATGGCCTTCACGGTGCGAGTTTTGCATCACGTCAAATAGATAAGAATCTCAATGATAGGCCCTCTGTGCAGGTTGGAGATCCATTTACTGAAAAGAGGCTTATAGAAGCTATGCTAGAAATAGTAAAACTCAAGTCTGTCATTGCAGTTCAAGACATGGGAGCTGCTGGTATTCTTAGTTCAACGACCGAGATGGCTGAGCGTGGAGGGTTTGGTCTTGATTTGTATTTGGATAGAGTTCCTTTAAGAGAGAATGATATGGAGCCTTGGGAGATATTGTTAAGCGAATCTCAGGAAAGGATGGCACTTGTCGTTGAAAAGGGGGCAACTGCGGATGTTAAAGCAATAGCAAATAAGTGGGATCTTGAATTTGCTGAGATAGGAACAATAACTGCTGGCGATCTATTCAGAGTTTTTGCAAATGGTAAGATGATCGCATCTTTACCACTTTCTCTTGTGGTAAAGGCACCTGATTTTTCGAGAGAAATCTCGAGTGTATATGAGAGTTCGAAAGAAATTTCAAAATGGACTGATCACAAAATAGAAGGGACACTTGTGAACTTGCTTTCAGATCCGACAATTGCTTCAAAGAGATCTGTATATGAAAAGTATGATTATACAGTTGGAGGTCTAACTGTTAGGGAACCTGGTGCCGATGCCGCTGTTCTTTATCTCGAAGATAAGAAGGGAATATCTCTTTCGCTTAACGGTAATGCGCGTTATACAGAAGTGAACCCAAGAGAAGGAATAAAAGCTGTTTTAATGGAAGTGTGCTCGAACGTTATCACCGCAGGGGGAGAGCCTCTTGGAGTAACTGATTGTATGAATTTTGGAAATCCAGAAAGAGAAGAAATCGCAACCCAATTTTATGAATCTGTAAGGGGTCTCAGTGAGGGATGCGAACTCCTTGGTATACCTGTTACTGGCGGCAATGTTTCATTTTATAACGAATCAGAAGGAGTACAAATACCTCCTACACCTGTTATAGGTGTTGTTGGAGAAGTAGAAGATATCCAAAAAATCCCGTTTCCTTATTTTAAATTCGATGGAGATTTTGTTTATCTCATAGGTAAACATTATGTAGCGAGAAATGGGGCTTCCTTGTACTCAAAAGATCATAAAAATCATAAAGCATTCCCAGAAGTAGACTGGAACGAGTGTGCGAAAGTACTTGATAAGGTACACAAACTAATTAAAGAAGGACTTATTTTGTCGATTCATGATGTTTCGGATGGAGGTATAGCTGTAAGTTGCGCCGAAATGGTAATTCAATCGATGAAAGGTGTGAGAATTTCAACGGATTGCCATCCGTTTGAAGAGTATCCGGCAAGATTCATCGCCGAGGTTCAGGTAGACAAGATAGAAAAATTTGAAAAAATGCTTGAAGATATCGAATTTACAAGATTAGGTACCGTTGAAGGCAACGATTTTGTTTGGAATAATGAAGTTATAGATCTATCGATTTTGAAGAATGCTTTTGAGATATTCGAGGAACCAAAATGAAAGAAAAATGTGGTCTTTATGGTGGTATTTTTCCACGTATTGCTCTTGAAATACGCCGAGGTCTAATGGCGCTTCAGCATCGTGGTCAAGAATCGGCTGGCCTTTCAATTGCGACAGACAATACGATAGTGACTGTTAAAAACTCAGGCCTTGTTAGAGAAGCCTTACCGATTTCAAAAATAGAAAATATTGAAGGAAATCTTGGTATAGGTCATGTAAGGTACTCCACCTTTGGCGGAAATAATCCAATAAACGCCCAGCCAATAGAACTTAATTACATGAATTCGAAAATTTCAATTGCTCACAACGGAAATATAGAAAATTCACAAGAATTAAGAGATGAGATAGAGAAAAAAGGACATATTCTACTTACTAACTCAGACACAGAAATCTTTCTTCACAAACTTGTTGAATATTTTAAATCTCCTCCAGCAACTTGGGATCCTTTCGAAATGGCAAAGATAATTTTTGAGGTAGAAGGCGCCTATTCTCTACTTTTTCTCTTTGAAGATAAAATTGTTGCTATCAGAGATCCTAAGGGTTATAGACCTCTTTGGGTAAGAAAAAATGATGGTAGAATTCTTTTTTCAAGTGAAGATTCAGCATTCCCAGAAGGAGGAGAACGCTTCGAGATGGAACCTGGTTCTGTGGCAATAGCAACGAAGGATTCATTTGAGTACAAAAGAGTTGTTGAAAAAAGACCTTGCCAGTGTGTCTTCGAATACATATATTTTGCGCGTTCAGATTCGAATATTTTTGGTAAAAACGTTTATGAAATTAGAGAACGCATGGGAAGAAAGTGTGCAATTGAGAATCCTGTAAATGCAGATGCGATAATACCTGTAATGGATAGTGGTTTACCTGCCGCGATTGGTTTTAGTACTCAATCTGGAATACCAATAGAACCTTTGCTTGTACGTAACCCTTGGATTGGTAGAACTTTTATAAAACCCTCTGGTAGATTTGAAGCGGTTGAAGAAAAACTGTCAATAGTTAAGGAAGTAATTGAGGGGAAAAAAATAGTCATCGTCGATGATTCTTTGGTCAGAGGAACGACTATCAGTAAGATAGTTGAAATAATAAAAAAAGCGAAGCCTCTCGAAATTCACTTCAGAATAGCTTCTCCTCCTGTTAAATACGAATGCTTTTGGGGAATAGATATACCATCGAGAGATCAACTTTTTGCCACGAAAGAAATAGAAGAGGCAATAAAAACGCTGGGAATTGATTCTTTGAGTTATCTAAGTATCGAAGGTATGTGTGAAGTATTAGGTGGATGCGATAAATTTTGCCTTTATTGTTTTACGGGGAGACGAGTACAGTGAGATATTCAGATGCTGGTGTGAATATAGATAGATCAAATAAATTTGAAGATGCACTGAGAAACGTTTTCGGGAACGTTATAGGGCCTTTTGCAGGGTTGTTCGAGCTTGATGGAATAAAAATTGTGAGTTCTACCGATGGAATAGGTACAAAATTAAAACTTGAAATTGATAATAACAGGCTGGATGCTGCCGCTCAAGATCTAGTGGCTATGAATGTAAACGACATCTTTTGTCTTGGAGCAAAGCCGCTTTTCTTTCTTGATTATATAGGGTGTCATTCGATAGATATAGAACTACTTGATCCTTTTATCAAGAATTTGAGATTGATCCTTGATACTTTAAATTGCAAATTACTCGGCGGAGAAACCGCAGAAATGCCTTTGATCTATCCAGAAGGTGTGATGGACATGGTTGGTTTTGTTGTTGGTAAAATCTCAACTGCGGATAAGTTGCCGTTGGGACCTGAAAAAGTAAGAGAAGGAGACATCGCGATAGCGCTTCCTTCTTCCGGACCTCATTCAAATGGTTATACACTGATAAACAAACTTATAAGTGATAATCCAAGTTTAAGCAAAGATCACCTTTTCATGGAAACCATTTTGAAACCAACTTTTATCTATTCATTTGATTTCGTGGAAGGTATTCATGCATGTGCCCATATAACCGGTGGGGGATTAGTCGAAAATCTTCCGAGAATTATTCCTGAAAATTTGTGTCTTGAATTCGAAATAGGTGAAATTCCCGAAATATTTAAGAGATTACAGAACATAGGTAAAATACCAGAGGATGAAATGCTCAGAACATTCAACATGGGAACGGGCTTTGTTTTGATAGTTGAACCAAATAAAACTGACAAAGTAATGAAAGTTGTAGAAAGATTTAAACCAAGAATCGCTGGGAAGGTTGTAAAAAGTGAAACGAGTAGTCATTTTAGGATCAGGTAATGGAACAAATCTATCTGCAATATTTAATTATGTGAAGGAAGCGAATCTTGATATAGAAATTTTTGCGATATCCGATGTTGAAAATTCCGGATTTTTAAAACGTGCGAAAAATCACGGAATCTTTTATGAACTCATCGATAGAAAATTGGGAAGGGAAAAGCAAGAAAACATGCTTTTTTGTAAATTAAAAGAACTGTCTCCAGATCTAATAGCTTTAGCAGGGTATATGAGGATCCTTCCTGCAAACATTGTCGACGCCTTCAGATGGAAAATCATCAATTTGCATCCTTCATTGTTACCAACTTTTAGAGGTAGCCATGCAATAAAAGATGCATTTTTAAGTGGTGTTAAATGGACAGGGGTTACAGTTCATTATGTTGATGAGGGTTTAGATACAGGTCAGATAATCGCTCAAATTCCTGTTCCGATTTTGAATGGAGATTCTTTGGACACATTGGAAAGTAGAATTCATGAAGCTGAGCATTTTATGTATCCAAGGGTAATTGTGAAAATACTCGGAGGTGAAAAGTTTGAAGGCGCTTTTGAGTGTCAGCGACAAGAGAGGACTTGATAAACTTGGACACATGCTTTCAAATAATGGATATGATCTTTATGCTACTTCAGGAACCGCTAAATATCTTGCTTCTAACGGTATAAGTGTTCATCCTCTTGAGGAAATAACTGGCTTTTCGGAACTCGCTGAAGGACGCGTAAAAACTTTAAATGAAAAAATATTCGAGATGGTGCTTTCTAAAAAAGAGGGATTTGACATAGTTGTCGTCAATTTATATCCATTCAAAGAGGCCATAAACAAAGGGATAGATGCTATGGTTGAGAATTTTGATATAGGTGGGGTTGCTTTGTTAAGAGCCTCTGCAAAAAATTACGATAGAGTTGCAGTGTTGTCTTCACCAGAACTTTACGAATGGTTTTACGAAAATATACCGTTAAACAATGAGAAAAGAAAATTTCTTGCAATGAAAGCCATGGAAGTCATTATCAAATATGACTCCATGATTTTACATGATCTTTTCAATTACCATTTTAGTGCGACAATTGATGATCTCAAGCCTTTGAAATATGGAGAAAATCCTCATCAACATGCATGGGTTGGAAAATTAACAGGTATGCCTTCATTACTTGATAACGTAAAGTTGATTAAGGGTGAATTGTCTTACAATAATTATCTTGATCTCATTGTTGCGACGCAAATTGTATCTGATTGTGGGGAAGGAACAATGGCAATAATAAAACATACAAATGCGTGCGGCGTAGCAAAATTTAGAAATGATTCTTTAAGTACTTTTCAAAGAGCTTTAGATGGTGATCCACAATCTGCTTATGGGGGCATTTTGTGCATAAATGATATTGTGGATGGAGAACTTGCTAAAGTTATAAAGCCCCATTTTTTTGATCTGATAATTGCAAGAAAACTCCTTCCTGAGGCTATCAATATGTTCAAACAAAAAAAGGCTAATCTCATTGAATTTGAGGAATTCAAAGATGCTTCTATGGAATGGAAAATATCAAATGGAGTAGTCCTCGTTCAAGAGCCTGATATAGGAGACGCATACGAATATATGAAAGTTTTAACTAAAAGGGAACCTACTGATGAGGAAATAGAAGATGCTAAATTTGGTCTCAAGGTTGTAAGGTATATAAAATCTAATGCCATTGTTTTAGTGAAAGACGGGACACTTATTGGAATGGGCAGTGGACAACCGAGTCGTGTTGATTCCGCAAGCATTGCAATTGAAAAATCCAGGAAATATGGTCATTCTTTAGAAGGATCTGTGATGATTTCCGATGGATTTTTCCCATTTGCAGATTCGATCGAGATGGGAATAAAAAACGGGATAAGATGTTTTGTCGAGCCTGGCGGATCCAAACGTGATGAAGAGATGATTAAATTGTGTGATGAAAACGATGCGGTGCTTATTTTTACTGGAAAGAGGCTTTTTAAACATTGAAAGATTAAGGAGAACGAGAATGAAGATCCTGATCTACGGAAATGGTGGGAGAGAGCACTCGATTGCATGGAAACTTTCCAAAAGCAAAATAGTTGAAGAGATTTTCATGGTCGATCCAAATCCATTAATGGGATCTCTTGGCAAATCTATACATGTTAACAATTTCGAAGAACTTACAAATTTTGCCGTTTTAAATAAAATTGATCTTGTTTTAGTGGGACCGGAAGATCCACTTACGAGGGGGATTATAGATGTTTTAGCAAAAAGTAATGTGCCAGCTTTCGGTCCTCCTTCAAAATATGCATGGTTGGAATCTTCAAAAATAAGAGCAAAAGAATTCAATTTTTCTCATTCTATTCCGTGTGCAAGATCTGTAGCGATAAACAATTTAGAAGTGGCCAAAAGATACATTTCTGAATTCACCCCACCATATGTCTTAAAGGCAGATGGCCTTGCCGGAGGCAAAGGTGTTTCAATTATCGATGATCAAAACGAAGCAATTAATGAAGTCAAAAGAATGCTTTCTGGGAAATTTGGTAATGCTTCGAAACGTTTACTTATTGAAGAATTTCTTGAAGGAAAGGAATTATCAGCGATCTGCCTTTATGATGGAACGACACTTTATCCATTGGATTTTGTTCGGGATCATAAACGCTTATCAAATTTTGATAAGGGACCGAATACAGGAGGAATGGGAGCTTATTCCCCTGTTTCACTTGACAGTAGAGAGAAAAAAGATGTTTTGGATCTTATCGAAGGAATATCAAAAGCTTTAAAATCGGAAAATATATCATACAAGGGCGTACTTTACATTGGATTGATGATAACCAAAGATGGTCCAAAAGTGCTTGAATATAATGTTAGATTTGGAGATCCGGAAACACAAGTACTCATGGTAAGACTTAAGAATGATTTTGGTGAAGTTCTAAAAAAAGTCATGGAGAACAAGTTAAATGAGTTAACAATGGAATGGGGACAATATACCAATTTACTCGTAATAGCTGCAAAAGGGTATCCAGAAAATCCAGTAAAACATGTTGAAATTCAAGATTTTACTCAACTTGCCAATGATCTTGGTGTTATGGTGTTTGGAGCATCTATAACTAAAGAAAATGGGAAGTTGTTCTCAAATGGAGGAAGAGTTTTGAATGTAGTTGCTGTTGGAAAAGACGCACATGAAAGAACTTTAGAGTTTGCCAAACGCCTTAAGTTCGAGGCCAAGATTTACAGAACAGATATAGGAGGTTAATTGTGAAAGTTGCCATTATTTTGGGTTCGGAAAGTGATAGAGAATTTGCACAAAGCGGATTGGATGTCTTAAAAGCATCTGGCATTGATTACGAAGTTGTTGTTCATTCTGCCCACAGAGATCTTGACGGTTTACTCAAGTATATACACTCAGCAAAAGATGTAAACATAATAATAGCAGTTGCTGGTATGGCCGCAGTTTTACCTGGCATTGTTGCATCAAACGTTGAGGTTCCGGTAATTGGCGTGCCAAGAGAAGTTGGCCCATTTAAGGGGATCGACGCCTTGCTATCAATGCTCCAAGTACCAAAGGGTGTACCATTGGCTACCATGGGTATAGGTGAAAGTGGAATGATAAATGCAGCTCAATTTGCCATAAGAATTCTTAAGATGACAAAGAATGCCAATTAGGAGTTTAAAAGATGTTCAGAAAGGCTTACACATTTGATGATCTTTTACTTGTTCCACAGTACAGTGATGTTTTACCGAAAGCAGTAGATGTAAAAACACGCCTTACAAGGGAACTAACCATAAATATTCCGATACTTTCGGCTGCCATGGACAGTTACCGAATCTGAAATGGCGATAGCTATGGCACGTGAAGGCGGAATCGGGATCATTCACAAGAATATGAATGTTACAAAACAGGCAATGAAAGTTAAAAGAAGGAAAGAAGAGTGGCTTGAAGAAGCAAATAGTCGCATACATTCAGAACTTAAAGAAATCCCTCTCGAGAGATTCAAGAGGGAAAAAATTCATTTGCATCCACT
>Ga0080003_1000689_pt1 | contig 20929 bp, 27 predicted proteins | sample JossMetagenome_FD_69206 | JGI IMG/M metagenome (GOLD analysis project Ga0080003, IMG submission 69206) | Hot spring microbial communities from Joseph's Coat, Yellowstone National Park, USA - JC2_E (SPADES assembly) (version 2) | ecosystem: Environmental > Aquatic > Thermal springs > Hot (42-90C)...
CTTATTTGATTGCAAATGCTTGACCTAGCAATACTAAGTTCCCCATGTGTCATGCCTTCATCGCCTCCCTCTCGTATCCATCAAGAAGCGTTTTTATGACCTCATCGAACGAATCTTTCTCCAATGCAAATTTCAATTTCCTGAGCCTCTGGTAATTGTCTTCGTGGAGAGCCACCTGCATTATTTTCCTTCCATCGGCAGACATCATTGACATGATAATCCCCCTCTATTTAAGTATATCGATAATCTCGAATGTCTCGATATAATGTACTTATCATGGTTGTTGATACTATCAGCAATGAAGCGCCACAGCGAGAAGAAATATCCGCAGATATCTGTTAATCGGGAGACATACGAAAAGCTTCGGGCCCTCAAGTTCGAGCTTAAGTTGGACTCTCTGAATGATGTGATAACGGAATTATTGAAAAGAATAGAAAAGAAGTAATTCCTGTTCATGCCTTCGCCCCCTCATTTCCTTTAAAAAATTTATTTATGAGGTTGTACAACACAAGCGTATCTTCACGTTTAGGATTTATAAGGGGAAAAGCAGTAATCCTGTCAGGTCCCATGTCAACACTGAATAACGAGTTCTCGAATCTCAGATTGAAACCTACAGTCTTATTTTTATCGAAGTCATTAAGGTCCTCTGTTGCAGCAAGTACCATGGCAATCCGTCTGAGATGCCATATAAACTTATGCACATTTTTAAAATATAGTTCCCTGTCGATATCAACAATCAATTCATGATGAATGAAACCTAAGCCCATAGGACCAAGAGTTATACCTACGTTTCCTATCATGCCTTCGCCCCTTCTTTTTTATATGTAAATTCTTTGAGAAAGCGATGATAACTTAGGATAATCCCTACAAGGCAATGTTTTATCTCTTCTTCAAATTCTGTATCACCAACTTTCTTTAAGATATCCTTCATCTGTTGGATCCCGAGCAAGTTATTAGAGAAGAGGGTCATCATATCATAATCAGAAGAGTTGTTGTCGGCCTTTCTATATTTCTCATTTAGCTTTCCATATTCTTCTGCCAGCAGATTCAAAGCATCGACCATATCTTCATAATGCCATTCATCTCTTATATTCATAAATACGTCGTAATAATCTAATTTCCGGGTTGTCTCAAGAAAGTCAAGTATTTCTTTTCTGTCTTTCATGCCTTCGCCTCCTCATCCATATTCAATGAATGATTCGCAATCGCATAATGGAGGAGAGGGACTTTTTTAATGCTATTACCCTCTCCTCCGAAGTTATATATCAGAAGGGGGAGATATTTTGAATCAGTAAGCTCATCTGTTTCGAACGCCGGTGTTTTACGGATCAACCGGTCGTTAATTCCTGAGGTAACGCACAACCTTCCAGGAACGGTCAAGCCCCGGTGCGTTTTGACATATTGCATCTTGTATCTGTGTTCACAAAATCCCTCTTCTCCCTGATGGCGCTTGATATATGAAGTCATGCTGTTGCCTCCTCTTTCCTGTGGGACGCCAGGTATTCCTCAAGAACTCTCCTTGAAAATTCAGAAACGGAGGTGCAGTTCAGGTCTTCCTTCTTCTCGTTAATTTCCTCGTATAATTTATCAGGGATTCTGACACTCCTCCATTTTATCATCTTACTGCCTCCTTGTTGTATATATGTAGTAATAATTCACTTTTATCTCAATATTGCGACATATATGAAGCATAATCGTTAAACTCTTGCATTCCATCAGCGATATATATGTCAAAAGGGTACGGCTCGCCAAGGATTCCCAAGCCTCTGTTCGATGAGGCCGAGAAATTCATAAGAGAACATCCTGAACTGGGATATCGGTCTGTGTCAGAGTTCTTAGCCGACCTCCTGCGCAGAAAACTCGAAGATGTAAAATCTAAGGAATCCCATTGAATCATGCCTTCGCCCCCTCCCTGAACTCAAAATACCCCGGTTCCCAGTTTGATCCTCCTGTGTGTTTCGGATTAACATAATTCCATCCCTTCTTTGCCAGTTGGTCCTTTACTTTATAGAAAACATCTGTAGGCTTTATGAACTGCCTCATTACTATCTTGTCACCCTCGATTGAAAGCTCAGGATGATCTTTCACAATATCCTTCACTGAATCAATCTTAGGGTTCTGTTCAGGTGCCTGGGTCTGTTTCTGTGCCGGAATCTGCGGAGTTTGGAAGTGGGAACTGCCGTTCTGCTGTTTCAATATTCCGAATGGCACAACAACCATTTTCAGAAGATCTTGCAACTCGAGTTCGTTAGGCGGTCTCCCTTCCTGTTGCTTGAATTCCTCGACAATGATTTTCCTTGCTCTTATTGAGTATGCGGTGAACTCACGTATTCGGCATCGGAGGGGAAGATCATGCTTATGCCTCCTTCCTCCTTTGATCATTAAGGTTATGCCCTTCTGAATCCACTTCGCCTTCAGCTGGAATTATTTGCTCGATATCAATGACAAGCTGATAACCATCCCTGATTCCAAGTTTTGTCCTCACATCATAAGGAATTTGAGCCCTCCCATTCATTCCCACACGAACAACTGTTTTTGTCATATCTATTGCCAATATAGGTAATAGGTGGTCAAATATATACTTTACTATTGCCGATATTGGCAATAGGTATGATCGATATCTTATTTTGCAATTACCTATTACGCATATTAGAAATGAGTGATGCTTCCTCGCAAAAATATTATGTTCCAGTTCTGAGGTACCTTTTAGAACACGGTACAGTCAAGAAATATGATCTCAGACATATAGTGAAGTCTTCAGGCACAATGGATAAGCTTCTTCCAAAACTTGAGGCTGAAGGATTGATATCTATGAAGGAGGAAATTTTGGGAAGACGCATCTATCTTGTTTCTCTCACCGATAAGGGTCAGGCCGTAGCTGAGCAATTGAAGAAAGCAGAGCAGGTTGCGGAGAGCGTGGAAAATTCTGAGTTCCTCACCGATGACATGAAAATCCTCATACATCTCCTCAATGAAAAGGAAGCACGGTACGAATCGCTTAAAGGGAAATTCAGCAGTGCGTACAGTTCGGTTTCCAGGTTAAAGCAGATGGAGCTTGTTGATGCGAGGATTGATAATAGCAAGTTCCCCAAGGAAGAAATTATTTCTTTGACCGATAAAGGGAAGAAGGTGGCCCAGAAATTGAAGGAGATTGAGGAGGTTCTGGAGGAATGAACAGCAATCCTGCAAGGATATTCGTAATAGGCCTAGTGGTGCCATTCATACTCATAGGGATAGCTGCTGTTATTGGTGCTATAATGAACTCCCATTATATGATAAATTACACAGGGGGATGGGTTGGAATTGCATCTGGAGTAATTGGGACATTGATAGGCCTCTTCTTCATATTCATATGGATAATAGTGTGGTTTACGAGATCTATAGGATGGATGTCCAGGAGTTGCAGATATTCTTCACGCAACGGATGGACATCGTGGGCTCTTGATGATGCATTGGAAATACTGAAGCAGAAGCACGTAAAGGGGAGAAGGAAGGAAGGAGAAATACGAAAAGATAAAGGAGAATATAGAAAAATAAAAAATGAGAAAAATCATTCCAAGTTCTCGAAATTATTTAAATATATATCACAAATATATATATTTACGAGCCCGAAGAATCTTTCTATAATTTTAATTCGATTAGGTGGTATGCAATGACTGAAAATGTAAAATCAAGGGCGGCTTCATTTGAGACTTATGTAAAGGAATTCCTAACTAAAATGGGGTTCAATGATATAAATGGCGACCAAAAATTTAGGATAAGCGGTAAGCAGATTGATGCTGCATTTGGTAGTTCCGATAGAACTTATGTTGTTGTAAGTTGTGTGACGGGATCAAAAGGAGCTAGGTCCCTTGAAGGCAAAATTAACGAACTAAAGGGATGGGAGCCCTCACTAACTGAAGGACTTAAGGAAGTTGATTCCCTGAAAAAAAGATATGACAAAATAAAACTAGTGCTGGCTACAAAAGGGCCAGTATTAACTGAAAGGGATAAAAATCAATGTAATTCCGATCCAAAGGTTTTTGTGTGGGATCAACAATTTTTCGATTATTATAGTGCTTTGTACGAGAAAATTGGTAAGTATGCCAAGTACGAACTTCAACGAGAGCTAGAAATTAAGCTTGATGATGAGGAGCTTAATGGGCTCAGAAATATTCCGGGAATTAAAATAACAGATAACTTGGGAGAACAATATTATATAGCTTCAGTAAATCCAATTGAACTTCTTAAAATAACATATGTAGCAAGGCGGGAGAGAGGTGACAAAAACTTCTATCAACGCATGATTAATGATAATAAGCTGAAAAAAATTGCCTACAGTTTAGGAAAAGAAAAACTTTCCTTCTACAACAATATCATATTAACTAGTGAGGACAGCTTAGGCATAGAATTCAATGAAATGGAGTCTGCGAATGGAATTACTTTGGGGAAAATTAAATTCAACGCAAACTTAAAGGCTCTTTGGATTGTCGATGGCCAACATAGATTATATGGCTATGCAAAGGTTAAAGATGATAAGATTTTACAGGAAGCCAAAATTCCCGTCACTATTATTCTAAATAAAAAAGAGAAAGATCAGGCGAATATTTTTATAACCATTAACACGAATCAGACGAAACTGCCTGAGGATTATAAATGGGACTTATATACAATATATGACGCTAAAGAGCAAGAGAAAATTTCTGCATTAGCAGCTAAGAGATTAAACGAACTCGATAACTTGAAAAATAAAGTGTACATTCCGAGTTTAAGTATCAAGAAAAATCGTGGGATGATCCCGATTTCCAAAATTGCCAGAACGATATCCGAGCAAAGAACTATTTTTCATGGAAACCTTAACGAAAATAAACCCAATCCGATATACAGAAAAGGTGAAGAAAACACAGAAAATAATGCCAATAAACTTGCTAGTTTAATAGATAGGAGCCTTTCTAGGGTTAAGAGTGGAAATGAACAGCTTTACAAGTTCTTTGTAGATAGCACAGGGATTCAAATTTTCATAAGATTGCTATCAGATTACTTCCTAAATTTTGGGGGAAGCGAAAACGCTGTAGGATATTATATCGAATATTTATGTGAATATGTGTCAAAAAACGGAATTTTTGCCGACGATAGCAAAATAAAGGAAAAGGAAAAGACCCTGAATTCTCGTGTAGAAAAAAAATTATTTATTGATGAGTTGGCAATAGGCATTAATAAAGAAATTCAACAAGACCCGTCTCCTAAGGTTCCACTGCTCTACGTAAAGGAAGCCGACACTCCTGTGAATGTGATTGAGCGGATGTTAAGAGAATTCGTGAAAAAATCCATTTCAGAATCTGATCCTAATTGGTACAAGCAAAGAGTTCCAAACGACATTCGGTTAAATTTGGAAAAGAAAGCTAAGTCTGTTGAAGATCAGTGGAAATTTGTAGACTTGGGTTCCATTATTAAGATTATTGAACAAACACAAAACTGGAATCAAATTTTTGAAAAGAAATTCATCAATGAAAATTCTTTATTCAGAGATAAAAATCAGGTATTGATTGTATTGAATCAATTCAAAATCTATAGGGACCCAATAAGTCATGACCGGGACATCTCAGGTTTTGACAAGAAGTACGGGGAATTGGCCGCGGAGCATCTGAAGAATTTCCTTAATTTACAAGTAATTAATGATGAAGAATCAGAAGAAGAGGATGAGTCAAACTGAGGAGGTGCTGGAGAAATGATAATTAAAAAAGTTGAGATAAAAAATTATAGAAATTTTGATACGGCTAGTGCATAGTTTGGTAAATTTAATGTGCTATTTGGCAGAAACGGGACAGGAAAATCAAATTTTCTGAACGCTATAATGCTTCCGCTTAGGGGAACAACTTTAAATGGAAAACCCTTTGATCCCTATAAGGATAAAAGAAACATCAAAGCAGATACAACGATCAAGGTGTGGTCAGAATTATCAGAGGAAGAAAGTACTAATATTATGCCAGTTAATTCTGCAAATATCGCCACAGGGTTACTCTATCAATTCCTATCACGGGATAATACTAAAGATATCTGGATAAAAATCGACCAATTAGGTACTCCAAGTACTTCTAGTTACACATCAGTTATTTCTGCTACTCCCGAACGAAAAATAACAGTTGAAAGCCCATTTCTGGGGGAAGAGCGTGATCTATTATATGGAACATTCATATATCCTCTTGCAGATTCAAGGGAAATGCCAGAAGCATTTCAATCCGGCATGGCAAGGATTGCTACTAATTTGGATTTTGGGAACGCTCTCCTCGAAATGAAGCTAAACTTTAGAGACGAATATGATAAGTTAATTGAGGCAATAAAACAGATTTCACCTGAGATATCAGATATTCTAGTTCATTCGCATCTGACTAACGCGTGGGAAATTCAGTTCAAGGAGGCAAACATAAACCCGATATTAAGTGTGCAAAATATATCAAAAGGCACTAGGGAAATAGCGATGATGCTAGTTAACTTGGAGCTCTCCCATGAAAAATCCACTATTCTAATTGAGGAACCAGAAGTTCACCTCTATCCGCTTGCCATTAAAAAATTGAAGGATATTATGCTAAAGCATATTAAGCGTAAAAATCTTCAAATAATAATTTCTACGCACTCTGAGGTCTTCCTGATGAGCGATCTTGACCCAGTTCAAAACAAAGATGTTAAATTTTTTGAATTTGATAAAAGGAACGGAGTTTCATCTATCATGGAGTTAAAGGAAGATAAAGAGATTTCCGAGGCGAGAGACAGGATATCTATTCAGTGATAACATTCAAAATAGGTTTTGTTATTACATTTATAGGTATAGCAGAAGGCGTCCACAATGATTTCACTGAGAGTTCTGTGAAAAATTCCAGCAATCTATTTTGAAGCTACGGACATTGTGTGAACAGTTATTGATTTCTTCTTTTAGTGAGGCGGATCGAACTGAGAGGCATTATTTCTATAGACTCTTGTGACAGACAGGTAAATATTATAACTGATATTTTAGCTGAGACAATATCTGCGAAAGTATGACCTTAAGAATGCAAGGTCAAGGGTAATAAACTTCCGCCACATTCTGCCAGCCTTGAGAGAAGAACACTATATTTTTCCACCGAAAAGACAGCTGGGAGAAAAATATCCGAATAAAATATTTGAATAATATAATAGTCTCAAGGTATCTTTTTACTAAATTAGTTCCATCTCTTCCATCAGCGTCTTTGCCCTCTCGCTTGCAACCCTTGAAATCACGTACTGCATCTTCTCCTCTATGTAGTTAATCATATCCTCCCTTGTCTCCGTCTCCTCAACTGCCTTCCTGAAGATCGCATAGTCCAGGTCAAACTGGTCTTTCCTGCCGATAACATATTCCTTCACAAATCCGTTGTTTTTCATGTTTATCAGCACAAAATTCTAGAATTGATATTTCAATTTTTTACCCATCCTGCCAGAATGAGAAGATTGAAAAAATGAACGTTTATACGCATTTTCTAGGTATGGAAGATGGATAACATTTGCATCTTCTAACTTTTCAATAATTCCTAAGTATAGCTGGGAAATTTTCAGCTAGCCCCCTGCTGGCCTCTCCTCAATCGCAGGCGGGGGATGAAGTAAAATACGAAACTTCAGGAGTTCCACCTTTCGAATTCTTCAGGAAGCAGACTTATTATACTGGGCCCGTCCATGCCCGCGAGATAATATGTGAGGCTGAGCTGATCGGTGACAGCAAGAAATCTCCTGAGTGTGCCAGGCCTGTCCCTGCTTGTTGCTCCCCTTTTCGGTTTCCCTCTGGTGCCGTCCCAGTAAAGAATATGAAGGGCTTCAACATAGCCTTTATTTAGGTATGTCCGCTGTCTGGATATCGTTTGCTCTATCAGGTCGTTGTGCTCGTAAACGGGCGAGTAAAGAAATATCCGGGCCAAGGGACTGCCATAGTAATGATATATCATAACACTTGTAGACACTATATGCCTGTAGATTCTCCTGAAGTCCTGGAGATACACATATTGCGGGAAACCTGTATCCACATTTCTTCTTATTATCTGTTCTCCCTTCTGAGACAGCTGGTCAATATAGATGTATGAAATCCAGTTGAAAAATCCTATGAGTTTTTCTCCGTCTTTAAAATCTATCCGGCATTTGTTTCTTGCTATATCCAGTATATAGCTCCCGAGGTCCATTCTGTCAGAGAATATTCTGCTCTCATCGATAACACATTGGCTGTTTCCCGGATCAATCTCGACGGAAAATTGGTCAGAATTCAGACCGGGATCAGCCGGCCTGTTTCCAGTGTCATGCCAGTCACTGAGAAACGCCTGAAATTTTTCCGTTCCGCCCGTATTCAGGTATCTTGCATGGATCACTCTGATTCACCCCGCCTGATGATTTTTCCGATATCCGTTGATTCGATGAATTTGCCTACTATGCAGTCTATGAATTCCATAACCTCCATCTTGTCAAAATCATGATCCTTGTGGTCTAGGGTTCCGGGGACTTCACACTGCCTGCAGTAATGATCCATGAAATCCTGCCAGTCTCCGAAATCGTCCATGTCCACCACACCGTCTATGAATATCTTGTGAATGAGAACTTCTCTCAGGACTGCTGGAAGAATAAATGCACCGTACACCCCGTTTATATTCTCCCTGTTTACGAATCTGCTGTTAAGAGTGAGCTTTGTGTATTCGTCATAAATCTCGACCTTCCATATCTCATTCCGCTCAGCGCTGAATACAACATCCACAATTCCTACTCTGGATTCTGTTTCTCCCCGCCCGCCCGATATCCTGAGATTGTCGCAGAAGGCCCTCACGATCTTCAGGCCTGTCTGTTCCTCGACAAAGAAAATGTCATATCTGATCCTGGACAGGTCTCCAAACGGATCCCCGATATCTTTTTCGACAGTGTAGCCGTTTCTTCTGATATCCCCGAGAGTTCCGCATGGGATGGATGTCTTCATATTTCCAATTTTTGGCTCGATGTACACCTTCAGGTAATCATCCAGACCTCCTCCGGGATCTGAACCCTGGGGACCGAAGTAATCCTTGTCCAGACTTATCTTTATCCTCCCCGGATTCGCCGGGTCTGTCCCGATGGTGAATTCCTTCTCCGGTATATCCGTTCTCCCGGTGTAATTGAATTTCCTGAGGGGCATTACTGTTCACCTTCTCTCAACTTTGCCTTGACCACAAGGTCTCTTCTGGGATCGAATCCCTGAACCCTGACTGTTATTTCTCTCTCCGTTACCGGCACGGATATAATATTTTTCTGTGCCGAATAATCTAGGGACTTGGGAACCACCTCGATCGTAAATCTTTCTCTGTCTGCCAGATCAAAGTCATATTTGCTGTATGATCTGAGGCTCGCGGCTGCCGATCCCCTGACCCTGTAGGCAGAGACTACCTCAAGGACTGACCCTGCATCGGGATCCGGATCCTGCCCCCTGTACGAGTATTTTACAGTGAATCCCCCTGCTATCTTGAAAATACTAATTTTGCTGTCCCTTGATGGTGGCGGTGACAATGTGCGTTCTGAAGGCTGACCGGGCCTGTCACCCGCCAGCCTGAAGAAGTAATCCGCGAGAAGATTCCTGTCCGGCTTCTCTTCAGGCATAAGGAATTTCTCTCTTATGATCCTTGGAGCTTTCCTCACGAGCTCTATAATATATGTCGGGTTCTGTTCCGGACACCCTTTTCCGGACAGAATGCCGCTTCTCTTTGTCCACTTCGAGTGCGAGATGTTCTCGGCATCGCCCAGCAGCTGGTTGAGTATATTCTCCTGCCCGTTTTCAAGTCTGGATTCAACTAGGATCACTGCGGAGGTGTTTGGTACCCTGACCGCGCCTGCCTCGTCCGGGAGACTCACCGGGTACCTGATGACATATGCCAGACCTTGAGGTTTGTCCGATCTTCTCAGGATTACGTTGAATTCTCCGAGGCCCGTATTGCTGCATTCCGCATACCTCACCTCATCAGAAATCCTGAAGGCCGCCACTCCTCCCCTCTCAAAAATCTCTCTGGCTTCGGCCAGTCCCGGCAGGGAGGATGCGACAGCCGGTTCCGGAGAGGTCAAGTCGCTGAATTTCAGCTGAACCGGTCTGCGGCCTGGCGTCATCCATTCCTGCATCAGAGTCCGCAATTCCAGTCTGTCGGGGTCTTTCCGAGCACTGACAAAATTCCTTCCCAGTTCCAAGGGAGATGGTTCGAAACTTTCATCCCCTGGGAAGATCGACACTTCAAGGTCCCCCCTCAGCAGCGGATACATGAAATGCTCAGTTACGGACGCTATGATTTCAAACACTATGTCCACTGTGTCCTCCCCCTTCTCATAGCGGAAATAGGGAATCACGATGGAAAAACCGGTCTCACCGTTTCTCTTCAGACCGAATGTTTTCCTGAACTCCGACACAAGTTCAGTGTCGTAGACTGGAGAGTAATTATCACCGAAGACGCCGTCACTGGAGTATTCTGTCCCGTCAATGACATGCGGTCGCAGGAGGCTTCTCCCGAGCAGGAAGGTTATTTTTGATCCGGAGCCGCCGTCACTGACCGTCGAGAGCCCGAAGAAGGATTTTATTTCAGAAAACTGAAAGAAAACATATTTTCCCTGACCCCATCTCCCGCCTTTTGCCCCGCTTTTCACCACCTGTCCGTCATACCACCAGAAGGTGCAGTAGCGCGAATCAGATCCCGCCCTGCACTCTCTGGCACCATCCAGACCGGTCGTATTGAAGTCCTCTATCGAAAGAAATCTAGCCCTCCTGCCGAGGTCCGGGGGACCTTCAGGAAGGAGGTTCATTGAAGCAAGATGCTTCCCGAGACTCCTGAAAAAAATTTCCCCGTTCTCCCCGGTTTCCCCGATGGTGACCACCACCCTCACTTTCCCGGAGGTCTCAGTCCTTGCATCCATTGAGTTCTGTATTGCCTCCCTTATTACCGCCCCGATGGAGGACACGGAGTCGAAAAATTCCTCAGTGTGATGCACACGCTGTATCTCCCCGTTCTCCTTTTCCTTGAATTTCCATTCCTGCATTCGGTTCAGCCTCCGGAAATGAAATCGCAGGAAAAACGGTACCACTGTTCACTGTCTCCTGTAATTCTTTCTCCGGATCCGCATGGACACATGCAGGAATATTCATTCTAGCATATTTAATACCTTCGGACGGCCGTTTTCAAGTATATCCGCATATCAGAACATCCTCCGGATGACTTGTCATCCGTGTTCAGCCGGTGCCGCGGGAAGATCTCCGGTTATCGTACTTCCGCCCTTTCAGACCTCGGACCGGACAGTTTGGTGAAAAGCATCTACCTGCGCAAAACATTTAACAGAGAACCATATTTGTTCAACAATGAAAGGAGGAGGACAGGAAAAGGAGTACAGATTCACCTTCACTGATCTCTTTGCCGGAATCGGAGGCTTCAGGATAGCACTTGAAAGCTTGGGAGGGAAATGCGTTTTCTCCTCCGAATGGAATGTGTACTCCGCAAAAACATATGAGGCAAACTTCGGGGAGAAACCCGCCGGGGACATAACTTTGATAGACGAGACATCTATCCCCGATCATGACATACTTGCAGCAGGATTTCCATGCCAGCCGTTCTCTATAGCGGGTGTCTCAAAGAAGAACAGCCTCGGAAGGCCCCATGGGTTCCTCGATGAGCTCCAGGGAAATCTCTTCTTTGATATCGCACGGATACTTGATGCCAAGAGACCCAAGGCATTCATTCTTGAAAATGTGAAGAATCTGATATATCATGACAGGAAGCGGACATTCAGGGTGATAACAGAGACACTGGAGAAGCTCGGATATGAAATTTTCTGGAAGGTTATTGACGCATCTGCGTATGTTCCCCAGCACAGGGAGAGGATAATAATAGTTGGCTTCAGGTCAGACCTCTATCCCTCTGTTCACTTCACTTTTCCCCGAATTTCAGGCTCGCCGCCCTCCCTGAAGGACATACTGGAGAAATCACCTGACCCGAAATACACTCTTTCAGACGCTCTGTGGAAGTATCTGCAGGAGTATGCGGAGAAGCACAGGAGAAAAGGGAACGGATTCGGATACGGCCTCGTTGATCCTGAGAAGGACAGAATAACAAGGACACTCAGTGCCAGATACTACAAGGATGGTGCGGAAATCCTGATCAAACAGGAGGGAAAGAATCCCAGACGGCTTACACCGGTGGAGTGCAGAAGACTCATGGGGTTTCCTGATAATTTCATCATTCCTGTCTCAGATACACAGGCATACAGGCAGTTCGGAAACGCCGTGGTGCCTGCGGTTATAAGGGAAGTTGCGGTCGGGATGCTGGAGGTGATTCTCGGCGGACAGAATTTCGAGGGACAGAAGAAGCTGGAATATGTCACGGATCAGGTCTCGTGACACATCCCTTGAAATGAGAGTGAGGCGGGCTGTATTTGCCAGAGGATACAGATACCGTGTGAGGAGCACTCTTCCGGGAAAGCCCGACATGGTATTCCCGGGCAGGAGAATAGCGGTATTCATAAACGGATGCTTCTGGCACATGCACGGCTGCAGCCTCTCTGTAATTCCGGGTACTAACTCGGAATTCTGGAAAAGGAAACTCTCGAAGAACAGGGAGAGGGATGAGGAGGTCAGGAAAAAACTCGAAGGAGACGGATGGAAGGTAATAGTTCTGTGGGAGTGTGAAATAACCTCCGGTACAGGTGAAGGTATAGGGCCTCTTCTGAACGCTCTCGGGCGAAAATAGGGCTTCTGACACCGGATTTCCGGAAAGAATATATCCTCCTGTCGTCATCATGCAGTCTATGGGATACGTGACAGAGGATGATATGAAAAAGTTTCTGGGTAAAAGTCTGTCAAGTGTCAATTCCAACAAGATCAACGGAACGCTTGCTGAAATAGATCTGAGGGATTATCTGAAAAGCCTAGGATATGGTGACATGATATCCCCGGGCGGGTGGATATTCAGGTCTGTAAGGCATGGCGGAACTGGGAGGTTCGCCTCAAGTCACGTCGCCCTCTTTCCCGAGACTGTCAAGGCCTGGAAGGATTATCGATCGCCCGTTGAGACCCCCGTTATTCCCTCTAGCCTTCAGGCAGTGGCAATTTCACTGAGACAGATAGGCGTGGAATCGTACTACTGCGTTCCTTATTTTCCGAGGTCACAGGAGCCTGAAAAGGTGGAAAGGACTCTTTTTGAAATGGGTTCCCCCTCACATGGAGTAAAGGATCTCAGCAGCGCCATGAAGAATTTCCCCTCCAGAACCTCCCGCTACAACTTTCTCAGATACAGTTCCGACCCGTCGGTTATTCCTCAGAGCAGCCTTCCGGTGGAGTTCACCAAGGAGCTCCTCAGGGTATCAGTCTCAGGGTTCTATATAGCCGAGGTGTCGGACATTGACGGCGTCTTCTGGGGAAAAAATATCGCCTATCCTCTGGAAATCAAGGAAAAGACAATGGCTTCTGATCGCAAAATAGGAGACTACTTCGGCATAGACGTGGGTCCGTTCACGAAGCTGGCCTTCTATGCCGCCCGAAGAGCTTCATTGTCTATGTAGAGATCATCGCATAAATGATGAGCAAACAATTTGCTATTATATTTATTATCATATTCCTTGTAGATTCTTGATATTTCTTTTAGAAGATGATCTTTGCCCCTTGAATACCATTGCCTTACGTTTGACTGCAACTGATTCTCTTCAAGTTCTCTGTCCTCTGCGTTTCTTATGAATATTAAACGGTCAAGTATCCTCTGGACTGATTCATCAATATCTTCTTGTGTGAGATGCTTGTCCTGATTATTTCTAACAATATCTTTCGAAAGAACCTCACGGAAATGGATCATATCAAGTAAGAGTTGTTTATTTATAGGATTTTTAAGTTGTTTCTTACCATATTTTGAGGCAATTTTATCTAGTTCCTCATTCTCAAAGGCTTTCTTTGAAAGTAATAATAATCTGTAATCATTTAAAAAATCGTTAGGATGTAAAACAAAGAATAGGTTGTTTCCGTAATTTGATTCCTTCCAGTCTGCATTGTAAACAGCTATTGTTTCAAAATTTGTTAATATCGCCCATGAACACGATTTCATCCACGCATAGTCTATGGCTTGAGTAACATAATTAGGGTTGTTATGTATGTTATCTTCTTTAAGCGATTTAGCTTCAAGGAAAAATTTAGGTATGCCGTTTATCCTGAAACCGTAATCTACTCTCTTTTTTGATATGGTTTCCTCGGCACTTATGGAATCATTCTTCTTTCCTCTGTTGTATACATTCCAACCTAAAGCTTCAAAAAGAGGTAAAATGAAATCCTTCTTTGTGTCTTCTTCTTTATATTTCCTTATTTCACCTGAATTCTTGATTTGTTCATATTTAGAAATCAGTTCTTTGATCCTTTCGAAATCGATATTATAATCCTCTTTTGGCGCTGATATTTCAGTCATTAAATTCATCCCTCTAGATATTCAAAATAATCCTTATCTATTTCTTTTGTTGTATACTTTTTAATTTCTCTAATACCTACGTTATATTCTATCATTAACTTTGCCAATTCATTGCCATCAATAAGGATTATATTGTGATCAGAGTCCTTCTTCGCAGTATCCAGAGCATCTTTAGAAAATTTCGCAGTAGTTATAAATATTCCTTTCTTTGCATGTTTAATTGTTAAAGCACCTATAAAATCTCTTATTTGACTAGCTCCAACTGTTTGCTCTATATTCCAACGTTTGGCTTGAAGATATATTTTCTCAAATCCTAATTTATCCTGAGGAATTTCTCCATCAATCCCTTGATCTTTTGGTTGGCCAAGCACGTTAGCCATTTCTTCAAAATTCTTTCCATATCCCAGTGCCAATATCACATCTATTATAACACGCTCAAAATCTGAAGGCTTTATTTTTATTAGGTTACTCAATAACTCCTGCACCAAAATATTATCACGATTCCTAAATATGCTCTCGATTTCTTCGTCCGGTGTTAGTCTTGTTTCCATTGATTGTTTATCCCCTGAGATATTTCGTTTTTGTGAAGGTCTTTCTTTAAATTTATTGAAAGAATCAAATTTTTCAAGGTATTTATAAGATATTCTTTCTGGAATAATTTTTACCTCCTCCTTTCCTTTATCTGAAATCATATATCTTGATCGACCAGTTCTTACTAAGAGCCCGGCCTGAACAAGGTATGTAATAGCCCAAGCTATTCTATCGTAAATATATGTTCTCTTTCCATTCGGCATTAATAAATTTTGTTTCTCTTTACTCAGATTAAATTCCCTTGACATTTTCTCAATGGTGTCATATAGTTCGTGTTCTTTACCGTCACTAGCATATCTTAGTATTGGAGCTAAAAACTCATCAAATTTTGGTAGATTTATTTCGGTCATCCAATCTTCACCTTAGTTTTATTATAAATCTTAATACTCTTTCCCTCTTTAATCCTTTTCTGTTGATACCATAAGGTAGATTTGTTTATCTTTAACTCTTTCCTTTTTTCAGGATCGATTGACATGATCCTTTCCCTGATCTGAGATTTATCATTCATTTCAACCGGAGTTGGCTCCACATCCATCATCAAGTAATCTTGGTGAAATTTTCTAAAATGCAAAGGCACTTCATCTCCCAAATTTTTGTATATCCATTGGGAAAAAAACTTTACATCCTCTTCCTTGTCTCCCAAGTCCTTTACTGGAACAACAAGGTCAGTTATTTCCACGCGCATTCCTGATTCTTTCAATAATTTTAAATTTTCAAAAACTGGTTTGTAAGTTTAGATTCCAATATATTTTCTGGCAAACATGTCGTTATTATTTCCTTTGAAATCAACTGTAATGGCATCTAAGAATTCCCTGATATATATTATGGACTTTTGCTCATGTATCCGTTGGAAACAAATAAGTTAAATTTATCTGATTCCTTAGCTTTTATCCCGATATCGTGGGCATATTCCGCAAAAATAGTTGGTTCATTGTAAGTGTATGAAACCCCATCAATATATTTATTTCTAAGAATTCTCTGGGCTGCTTTTGGTAATAAAATAATGCCAAATACCTTCCTTCTTTGTGAAATATCATAATTCTGGCAATACTTGCACATCCAGTTACATACTGTGGTGGATATTGAAAGAACATAAGAACCAGGAAGATAATGATATAATGGTTTCTTCTCAATTGGATCAACATTATCGGACATTGTTAAACCGTATGAAAGAAGATAAAGCTTACCACCAACATTCTTCCTTATTCCGCAAAAGCCAGTCTGTCCATCCTTTAGCAGGCAGTATCTGTTGCATGCTGTACATCTTATTCTTCCACCCTGAATTTCCTCGTATGAGACTGCCTCCTTACCCATAAATTTAAAATTGGAATTCGTTTGAATATACAGAATAAAAATATAAATATTAAGCTAATGTTGAATCTCTAAAGTTTATGTTCCTCTTGCTGTAAAGGAATAGCATAATTGGAATATTAATTATTATTATGATGAAGGCAAGTGCTGATCCTTGTGAAAGTTCCCCCGTTGTAAGGAAGGCAAAAGAGGCAAGCGTTAAGGTGGTCCATTGAATCGGTGCTAACATAATGGTTGTTCCATAATCTATGGAAGATCTTACAAATACCAAAACTAAACCTTCTACAATTCCTGGAATTAAGAGGGGGATTATTATCTTTCCCAACCCTTTGAATTTTGAACGAACCATTAGTCTTTCTGCCTCGAATAGAGTTTTTGAAATGGAAGAAAGAGTGACATCTAATGCTCGAGTGGAGTACCCCATTCTTCCTATAACGTAACCAAATATGACTCCCATAGGAACTGAATTTATTATCCATCCGGTTATGCTATTGTCATACATGGTGAGTAAAAGGATCCCTATTATAACCGGAGACATTGAAAATATTAGCAGTATAACAACATTTACCATCTTTTTCAACTTCAAACCATAAATCCAAGAAAAGTAAGTAGGTATCATTGAAAGAGTAACTCCAAGGAAAGCTGCTGCTCCTGAAAGTATTAATGTCGACCAAATAGCATTTGGGTACAAACCTAATGATTCATAGAAATTACCCAAAGTGAAATGTGTGGGAAAAATTGTACCTACCCATTTGTATGAAAAGGATGTGAGTCCAATTATAAATATTTCCGCTAAAGGAAATAATGAAAATAGAATGGAGTACACTGTGATAATAACTTTTAGGATTTTATTATCGTTTCTAAATCGTCTAAAAGCCTTGCCAGTAACTGTTGCATATCTCTTTGATTTTATATAATACATATATGTCAAGATTACGGATAGATTTATCAATAGCAATACTACCAACAGAGCTGAGGCAATCCCCCAATTATAAAAAGAGAATAACTGTACAAATGCCAATTCCGAAATGACCTGAAAATTTGGTGGGGCGAGAAGAAGTGGGACTGATAATGTCCCTGTATTTAGAAGGAAAACTATGAGAATGGATGTAGCAAACCCTGGCATCAAAAGAGGCAGAGTAATCTCTCTGAAAATTTTCAATTTTGACAATCCATGAACAGTTGCAGCCTCCAGTAACCTTGTATCAATGCTATCAAATGCAATCGTTTGGTATATTACCATAAAAGGGAGTGATGAGATAGTCATTACGGTCATTAGACCGTAAAATGAATATAATTGGTACTCAAATAGGCCGAAGTTTGTTGCTATTATTATCAGGGTATATGTGGTTATTAGACCTGGAATTGATAACCCTGAAATGATTAAGGATTTTATAGTTTTTTTAAAAGGAATATTCATAAAACTCATTCCGTATGATATTGGCAATGCCAATAGAAAAGATGCAATTGTAACTGCTACAGATAACTGCAATGTGTGGTAAATTGAATCATAATAATATGGATCATTTAGAATATATAAGAAATACTTTATAGTAAGATTATGAATTAGATTAGACCTAAACTCCAAAATAGATAATGGTTGACCATAAAGTGAAGTTAAAAGAAACGATATTAGGGGTAAAATCATGAATAGAATTATGAAAAAAATAAAAAAAGATTCAAGTAATAAATTAAATCTTTGGCGTAAGCTTATCATCCTACTGTGCTCGCATACTGATTGAATATATTTGTGATGTTTTGCTGTTCTTCAACTGTGAATGTCTGGTTGTACGGGAAAGCATACTGTTCCTCTTGTGCCAGAGATGGAAAGTAAGGTGGAGGTGTTATATTTTGATAGTTCATGATGGGTGGCTTCAGGAATATTTTTGGAAGCAAGGATTGACCTTCATATGATAGTACCCAGTTTATGAATTTTTCAGCTGCAGTTAGATGAGGAGCACCCTTAACTACTCCCATTGCTGTTGGACCTAGTATATTCTGGTGTACCATTATGGGAATAAGTGGGTAACCATTTATTTCGTGATAAAGTACTGGTCCATTAATCCAGTCAATTGTAATGCCGCCAGTACCTTCACCTACAACTGTTTCAGCGTGTTCATCATCAGGGGTAATGGGGGGTATGGTGTTGTTCAATAGGGCTCTCATATACTGCTTGAACATGACTGTTCCGTTTGTTAAACCGTATTGTTTTATGTAAATTTGCCATATTAGTGAGAAAAATCCAAGACCTGTAGTTGTAGAAGTAGATGGATTTTCTATTATTATTTTTCCCTTATACTCTGGTTGGGTTAAGTTCCACCATGATACTGGATATTGGGTTTTATTAATCAAATTTGTATTGGCTACAATTCCCAATATGTTGTATGTAAATGAATACCAAGTCCAGTTGGGAGCATAGAGCGATGGATTGTTAATATAAGCACTGTAATTTTGTAACACAGGAACTTTATAGGGCATTAAAACTCCTTGCTGTGCTGCTCCTATATATGCAGATGGAGCTCCACCAAATAGAACATCTGCCTGCGGATTTGATTTTGATGCAACTAACTTTCCTACCAAGGTTCCCATCGCACCATAAACAGGGATTACTTTTATTCCAGTATCCTTTGTGAAATTATCAAAGAAAGGTTGGGCAACGCTTGCACTATAATCTGCATAAATAACAACTTCCTGTTGAGGCGTCTGTGTAGATTGGCCACTATGTCCATTTAAGATCATTGCAGCTGCTAGGGCCGCCACTGCTATTATTATTACGGCCACTAATGCCAAGGCCCTTGCAGATACTCTTGCTTCGTCCTCTAGAATAAATATTTGCCGCATAATTTGAGATATTAAACCATTTATTATTGTTTAGCGAAATAGAAAAATTTCGCCGAGTAATTGAAATTTTCTATAGGTAAACTACATTGGAAAAGGTTAATAATATGTAATGAGAACTTTTTGTGACATTATTGAGACAATTTTCCTTAGATTTTTAAAAAATTTTAAAAAATTAAAAAAAAGAATATTAGGGGTCTTTGAAAATAAGGGATTTTTCCATGTTAAAATTTATAAAGCATTTGGATATATTAGTATCTTCAGGTATTTCTCTGGCTGTGAATTCTATAATTCTTTTATCATTTAGCTCTACAAATATTCTGTAATTGTCCTTAAAACGCTTCATATCAACAACCCTAGCATCAACACCATTATCCCCAACCCCACTGCTAAGTTTTAAATCAGACGTCCTTACTATAATAGATACTTTTTCTCCTTCATTAAATTCTTGTAATTTTTTATATTTAATATTCCCTAGTGGCCCAAGGTTTATTTTAATGTTTTCGGTTAAAATTTCTTCTATAGTACCCTCTAATAGAAGATTTTCCCCTATAAATTGTGCCACAAATTTGCTAGATGGTCTAAAGAATATCTCTTCTGGTTTTCCTACCTGTTCTATTCTTCCTAAATTAATTACGGCAATTTTATCTGCTATTTCAAACGCTTCATCCTGCGAGTGTGTTACCATTATAGCAGTTAATTTTCTATCCCTCACGATTTCTAAAATTTTGATTAAAAGTTCTTTCCTTATTCTTTCATCTAAATTACTTAATGGCTCATCTAGAAGCAAAAGCTTAGGTTTTGAAGCCAGAGCCCTGGCTATGCCTACCCTCTGGAGTTCTCCTCCGGAGAGCTCATGGGGCATGCGCTTTAATTTATCTCCCAGACCTACCGAATCAATTATTTCAGCTATTTCCTTTCCAATTTCATCCCTGCTATCTTTTCCAAATTGTTTCTCTTCCTTTACAATCATTAAATTCTCTTCAACCGTAAGATGTGGCCATATTGCATAATCTTGAAAGACCATCCCTATTCTCCTTTTTGAAGGTGGGAAATTTGTTACATCCTCCCCGTCAAAGTAAATCCTGCCTGAATCTGGCTTTTCAAGACCTGAGATAACCCTTAAAAGTGTAGATTTACCAGATCCACTTGGGCCTAAAATTACTAACAGTTCTCCTTGGTAAATATCCAAATTTATATCTTTCAATACCTGATTTTTTACAAATTTTTTGGAAACACCCTTAATACTTATAGTTGTCACACCCTGGGAATATTAGAAAAGATAATTGTCTTTTTCATAATTAGAAAAATTTCCTCTATTTTTTCTACATACAAAAAATTTTTATGTAAACCAACGGGATTAAAATACCATATAATTTTAATGATGGATATTCATATGGATTAAGGCCAAAATACTTTAAGCAATTCAATCGTGACATTAAAAATTATTCCAATATATAGAACCAGTTAGGGATCAAGATTGGGACCTAAGTCTTCCTCTTCCTCAAAATACCTGATTAAGCCAGCTGCTGATTGGAAACCTGATCCCTTTTTCTCAGCGATCTGATATGCTATAAATGATTTGATTTAAATTCTTTCTATCCCTTAAGTGTGTTGCATAATGACTGACGTATAACAGACATTGAAATATTATGAGTTGATTGGGGATTTATGAACAACCCCCCAATCAATGATAAATTAAAGGAAGGAATATTAGGATATCGGTCATCTGTTAGAAATTGGAGTAAGTACAACAGGTCCCTTGTGGAGAGGATGTT
>Ga0080003_1000690_pt1 | contig 20911 bp, 22 predicted proteins | sample JossMetagenome_FD_69206 | JGI IMG/M metagenome (GOLD analysis project Ga0080003, IMG submission 69206) | Hot spring microbial communities from Joseph's Coat, Yellowstone National Park, USA - JC2_E (SPADES assembly) (version 2) | ecosystem: Environmental > Aquatic > Thermal springs > Hot (42-90C)...
AATTAAAAGTAAGGAAAAGTTACGCCACGGGTAAACACTTCCTTTTAGATCGTTAATCTGACTAGATGTATTACAAAACTCTTGTAAGTTGTTAATTATTTCACCCACAGTCCCATCATTTATTTTTGATACGTTTTTCGGGAGGTAATGTTAGTGAGGATAAGTAAAATAGTCATGCGTGAGTGTAATTTTGTTCCGCTTAATAAAGGGGTTTATTTCGGTTGTAATGAGATGTAGTAAATTATAAAGCTTGGGAGGGGGTAAGTAACTTAGGAGGGGGTAAGTAAAACGTTATTTGACCCTAGACCAAAAGATAACTTGAAAGACATATTTGACAGAGAAAATGAAATTAAATTATTGAAAAATTCACTAGACTCACCTTTAATTGTCATAATCGGACTGAGGAGGACTGGAAAAACGTCATTAGTAAAGTCAGTTCTAAACTCCTTAAAAGTGACATACCTCTTTCTCGACATGAGGAAGTTTGAGAATAGGGAGTACATCGTATATAAGGATTTCATAAAGACGTTGGAGAGGGAGGTAAATAGAATTGCAAGAAGGCATAAAGACCTCTTATCCCATTTCCGCATAAGCGGGGTTCAAATAATGGGAGTTTCCCTGAACTTTGAGTGGGGTAAAGAAAAGGCTGAACTCTCAGACATTTTTGAGTCAATAAATGAGTGGGCTGAAGAAAAGGGTAAGACAGTCTACGTAATAATTGATGAGGCACAAGAACTGATAAAACTTAAGGGTTATGACGTTTTACCTTCTATAGCTTACGCGTTTGATAATTTGAAGCACTTAAGTTTTATAATAACTGGTTCCGAAGTTAGGGTTAAGGACAAATTCCTTAAACTAGAAAATGAAGGCTCACCGTTATTCGGGAGGGCTCACGTGGAGATTAACATCTCTCCTTTTGATAGGGAAACTGCGATAAAGTTCTTAGAGGAGGGGTTTAAGGAGCAAGGGATAAACTTCACTAACGCTGAAAAAGTGTATGAAATACTCGGAGGAAATCCAGGCTGGTTAACGTATTTCGGTTATACTTACATAAAACACGGGAATGAGGACAAGGCTTTTTCTGAAACTAAAAGGTATGCAAAGAGATTGCTCACAAGAGAGTTCTGTAGCTTCTTGAGGGAAGGTGGGAGGGATAAGAAAAGGTATTTAAGGGTAATTGAGACTTGTAAGGAGGGCTGTAGTTGGAAAGATATTAAGAACTCCTTAGAGGCTTTAGAAGGTAGGGAAATAAATGATGGGACTGTGGGTGAAATAATTAACAACTTACTCGAGTATTCCTTCTTAATAAAAGAGGATAGGAAATACGTTCTCGCTGATAAGTTATTGGGAGAGATTGGAAAGCCAAGATGTTGAGTTTTCACCGACTTTCTTCCTAATCCCGGAAGGGTAAGGGTTCCCGACTTTAGGTAGCTTAAAGAGGGACTTTCATCGCTGAGCCCTAGTCCTTTTCCTACAGTCCCATTAAGCCAAGTAAGAGCGACATTAGCATTACTAACTTACAAAAGTTAAACTATAATCACTCCACTCTTCTTGGGAATTTTTACCTTTTGTAAAAACCTCATCAGTGATTTAATGCACACGTTTGTAAGAGTTAACTAGGATTAAACCTTGTAAAAGTCCATTGGTGGGTTACTCTCATATGTACTTGACCGAACAACTTTTAAGAACTAATTACAAATCAAAGCCATGGACGAGGTATACAGACTTATACTTTCAACGTCAATTAGTGGTATAATCTGGGGAGCGAACACTATAGTGGTTTCCCTTTATTTACTCTCTCTTCACTTCTCCCCATTATTTATTGGAGTCCTCTTTACCTCGGCAATTCTTGTCTCATCTATTGAAGGTTTCATATTCTCGATATTGGGGGATTTATATGGTAGGAAGAAATTCGCTCTGTTAAGTAGGGGTTTGTCAGCAATTTTCATCTTCCTCTTTTACTTGAAATTCGTTTATGCGTACATCTTCATGGTAGGATGGGGTAGCGGGGCTCTAATAAGTGCGATTTTAGCCGATAAGGCTAAAAGACTCGAGAGGATTTATAGCTATCAAACTGCTTTAAGCATTGTTTTCAGTGTGATAGGGTCTTCCTTACCATTGTTTCTAAATTATAGTGAAATTTTTCTCTTAGAGTTTTTAGTCTCCTTAATCTCATTCTCCCTTTTGCTCACGATAAGGGAGGAGTATAGAGGTGGAGGCAAAGTTAAGTTATCTTCACTCCCAACTATATGGAAGTTCTTACCAGAAGCTTTAATAGGCTTCGGGGCTGGTCTAATTCTCCCTCTCATGTCCTTATGGTACAGGCTTAGGTTTAACGTGACAGCTTCACAACTCTCCCCAGTTTTCATGGCCTCAGAATTAACTCTAGCTTTAGCTGTAATTTACTCCTCATGGTTAGCCGAGAAGTTAGGAAGAGTTAAGACAATAGTTTATACTCATGTTTTGGCAATCATTTTGCTCTTCGTTCTCCCCTTCTCGCCAACGTTTTTCATAGCATCAGTAATATATGTTTTGAGAAACGCTCTAATGAACATGGCTTCACCAGTTTTCAACGCCTTAGTAATGAGTCTAATACCTAGGGATGAGAGGAGTAGGGCTGGTAGTCTAATACAACTAATTGATTCCATTCCTAGAGCGTTTGCACCTACTTTTGGGGGTTATCTTTTTAACGAGGGTAACTTAATCCTACCTTTTCTGATAACTGGAATGCTATATTCGGCCTCTACAATAGTGTTTTATACACTTTTTAGAAACGTAAAGGGTTAGGGGAATATATTGGGTCTTCAACAAATTTTTTAAACAACTTTTCAGTGGGAAGAAAAATTAATAGTCAAGCCTACATTAGGGCTGAGCTTATAGAAACTCTTGATGATTTAGGTGTTGTAATAAATGTATGGTTACTGGCAAAAAAGGGCTTTTGACTTCCTTTTATGCACCAGTAGAGTTCACGTTATAGACAAGGAAGGGTTAAGTACCCTAAGGTTTTCGAAATTAGATAGGGGGGCTAAGCTTTCCTTTCACTTTATCAGTTTAATTTAAACATAAGCTTTTAATCAAATTTAAGATATATCTAAGTATGCCTGAATACGACCTTAAGTACGCTTACAAAGCACTAGTAATCCTAGCACCATTAGCTGTAGCTGTAATGTATACTGAAGGAATGTTAATCCCCGCTTTGCCGTCAATTGCAAGCGAATTCGGAGTATCGTCAGCTATTGTCAGTTGGGTTTTATCAATTTACTTATTAACCGGAACCGTAATGAACCCAATAGCTGGAAAATTAGGGGATTTATACGGTAAGAAGAGAGTGTTAGAAATAGTAATTTGGATTTACGCATTAGGAGTAACTTTAACGGGTTTTTCACCAAACTTTACGGCACTACTTATATTTAGGGCAATACAAGGGCTTGGGCTTGCAATGTTTCCCCTAGCCTTCAGCCTAATAAGGGAGGAATTTCCGCCTAACCTAGTTCCTAAAGCACAAGGACTTGTTAGTGCAATGTTCGGAGTGGGCAGTGCGATAGCATTACCTTTAGGCGGTTACATTGCACAGAACTTCGGTTGGCAATACACTTACCATACGGTAATCCCGGTCGTTATAACATTAGCAATCCTTATCCACTTTTACATTAGGGAATCAAGGGTTAGACTACAAACCACAATCGATTATTTAGGAGTTGTATTATTGGGCTCAGCCTTAGGATTATTCATATTCGGATTAACGGAAGCACCTATATACGGTTGGACTTCCGCAGTGACTTTAGGGAGTATAACGGTCTCCATCACGCTCTTCGCGTTTTTCTTCGTAGAGGAGAGGAAGGCTAAATCCCCTCTAATGCCCTTGTATTTAATGAAGAGGAGGAACGTATTTATTGCAAACGTTGCGGCAATTGTAGCAGGGTTTGCACTATTTATGGCTTACCAAACCCTAACTTACTTACTGGAGGAACCTAGACCGGTAGGTTTCGGACTAGACATATTATCGACAGGGTTATGGTTAATCCCATTAGCTTTAATACAAATGATAGGGAGTATAGTTGCTGGGAGAGTAATTTCAGTTAAGGGGCCAAAACCCGTACTAATTTTTGGCTCGGCAATGTTAATACCCTCTTACCTAATACTGTCACTAATAATCGGGAATTCCGGATTACCAATAATCATAGGGTTTGCATCACTAGCTAATTTAGCGGCTGCCCTACTTAACGTCTCTTTAATAAACATTCTAGTGTTTTCAGTGGAAAGACAATACATGGGTATTGCCACTTCATTAAACACAGTCTTCAGGCTTTTAGGAGGAACCATGGGGCCAGCTGTTGCTGGCGCAATCATGGGGACTTTCCAGACCAGTATAGTTTATCCCTTATTCGTTAATGGCAAAATTGTTTATATGCCAGTTTCATTGCCTTCAGACTACAGCTTCTCATTAAACTACTTAGTTGCAATGGGAATAGCGATAGTAATGTTCTCGTTATCACTCCTTGCGACCAATATTAAGTTTGAGAGAGGAAATGTAAGGGAAGAGAGAAAAGAAAAGGCTACACAGCAATTATCAAAGTGATTTTTCACACCTTTCTTAAGTCAATACCACTCCTCTCCTTAGCTAGCATAAGTAACCTCTCATACCAATCCGGAAACCTCACGTTTTCCGGTATTTTATCCGTGGTTAAAGGTTTAATATCAATAACCGGTGTGTTATTAAAGAGATCACATCCCTCTACATATAACTCCCTTACAACTCTCTTCTTGAGCTTAACTACTGAAATTCCTATAGGGTTAGGTCTGGCCGGTGAGTCAGTACTAAACACTCCAAGTTCCGGTAATTCTTCCAACCTCAACCCGAACTTTAGTAACCCTCTCGGTTTAACAGTCAGCACGTAGTCCTTAACCCTATCAAGGTATGATACAACTATTATGTGGGAAAAGCCGTCAATTCCCTTTAAACCCTCTTCATATTCCGGGAAAATTTCAATCACGGCATCTACGCCGTTTATACTTTTCCTTACCTCGTCATCATTGTATTTATGCTTTACCACGCCGATCTGTTTGAGTATCATAATTTAATCTTTGACACACTTTTTTATTTATGCTACTCCAAAGGGGAGAAGTTAAAGCTGTAGTCCTCGAAAAGGGGGCATACCTCTACAGTTTGAAGATTAACGATAAAGACGTGATTTTAGAAGGGAAAGAAAGACAAACTAGAGGAGGAATGGCACTTCTAATACCTTATGCCAATAGGGTTAAAGGAGGTGTTTATGAGTGGAAAGGGATAGTTTATCAACTACCTAAGAACGCTGAGGGTAACGCAATTCACGGTTTAGTAATGGATAAAATATGGGATGTTAGAGAATTGAAGAGTGATCTTGTGAGACTATCACTTACCCTAACCCACGAGGGTTATCCATCTATACTTTCTTTACAGACTGAGTACCAGTTATTAAACGACGGGATTTCAGTAAGTTTAAGTATTAAAAATGTTGGTGAAAAAGATGCACCACTGACAGTGGGTTTTCACCCCTATTTCATAGTAAGCGAGGATTGGGAGATAAATCCTAAGAAAGTTAAGAAATGCGTTAGCGTAAACAAAATCCCTACTGGGGAGGTTGTGGATTATGAATTGGTAAGGGGCGTTTACGATGACTGTTTCATAATCAAAGGGAGGGTTGTGACGTTGACATCTTCATACTCAAGGGTTGAGATTGAAAAGGAGGGTTTGGACTTCGTGCAAGTGTACACAGTTCCTAACGCCGTCGCAATAGAGCCTATGAGCGGTGCGCCAGATGCTTATCATAACGGCATGGGTTTAACTATCTTACAACCGGGTAAGGAGGTTTCGTTTAACGTTAAGTTTAGGGTTAGCTTTCCGTAGCTCGAGTAAACTTTCTCTTTATCGATGAAATAATTAAAAGGATAGAACTATTCCAAGGTTAAATCTGATAGTGTACAAGAATGGGATTCTTTCTTGCTATTGAACGCGAACCGAAGTGGTATTTAACTCGATTAAAAATACTTGAGAGTAAAGGAGAAGTAATAGGTTTAAAGGACGTACTAATTAGTTCTATTGTAATTTCTAACAATTGCGTAATAGTAACCGGTAATGTGAAGCACTTCAGTAGAATTCAAGGGGTTAAAGTGGAAAATTGGAAAATGAATGGCTAAAATTTAAACAATACTTGACAAGCAATAGTATCATCTAGATACTCGGATGTCTGCGAAAGTTTATATGAATTTGTTTAAAAAAGATCTGGGTTAGTAACTGATTGAACTGAAAATTAACGTGAAAAAGAATTCAGCCCTTCCTAACCCAAGCCTTTCCTCTCCTCTCGTATAAAGGTCTAATTTTGTTATAAACGTTGATAACCTCTTTCCAAAACTCTTCATCCTTCTCTATTACCCTCCCTTCCTCAATTATCTGCAAAATAAACGGGCTACCTTCAGATAACTTTTTCATAAACACTTCAGTATTCATAAAAATCGCGTCAACTTCCCCCGGGAACATCCTTACAACACTCAAATACAACTCATCTGGCACTTTTCTCGGGTCTTTAGGAATTTCATCGCCAACTACTAGAACATCATAATCACTGTTTTCCGTATAATCACCCCTAGCCCTTGAGCCGAAAAGTATCATTAACCTCATCTTCCTATCTCCCCCTTAACCCAATTAAGTATTTTCAAAGCACAATTTATACATTCTTCAGCATCTCTCTCAGTATAATACTCGTAAGGTGAACCTTCAGCATAGACATCTGGGTATCTAGATGGTACGTATTGCTTGTCAAGGAAGGTAGCGCACTGAAGGATATCTATTGGAGGGTTTTCAAGGAGGTGAGTGATTGAATGACCTCTTCTCTCTATCCCCTTATGTTGTAACAAGGCTTTAACGGCTTTTTCAGCACATTGTTGTGAAAGAAAGCACGAAAGTTCAAAATATCCTCCGCTCTTAGCATATTTAGCCTCTTCAAGGTCTCTTTCAGCCTGTTTTAACCAGTCATCAACCCTTTTCATAAATTAAAATGACAGTGTTTGTGTAAAAATTTATTGTTTAGAACTTATCTTCTTTAATCCAATTATGTTTAACCTAATATAAAAGGTTATCAATGTTTCAACAAAATTAGGAGGAAAGGCTTGGATTAGGAAGGGCTGAATTCTTTAATTCGCAAAAGGGTTTTTAAGAGTCAAGGTCAGTGTGAGATCATAAACCTCAAGTTGTTAGCAGATATTTCCATAAAGGCGTTATCCTCACTTTTTTACCCCCAACTTCAATCTCATCTTCTAAATCCCAACTGACCAGTGATAGTTTGCCGAAGCCCGTAACTTCAGCCCCCTTTAATAACGATTTCAATTCATTCCTATTTATTTCATCTCTAGATGACACGTAAGAGACTTGTATTAGCTCTCCTTCCTTCTCGTTCACAAAGTCTACTTCAAAGTCCTCACCCTTTAAATAATAAACACCTTCTAACTGGTTCTTCCTCAGTAAGTGTATTGCCACGACGTTCTCCATTAACCCCCCGTAAGAAAATGATGTAATGTAATTTATTATGCCGGGATCGACAACATATACTTTTCTTTGACTGTTGAACTGTTTGGGACTCCTACTGTATCTCTTCATAAAGAAAACCAAGTATGACTCTTGAATTGCGTTAAGCCACTCCTCAACTGTCGTAGTACTAAGTTTCATTAAATTAGCCAATTTCCTCACGGAGATCTCTGTGGAGTAGTACTTAACCATTGAGTTTGCAAACTCCTTAAACTTAGCAACCTCTCTTATCCTATACTTATTAATTACGTCTTTCGTTATAATGTCGTTATAAATTGACGGAACAACCCTCTTACCTATAGAAAGGGCTTCTGGGAACCCGCCGTCTTTTAGGTAATTTTCCAACTCGTTTCTAATTATTGAAATAGACTTGGAGGAGTATAAATCCACGTTCACGTTTTTAAATTTTAAGTACTCCCTAAAGGAGAACGGAAACAAGATTAAATCCACATGCCTACCAGTAAGGGCTGTGGCCAACTCTCCGGATAGGAGAGTAGAACTACTCCCCGTTACGATTACGCTCTTTTCCTTCCTCAACCTATTCACAAACAGTTCCCAGCTACTAACGTATTGTGGCTCGTCAATTAGAACGTGAGTGAAATCCCCGTATAATTCGTAGAATGATCTAGTTAACATATCGAAGTCGTTAAAGTTCACCAACCTATCGTCACTGAAATCTACGTAAGCGAAATTCCTCCTCTTTATCAATAAGTAACCGAGAGTGGATTTACCCGATCTCCTAACACCTAGTATTGCGAGGACATTAGGTTTTGATAAGTAAGGTTCAATATCAAATGGCAAATCCCTCTCCACTAATTTCTCATTTTCTAATGTCTCTAGGTACTCCCTTTGATCTCTGATCACCCTCTTTAACTCCTCAATGTTCATAAGATATACTTTTACTTTACGTAAAAATGTTTTACTATGCTAATACAGTTTAATGAGAAAATGTATTAGTATAGTAAAACAGATTAATAGCTTTTTACGGCAATGTATAACCGAGTGAGTCGATAATATCGTCACCGTACCCCTGGAAGAATGTTTGTAGTCTTTAGTTTAGCATAATAGCTTAATAATGATTTATGGTCACATTCACCTCTACTATGCTATACGTTAAATATAATTCATTTAAATTACATCGTAGTATATTTAATATGCCAGATTGAATAGAACTTTCAAAGAAAAGGGAAATTTTCACGTCAATGTTCTTATTAAGGAAATATACGTAGGTAACTGTAGTTGTAGTTATAATGTCAACTAATAAACTCGAACCTATAGCTTCCTTGAAATTTAATCCTAAATACAGAAGTGTTGGAACAACTACCAGTACACCGCTAGCTCCAGTAATGCCAGTTAATGCACCAACAGCTATCCCAATGATTACCAGAAGGTAAATTGGAATTAACATACATATAATTCAAGACGTTAAGAGTATTAATACCTTTACCAGTTTTTAAATAACTTATATACTTTATATTATTATAAATCTTATTAAACATAATTTAGAAATAATTTATATATAGATAATTTTTTAATAAAAAATCATCATAATATAATCTATAGTAAAAATAACGTCAAAATAAAACCGCAATTAATGAAACTTAATGATTAACTACACATTTATTAAGGATTAGCACTTTTATTAAATTATGGACGATTTAGATAAAAGGTTAATACTACAATTGTTTCTTAATCCCAGAGCGGGAGTTAGGGAGTTATCAACCAGATTAAAAGCTCCTCGAACAACAATTCATTACAGGTTTACAAGGCTTATTAGGAACGAGGTAATTAAGGGATTTTCTCTATATGTTAGCCCTAGCTTATTAGGTTTTTCACACGCTTTTATAATATACAAGGGTAATTATACTTTACCCAACTCTGTAATTAACTTCAAATGTATTGAGGGATTTACTATATCGCAAATCTTCTATAAGGATTATCTATCTTTAACTGAAATAAATCCCATAAGAGTATTCCCAGTAAAAGAAGCAATTCCCTATTCCCTATCAAAGTTTGACTTAAATCTTATTAAGGAGTTAAGTAAAAATCCTATTAATATTAGGGAATTAGCTTTTAAGCTTAAACGTTCGGTAAAAAGTATAAGAAGACATATAGACTTTCTAGAACATAACGGTATAATTAAAGTTTTACCTATAATAGATTTGGGGAAGATAGACTTACTCTTTTATGCAGTATTAAGTGAGGAACCAGTAAGTGTTCCAAATGAAATATGGAGGATTTCAGATAATGTAAAGATAGCCATTGCTTCAAATCTAGAGGAGATTAAGAGGAACACTGAAGGTATTAAGGAAAGGAGTTTAATTACAATAAAATCAGAATATTATGTAAATAACTGGATTGATGTAGTCCAAATTAATTGGACGTAACTTTATGTGATACGAAATTAGTTATTTGAAACATGGAAAAGGGAAAATATGCCTTCATAATATTTAGTGATCCAGAAATTAAGTCAGAATTGGTTAAGGCAGCTCACGCCTTACATTATGCTTTAGGATTAAAAGAGAAGGGAAACGAAGTAATTGTGTATTTTGAAGGTCTCGGCGAAAAAATATTAACGTTAGAACCTGATTATATAAAGCCCGTTTTAAATAAGGCAATAAAAGAGGGATTAATATACGGAGTTTGCGGTTACTGTGCATCTCCTCCTCACTTAAATATAGCTGATAAATTGAGGCAGAAAGGATATAATTTAATAGGAAATGAAAACGACCATAAAGATATCTCAGAATTTATAGAAAAAGGTTACAATGTGATTCTAGTCTAATTCTAGTTATGAGAAATATTAAACAATCATAATAAAATATAAAGTAATTTTTTGTTTCGATTTTATAACTCAGTGGCAACATTACGCAATCATATTAGTGATACGAAAGAAAATAAACATATATTAACAGAAAATAACTGTAAAAAATCAACAATTTTATATTGATAAAATTTATAATCAAGAAATAAAATTAAAATATTATTATATTATTCGATAATGGATTTTTATCATAAAAATTCTTAAGAAATAGATATTAGTAATTACGAAATTATCAACTAACTTTACTTTAAAATTAAAGTTAGATCTATATAGTTAATATTAATAGTTCAAAAATTGAACTTTCTTCTCAGTTTAAAATTTCTTAGTACAAATTTATCATATGGAGGTGCGTTAATAGCCGTATTAGGCATGGAAATTAGTCTAAGGAGCTTAATGCTTAATAAACGGGATTCGAATTACGTGAGTATCATAATAAACTATGAAGAAACTCATGTAAGAAAATTTTTCAGTATTGGTCAATCATTTACAGCTCATTTTACATTTGGATTATGTTAGAGATAGTTTTTACTTATATCATCCCCTTTGTAATAAATAGGAATGAAAGTGCTAAAGTAGGGAGAAAAATCGCTTAATAATAGGGTATAATTGCCGAGAGTAAAAACTCCTTGTCGATTATCTTATGACTCACTTTTCCTTTCGTAGGAAAATCTCTTGGACTTCTTATCAAGTTGTTCCTTCGCTTCCCAACTTATTCAAATGGTATTGTAAATTACCTTATAGTAGTCTTACTGGCTTATCTTTTTCATCAATTCGTAGAAGTTCTCATAGGGATGTATGGCATGTACGTCTACGGTAACTGAATGGCCCAACTCCCTCATTATAGGCAAGGTTTCAAGGATTTCATCTAACTCCTCATGTGAGTTTACGTCTACTATAGCTACAACTTCCCTCCTCCCACTCACCTTATATAAGCCCTTTATCTTTCCAGCCTTTACGGCTGATAGTGCAGCTTCAGCTTCTCTTTTCCATATTTCCATTAGCTCCTTTTGTGATAACTTCTCTGGTTGTTTTACTTTAAACCATAACAAGAATAACATTTTGGATTCACATTATATAATTATTATATAAGTTTAAAAATGTAAATTACAAACTAAGAGGGAATAGAAAAATAAAGAAATAGACTATCTTTAAATTAACTCAATACTGCCCTTCCAAGAGGTGGGTTAATACCTAAAGCCTCAGCCACTACAATAGCTAATCCAGTATACCATGCTGCTATTGCTGTCAGTATTCCCACATATCCGCCCGCGTGAAATAGGGCAGTGCTGTTCACCATTAACCCTATTCCTAGTAAGAAAAAGGTTATCCATAAAAGTAGAAATGTCACAAAAAGCCCTAAATTGGCTTTAAAAGTACCGAACCACATGACTAATGTAAATATTCCGAAGGCTATGAGTACTAGTCCTATTGCTTGTGGAGTTGCATCAAAACCGAACATAGAGGTTAAGAAGTACCACTCCCAGAAAGCCCCGTAAGTAAAGAACGCAGTATAACCGAAGGTATTACCAGCCCTCCACTCAAGTATTCCGGCTAAAAGCTGTGCTAGTCCTCCATAAAACGCGGCTAAGCCTAAAACCACTGACTGTCCTTGTGACATAAGTCCGGCGTTAAAGACTGAGAGTACTAAAGTAGTTAAAGCAAAGCCCGATAAACCGAGTGGAGCTGGATTAGCCCTTTTTTGTTCAGTCATTAATATAATAGACTTTATTCATAAATATAAATTTTTATATTAATATTTGTTAGTAAGCTATATTTTTAAACTTTTTAATGTAACTATATTTAATGTCAGTAACCTGGGCTCTCCCTTTTGAAAAAAAGGTAAACCCAAAACTTAACACTAATAAACTAATTGACATCAATACATACAAGGAAATACACAGTCAATCAATAAAAGACTACAAGCAGTTCTGGTCTTCAGTAGCATCGGAACTGGAATGGTTTAAGCCGTGGGATAAGGTAATCGATGATTCAAACCCACCTTTCTATAAATGGTTTGTAGGCGGAGAGATAAACGCCTCTTACCTCACAGTTGATAAGCATGCAAAGAGTTGGAGGAAGAATAAGGTAGCAATGATTTGGGAAGGAGAGCCCACTGATGAAAACGGTGAGCCTAAAGAAATTAGAAAAATGACTTACTATGACCTTTACAGAGAGGTTAATAGGGTAGCGTACTTACTGAGGGAAAAATATAAGCTCAAGAAGGGTGATACTATAGCAATTTATTTACCCATGATCCCAGAATTGCCGATATTTATGCTCGCAGCGGCCAGGTTAGGAGTTGTGTTCACTGTTGTCTTTTCCGGCTTTAGTGCTGACGCTTTAGCTAACAGGATTAACGATGCTGAAGCAAAACTATTAGTAACTGCTGACGGCGGTTGGAGGAGGGGTAAAATAATTGATTTAAAGGGGATAGCGGATAAGGCTTTAGAGAAAAGCCCCACAGTTAAAGACGTAATAGTTGTGAGGAGAATCGGGAGTAAAGTAAACATGGTTGAGGGTAGGGACAAATATTTTGATGAGGTAATGAAGGAAGTACCTAAAGATACTTATGTTGAGCCGGAAAGGGTTAAGTCCGAAGACCCCCTCTACATACTCTATACATCTGGCACTACGGGTAAGCCTAAAGGGATAGTTCACGATACTGGAGGTTACATGACTTTATTGCACGCAACTATGAAGTGGGTATTCGACATAAGGGATGACGATATTTACTGGTGCACTGCAGATATAGGTTGGGTTACCGGGCATTCATACATTGTCTTCGGACCTCTAATGGAGGGGGCAACAATTGTTATGTATGAGGGTGCTCTAGATTATCCTAAACCGGATAGGTGGGTTTCCATTATAGAGAGATACGGGGTTACAGTGCTTTACACTTCTCCGACCGCAATAAGGAGTTTCATGAAATACGGAGATCAGTGGATTAAGTCTCATAATACTTCAACAGTTAGGCTAATGCACTCTGTGGGTGAACCTATAAACCCAGAGGCTTGGGAGTGGTTATGGAAGTTGGTGGGTAGAGAAGAAGTTCCATTCGGTAGTACCTGGTGGATGACAGAAACCGGTGGGATATTAATTTCCCACCTCCCCGGACTATACTTAATACCAATGAAACCTGGGACAAACGGGATGCCAATACTCGGTGTAGAAGCTGATGTGGTTGACGAAGAGGGGAAGCAGACAAAACCGGAGGAGAGAGGGTATTTGGTCATTAAGAATCCATGGCCTGGAATGCCCTTAACGATTTACAAAGACCCGGAGAGATATATTAAGGTTTATTGGAGCAAGTTCCCCAACATGTTCTATGCCGGTGATTACGCAGTGAAGGACAGTGATGGTTACTTCTGGATTTTGGGTAGGGCTGATGAGGTGATTAAAGTTGCTGGGCATAGGCTTGGTACTTACGAGTTGGAGTCAGCACTCATCGAACATCCCGCCGTCGCAGAGGCCGCGGTTATAGGTGTGCCAGATCCCGTTAAGGGTGAAGTTCCTTATGGTTTCGTAATACTTAAACAAGGCTACTCTCCAAGTCCTCAGTTAACTCAAGAAATAATGAAGACTGTGAGGGAAAAAGTTGGGCCCATAGCTACTTTGGACAAAATTTTCTATGTGGGTAAGTTGCCTAAGACTAGGAGCGGTAAGATAATGAGGAGGGTTATAAGGGCTGTGGTCACTAAGGCTGAAATTGGTGATGTGACTACATTAGAGGATGAGGCTTCTGTTGATGAGATTAGGAAGGCTTTAGAGGAGTTTAAGGCTGAGTTTGAAAAAGTTAGTACATGACCCTTTGTTTTTTTAACTTCTCTAGTTCTCTTTGAAAGTAAAATATATTATTTAACAATCCTTAATAATTATTGATGGTATTATTTGTAGTACTATCGAGACTAACTGATGAGGGGGCTAAAACTGTTCAAGAGAAACCGGAGAGGATAAAGGAGGTTAATAAGGAATTAGAGCAATATGGTGCGAAGGTATTAGAGCAATACGTAGTGTTTGGAGATTACGATTTCGTGAATATAGTTGAGGTTCAAGATCCTAACTCTTTTCTTAAAGCCTTAATAAACTTAAACAGTAGGGGTACTGTAAGGACAACTACATACCTAGCTATTCCGGTAGACGAATTTATTTCTTATATGAAAAAATAACAAAATTTTTTAATATATTTTTTAATCATACTTTAATACTTTTATCATAGCTAAATCGTATCTAACCTTTTCATCTAACTTATTAAAAATAAAAAACAAATTTTTCAAATTGTCAATGGGTAAATGCTATTTATTGTTAGGGGGTTTAAAGGATTAAATTTGTAAAGATAAGTGATTTATAAAGTGTGGAATATGAAAAATGTTTAATTATTAACGATATAACTATCAACTTTTTTAATCTGGCAGTGTGAAAAATCATTTCTTCAAGTACGACCACGATCTCCAGTTTAAAAACAAAACTTCTCTTATATCAAAAATATGTATAAATAATTAAATTTCTATTCTTATAAGTAAAAACTTATTAAGTTATAATTTGATAATTTATTGATGAAATATGAGTAGTAAGAACACACTATTAGGTATAGGGGTGACCGTATTATTAATTATCGTAGCAGTCATTTCAGTAGGGCTTTTGACAACTCGAGGAGTACAGACTACTAATATTAATGTTGACCCGTCAAAATACTTGGGCAACACGTGGGTTGTGACTTCCTCGTATGTTAATACCTCCCCTTCATCCATACCCGGGGCTAAAGTTGAGTACTATAAGAGCTTTTCAGACCCTCAGCAAGACCAATTAATAATCATAAGAATAGTATTTAATTCACCATCGGATGCAAAAGCCTATATGGCTTATATAGAGTCAACGAACGTGAATTCAGTCTCTGACCTATATTATAACATTCTAGGGTATACGGATCAAGTAGCCTTATTACAAGGGAATAGCATAGTCGAGATTAACTACGTGGGTACTGTAAATCAAGTCCCAATTAATGCGCTAATAGGTTTAGCTTATGCCGTAATTTAATTTTTTATCTTAATTATCTTTTTTCCTACTCTAACAGAAGTATACATTTTCACACATAATCAGACTTTTAGATACATTTTTATGTATATTATTTAAATTTATAAAAACCAAAAATAGCATATGACAAGAAATCCCCTCATTATATCATCACTCACTTTATTATCCCTTGTAGATATCGCCACTACATTCTTAGGCTTAACCCATGGACTTATAGAGGCAAACCCCTTACTTTCTTCCCTCCCCCTAAATCTCATGATCCCTACGATGATTTTACTTAAATCATTACTCATAGTACTTGCCTTTTATGCTTTAAAAAGGGGTTATTGGATTCAAGTACTACTAGTCACCGGTATACTCTTAGCCGTTGCAATTAACAATATAACCCTTCTCCTTTTGAGTTGGTAAAAATTTTATTTTTTAAAGAAGACTATTATATGTGTTTAGGTCACAACTTTACGTACCTTCGAATAATGAAAAAATGATAAGGAAAACTGAAACAATAAACGCCGATATGTTCATATTCGATCTTGAAGACGCGGTACCAGATAATGAAAAGAATAAAGCTAGGGAGTTACTTAATTCTCTATTACCACAACTTAACTTAAAAGCTACAGTGTGCATTAGAATAAATCCACTATACAGTAAAGAATTCGCTCATGACATCCTTTTCGTGAATAAGAACGATAAAATTGAGTGTTTAGTAGTTCCTAAAGCTGAGATAGACTTGTCATTCCTTTATAAACTTACTAGTAAGGAATTATTACCGTTAATAGAGACGGCTAAAGGCCTATTAAGAATAGAGGACGTTGTGAGGAGTGAGGGAGTTTTGGGGATTAGTTGGGGTGCAGCTGATTTAGCAGATAGTTTAAGGGCTGATGTAAAGGCTGTGGAAGGAAGTGAATATATAAGGCTTAAGATAATTACGACTGCCAGAGTTTACGGTATAACCCCAACTGATAAAGTATATTTCGACGTTAAGAACCTGGAGGGGTTTAGAAAAGAATGCGAAATGGCTAAATCATTTGGGTTTGATGGCAAGCAAGTAATACATCCAGAACAAGTAAAAATAGCTAATGAAATCTTCTCGCCCAGTAAAGAAGAGATAGAATGGGCTAAAAGAGTTATAGAGGAGTATGAAAAAGCTAAAGTGAGCGGTAAGGGAGCCATAACTGTTGACGGTAAGCTAGTAGATGCCGTGCATTATAGGATAGCTAAAAGATTGTTAGAAAGTGAACTTTCATGAACATATTCCACTTGCTGTGTGATGAAAAGTAGGTTTTTCCTCATTCTCATCGGACTTATCATATGAATAACCTAAACTTCAATTATAACCGATTTCGCTAAATATTCTCTTAAAAAATACCCACAAGATGATACCCACACCTAACATATCCATGAATACGAACATCACCGTCCCGGCTAGTGGGAATTGTGATGAGGGGTATATTGAAATAGGGTATGCGTAATAAACAGGGTTAACAATCCATAAATAAGAGAGTAACGAATCTCCTAACATCCATAACGAGAATAATATCAGCTGGAGTGTTAAGTTACTACCTTTAATACACGAGCCTATTACATACCCACTCATAAACATTGAAAAAACGTCCAATACCCAAACATCTATATATCTCGTAGCTAAACCGAAAAACCACGGCAAGTGCCAAAGAACTACTACTGGAATAGCAGATATCAATAGGTACTTCTTTTTGTTCTGTCCAATTTTAAGCCCAAAAAATATTGAAAAGGCCAATATCCCGTAATGAACTAACATGGGTAATAAAGGGGAGAGGTAAAGATAAGGGTAAAGTACTAAACCCAAAACGAGGATCAAAAAAGAGGGAATAAAAAATTTGTTCACTTCAGACACCGAAGAAGGAAATTTGTGACGGGTTAAACGGATGATAGAAGGGCAATTGTAAGTAAAGCATAGTGAATACTATAACCCATATACCGTCTACGAAATGCCAGTAGTATGATGCTGCTGTAGCACCTTCATATGGTATAATTTTCCTAGCTCTTAATAACACGAAACTCCATAGGGTTAACCCCATTATTACGTGGAAACCGTGTAACCATACTATAGTATAGAAGAATGATGTTATGATATTATCTTGTGGTAAGAAGTGAATTATGTGAGTGAACTCATATATTTGCCCTATGAGGAACGTGAAGCCCATAGCAAAAGTTAGTAGCCCTAAATACTTAAACCTGTTTACCTTACCCCTTAACAGACTATCATATGCAAAGTGAGATGGTATTGAACTCGATAATAGTATTACAGTCATTATTAGTGGTAAACCGTACCAGTCTACATGGAATGTTGATAAATAAGGCTGTGCGGCCGGAGTCCAATTTATCGTGTATAAGTAACCGCCTATGAAGGAACCGAACAAGAATATTTCCGCAATTATGAAATAGAAAACTGGGGTTCTAGCCTCTATTGCCTTCCTTATTCCCTCTTGGGTCACTACCAATTGGCCGTTTGAAGAGGGAAGCGGTAAACCAGCCATTTTAGTGAAAGACACGTGGTGAACTGGTGGGACGCCTCCATAAAATTCTTTGAAGTAATCGTGATAAGCCCAATAAATTCCAGCTCCTATAAAAGCTAAAATCATCGGCACTCCTATGCTTAATAATCCGAACCTTAAAATCATGAGGAAACCGAGGGGTGGAAGGAACATCATTAAACCGAGTAGTGAGGGAAGGAAAGTACCGTGCCTATGCTCCGGTATTGAGCCGTCAATTTCCCTACCGAAAGCTAAGGGCAATGCTACTGGTTTAATGTAAAAGTCCGGCATACCCATAACTTCTGCACCCCATGGGTCTAGATTTTCTACCCTAGGCCCTTTAATCCATGCATACAGCAAGTCACCAAAGATCATTAAAAGCCCTACTCCCATTATTATTCCTCCAACGTCAATAAATATTTGGAACGGGTAGTACATCATTGATGGTACCCACGCATATCTCCTAGGCATTCCTAAGACTCCTTCAATAAACATTCCGGTAGATATCATAAATGCCCCAGCTATAGTCATTATAGCCCCGCTCTTAGCCAACTCTTGGTCATACATTTTACCGGTGAAATAGGGGAAATAGTATAAGAACCCAGCAATCAATGCAGTTAATATTGCGAAAACCATGTAATGGAAGTGCCCTACTACCGCATAAGTCCCGTTAAAGTCGTAGTCAAGGGGTATCAAGGGAAAGAACACGCCTGTAATTCCTCCCACTAAGAAAAGTGCTATAAATCCTATTACTAATAGTGAATAACCGGTAACCCTTAATCTACCTCCATAAAAAGTTGCAGTCCAGTTAACTACTTTAACACCGGAAGGAATTGCTATAGCCATTGTTATTGAGGCTGAAATTGTATCTGCCCAGAAATTAAATATTGAGGTGAACATGTGATGCATCCACACTCCTAAAGCGCTCAAGAAAGCTATGGCAAAGGATGAAAGTGCTAAAGCTTTATAACCGAAAATCGGCCTCCCAACGGATCTTGGAAGTATTTCACCTATTAATCCCATAGCGGGTAATATGAGAATGTAAACTTCTGGATGTCCGAAGAACCAGAAAACGTTTTGCCATAATAATGGGTTACCCCCCAATAGGTAGTCAAAGAATGGCAAGTTCCAGTTCCTCGCCAAGAACGCCATTACTAATCCACCAGTTAGCGGGGGTAGGGCGATCATTAACAAAATGGCTGTTGCAAAGAAAGCCCAAACGAATAAAGGCATCTTAAAATACGGTACTTTCTTAAGTCTAGTTATTGTAAGTATGAAGTTTATTCCAGTCAGTGTACTTGATACACCTGCTATTATTAGACCTATTTCTATTAAATCTACTCCTATCCCACTATTTACTTGCAAGTCTGTAGACAATGGTGCATACATATACCAGCCTATATTAACTACTCCGAAAAGCGGTGATATTGCACATAAAATTACTGCTGGGACTAGTATCCAGAAAGATAGAGCGTTAATCTTAGGCCAATACAAATCCCTGGCCCCTATCATTCTGGGCACTAAGTAGTTAGCCATCCCAGCAGATAACGGCATCACTACGAAGAAGATCATGAAAATTCCGTGAAGTGATACTGCATCGTAATAGTCTGTAGCCCCTATATTGTTGAAAGTCAATTGTGTCCTTATCATCATTGCCTCTAGGCTACCTATTATTAGGCTTATAATACCGAGTGTTATATACATTATACCTATATCTGATGCATTAGTCGTTGTAAATGCTATACCTAGCACTCTTTTGATTTTTGAAACTAGTCTCATTTGTCATTATTAATTATCAAACGGGTTTATTAACTTTATTATCAATATTTTTACAAAGTTCAGTGTTTATGAGAATTAAAGAATAAGTCCATACTATAAAATCATTTTTCGCCAAAACTAATTAGTCCATTTTATTAATTTAATTTCTTAATAAAATATAATATGTTGTTAGGCGATTTTTGAGCAAAAAATAAAAAGAGTAAAACCATAGTAATAATTGATGAGGGGAGTCTCTCCAACTTTTACTTTTATAATTGCAATAATAACTGTAATAATTGTAGTAGGTGCTAGTGTATATACATATGAGCAATTCAAAATTTACACCACATCTTCAGTCTCAACAACTACAACATCATCAACTTCTAAGATCATTCTACCCTACAATAATGCTACTAAAACTGTATATATAACATTAGTCACTCTTTCTTCTGGCCCTACTTTCAACTTTAACGGGACTTCATTTGGACAAATGGTAATATACGTACCGGCTGGATGGAATTTACAAATAACTTTTATTAACCAACAAACTTTAGAGCATAACCTTAACTTAGTACAAAATACCACGGCTACGCCGACATCAGATATTGGTCAAGACGGAAAAATATTACTTACAATAGGTGCATCACCCTCAGATTATCAGTACATGGGACTATCATCTGGACAATCAGCTACTGGAACCTATACAGACATAGCCCCCGGCATCTACTGGCTAGCCTGCGGAATAACTGGTCATGCGGAATCTGGTATGTGGGTTGTTCTAATAGCATCTTCTAACGTAACTGTTCCTTACGTAGTTATTAAATAAGGTAATTTTTTATTTTATAAGAAAAGTCACTACATTTTTGTAATTAAAATATAAAAACTTGTTTACGTTAAATATTATCTTGATATAAAATGCCTAAGGTTTCGGTGGAATTATTAACAATGGTAGGGGCTGCAATAATTTTAGCCTTCTTAGGAGGATTAGCATTCCATTACTTAGCCGTCATTGATACCGGTGCGTTCTTCCCCAATACTCATCAAAAACCCATAGTGATAAAAGTAATAGCTAAGCAGTACGTTTGGGAGTTTATTTACCCCAACGGTACGGTGAGTTATGATAAGGTTGTGCTAAAAGCAGGACAACCATACATCTTCAACTTAACCTCAGCAGACGTAATCCACGCAATGTACATTGTACAATTAGGATACAAGTTAGAAGCT
>Ga0080003_1000691_pt1 | contig 20894 bp, 21 predicted proteins | sample JossMetagenome_FD_69206 | JGI IMG/M metagenome (GOLD analysis project Ga0080003, IMG submission 69206) | Hot spring microbial communities from Joseph's Coat, Yellowstone National Park, USA - JC2_E (SPADES assembly) (version 2) | ecosystem: Environmental > Aquatic > Thermal springs > Hot (42-90C)...
TGTATTTGGTATTTCTGGTCTTAACACTTTATAAAGCTTCCAACCTATATCTTCAAGGTTTTCATAACCAAAGATGATTTTTAACCTTTTGTAAGAACCAAAGGCGTTTGTGAGAACAGGTGTATTGTAGCCTTTTATGTTTGTAAAAAGTAAAGCTTTTGGGTCTTTGGTTTTACACATTCTATCTGTTATCTCTGTTATCTCATAATAGATATCTACAGGGTCTTTTACCCTTATAAGCTCACCTTCTTTTTCAAAAATGTTTACCAATTCTTCGGTGGTTTTAATGCTTCGCATAAGTAAAATATATTCAGTTTTTTTGGCTTTTCAAATCCAATATATAGTCTTTTGAAAGTATTATCTGGTCTTTGTCAAGTTTTATCAAAAACGGCTCTTGGGCTGGTATTGTATATTTTCCAAAATCTATCTCAAGATAATCTTTGTTTGCATGTCTAAAAACGTTTGTGAGTTTTCCTATCTCTTGGCCGTTATCGAGTTTTACCTTTTTTCCGAAAAGCTCAAAAAGAAACACCGTGTCTTCTTTTTTTGGTAAGTCTTTTGCACTTGCAAATACTGTGGCGTTGCAAAACATTTTGGCTCTTTCCATTGAATCTACATTTTTTATATGACAGAGTATCTTTTCACCTTCTTTGTTGAATGTTATACTAAAAGCCTCAAAACCTTTTGTTTTTTTGTTTTGTAAATATATGTGTTTTAGGCTTTTAATGTAAAAATCTGTATCTTCTTCAAAATTAAAACTTATCTCCAAATCACCTTTTAATCCAAAAGTGGATAAAAATCTTCCTATTATTACCTTATCTTCACTCATCTTTTAAACTAAATTTATAACCTATGCCCCTTATGGTTTTTATGTATTTGCCGTAATCTAAAAGCTTGTCCCTTAGATGTTTTATATGTACATCCACGGTTCTATCGTTTATATCTGTGCCGTAAGACCACATTATATTTATGATCTTGTCCCTTGATAGTATTTTATCTATGTTTTCCACAAGATGTTTTAATATCCTAAACTCTGTTTTTGTAAGACTAATGGGTTTTCCTCTTAACATAACCTCCATTTTATCATCGTCTATTTCAAGATCTTCTATTTTTAACTTGTTGATAGGGTTTGTTTTTTTATATCTATTTAAAACCGCTTTTATCCTTGCTGTAAGCTCTTTTGAAGAGAATGGTTTTGTGATATAGTCATCTGCTCCGGCTTCAAAGCCATCTATTTTGTCTTCTTCTTCTGATTTTGCCGTTAAAAATATAATAGGTATATCTTTGTAAACCACATTTTGTTTTATTATTTTTGCGATCCTAATACCATCATAACCTGGAAGCATGATATCAAGTATTATGATGTTTGGTATTTTTTGCTCCATAGCTTTAAAAAAGCTGTTGCCATTGGTAAAATGGATGACTTCAAAACCTTCTTTTTCTAAATTAAATACAAGTATTTCCGCAAGGTCAGTATCGTCTTCTACTAAGTATATCAAGTCTTTTTCCATAAAAAGTATTATACCCTAACTTGGTTTGTGATATAATATTAATCAATTTTTTAAAGGAGGCGTATATGAACCTCTACGAGTTCGAAGCTTACGAGAAAATTTTCAAGAAGTACGGTGTACCAGTTTTAAATTATATGTATGCCGATCATATTAACGATGATCTTAAGGACTTTGCCAATAAGCTTGGTGAGTCTGTGGTAAAGTCTCAAGTGCTTGTAGGAAAACGTGGTAAAGCAGGAGCTGTAAAACTTTGTAAAACACCGGAAGAGGCTATAGAAACTGCGGAAGCTCTTTTACAGTATCCAGTTTACGGCGAGATGCCAGTGGGTATCATACTTTCTGAAAAAGCCAAGATACTAAAAGAGTTATACGCATCTATCACATACTCCACCGAAACCAGAACCCCTGTTTTGGTGCTTAGTTTAGAAGGTGGTATGGATATAGAAGAAGTCCCACCAGAAAAGGTAAAAACCTTTAAGATAGATCCATTGGTAGGTTTATATCCTTACATGGTAAGAGAATACCTTATGGATATGGGATTTCCAAAAGAGTATATCGGGGTTTTAAGAGAACTATCAGAGGTTATAGCAAACCTTTATAAGGCTTTTTGGGAAACAGAGGCAAAGCTTATAGAGATAAACCCCCTTGCCATATGCGATGTAAATGGAAAGCAAAAAGTGTACGCTCTTGATGCAGTGGTAAGTATAGATGATGATGCTTCTGTGCCACCTTCCAAGCTATACGGCGTTAGAAGCGCTATGAAACGTCCACCTACCCAAAGAGAGATAGAAGCATCTTTGATAGATAGAGACGATCATAGAGGTAAAGCCGGTTCTTATGTGGAAATGGATGGTGATATAGCCCTCATGACTTTTGGTGGTGGTGGTTCTACTGTTACCATAGAAACTTGCTACAACATAGGCCTAAAGCCTGCAAACTTTACAGATATAGGTGGAAACCCTCCAGCCGAAAAGATGTACAAGATAACACATGTCATTCTTTCAAAACCGGGTATAAAAGGTGTTTTGGTATGCGGTGGTACCTCCAACAACACTCGTATAGATGTGACACTCGGTGAAGGTGTGGCAAACGCTATAAGAGACTTGAAGAAAGAAGGAAAGCTTGATCCAAATTGGGTATGGGTAGTAAGAAGAAACGGACCAGAGGCCGAAAAAGGTTTGAAGATGCTATATGAAGCTATGCAAGAATGTGGTGTAAAAGGTGAGACTTACGATTCATCTTTACCTCTTACTGAGGCACCTGTTAGATTGAAGTATCTTTTGGAGCATCAGGTAAAACCTGCCGATGATAACGTTGCCAAAGACTTAGGAGTTTAAGGAGCATATTATGAAAGGTACAGTTTATTTAAACGATAGCCATAGGTTTGTAGTAATAGGTATAACAGGAAGAGAAGCTTCCCAAGTGGTTACAGAGACAGAAGCCCTTTATCCTGGATTTATAAAAGCTGGTGTTACACCTGGAAAAGGTGGGTCTTCTGTGGCAAATGTACCTGTTTACAACACAGTAAAAGAAGCTAAAACTCATCATCCTGAGATAAACGCAGGTCTTATATATGTTCCACCTGTGTCTGTGAAAGACGCTGTGATTGAGCTTGTAAACAACGGTATAAAACTTATATACATTATCACTGAGCATGTACCAATAAGAGATACCACTTACTTTTATAACTATGCCAAAGAAAGGGGTGTTATCATAGTAGGTCCTACATCACTTGGTGCCATAGTGCCATCTGTGCCTATGAGAGTGGGTGCTATTGGTGGTAAAGATCCTTCTATTGCCTATAAACCAGGTGGTCTTGTGATACTTTCAAAATCTGGTGGTCTTACTACCACTACCGCTGAGATGATGATGAGAAGAGGTTGGGGTGTTTATACCGCTATTGCCCTTGGTGGAGACATAATATCTTGTACTACCTTTGAAGATGTTATAAGAAATATACATGACGATCCAAATGTAAAAGCCATCGTTATACAAGGTGAAGTGGGTGGTACTTACGAAGAAAACGCCGCTATGGCGATACTTGAGCTCTACAAACAAGGTAAGTGGAAAATACCAGTGGCCGCTTTTGTGGCTGGAAGATTTCAAGAGAATTTGGAAGGCGTATCCTTTGGTCATGCTGGGGCTATAGTGGAAAGGGGTAAAGGTAAAGCCAGCACCAAGATAAAACTATTTAACGAAGTGGGCAAAGAAACGGGTCTTGTAAAAGTAGCTGAGTTTTATCACGATTTACCTACATGTTTGGAAGAGCTTGGTGTTCCAAGAGACTTTGAAGATACCACCGGTGCTTCTGTGAAACCCCTTTACTCTACCATATAAATATATCCCCTCCTTTTGGAGGGGCTTTTATGATATATTGGTTATCTCTTTTTTTAGCTCTTTTTCTAAACGCTTTTTCAAATATAGCTGTAAAAATAGGTGCTATTAAAAGCTCAAAACTTTTTATACTTGCTGGTCTTTTGGGTTTTGGTATTCAATTTTTGTTTTACGCTTTTGCTCTAAAAAAGATAAATTTAAGTATTGCCTATCCTATTATGGTGGGAAGTGGATTTGTGATTATAAGCTTATTTTCTTATCTTTATCTAAAAGAGCATATGAATATATATGATTTTATTGGTATGATTTTTATATTTGTTGGGGTTTTGCTTATAAGTATAAGATAAAATATTTGTAATGAAGAAATTTTTAAGGCTTTTGGTGTTTGTTTTAGCGCTTTATTTTTTCGTTTTAAATCCAATTTATTTTATATATAAGCACCACATAAGCTTTGGTTATAAAAATAGAAGTTTTTACGTTAAAAATTTGGCTTTTAAAATAGATGGAAAAGATATAAAAATAAATAAAATTATATTTTATAGGCTTGGGATAGGTATAAAAGGGCTTTCTTACAGCTCAAAGCCAAGATATTTTTATCTAAAAGATGGAGATATTTATATTTATCATAAACATATATATGCCGATGCCAACCAGTTAAACATCATCCTTGTGGCCCAAGACAACAAACCTTCAAATGTGCCAGATTTTAACTTGAGACTTTATGAAAGGTTTTATAAAATACTTCATGTAAATGTTAAAAATCTTTATATAGCTGGTGCGGATAGATTTTCCAACAACGCTTTTGCCCTTTTTATACCCCGAGTTAGCCTTAAAGATGGCATTCTTAATACAGAGGATTATGCTCGTTATGTTTATCTTAGTAAAAGCTCAAAACAAGAGCTTTATGTATATGTGCCAAAAGCATACCTTGAAAATGGTTATTTTGTGGCAAAGGATGTAAACGCCGTGTCTTCTTTGTATGATTTTAATATAAACTTTTGGTGGGCTCATAGGATAGGTAAAGCTATAGCTTCTGGTTTTGTGATGCCTATAAAAACACCGGTTTTTTCAACATCTACGTTAAACGGTGTTTTATACGCTTTTATAAAAAATAAAGATATAACCTACAACGCACATTTAAATATAAAAGATATATTTATACCAAAGCTAAAACCTGTAAAAGATGCCACATTTGATATAGATGGATCTGTTTTAGATCAAGGGGGTGTGTCTTTTAAGGGACTTTTAAAAAGCCACTTGGGGATTTTGGATATAAGTTATAAAGATACAAAGGATGATTTTAATATAAATGTAAAAAATATTCATCTCACAGATAAAGATATAGATACCAGCCTAAAACCTATAAACGTTCTTTTTGGTGGGAGTGTATTTTACAGTCTTCAAGATAAAATCCTAAAACTTGATTTAAAATTTTCAAATGTATACGCTTATAATTGGTTTTTTTCTATGGGGCTTTTGAAAGGAAAACTTGATTTTAACAAAAAGCATAGAGGTGTTCTTAAATACGCTTTTTACGGCAAGCAAGATATAAAAGGCTATATGGGTTTTGAAAAAGATAGGGTTTTTACAAACAGCGATATCAAAGGGTTTTATATAGCTTATAAGAAAAATAGCGCTCTTGTGGATGGAAACATACAGATGGAGCTTTATCCAAACATGCTGATAGAGGGATATCTAAACGCTTATGCCATAAAGCTTCCTTATGTAAATATAGCCTCTTTACCTATATATTTATCTTACAAAGATAAACTATTGACCTTGTCAAGCAACTCCCCTTACATGGATGCTTATTTTGTTTACGATAAGCATATATCTGGTTATATAAAACCAAAGCATATCCTGCTTTATAAGTATATCAAAGATAGCATTTACACTGCCGATATCACAGGTGGTATTTTGGAGGTATCAAACGATCAAATAAACGCTCAAAATCTTTATTTTAACGCCTCGAACTCTAAAAATATATATGCCGTTGGTAGCCTAAACGCATCTGGGTCTTTTAAGGCTATATCTGGAAACATCGCTATAGCAAATGCCAATTATAGGTTTTTTAGATCCATTGAGGGCGATATATATTTTACTTACAAAGATAACACCATCAATCTAAAGCCTATTTTGAGGGAAAAAGATTTTCTACTCACTTCTGATATAACATCAAACAACAACATCGTAAGTTTTGATGCTAAACTTGTGGGTAAGAATAAGATTATAAGCACAGATTTAAGGCTAAAGGGTTCTATTGACAATCAGGAAAATATCCAAACCAACGGGTTTGTTGTTTATAAAAATATCAAAATACCGGTGGAGTTTTATATAAAAAATGTAAATGGCGTATACGCTATGTATGGAAAGGGTTTTAGTATAAACTACGACAACGTCTTTATAAAACTATCAGATATAAGGGGGGCTTCAGATAGCTCTGGGGTTGTTCATTGGAATACAGATGGCATCGGGGTATATCTTTACCATCAACCTATATTGAAAATATCCAACATAGAGGGCATTCTTCATCTAAAACCTTTTTATATAAAATCAAAGGATGCCGATGTAAATGGGCTTATAAACGGAAACCTTTCTTTTGGATACGACAAGAGATTTTATCTAACTTCAGAAGGATATTCGGATATTGCTCACACACTTGCTTTTATCAAATCAAAGCTTCCGTTTTTGCTATCTGGTAATATAAATTATAAACTTGCTGTTGATGATAAGGATATAAATCTCCATCTTAAAAGCCCAAAACCTGTACTTTTATTATCAAAGTATCTATCTTTACCACTTTACAGCGATATAAACCTTGATATAAAAACGGATAAAGATGGATATTTTACACCGGTTAACCTGGTATTTTCATCTTCAGATAAAAAACATTTTATAGATTTAACCCTAAAAGTCTCAAAAAACGATTTTCCTTTTGATTTTAGTATGAAGAGTTTACCTGTTTATGTTTATTCAAAAGACTTTTACTATCAGGGATTTGTGGATGGTCATTTAAATGGGGATTATAGTTTTAGGCCGTGCCATGATTGTAAGGGTTTTAATATAAAAGGAGATTTGATACCAACGGGCACTCTTTATATAAAAAGCTTTGAAAGTTCGTCCTCTACCGGTTCTAAAAAAATACCAAAAAATCTAAATATGGATATTGCCATAAAAACCTTAAACCCAATAACTGTAATGCTACCAGAAGGAAATATATACGCTGGTATAAAGGGCGATGTGTTCGCAAAAGATGCTAAGTTTGGTTATAATCTTGATATGAAAGCTTTTGGTGGAGAGTTAAAATATTCTAATAAGACGTTCTATGTAAGAAAAGGGGATTTGAAATTAAAAAACGATCATAAGTATATAAATGTGCTTTTGATGTCGCCGGGAACTTCTTACAACACATATATATCTCTTATGGGGGATCTGTCAGACCCACAATTTAACATATATTCAAACCCTCCGATGCCAAAAAATCAGCTTTTATCCTCTTTTATACTAAATGAATCTGGGCTTACCGCACTTCCTATAAACCAAATGGCCAGCAAACTCTCTAAATACTCCCCGTCTGGTTTGGCAAGCAGTATATTTGGTACCCATTTGGATGTGAGCGTTTATCCAAGTCAAAGCGTAAACGGCAATCTAAACACAAACATGGAAGTCCAAAAGGATATATCCAAAAATATAAAACTAAAAGCCCATATAAGCACCAGCTCAAATCCCTACGACACTTACTACGGAGCTTCTGTAAAACTTACCCCAAACACATCTATACAGACAAAGATGTATGGAAATGGTTCCACCGAAGGAAACATGTCTTATGAAAAACGTTTTGATTTTGGAAGATGACACACCTTATGAAAGATTTAGATAAACCCATAGACCTTATCAAAGATCTTTTATCAAGCGATATAAAGCTTGAAAGGACAAAAGGTATTGGAGGGTATCTTGAGAATGTGTTAAAACCTTATATCTCAGAAACCCTTTATAAAAACCTAAAACTTTTAGACAGCCTTTCCATAGAAAAGAAAAAAGCCCTTTTAGAGCAAATACTTCAAGAGATAGATGTTTTTAAAAGCCCCACAAACAAAAAACAAAAAACCTTAAAAGAGCTTGATATTGATATAGATAATATGGATTTTCTAAATAAAACTCAAAAAAAGATACTACATATTTCGGGACTTCAAAATCTTATAGACGTACTTTGGTATTTTCCGTACAATTATGAGAATAGGCTTCTTTTAAAGAACCTATCGTCTTTTCCAATAGATACCTACGGGGCTATAGCCCTTAAAATAGAAAATCTCATATACGATGAAAAAGAAAAATACCCATTTAGTATAATAGCAAGCGATGGCACTATTAAGGTTTATCTTAAATTTAAAGCCAAAGATAGATCTGTGATGAGTTGGTATCAAAAAGGCCAAAATATATCGGTTTATGGGCTTTTAAAAGAATTTAGAGGCCAAAGGTATATGATACATCCAAAAATCTTCAGCGAATCTTCCAAAGAGATAGGATATATCAAACCCGTTTACCCACTGGAAAGATTTGAAGAGATAAAAGAGATAAGCCCATCTTCTCAGAAAAGAAGAAAGGTCTTAGAATCTGCCATACAAGCGATACTAAACTACTACAAAGATCATTGGGAAAATCTCAAGGATATACTTCCAGAGGCGTTTTTGAAGGAGCACGATCTTATACCCTTGTCTGAGGCTTTTAAGATAATACATGCCCAAGAGAGTTTTCAAAACTATAAGCTTTTTGAGAGTATGCTATCAAAAGCCAAAAAACGCTTTTTATACGAAGAGATATTTATATTTGAATTGGCGCTTTTAAAACGAAGGTCTATGGTAAAGTCCTCCAAAGGATACCCTATAGTGGCTGATGAGGATGAGATTGTAAAAGATGTGCAAAATCTCATTAGCTTTCCTCTTACAAACGCTCAAAAAAGGGCTATAAAAGAGATAATAACTGATATGAAATCCTCAAAGCCTATGAATAGATTGCTTCAAGGGGATGTAGGAAGCGGTAAAACCCTTGTGGCTGTGGCAAGTGCTTTGGCGGTGGTGCAAAATGGCCTTCAGGTGGCTCTGATGGTGCCTACTGAGATATTGGCAAATCAGCATTATAACAATTTTCAGTCCTTTTTCTCAAAATATAGCAAAAAATACAACATAGCCCTTCTTACTTCCTCTTCTCATAGTAAAAGCGAGATATACAAACATATTTCAAAAGGGCATATAGATATAGCGGTGGGAACCCATGCATTGCTTCAAGAGAAGCTATCTTTTAACAAGCTTGGCCTTGTGATAGTAGACGAACAGCACCGCTTTGGTGTGGCCCAAAGACAAACCCTTCTTGAAAAAAGCGAGATTTTACCACACATGCTTCACATGAGCGCAACGCCCATACCAAGAACCATTGCAATGGGTATATTTGGAGATCTTGATATATCGGTTCTCGATGAAATGCCTTCTATGAGAAAGCCAGTCAAAACAGCAGTGCTATACTCAGATAGTGAAAAAGATATGGCATTTTTGATAAATCATATAAAAAAAGAGATATCAAAAGGCAACAAAGCTTATATAATATACCCTCTCATAGAAGAGTCTTCTAAGCTTGATCTAAAAGCTGCCCAAAGTGAGTACGAAAAATGGAAAGATATCTTCAAAGATCACAAAGTGCTTCTTTTGCATGGTAAAATGAACGATAAAGAAAAAGCCAGCCTAATGGAAGAGTTTAAAGAAAGTGCCGATATATTGGTATCTACCACCGTTATAGAAGTGGGCATAGATGTAAAAGAGGCCACCACCATCGTAATAGAAGAAGCCCATAGGTTTGGATTGTCTCAGCTTCATCAACTAAGGGGAAGAGTAGGGCGCTCTGATAGAGAAAGCTATTGTTTTTTGATGGTGAATAGTGCTTTTGTTAAAAGCCAAAAAGCCCAAGAGCAAAACGCCACGCTAAAAAGGCTTAGGACCATGGTAAAAACCACAGACGGGTTTGAAATATCCTTAGAAGATCTTAAGTTAAGAGGCCCTGGGGATGTGCTTGGTCTCTCTCAATCTGGGTACTTTAAATTTAACATGGCAGATCTTACGAAAGAAGACCATCTTAAGCTAATGAGCTCTATAAGAGCAGACATACCAAAATACAAAGACCAGATAACCAAAGACCTTATGTGGCTTACAAACAAGAGGTATCTACAGGATAAGCTTATTGTGGCGTAGAAAAAGCTTTTAGTATATCGTCTTTTTTCTTTACACCCACAAAAGCGTTTAAAACCTGCCCTTTTTCTATAAGAATGGTGGTAGGAGTGCCCATGATGCTTAACTCTTGGGCAAGCTTTGCCCCTTCTTTGGTAAATACATCTATCTTTCTTACTTTTACCTCTTTTATAGAATCTACGATGGGAGCCATCACCTTACAAGCTCCGCAGTTTTGAGAGTAAAAATAAAGTATTAGCTTTTTTTCGTTTTTGAACTCGTTTAGCGTAGCCCCTTTTAGCTTTTTCATCTTGTAAAACGCCAATAGTCTTAGGCTTATAATAAAAGCCAAAAACAGTATTAAAAATATAAGTATAAGATAGAGTATCGCCTGCATATTACAACACCTTAAAGCTTATTTTATAGATATCTGAATTGTTTTGGATGGGTATGGTGCCCACTTTGCCGGTGATTACAAATATCCCTTCTTTGGTGGGTAGTACCCCTTCTATGGCTTCTTCAAAAGAAGTACCTCTTAACTTTTTCATATATACAAGTTCGTTGTTCTTGCCACTTATATCAAGAGCATACAGATTGCCATAAGCGTATTTTGTAATACCGAAAAATCTTTCTACGGAACTTTCTTTGTTGGCGCCTATTAAAAATGCCGGTAAGCCTTCTACGTTGCTGGGAGCTCCTTTTTCGTAAAAAATGTATTTCATGGTGGTATCGTTTATAAAAGGTATATTTACAAAAGAGTAAGACCCACCAAATACCGCTGAAGAAGAGTAAAGCTCTGTGTCGTTTTTAAACACCATTAGCCTACGGGAACTATCTATAAATATAGTATCGCCTTTGTATATAGATGCTCCGTCTATTCTAAAACCAGCTGGCACATTTACATCTTGACCTGCTTTTACCTCGCCGTTTTCAAAAGATAGCTGTTTTACCACTCCAAACTTGCTATCCGCTGTAAATTTTTGTCCCCAGAAGGTTTTGTGAGGATGGTTTTTGTCAAGCACCGACATAAAATAATGAATATTTTTTGCCACTATTACAGGGCTATCTCCCACCATCTTCACTATAAAAGAAGACATGTTTGAACCAGTAAACATATTTACAAGTATATAATCCTCTTTGCCTTTACCTATTTTGCCTACGCTTACAGATATAGGATGTCCTGCTGGTAAGCTCATATCTGCTATTCTTACGAGATCGTCTCTTAGAAGCTGATATATAAGAAGGTTATCCCTTGTTAAAAGCACCAAATACTCTTTGCCGTTGCCATAAAGATCACCAACATCGGCACTCAATACCAAAGAACCCACAGATTTTATAAACTTTGAAGTGACAAGTATGTGAAGATCTTTCAAAGACGCTTTTTGAAGAGTCATGCCTTGGGAAGAACTAGCTTGGTACATTGTTTTTTTGATAAAGCCCCCAGGTACTCCAGAAAACGCTATACCATAACCTTGTGGGAACTCTTTTATGCTAAGAGCGCAGTTTTCTTTGGAACTAACGCTTGGAAATATAGCGGCTATTTCGTATAGTTTTTCTTGGGAACCTTTAAAGCATATGTCAGAGGTATCAATTTTTGCTATATCCCCTACGCTCGGCTTCTTGCCGGAGATAATCTTACCTACTGCAAAATTATCATAAACTTTTTCTATTTTTACCTTTGCAACGTTTTCATAAGAATATCCTAAAAACTGATGGCTAAGTGGATTTATAACGCGACCAGCGGGTTTTTTTACATCAAGCACTTCCCCCAAATGAAAGTTGTTGCCTGCTATATACACTTCATCGTCTTTTACATTTACCACTTGGTAGGTTTGTTTATTTAGGCTTTTAAGAAAATCATCAAGTTTAGATCCGTAAGATAATCCTATTAAAAGCCCCAAACTAAGTATAAACTTTTTCATAAGTATCTCCCTTTATAGGTTTTCCATAATCTTTTTGGTCATCTCTTTTGTGTTTACCTTAACACCCTCTCCTCTATGTATATCTTGGGTTCTATAGCCTTGAGCCAACGTTTTATCTACGGCATCTTCTATGGTTTTTGCTATATCATCCATATGAAAAGTATATTTAAACATCATTGCTACTGAAAGTATAGTGGCTATTGGGTTTGCTATGTATTTGCCGGCTATATCTGGAGCTGAGCCATGGATCGGTTCATATAAGGCATATTTGTCCCCCAAAGATGCCGATGGAAGCATGCCTAAGCTTCCTTGTATAACACCAGCCTCGTCTGAAAGTATATCTCCAAAGATGTTGCCAGTTACTATAGTATCAAAAGAATATGGTCTATTTACAAGTTGCATAGCACAATTATCTACATAAAGATGTTCAAGCTCTACATCCTGATAGTTTTTGTGTTCTTCGTTCACCACATCTCTCCAAAGTCCAGATACCTCCAAAACATTGGATTTATCAACGCTGGTGAGTTTTTTTCTTCTTTGTCTTGCTATCTCAAAAGCTTTTTTTACCACCCTTCTTATCTCGGATTCTTTATAACCCATGGTGTTAAAACCGTATCTTTCGCCGTTTTCAAGCGTTGTTATGCCTCTTGGCTCTCCGTAGTACACATCCGAAGAAAGCTCTCTTACCACCATCAAATCTGTGCCTTTTACTACAGATTCTTTTAGAGGGGAGCTTTCTATAAGAGCGTCAAAAACTTTGGCGGGTCTTAGGTTTGCATAAAGACCTAAGGCTTTTCTTATGCCAAGAAGACCTTTTTCTGGTTTTTTGTCTGTTGGCAGATCGTCCCATTTTGGTCCCCCAACAGCTCCAAGTAGTACCGCATCAGATTCTTTGCATATTTGCACAGTTTCTTCAGGAAGTGGGCTGCCAGTTTTATCTATGGCTATACCGCCGATTAAACCTTCTTTTGTCTCATATTCAAATTTAAACTTTGAAGATAGGGCATCAAGCACTTCCAAAGAGCTATCTACAATCTCTGGTCCTATACCATCACCTTTTAAAATAGCTATTTTTAACCTTTTCATAGTTTTATTTTAGCATAGTTCTATATGTTGAGTGTGCGTTATTTCAATACATCTTGAGTGGTTAAGTATGGCAAACTTATGATTGTTTTTAGTATTGCTATAAGCGATCATGCTATCATAGTCTATTTGAACTTATGAAATCTCTTCAATTTTAGTGGCCAGTATAACTTTTTTAAACACCTCATCTAAAATCTGTATATCATCTGTACTTTCTATTTTTTCTTCAAGCTCTTTTGGCAATACTCCAAACTTGATAAGGATAGCACTCTTAACGTCATCTTTTTTTGCCTTAATTAACCCTTCTTGCAATCCTTTTTGTAACCCTTCTTGCAATCCTTCCATCTTCCACTTTTCTGTTAGTGTCATAACTTTCTTATCACCTCCTGTTAGTTCTTTAAAGGCGTTTTCTGCCTCTTTGGTATCACCTTTCACATATGAAATATAGTTAAATGAGAAAAATAAACAATGGCAGCTTGATGACTATGTCAAACCTATGTATAACTTTTTTTATCAAGAAGATTTATATAATATCACAGTTCATCAACTAATTTAAGTATCACTTGATAAAGCTCTGGTATCCTTAGGTCTATAGTTTTCCATACTGCCAGATAATCAACTCCAAAATACTCATGAATTAATTTATTTCTCATACCTACAATACTTGTCCATTTAATCTCTGGGTGCTTTTGTCTTAGTTCTTTTGGGATATTTTTTGCAGCTTCTCCAATGATTTCTAAGCTTCTAACAAAAGCTCTTTTTAGCTCTTCATTTTGGAGGAATTCTTCAAAAGTTAAACGATTAGATTTGTTGATTAAATATTCGCACTCGGTTTTTATGTCTAAAACGTAATCTCTTATCTCACGTTTTATTTTCACAGATAAATGGCTTCCTGAAGGATGATTTTGCCAATGTATGGTTTAAGCGCCGATTTCATAACAAGATCCACTCTTATTTTAAGCGCTTTTGATAACAGGTTGTTGAGCTCAACAAACGTAAAAAGATCAGGAACTTCGTAAAAATCCACAAGTATATCAAGATCACTATTTTTTGTTTGCTCACCTCTCACATAAGAGCCAAATATGCCTACCTCTTTTACTTTATACTTCTCTTCAAGAATAGGTTTTAGTTCAGAAAGTTTTTGCTTTAGTTGATCTGTAGTTATTTTTTGTTTTGATTTTCTATCCCTTCCAATATTTGCCATAAGTGTTATTTTAGCACATCATAACAAAAATTTTATGTATAAGTTCACTACATCGTGAACACATAAACCGTGGTATACTTGTCCCAAACAAATATTTATCAGTACTTGGACGGGACATTAGCATGATAGTTGTTATAACAACATCGTTAATTTACAATGATTGAAAGGCAGCTTAATTTAAAATATGGTCTTTGTGTACATAGAGGATTGAAACAAATAAATATCATTGCAAAAATAGAAATAGATATTAGATTTTATCTCCTTATAGGGGTTTTAATAGCATTTAGGTAAAATACAGTAGGAGGTGATAAATGAAGAAGTCTTACATTATAGGAGCAGTGATCCTATTAGTTGTGATTGATGGCTCTTTTGCTTATAAACATGAATATAGTCTAAAAGCAGAATACCAAAAAGGTCTTCATTATTATAAAGAAAAAAACTATAAAAAAGCATTACCTTTATTTGAAGAAGCAGCAAAACAAGGGTATGCACCGGCAGAAGAGAAACTTGGACATATGTATTTAAAGGGTTGGGGTGTACCACCACATACCAGTAAAGCTGATTATTGGTTAAAAAAAGCTATAAATCAAGGTAATGCTAAAGCAGAAGTTGTTCTTGGTAAGAGTTATTTATTAACAGCTATGTTTGATGATATGTTTCCAAATGGTAAAGCTACAGCAACAAAATATTATCAAAAAGCTTTATATTTGTTTAAAAAAGCTGCTGAACAAGGAAATGCAAAAGGAGAAAATTATTTTGGAATAATGTATGACAAAGGTTTAGGAGTACCACAAGATTATAGCAAAGCTGATTATTGGTATAAAAAAGCTGCTAAACAAGGACTTGCAATAGCAGAATATAATATTGGATATATGTATGAATATGGTTTAGGAGTACCACAGGATTATAGCAAAGCTAAATATTGGTTAAAAAAAGCTGCTGAACAAGGATTTAGACAAGCTAAAAGAGAACTTGAACATCTTGAATCAGAGTACTAAATTAGTGGTTATTGAATCAAAAACAAGGGTACGAAATGGAAAGAAATAATCTTGGAATAATGTACCAATATGGCTTAGGAGTAGACTTAATTCAAATAAATAAGGCAACACAAAAGGAGGTGTTAGGTATGTTAAAAAAGTTAGTTCCAGCATTGGCTCTTACAAGCTTGGCTTTTGGTAGTGGGTTGTGTTTTAATCCGTATAACCATGATTATGGGGTAAATTTAAAAGGTTGGGGTTTTGGTTTTGGTAACAAAACAATTATTCTTCATAATGGTAAAATGTACGTAAATACACAATATTATGGAACAGAGAGCATAAAACTTGTAAAATATATAGCGAAAAATAATAAAGCTCTAGTATTGATGGACGCTAAAGTGCCTAGTGTGGATGGAGAACACGTATACTTTATAGTGTATACCGACTGCATAAATAGAAAACCAGTCACAGAATACCTAAAAGTATTAGGCTTTCCTAGTTCACAAAGTGGAGTTGTCAATATTCCAAGATATCCAATAAAGTTTGGATTTTACAAAGATGGTTTTTGGGCTAAATATTTATATATGGTTTTTATAAATGGTTGGCTCAATCATCCTGGTGGAGAGCATTGTGATTATAAAACTAAATATTTTCCATATAAGTTGATCAAAGAACACAAAGGTTATGAAGGACCATCTAAACGTCAATTATTACCAAGCAGGCTATGCAACGCTTTAGCCAACAAATTAGGAATGTAGAAAGGACCAGCTATGGGTACACTATTCGAATAACTATTTGAAACGCCGTAATTTCGACGTTTCTAAAAATAAGTTAACAAATTCACACATTTTTTATATTTATTAACAGTTTCAGTTTTAGAAGGATTCAATAGAGGAGGAAAACAAGACTTCATATTGCAGTCGTACTTATAACACAACAGTTAACTCTCCCCTACAAGTAGCTTTGTCTTTAAAAAGTTTTTTTAAAAATCACAAAGCCCAAAAGAACCACCTCATCGACAGCCTTTCGATTGGCTGGAACTTCAAAAACCACCGACGATCAACGACCGCGCGCCTATATAAATGTTTTTGGTGGTGGTTTTGTGATTTATTCTTTTAGCAAACAATTTGTCGACCTTTAAGGAGACAAATTGTTTGCATTAAGCTTAATTTTAGCTGAATTTAATTAAGCTTAATATATTAGCTGAATTTATTCCGCCTATAGAGTGAGTTATTCCGCCTATAGAGTGAGTTATTCCGCCTATAGAGTGAGTTATTCCGCCTATAGAGTGAGTTATGTTTTTATCAGTGATTTTTGTTATGTTGTTTTTATTCAAAATATTTGACATTTTTCTGTTTTCTTGTATATTATATCTATAGACTTTATGAAAGGAGGTTTTATGAGGCCACCCAGCGACAAGAAGAAGACGCATAAGATTTGTATCTGGCTTGATGATGAAGAAAAAGAAAAGGTCTATAGGGTTGTATATAAAGAAAAAGAAATTCCTTCTAAAATCTTCCGTAAAGCCTTAATGGGTTACGTTGAGAAGAGTCTTTTAGAAGAAAGTGAGAAGCCTATAATTTGGTGAAAAACTTTAAAAGCTGTGCCGGTAGTGGGTGGACTACCGGCATGGGAAAGGAGTGCATATGCAAAAACCAGATATATATCATTGTAATGATACTTCAAGAAGTAGCAATGACACAAAACACAAGAGGGGTTTTGATTTTGCCTCTCAAAAGAAAGAAACTAAGAAGTTTTTAGATGCTCTGGCAAAAAAGACAGCTTGTAAAATTACACTGACATTTTTAGAGTATCAAGGAGAGAAGACGCGGGGCTTTGTTTTAAATAATAGACAGTCTGTAGGGATTGAAGAGGCATTCTCTCTCTTAGAACAAGAAAACGCTTGGTATAAAAACGTTGTATATAAGAAATCTGTACTTTGGAACTTCTCAAAAGAAAATCAATACTTCAATATTGTGTTAATTGATGACATACAAGATATAGAAACTTTCAAGCGTAGAGACTTTTTCCTGCTCTGGAATACTAGCAACAAGTTTCAAGCTGCATTTCTACTTGATCGTGGTGTAACAAGTGAAGACATTAAGAAGATTCAACGAATGTTGATTAGAGATTACGGGGGAGACCTCGGAAGTTTAGGAGCCTCGCATAATAGGAAACTTCCGGGCTTCTATAACACGAAATATCCAGATGCGCCGTATATGCAGATTCAGTATGTTGGGACAAGAGTTTTAAATGCAAATCATATCCTTGAAAAATACAAAGAAATATATGAGAAAGAAAAAGAAATCACAAAACCACAACAGCGTGTTTTAACGGTAGAGCAAATGATGAAGCAATTGCAAGGGCAAGGAACACTTAAAAAGACTTGGCAGGACTTTTTTAGAGAAAAACAAAACAAAAGCCAGGCAGATATTGCGTATGCCATTTATTTGATTGACAGAGGATATACCGATGAACAGATAAGACAAGCACTCTTGAATGAAAGCGAAGATCTTGATATACGCAAGAAAGGACATTTAGAAGACTACTTAAGTAGAACACTAATAGCAGCAAGAACGTATTACGAAAATTTCAAAGGAGGTAAATAGATATGTTAAAAGAAGGCGACTTGAAGCTTGAAGCGTTTAAGGAGCTCAAAAAGAAAGTTATTTACCAAGGCAATGATGTAAAGCTTGATAGAAAATACGAAAGCTGGGTACTTGAGCCACTAATTCCCTTTAAGTCGATAACAATCCTCGATGGACTTGGAGGATCCGGGAAGTCCTGGTTTGCTCTAGATCTTTCGTATACAATTAGCTTGGGATTCGACTACCTTGGTAAGTACCCAGTGAAACGAAGAGGTACGGTGCTATATGTAACCGCAGAGGAAATACCAGAAGAGTTTGTGCGTAGGGTAGATCTCATTACTGCATTATACGGAGACAACGAAAATTTCTATTGGTTTTCAACGTTACATCCAGAGTATCCATACGGATCAGCTCTATTGCAAAAAATTGCTTGGAATATTATGAGGACAGAGACAGCAAGAGTCCTTGAATATTTTATTAGCGAAATCAAGCCTGTCCTAGTAGTTTTAGACTCGATGGTGAATTTTTATTGTTTAAATGAAAATGACTCAAGCGAAGCAAGTTTGTTTTATGAGATGTTGAAAGAGTGGATAAAAATATATAACTGTAGCTTTTTGCTATTGCACCATCAAAACAAGGAATCGATGAAGTCTAAAGAGGATGAAGGTACTTTTAGAGGATCAATAGTGTTTAGGGAACAGGCGAGAGAAAGAATAACTTATAAAAGCTTCAAGCTCGAGAATGGCATGATAGCAAGAAAAATAAGCATTGAAAAAGCAAATTATTACTCGCCGTTCATAAAAGACTTCCCGATTTATCTAAGATGGGATACAGGAACTCACATTTACGATAAAGAGTTGGACGAACAAATGAAACAGCAAGAAGAAGAAAAGAAAAACTCTAAAAATGAAAAGAAAAGCAAGCAGAAAGAAGAGAAAGTTAAACGATTAAGTAAAAACTTTTAGGAGGTATTATAGTGGAAGAACTAAAGTATGAAGAAATTCCAGAGCTTAGAAAAGGCCTTGAAAGTTTAGGAGTAACAACAGAGAGTCAAAACAGGCTACCAATCTTTGAACCAACCATTCGGGCAAAAGATGGAATAAGAGTATTTGAAGGCAGGTATGGAAAGCTGCTCATTCAAGGACGTTTAGGGCAGTCGCATAAAAATTTGTTAGAAGTGATATTCTGGAAAAAGGAGATATACACCTTTGACGAAGAAGACGGAATTGAGTTTTTAAAGGTGGCGTATGATGAGATGAAAATAAGAAAATACTTGTCACAAAAATCAGAATACAGCTATGAAAGATACAGGGAGCTTTTAAAAGATATGATAAGAACGTACATATCATTAGAAACAAACAAGCTAAGAATACAAGGAACCTTGATTATGCAGATATATGAATCTAAAGTAAAAAGACCAACACAAAGCAGATCACCAATCATTCCTAAAGAAGTGCCGTTAACAGTAATAAAGTTTGGAGCTGTAGCAACTGCATTATTTAAGAATGAGCTTAGGTTTACCTACGATCCAAAAACAATTATGGGTCTAAGGAATGGAATTTCTCAAGCAGTAGCTAGATTTTTAAAAACTCACAAAGAGCACCCAGAGGCAGGATACCATTTGAGAAATCTTATAGAAAGCTTAGAAGGACAGATAGAAAATAAAAGGTGGTGGAAACTAAGAGAATATTTAAAAGAAGACAGCGAACTACTACAAAAACTCGGCATAACAATAGACTTCAAAAATGATAGAGTGATTGTTGTAGAAAGCCACAAAAGACATTAAGTGTTATAATATTTATTCCTACCATTTTTACCTGGTCACCTCACTCGGCTTAATATAAGCCGGCTTTTTTGTTTTAGTTTAGCTTAGTTTAGCTTTAACTTTGTTTTAGCTTTAGTTTTAGTTTATTTTTAGTTTTATGTTTGTTTTGTGATTGATTTATGAATCAATCGCGCAGCGAATGCAAGCGATTGATGGGGTTGGAGGAAAAGGGATATGGGGAAAAACCGTTGGGGTCGTGATTCGAGACCCCAAGCAGGTTTTCCCCATAATCGCGTAAGCGATTACCTCGGATGCTGGGACACTAGTCGAAGATAATGATGATATATCCGAAAACGCAAAATGCGTTTTCTAATCTAAATCATAAAATCTAAATCATAAATAAAGCCCCACTCCCTTTTCCTTGAAAAAGCCTAAAAAAGCCTAAAACAGCTTTTGAAAGCCCACCACATCTTTTTTACTTTCCTTTCAGCTTAAGGTACTCAAGACTGATGTCCAAACGGCTGTGTCCCAATTCCTCCGAGATGATTGCCTCTGGGAGGGAATCTTTTCGTTTCACGTCTTCCACAGCTTTTTGTATATCTTTTTCACTTACACCACGATCTTCTAAAATCCGACGATAAAACCGCTCTTGCTCTTCACGAGGTAATTCTTTTATTACTTCATAACTGCGTTGTGCCCACTCGTAGCGGAAGGCATGTGACCCGTGGTAAGGTTCGCCCGACCTTTTACAAGCTTTTTTCAAGGCATCGTAGTATTCATTTTTTCGTATTTCAGAGAAAGGCTTTTCTTCTAATGCTCTATCAAGCGCTTCTTTGTATTCCTTGACCTTCTCAAACTCATTTGGAAAATAATCAAAATAAACCCACCTGTTCCTGCCCCCTTTGCTTCTGGGTATGAAAACCCTTCGATTTTCTTCGTCCACATATATCTTTTTTACATCTCCAATACGGGCACCAGTGTATCGTTGTAGTTCGCAAATTGCGTGAGCTGTTTTGTTGATCTTCTTCAAATTTTCTGCAATTAGATCTGGATCGTTATACCTATCGCAATCTTGCTTTTCTACTCCATCTCTCCATCTGGCACGGTTATCAGCGTTAAAATATTCTCTAACTTCTTGATCAATAAAACCAACCACTTTATACAACGCTGATATATGCTTTTCTAACGTTTTCTTTGCAAGCCCATTAGCTTTTTGTTTTTCAAAATATTTGTCTATACAAATATATACTTCATCTGTACTAAGTTCCCGAAAATCCTTTTCATACTTAATGTTC
>Ga0080003_1000692_pt1 | contig 20891 bp, 20 predicted proteins | sample JossMetagenome_FD_69206 | JGI IMG/M metagenome (GOLD analysis project Ga0080003, IMG submission 69206) | Hot spring microbial communities from Joseph's Coat, Yellowstone National Park, USA - JC2_E (SPADES assembly) (version 2) | ecosystem: Environmental > Aquatic > Thermal springs > Hot (42-90C)...
AATCAATGCCAGGAATATCATGAACTATATCGCATATATATTCAATACAAGTAATTCATCACCAAAACCACCAACCAACACCACAATTATCATGCCTAACCCATAATGCATTAGGAGTTGAGCTGACCTCCTCCCCGCCATTTGGCGAGGGTTCCCCGAGGTCTTGGGAGTTACGCCCCTTTCACGGGCGCTACTCTGTTATGATCCACTATGAAGGAGAGGGGCTTCCTCACTCTTGAAACTACTATACCTGTAGCCTTCTTCAAGATATTTAAAGCACCGTTCAAGTCGGAATGAAGCTTATGTCCTTTAGGGCAATTAACTACTCCCCTAGGCCCCCTCTCGACTTGAACACCATGATAAGCACAGATACGTGAAGTATTATACTCAATGACCTCAAACACACGAATACCATACTCCTGAGCCTTCAGTTCTATGACCCCCATCAACTCGCGATAAGACCACAAATTCACGGTGAACTTATTACCCTTTTGTTGAGCAATGTTGAAGGGGTAGCCCAAGTAGATTGTGGATACGCCTCGTTCGTGAAGCATCTTGAGCAAGTGGGAGGCAAAGTTCCTATACAAGTGAAGAAGTCTCCTAATTAGTTTCTTGAAGAGTCTCCTCCCCTCCCTATTAAGCTCCCCATACGCCTCATATTCGTTGATATTCTTCACCTTATCCGCCGAGGATTGCGCCTCAGCTATCCTATTTTGTAGGTAGAAGTAATCCTCCTTAGCCCTAACGCCCTTATATAATAACCAAGTGCCGTCATCGATCACCACGCTGGCCAAGACGTTGATGCCTAGATCTATTGAGGCCATTTTGCTCCCCTTGGGTGATTTAACTTGAATTGATTTCCTCTCACCCCTCACGACGTGCTTACTCCTCCTTCCCGTTTTAGTTACCTCAACACCAACCTCCACTGGGATTGAGGCGTACCAAGCATTCCTAACCTCATCATAGTATATTTCTAGCCTACCCTGTTTGCCGTGCCACCTTAATCTACCCGTGAATCTAATTTTCATGTTGAAGTACTTGAGGATGATGTGGTTTTTCTCGTTCACGACGTAATTATCTTGTCTCACGACTAGTATTAGCTTCCTCCCACTCTCATTCTTCCAGTAACTTGGTGGCGAAACACGATTCATGTGAGGAGGCAATTTTCCTTTCTTCTTTAGCTTGAGTAGGGAGAAGAACGAGTTCCATGCCTCATTATTCTTATTAAGCACTTGCTGCGTGTTGGCACTGCCCAATTCATCCTTATACTTCCCATAATACTTATTATATGTTCCCTCGAAGTCCACTTTTCCTCCATGGAAGAATTGCTGCCTCCTTTCATAATTAACCTCATTAAAGAGCTTGGCGGAGGCGTTGGCTAGTCTCCTCAGCTTCCTTTCTTGAAACCCATTTGGTAGGAGGCGAACCACGTTAGTCCTCCTATTACTGTATTTAATTTCTTTGATGTCCTCTCCCGGTATTGCGGGGGGAATCAGCCTCCGCTCCTCATTCCCAAGAAATTGACCGGGGGAGGGCATCCTGAAGAGAGGCGTTTAGGCTTAAAAAACTTTTCTATAAGGGGGCCATCCATCCCCGCCTCAGAGAGGCGAGGCTTTTCGCCCCCTTAACCCCCATTTTTGTAATTGAGCATTCATAAGGCTAAGGCATTGCCGAGGAAGCGGGGCTTCCTGCGATTCATTTGCTCCACCCACGGCAATGCAAAGCCATGGTAAGCCCGCTCGCTATGGTGGATGAGATTAATCCTTTGCTTCATCGAGTTCATGCACTGCCTGAATCACTTCCTCGGCGCTCCTGGCGATACGTGCTCCCCGGAATCTGCTCGTCCATGATGCGAATCCAATCGGGTGGAATCCAACGCTGGCTCCAGCCAAGGCATCGTGTGGAGTATCAGTTATGTATGCTGTTTGATTGGGCTGGATGCCGTGTATCCTTATTATGTGCTTGAGGAGATCCATCTTAGTGCCGCGACCCAAGTCGCCCAGCGAGTACAGTGGATTAATTGAGACGCCAATCGCCTCGAGTTCCCTCATGATTAGGCTGCTCTCTATCTCTCTTCCAGTCGCTACAAGGGTTGATCTGCCCTCTCTCCGTAATTCATTTAATGCATCAATCATGCCTGGAATGGGTTGCCCAAAATCCTTTCTCTCCATATATATGGACCAGCACCTCCTCCAGAACATGAATGGATCCACGTGCCTAGGCGTGTATGTCCTCAATAGGTTCTCCTCGTAATCCGCCAAGAATAATTCGAAACTGCTGGGTGGAGCCACTCCATGCTCATCAACGCACTCCACGAATGCCTTATAGAATCCCCTGAATGTGTCCAGGAGAGTCATGTCAAGATCGAATACGACCCACTTAATCACGGCTCTGCGGTTACTTGCCCCCATTTTTATCCTTAACCGCCCGCTGCTCCAGGGAATTGCTTAACTCGAGGAGCGCCGCTCCCTGCCAGTATGATGGTGCCGCATCCCCATTGATTGACTTAACCAGTGCCATGGATTCATCCAGGGAGAGTCCCCTATACATTAAGTAGCCGATTATTATTGTTGGGGATCGACCGATCCCGGCATTGCAGTGAACTATGACTCTCCCAGCCTTAATGGCCTCATCGATCCACTTAAATATGGAGAGAAACTCATCAATGCTCGGCGCACGCATATCCCTCACCGGCACATGCAGCACCTTAATGCCCAACTCATCGGCATCCCTCAAGTACTGATTCAAGGGATACCCCAGCGCCCTCATTTCCCAATCCTCCAGGACAGCGACTACCCCAGTCACTCCCTCCCTCCTCCACTTAATTAAGTCCCCCCGTCCCCGGGGTGCGCATGAACCGCCGATAACGTCGTTGACGAAGTATGGACACTTATTCGGCATGCATTGCCTCGCCTTTGTGCTGATTAAAGGCTTTTTCAGCTCGGGTTTTAAGCTTAAAAAGTCTAAAGGGTAGCCTCGCCTAATGGTTAAGGAAGTATTATATAGCGCCAGGACTGGGGATGAGCGGAGATTCATTTGCTGCGAGTGGTGGTGCGAGGGTTATTGGCTCAGCTTAGGCGAATTAAATCAATGCCTTGGCGAGTCAAGCAAGCCCCGATTGCCTTTCCTCATGAGGTTTAAGTTCATTAAGAAAATGGCGGCTCCAGGCCGCTTCCCGCGAAACAAGTGGGTAATTAGGTTCTGGGGATTGGCAAGTGGCTTAGCCACTAACATGAATCACCTAGATATAACCGCGCTCCCGGAGCCGCCGAAGGCAGTAGTTAAGGAGGTGACGGGGGATGCCCTAGTGATCGGCGGCGGCTTAGCGGGTTTATCCACCGCAGCCGAGTTGAGCCGTGCCGGGTTTAAGGTGACCATTATAGAGGGGAACCAGGACCTCGGCGGCCGCAATGCGCTGGATACGGAGAAACTAGTGAATGGCTCGACCCCGGCCAACCTAATAAGCGATTTGAGGAAGAGCCTCCTAAATGATCCTAATGTCTCAATATATGGCGGATACGCATTCGACGGCAAGCTGGAGGATGCTGTGATAGCCCACGCATTGAATGGCTCCGCGATCCTCAAGCTGCGGCATAGGTACGTGGTGTTCGCAACGGGGGCCAGGGAGGTTCCCGCGGTATTTCCTGGAAATGGCTCCATCAAGATGTATACCGGTTGGACTTACTTGAGCCTAGCCAGGGCCGGCTCCATTAGCCACAAGTCCGTGGCCGTCTATGGCTCCGATGATTGGGGTATTCGGGTTGCCCACATCATTAAATCCATGGGAATCAACGTCGTGCTCCTCGACAATTCTGTTCAAATTAGGAGCGATCTCTATAGGGACCTAGCCAAGGAAATGAAGGTGGAGACCACTGTTTCCCTCAACCCCAATAAATTATCTCAATTAGGCGTTGACGCCCTAGTCACGACCGTGAGGGTGCCGGCCATAGATGCCGCCGTGCAGTGGGGCGGCGAGGCTTATTATGAACATGAATTGGGCGGCATGATTCCGCGGCACTCATGGAGTGGGGAAGTGATGGGAACCACGGATGCGTATGTCGTGGGCGAGGCAAGTGGCTTGATCCCGCTTCACTTGGTGCCGATGCAGGCTAAGGTTGTTGCGTCCAGCATAGCGTTGAAGGAGGGCCGCATAGATGAGAAGGAGCTGGAGAAGGCGCTTGCCGAGTTCAGGACATCAATAAACGTGGCCTCCCCGAAGCAATTCAATGCTTTTCAGCGACTTGATAAGGGCCTCCACGAGATCGGCATATTCGTGGAGCCCAACGTGATTAATGTGCCTCAATGGGCCAGCGACATGGATATAGCGGATGCAGATGAGGAATTGATCTGTATGTGCGAGGACGTGACGCTTGGGGATTTATTGGAGAACGTTAAGGCGTTCACTGGGGCTAAGGAGATCAAGGTGACCGTGCTCCACGATGAGACGCTTGAAGCCAGGAAATTCTCGCCGCCGCCCATGGAGAGAATAAAGAGGACAACTGGGCTTGGGACGGGCGCGTGCCAGGGCAAGCTCTGCATGGTTACTGCCAACTTAATACTGGCCAGGATATTCCAGAAGAAGCCGAGGGAGATAGGCATATTTAGGCAAAGGTTCCCACTGAATCCCATGCCTATGGGGACTGCGGGTGATGCAAGTGAGTGAGGAGGGAAGGGGCTTACAGGCATATACGGCTGATGTTGCTGTGGTTGGCGGCGGAGTAATTGGGCTCTCCACGGCGTATAATTTAGCCAGGAGGGGACTAAAGGTTGTTGTGTTGGAGAAGGGCTATATTGGCGGCGGCAGCTCAACTAGGAACGTGTCCCGGTTCAGGGTTCACTTTGGGAACTTCGAGAACACTAGGTACGCCATTGAGTCGGCCAAGATAATGTCGAGACTATCCGGGGAACTGGGGTGGAACGCCATCTTCAGGAGGAGCGGTTACTTATGGCTTGCGCGGGAGGAGCGGGTCCTGAATCAATATAGGGAGCTGAATGAGAAGGTATGGAAGCCCCTCGGCGTTCCAGTCAAGTTCCTGACCAGGGAGGAACTTAGGGAGAAGTATCCCTACCTGGATAAGGATCGATACGTGGGCGCGGTTCTCGGGGAGCAGGATGGGGAGTTCCATCATGATTACGTGATGGCTGGTTACCACGTCAAGGGAATGAATCTGGGCGTTCAGTACGTGGAGAACTCGGAGGTCACCAAGATAACCGTGACCAATGGACGAGTAGTTGAGGTGAGGGGGAGGAGGGCCTTCGTCAAGGCCAGTAACGTCGTGGTTGCCGCCGGCGCATGGACCCGCGACTTAATGCTGCAGCTGGGGATTGACTTGCCGATAACCCCGGTCAGGAAAGAGATTGGGGTAACGGCTCCAGTGCGGTACTTCATGGAGCCATTCATAATAGATACATACAGCAATGCATATGTGGCTCAAACAATGAGGGGTGAAGTGATTGGAAGCATTGAGGGAAGCGATGAGCCTGGATTAAAGCCATTCAATAACACGTTTGATTGGTTCACGAAGTGGAGTAGGGCCATGATAGAGATGATGCCCAACGCCAAGAGGCTTAGAGTCATGCGAATATGGTCCGGCTTCTACGAGATGACCCCAGATCACAGCCACATAATGGGCAGGAGCCAGGACTGGCCGGAGGGGCTATACGTGGCCAGCGGCTTCAGTGGCCACGGCTTCATGCTTGCGCCCCTCACCGGGGAATTAATGGCTCAATACGTGGCCACTGGGTCCCTCAGCGACTTGGCTGCGCCCTTCACGCCGGATAGATTCAAGACAGGCAAGGCCCTGCGCGAGGCAGTGGTAATAGGTTAAAGGTTCAATAAGTCATCATCTATGTGTTCCGATTCATGGTGAAACTTTCATTAGTTTAAGTTACTAATTACGCAATAGCATTTTTAAGTTGGCGAGATGCTCTTATGTAGGGTATGGTTGTTAGGATACCATCATCGCTCTGCGCGGCATGCAAGGGCCGTCGATCATTGTGTGGACTCCCCAAGTGCCCGCTCCTGGAGAGGCAGAGGGCAATGAAGCCCACGCTCGATATTAGGGGGAACGTGTTCGGGGCCTCGCCCCCCAGCGTGGTTGTTGGGGAAAGCGGGTACCCAAACATCCATGTATTGATAGGGGTTCCGCCCGGCAAGGCTGGGAACGAGAGCCGCATCTTCGAGGACCCAATTAATTGGTGGGGCACGCTGCAATTAAGCGATATACTGGGGCTACGCGCATCAATGATTGCCTCATCCACTAAAGTAAATGCCGGGGAGCCCCTTAAGCTTTATGAGAAGGAGCTAAGCGTGGCGGCATCATCCACTCAACCAATTGATGTGGAGGTGAAGATAGCTAAACCCCCAATTACCGGAGTGACCCTGGACCCCATGGATCTACCCCACCCGCCACTCGTTAAGGCGATTGACATAAAGATAGATGGGAATCCAGCGCTGCCTCGAAAATTGGAGCAATTAATATTCGATGATGTTAAGGCTGACCGCGGCGTGCTGGAGCTAGCGGCGGCTGGGGTTGATGTATACACCATAATTAGGGCATTCTCCATGGGCCTCATGGGGGAAAAGAGGCGGCGGCGACTAGTGCCGACCAGGTGGGCGATAACCGCCGTCGACACCATTATTGGAAACGACTTGCTGCGGAGGGTCAGGTCACTGCCCTGGATCCCCACCCATGAACTCTACTTCACGGAGTACCTAAGCAATAGATTCGCAGTCCTAATCAGCCCCGCGCCGTTTAGCGTTGCCTGGGTCGAGATATGGCACCCCTTCACGCCCTGGGGAACAGGGAGGGAACCAGCCATCGTCATCAATAAGGAGAATTGGAGGGGTGATTACTCATTCCTAGACGGCGGGTACCAAGCCGCTCGGCTCTCCCTCCTTAAGTACCTGGAGTCACGGGGAAGGTCTGGATCAGTGATAATAATTAGGGAGGTGCTGCCGGAGTATTACGTAACGGTGGGTAATTGGCACATAAGGGAAAGCATGGGTCACGTGTTTCAAAATATGGTGGCGAGGGGCGATGAGGCGATCACCGCGATTAAGGCATTATTTAGATACGATGTATCAAGCATACTGGAGAAGCTCCTCCCTAAACAGGAATCAATAATTAAATACCTATATTAACTTACCTTTATGTTTTATTAATTGCATCGGCAACTAGATCAGGAATAATGCTTCCCCTAATTAATTCCCATAATTCCTCCCTGCGACGCGCCAATGCATGCCTCCCCCCACTAATCACTGCCTCAGCTGGTCGAGGCCTCGCATTGTAGTTACTGCTCATGGAGTATACATAGGCGCCCGCGTTAAGCACCATCAGTAAATCGCCCTCCCGAGGCATCGGCAAATCCCTATCCACGGCTATTCTATCCGTGTTTTCACATATGGGCCCAGTCACATCCGCCCTAATTAATTCCCCGCCCTCCCCGCAATTCATTATTGCGTGATAAGACCCGTACAGGGCCGGCCTTATCAATACATTCATGCCTGCATCCACCCCAACATAGATCCTGCTCCCCTTTCTCTTCGCCTCCGTGACCCTCAGCAATAAGTAACCAGCATCGCCAACCAGGTACCTGCCGGGCTCAATAATTAATCCATCGCCGAACATTTGCCGCAGCTCGCCCAGCCTCCCCAAATCAAGGGGCGCCTCGCCCGGCCTATATGGTATTCCAAACCCTCCCCCAACATCATAGTACCTTATCTCTGCCCCGGTTCTCCTCATTATCTCATCGGCTTGCTCCCTCAACATTCTTCCTATTCTAATGAAGTAATCGGCATCCAGCACATTGCTCCCCATCATCATGTGGATCCCGAATTCCCGTGCCCCCGCCTCAATCGCTGCCTGGTACGCCTTAACCGCGTCCTCCAGGAACATGCCGAACTTGCTTTCCTCCCCGCTCAAAGTGACTCCCCGCGTCTCTCCCCTGCCGTAACCCACGTCAAGCCTAAAGAAGACTAATCCAGGCCTGTACCCCAGGTTAATGGCTCGCCTGAATGCGTTAAGCGAATCAAAATTAAAAATAACCCCGTTCCTCAACCCATATAGTATATCATCATTTGAGAGGAAGTTACCCGTGAACATTATGTCACCGCCGGCGTACCCAGCAACGCGGGCAAGCATTATTTCGCCTGGGGATGATGCATCAATGCCGGCCCCGAGGCCTCGAAGAAGCGCAAGTATGGCTAGGTTCCCATTAGCCTTAACGGCGTAATTAATCCTTGCTCCAAGGGCGTCCCTGAGCCTCAAGTAATTGCTCCTAACCCTATCCAAGTCATAAACCAGGAGCGGCGTGCCATAAGCCTCAACTAGGTCCCATGCATTAACCCCATTTATGCTGCACTCCATGGAGGGGAAATACCGGTAATTATAAATGCCTTTTTCCCAGGGATGGGTTTCTCGGCATCTATGCTTATAATTAAGGCTGCGCTGCCCTATTCATGTTTAAGCCGTCCCATGAATCGCCGAGGGTTGAGCCCGTGTTCGGCATCCTCGTCATCAGTGACTCCAGGTTTCGGCAGTACCTTAATGAAGGTAATTACGGGGATGAATCCGGAAGCGCCGCGATGGAGCTCCTCCACGGCGTTGGGAGGACATATAACCCAGTGCTGGTTCCAAATAATCCTGACTCGATAAGGGGCGCCATAGCCACCCTTCAATCAATGGGGGCCAATGTAATAATAACGATTGGGGGCACGGGGGTGGGGAAGAGGGATATCACTGTTGATGTGGTGGGGAAACTATGCGATAAGCGAGTGGATGGATTTGGGGAGGCATTCAGGAGACTAAGCGAGGCTGAGCTTGGGCCCCATGCATTCATGAGCAGGGCATGCGCATGCGTCGTCGGCGACTCAATAATTTTCTGCCTCCCAGGATCCCCGGGGGCAGTTAAGTTAGCCATTAATTCCCTAATTAAGCCAGTCATTCCTCATCTCCTCGGCGAGTTGATTCGGTGATTGGAGTTGGATGTTAAGGTTAAGCACAGGATATGGATCGAGGTGAATGGGGAGAGCATAATCGGGCCAGGGGGGTACGACATATTATCAGCCATAGATAGAACGGGCTCTCTCTCGCGGGCAGCCAGGGAGCTCGGTATGTCGTACCGCTTCCTCTGGAACTACATAGATAAAATGGAGAAGAGGCTCGGGTTCCCGGTGATTAATGGGTGGAGAGGCGGTGCTAGGAAGGGGGGAGCCAGGTTAACGGATAAAGGCAAGCAATTATTATTGATATATGGCGAAATAATGAGCGATATGGCCAAGTTAACGCCTAAGTGGGAGGACGCCGTTAAGCGCTTCCTCTCCACCCATGAGTCATGAATGGCAATGGCCTCGCCCCCTTTCACTTGATGAAAAGCTTTACTCCATCACTCCAGAACAAGGCCGCCTCGAGTAATTAGCATCATTGGATTCCTTGCCTCGTAAACCTTTATTATAGATCCCCTAAAGCAAGTTAAAGTGATTCACTGCCATGAATATGATCGCCTAATTAAGAATTCGATCACACATGAAGCCATAATGGGCGGGCCCCTTCATTGCCAATTAATGGCGCTCATTAAATTCAGTACCGCGAGTCATATATTGGAGGAGGCACGCGCCTCGATCAGGGCTCTGGATGAATTGAGTCGCCTCGATAGGGATTTCCCTGAGGTGGATTGGGAATCATTGGATCCACATTTCTTAATTCATCATGTGGGGCCTGCATCATGATACTGATTCTAAGCGTGAGGCCCATGTACCCCATGGAACTGGCCGTGGAGGGCGTGGGAATGCATGCCTGGGCCGTGAGGGACTCGGGCTCCGGCGCCATGGTTAGATTAATTGAGGGCAACTACATGCATTGCACTTGTGTTGATGGCGCTGCAGGGAGGATTTGCAGCCATGTGAGGGCAGCCTCAGCATTTCTCCTAGCCTCAATCAAGCTCCATGGCTTCTCATTCTTTCTACGCGGGGATGCATACGTGGATCACGTGCCTGGATTATTATGGCGGCGAGGACGCCTTAGGGGAGAGAGAATTAATTGGTACCTAGTTACTGGGGATGCCCCCTTCACCGTGGTGCTGAATGCGATTGTGGCCGGGGAGTCAGTTATAATTAGGGGCCTCTCAAGGCCGATCACGTGCCTCCAGGTCAGCCTTGCCTTTGGTTCCCATCCATGCATTAAGTATTTAACTGGGAATGGCTCCATCAATCATGTTGAGAGGCATTAGTCGAGCCATAATTGATGCCTTAATTGGCAGAATGACGGTCATAAGCATGGAGACGGGGACGCCCGTGACACTTAGCGAGGGGGATCGATTAATAATAGGGAGGGACAAGATAATACTAATCACCCGGAGACAAGTTAGTGGAGGCGAGGCCCCGGCGAGGCTTCAGCTCCGCAGAGTGGATTCCCCCTGCATGAACGGCTTCTTCCTGGGGCGAGGCAGCGATATTGAGGAGTGGGTTGCCGGCGGGGGTTACGTGGTTATTCAGAGGACCCATAGGGCCAAGAGACTTGAGGCGAGCGATGCGCTCCTCAATTACGCTGCGTCCCTGAAGGCTTGCCCAGCCATGATGGGGTTCTACGCCCCCGGGGGTAGGGGGAAACCAATTGGGGCGATTTTGCCTAATTGCTATGTTCCCTGCGACGTGGTTAGGTCAGGCGTTTCCCGCTACATGTCCCTAACAATGAGTTGGTTAAAGTGATGTTGTTCGACCTGCTGCCAAGAATAGAGGGGCACGCATTGATTCTCGGCACGACGGGCACCGGCAAGTCAACGCTCATAAAGGAGTCGCTCTCAACGATTAGAAGCGATTACTCAGTCATCGTATTCGACGCCTTCGGCACATATGAGGGATACACCGACATGCATGCCCCGTACCCCCTTAACCCCTTTGACTTCGACGATAATTCCCTCACAATACTCGACGCATTGGATGAGGCCCTCGCGGTTAGGTTCCCAAACATGACTAATAGATTGACGCCGGCAATGGAGCTCCTATTCATGAAGCACGCCAAGGGAGGGAAAAGCATTAAGGAGATCAGCATGAACCTATCAAGGGAAGTCGAGGAGAGGAGGCTTGGGACAGACGATGAGAACGCCGCCAAGGGCCTCCTGAGGAGATTAGCGTACTTCACGGTGGACGCCTTCTCCTCAACTCACCCCCTCCTGGGGAACGTGATTAGGAATAGAGCTAGGGGTAGATCAATAGGGGTGGATATAAGTGGCCTCAATGAGGCCCAGAGAATAGCATTCATAGTTTTCTTCCTCAAATCCATGGAATCCGCCGGAACCACTAACGCTATCCTGGTCATTGATGAGGCGCACCTATTCTTCCTGAACGGGGAGGGAAGCACATTAGCTGTTCACGTTAGGAGCGGCCGCAACTTTAATAGGTTCTACGTAATGATAACTCAATCCCCCCTAGATATACCGAATGAGGTGGCCGCCAACGTTAAGCTCCTCATACGGTTCGGGCTATCGTTCGCATCATCATCGGACTTCCTCCTGAAGAGGGATGATTTAATAAATAGGTTAAGGGATAAGGCATCAATTAGCCCCAGGAGGGCGCTCGCCATAATAGTATCCACGAATGAGGAGGCATCAAGGAGTCCCTGGGGAATCGAGGAAGCCGCCGTAACAGTTAATCCCCTCAACCTAAGGCCAAGGAGCGGAGTCACCCTAACCAATTGCTTGAGCGGGGAGTATGGGAGCAATGCGGAGGCAATACGGCGCGGCATTGTTAGGCGAGGCTTCGGCTACATAAAGGACGCCGCGGCGAGGGAACGAGTATGGAAATGCGTGGGAGGCACGTGATCGCATTAGTGACGCGGCGCGGCGTCTGGCTACGCACGGCAATGACTAGCCTCTCCAATCAATGCGTCGCCTCCGCTCAATTGCTTGGGGAACCCGAGTCCATTAATGCGGTGAATACCGCGTCCCTCTTCAGGAAGCCGTACCTAGAGAGAGTGCTTGGGCTCCCCTCGGCCCGCATTAGGAATATATCCCTTGATCCTTGGCGCATACCTGGACCCGCATCAACGATTGAGGAGGCCTTGATTAATGTTGCCGTAATGCATGCATTCATGCAGGTGCTTAGGGGAGTGAGGATGGGTTTATCGAGCTCCACTCTCCTCCTCAACATGGTTCTGCACGACCTTGGGCTCGGCTTCGATGTGGTTAAGTATAGGCGCGCCACTAGGGTGCTGGGCAACGATGCTTACTTGGGGTGCGGCTTTCTGCGGGCATTAATCGACGCAGCAACTCATCTTGGAGACATCCCTCCTGAACGAGATGGCGGCTAACTTAATTGATTCAGCCATGGTTGGAAACACGTGGACCGTATCTATCAAGTCATCAATTGTTGCACCCAGCCTAATGGCCAGTGCAGCCTCATTAATAACCTCCGCCGCGTTCTCCCCAAGCATGTGTACCCCAATTATTCTCCCCTCGCCGCTTATCCCCATCTTTATTAGTCCCAGTGTGGAGTCCAATATATTGGCCTTCGCTACGTCCCTCATGTGGATAAGGCTCCACCTGGAGCCGGGTGGCGAATTAATTGATCGTTGGCCCACGGAGGCGGCATTTGGTTGAATGAAGATTGCCCTGGGGACGCTCATTAAATCCACCCCCTTCCTGGACCCAGTTAACGCGTTCTCAGCCGCCAACGCCCCCTGCCTCCCCGCTAGCGCCTCAAGCATTGGCCCGCCCAATACATCCCCGGCAGCATAGATGCTTGGATTACTGGTCGCCAAGTAATCCGTGACCCATATGCCTCCATTCTCCCCCAACTTTACGCCAGCCGCATCAAGCCCAATATCAGTGTTGGGCCTTCGACCAGCGGCTATTAACACTTCATCAGCCTCCACGTCGCCTAGATTCGTCGATACCATCTTTGCCTCTCCATTCCTCCTTACCTCCTTAATTGAGACGCCTAGGTGAACAGCGACGCCGTCCCTCTGAAGCACCTCGGCGGCGGCTAGGGATATCTCAGGCTCCCAGTCAGGTATTAGGGCTCGGCTCCTCTGGAGAAGCGCTACCTCGACCCCGAGCCTCCTATACATTTGGGCGAATTCCAGGGCCTGGGCGCGACCGCCTATAACTACTAGGGACTCCACTCTCCTATTGGGGGATAACGCCTCCACATTAGTCCAGTACCCGGCCTCCCTGAGTCCCCTTATGTCGGGTATAATGGGGGAAGAGCCCGTTGCCACTATGAATTTCTCCGCCTCCAGCGACTCTCCATTAACCTTAACTGCGCGTGGAGAAATGAAGTGGGCATGTCCCTCTATGTACTCCACATCATAGCTGGCCAGCACGTCCTCGTACTTCGCCTTCCTCATCGCCGCCACCAGGTCATCCTTCGCCTTCACTGCATCCTCGAGGGGCGGCACGCATGGTTGATCACATGGCTGCTTGGCGGCGGCTTCACCTATGCTCAGCATTTTCTTCGTGGGAACGCAACCAACGTTTACGCATGTGCCTCCGATTGGTCCCTTCCCGATTAGGGTTGGCTTGACGCCTAACTCGTTTGCCCTAATCATTGCGGCGAAGCCGGCGGCCCCGGCCCCAATTATGATTAGTTTCCTAGCCACTCGTGCTCCTCCTCTCGAATGCGTCGGCGCAGTGGGAGCAGCAGAAGTAGTGGGTCTCGCCCTTGATTTCCCTTGCGTACAGGTTTTCGCTGCTTAATTCCACCCCGCAATTCTCGCACCTTAATTGGGTTGATTTAATGCTTGTCTTCAGCTTCATATATTTACAAGCCGTGCGTGTGTTAATAAGAGTTATTCAGTTGAACAATTATTCAGATTTTTTAAAAAACATTTATTAAGAGGTGGGGCCATGCATGATTAATGCAGGAACTTCTAGGGGAATTGGAGTCCTTCTTCTCGGCGTTGGCTGATGAGACGAGGCTCCGCATAGTGCTGCACCTGCTGGAGAGGGGTGCATCAACTGTGCAGGAAATAAGCGCTGGAATAGGTAAGTCGGAGTCACTCGTGTCGCATCACCTCTCCTGCCTAAGGAATTGCGGAGTAGTTAGGTACACTAGGAACGGTAGGAACACGGTGTATGAGGTGAATGGGGACGAGGTGAGGGAAGTAATTCAATTAGCCATAAGACACACGAGGCGATACAGCGAATCAATACTGTCATGCGACGTGCTTCAAGAGGAGAAGGAGTCAATTAAACTATAGCAAAACTAATAAAGCCAAGTAGCCGAGCGCTCCCATGTCTCTAGCAATAAACGGCGGTTCACCTGTCCGACGCAATCCTCTCGAGTTCAAGCCATGGATAGAGGAGGAGGACATAAAGCTCGTGGGGGACATAATTAGGAGCGGTAATTTATCATCGCTCCATGGCAAGTATAATGCGCAGTTAGAGGAGGAGCTAGCCAAGTACTTAGGCGTTGGGCACGCCTTCACTGCCAGCAACGGGACCTCATCGATTCACTTGGCGCTCAAGGCCATTGGGGTTGGGCCGGGGGACGAGGTCGTGACTACTCCCTTCACGTTCGTCGCCACTGCCTCCACCATACTTCACTCGAATGCGGTGCCCATATTCGCTGACATAGATAGGGAAACCCTTAACTTGGATCCAATGAGCGTTGAGTCCGTCATAAGCGATAAGACGAAGGCCATATTGGTGGTTCACTTAGCGGGTTACCCAGCTGAGATGGATGAATTCATGAGGATCGCGAGGGAGAGAGGCATACACGTAATTGAGGATACGGCTCAGTCCCTGGGCGCCGAGTATAGGGGGAGAAAGGCTGGGGGAATAGCGCACGCCAGCACCCATAGCTTCTACCCCACGAAGACGATAACCACGGGGGAGGGCGGCGCCGTCGCCACTAATGACTCAAGCATAGCAAGCCAAGTGAAGCTGCTGAGGAGCCACGGCGAGACGGAGAAGTATCACTACGACGTGCTCGGCTATAATTATAGATTAACGGAGTTCCAGGCCGCCCTGGGCCTCATGCAGTTGAGGAGAATCGAGAAAATAGTGGAGAATAAGGCTAGGTACGCGAAGGCATTGACCGAGGAATTAAGCGACCTAGATAATGACGCCTTGATCCTGCCGCACCCCAAGCCCCACGTGAGGCATGCCTGGCACATTTACCAGATGCTTCTCTCCGATAAGGTTCACATTAATAGGGATAAATTAGTTGATGCAGTGAGGGCCGAGGGCATTAAGGCAGTTACCGTCGCTTACCCAGTGCCTCTATATAGGACGAGGTTATTCCAGGAAATGAGGGGCCACGGAATGGGGTGTCCCTGGTCCTGTCCATTCTATGGCAAGAAGGTGGAGTACAAGCCGCTTCCAAATGCTGAATGGGCATCAAGCCACATCTTCGGCATACTTGTCTCGCCATTCTTCACCGAGGCGGATGCAGTTGACACGGCCAAGGCAATAAAGAAGGCAATAAAGGGATTAAGCTAATCAATCTCAATTAAAGTTAAGGTTAATCCATTAAGTAAAGGGAAATATCGTATTCGGGAATGTGAGCTCCACACTGAGTGTTTTTCGCCCCTTTGAGCTCTAGTCTTAATAAACATCAAATGGTAGTCAAGTAGTGTTTTAACCCTCCTAATTGAGGATATGCATGTGCCTAAATATAATAGTACATAGCTGGGATTCTGGCCTCCTCCCAACTATTCGGTAGGGGTTCCCCAATATCTTGAGGGTTACGCGCACCTGTGAAGTGCTGCTCACTTCTCTTCTCCTGGCATTGTGGGTCTCCTATTTTTCACTTCCCAAAAATGATCAAGGAAGGGCCAGGGTAATAACTAGATCGCTAAAAACTTTACCCAGCCCCTAGACGAGGCTTTGCAGTTCCCTTTATTATAATATTATTCTCTGGGAAAGTTTTAATTCATTGCTTAATGCTTGTTTTGAGTGATGATGGTTATTAAGTGATGAGGCGTGATTTGGAACCCACGAACTGATCAATAAGTGATTACGCTCAATGAGTCACGACCAATATTTCGGCTAATTAATGGGGCCTCCTATTCCTCTTCTCCTCTGTTATTAGGTGGTTAAGCATGTCGAGGGCACGTAGGAGATTGATTAAGGCAGTGATCGATTTATCGACGTCATCCAGGTCCCTCGCTGATTCTAGTTCCTTGGATACCGTTATTACCTTCTCATAAACGGCATCGCGCACGCCGATTAATCCGTACCTGATGGATACGGTCTTCTCCTCCTCATCGCTTCTCACCAGCACTACTTCCCTGCTGCACTTGGCGCAGTAATACTTTCCGTTCTTTAGGCGAAGAAGAGGGGTACCACAATTAGGGCACGCGTACTGCGTTAATGCTGCGCCTTCCCTCATTAATTCAGCCATTCTCTTAACGACTGGATCGCCTCCGCTCATGGATCTATGGCCAATGAATGGTTAATATAGCTTTCCACGCATTTATTTGCACTCGTCACGGAGGCCCTTAGGCGGGGTCACGCCCCGCTGCCCCAAGTACTTACCCACATACTTTGCCTCCCCCTCTATAGTGGATAGGACGACGTGGAGGAACCTCATGCCGGGCCTCAACACTATATAATTACTACTCGAGTTAACTATCTCGATGGTTACGTTGCCCTCAAACCCAGCATCTATAACGGTTGGAGGACTCGAGAGCCCATACCTAGCCACCGTGCTCCTCAAGTTGCATAGGCCTATGGCATTGCTCGGAAACTTCACGTACTCCGTTGTTGTGAGGAGCACGAAGTTTCGGGGGGGAACAACTATCTTACCATCCTTAGCCTCCACTATACTATAGAGATCCCTAGCATTATCTAGATTACAGGGATCAATCACTTGGTCATTAAACGAGTAAATCGCGTACTGATTACCAACCCTGAGATCAACCCCATTCTCCCTAACGGTATCAGGGGAAAGCGGTTCGATAACCAGAGAACCGGCCCTTATCAACCTATTAATTGCATCTCCCGAGAGTATCATGCAGAAGCGAGGCAATTAAACCATTTAAAGCAATTGCTTAAACTAGATCCCAGAACAACTCCAATGGCTACAAAACTTAATTATTTATCAAGAGAAAATATTATTTCAATTCTTTTGTAGATTCTGCTGAATATGTAGTCCTTGTACATGAACCAGGGCATTATTATTACTTTAAATTCAGGCCTTTTATCTTTACATATTATTTCAACATTGGGTCGTCATGATTGTATATTTAAAACGCTAATTTTAAAAACAAGGTTCATTGAACATAAGCACGCCTAGGGTCTATGGTCATGATGAGATTGTGACGGATGTAGATAAGGCATTGATTAATATCATCAATAAAGTACTTGATGAGATATCCCAGGATGAAAATCTGCGGAGAGATATTATTCTCTTTAGTAAAATTGAGCAACTAAAAAATCTTTTAGCCGGTAATAAGTATGAGTTAATAAGGAGGATTAATAGGCCACCTGCTGAAGGCATTAAGGAGAGACCTGATATAGAGTTATTTGGTGGTTATATTGTTATTGAGGTTAAAACAAGCGATAATGAATTAAAGGGAGGTGAGGAGCAATTAAAGAATTATATTAGTAAATATTATCGTGATGTAGCTAAGTTTGGCATTGTAACAACAGGATTAAAATGGGTAATATATAATTGGAGTGGAAGCGATCTTAAGTGTGCTGGAACATACGAAGGTGATGAAAATGAGTATAATGCAGGTTCGATTTATGGTTCTATAATTAAAAGTAATGTTCATAAGATTCTTCATAATTTAATAAAGAATGTACTTATTCAATCAGATGTTTATAGGCTAGTACCTAAACCTGGTAATATTTTTAAAGCGTTTTACCCAATCATAGCCTACGTTAATGAACTGACGGAACTTATAACTAAGGAGGGAATAACCGAAAAAGCTCTTTACCAGTCCTATAAGGAAATATTGTTAAGGATATATAGCGGTATCAAGGATGATGAATTGATTAGATTATTCGCCACACATACATTGCTTCAAATGATTGTAAACATTGTACTCACTGGAGCTTTCGGAAGGCTTGAGAGAGCTGTTGCCGAACCGCTAAAAGCATGTGGTGGAGAGTTGCTTGACATTGATATAACAGTACCACACTTGATGTGGTGGAGGGAGGCAAGTGATAATATTAAGAGTGTAATGAGGGAGGCTTGTGGGGATGCTTTTGGTAGGGCATTATTGTTTAATTGGAAATCCCCCGTCGTTGAGGATGTGTTCAGCCACTTATATGAGGACTTTATTGATCGTGATTTAAGGTATAAGATTGGTGAGTACTACACCCCATGGTGGCTAATAGAATTTATGATGTATCGTCTAAAGACACGTTTTAATACGGATTTTAGAAATAAAATAGTATTAGATCCTGCCTGCGGTAGTGGTAGGTTCTTGGTCAGGGCGTTTTATGAAAAAGTGAGTAAAGACGGTGAGAAGCCTGAAGAGGCATATTATAATATCATTGGTTTAGATATACTTCCACTTGCAGTAGCTATAGCCAGGGCAGAATTAATGATTGCCTACTATAGGGTTACGAGGAAAAACCCTCCAGGTGCACCACTAGTCTTTTGGGGAGATTTCTTATCAAACATGATAGGGCTAGAGACTGAGCTTATATTGGAATTAAAGTATATAATTGATGTGCTTACGTCAATTATATGGAGTATTGATGAATTGAATAATTTAAATAAGCATGAATTGATGATGTTTCTAACAAGATTAGAGAATCGTTTGGCTGATATGTTTAGGAAAACTTCAAGAAATAGTGCATATATTAAGGAAATTAAGAATGAGATAGATAGCATTAAGCCCATAGATCTTATAAATAAGGCAGTAAGGATAGTAATTATGAGGATACTAGAAAATAGTGATTTAGTTGGTGAAATTTTGAGACTTATTCAAAGGTACGGTAATGATATTTGGGCAATACCAATAGTTTCCTACATATTCATTAAGTTCCTAGGAAAAATAAAGCCTGAAATAGTTTTAACAAATCCACCATGGTTAAAATTGAGTGAACTACCTGATTCTAAATGGGGGGATCAAGTATCTAGTTATGTTAAAGAAAACATAGTTAATCCATTTAAGGATGAAATTAAGGGAATAGGCAAGGCAGGCTATGGAGGAGATTTAAGCTTAGTTTTCTTAGATGCGATACTAAGTATTTTAGAACCCAAGGGTTTTGTAAGTATAATTCTGCCTGCTGAGCAAAGCTATACTCCAAGCTCTCATGGTGTTGGGAAACTACTTACATATGCAATACTTAAGAAATATAATTGCGAGGGTGACGCAATATTTATTAGAGGCGACCCCTTTAAGCATGGAAGAAGAGCATCAGTGTTAATATTAAGGAGGGGGTGAGTCATATGAGGAAGGAGGTAAATGTAGAATGTTACGAACTGGAAATAGATAAGAATGCTGAGAAGGACGATACATTAGAACATGTGAAAACTAATATTGTTTATAAAGGAACATATAATGATTTCATTAAACAAGTAACTGATTATTTTTCATCTGCAAGGTCATCACTCGATAGAGTTGAAATAATCTATAGGCAAGGTGCAGAAATAAGGCCGCAATTTAAGGGCCATAAGAAGAGTTTTGAAAAACCAGCTATAGGGTTAGCAATATCTATAGTATCTTACGATAAGACGAGAGATGAACTTAAATTCAAGTCTCTCAACGCCGATGAGGTCAAATTAGCATATAAATATGAAGAGGACATAGCCTTTAAGGTGGTAAAAGATGACTTGTATAATAACATTGCATGGTTTATAGACCTTAGCCAAGTTTACCCCTTCTCTATAGTACGATTATTTAAGATATTATACAACGAGAATATGGAGAAATTAATAACTTTTCTAAAGTCAATGTATGGAAAGTATGGCGAGGCACTAAATGAAACAATTAAACATCTTAAGGTTCCAAGTAAACCTTCAATAAGCATGGAAGATATGAAGGATGAGGATGTTTTCATAATACTATATAGGTGCCAAAGAACTTTTGTTTCGAGTGTACTTACACCTGGAATACTTAGAGAAGCATTTTCCACTGGAATAAATAAATTAATAATAAGTAATACTGTAAGTTATATGCTTACATATGATGAAGATGTAGCATTTTACTACTCAATGATATTGAATTATCTTGTGTATCGTGCCAAGATGCTTGGAGGAAAGTTCATACTTAATCAATATGGTAGACCTGTTGAGGTTATAAAAAATACTGACTTAGAATGGCGCAATAAAGATTGGCAGATTAAAGTTGCGGAGTTATCGAAGAACATTCATAAAGAAGCCCGTTCATTACTTCTCAGGTACTTAGGACTTCCTGATAATTTAACATTATTTGAACTTATTGATAATGGCTTAGATATTGAAGCGAAGAATAGTCTTGGTGAGCGAGTAGGTGATGTATTATTAACAATGGTAAGAGAGATTAATGAGATCGATGATGGTTTTAAAATTATTAATAACCATGTTGATCAAAGTAAGTTAAGAGAAGCGATTAGAATGACCCTCGAAGAAAATGATACTAGAAGTAATAATAGAGGGGAAACGAAATTAAAAAGAGATACCAAGAATAAAGATAACAACAACGTGAATATTCTCGACTTCTTTAAATAAGTCTTGGATTTATTCTCTTAGCTAGCACGGCAAGGCCCAACGAGTCTACGAGCCCTATCCACATTCTTCTCTTCCGTGATTACTAGGTATAGCTCGTAGATGTTTCACATTTCAATTCTTTTATAGATTCTACAAAATCTCCCATGACAAAATAGAAACATAACTCGCTCAATATTATTAGAGGTAGAAATTAATTATTAGAGCTAGGTAAGTGTAAGTCTGACCTCCTCCCCGCCCTAAAGGGGCGAGGCTTGTCATTCATTTTATCATTTGGGTTTAG
>Ga0080003_1000693_pt1 | contig 20882 bp, 14 predicted proteins | sample JossMetagenome_FD_69206 | JGI IMG/M metagenome (GOLD analysis project Ga0080003, IMG submission 69206) | Hot spring microbial communities from Joseph's Coat, Yellowstone National Park, USA - JC2_E (SPADES assembly) (version 2) | ecosystem: Environmental > Aquatic > Thermal springs > Hot (42-90C)...
CTTTTTTAATAGTTCCTATAATTGTATGATAAGTCTTATTCCTTTCATTTACTTGCTTAAATTAAAGAATACGATTTCAAAAATGAATCATATACCACATATAAATTCAAATTCACCTGGATATATAGCTTTCTTTGGATGACTATCAAGGGTTTTAACCTCACCTTTGCTATAATAATTCCATTGTATCTTGACAAATATTCGCTCGCAATAATTGGAATAGCAATGTCTATTTTTGGTTATCGGGATACTTTGTGAACTATTTCTGGAGAGTTATTGTGTATTTAATTTACAAAAAAAGGAAAAGTTTCTCTTCCTTTAATTATTGCCGGAATTCTAGGATATGCAGTCTCAGTTCCCAGATTCATGATTCATAATTCTATATCTTATTCCAAATAATGTCCTTATTCTGATTGGAATTTTCTTCATTACGACAGAAACACTCCTTATTTCTCCAATCTATACTATGCCTGTTGATGTATATGGAAAGGATAATTTTGAAAATGACATCTGGGAATTTTCATTGATAGGAAGTACTGGAGACATAATTGCACCATCTTCTTTGTGGCCTCTTGGAAACTTGTTAGGATTCAATAAGGCATTTCTTATTCTTTTAATATTTCCAATATATTTAATTTGATATTGAAAATGTGGGATGAATATCCGATATTAGTATATCATTATCCATACTTAAAAGGATAAATGATATCCGTGAAATTGATGAAGAATTCCGAACGAATTTGGAGATATCATCTTTATCTAACTAATATCAGAAAAAGAAAGGAACTGCTCTATTATTCAATAATCCGTCTGGATACAATAACGTATATTAATCGGTTTATTTGGAACTTATAGTAGACTTCAAAACATTATGGAGAGGAATGTTTCTCATATTTTAAAGAATTTTGCAAGTCTCTCCTAGATGCTTTATTCTAAACTTGATATACTCGAAGGACTGAAATTATTTTCCAAACCTGAAAATTTTAGCGTTAATGAAGTAGGTAATGGTCCCGTCAGGAATTTAAATGGGAATATAACACTTGGTGATATACAAATTCTTGAGCACTGGCTGAAGGATGGTGACTTCTAGAGTGCTTTTAGGCAATTCCATTTTAAAAGAAAGAAAGAAATAATAAACATTACGCACTTACTAGATAAGGCCGGGGTAGCCTAGTCCGGCCAAGGCGATAGACTCGAGATCTATTGCTCGCAAGAGCTCGGGAGTTCAAATCTCCCCCCCGGCGTTTATATGACTGTTTTACTTCGTAACATTTATGAGCTAGAAAGGACCATAACATCTGTGACGACTCCGTACGAAAACACAATGGGAGATGAGCTTAGGAGGCTCAAAAATGAGCCATTTAACGGGGAAATCAAGACTACAATCAAGAAATTAATCAATGACCTGAAAATAAAGGAGAACATATCTGAAATCAGGAGAATCAATTACGTTCAGAGGTTGAGGAAGATAGCAAGCTAGATCCCTGACAGTTTTCTGGATCCAACTGAGGAAAGCATGTACGAGGTACTAAAACAACTTTACGACAATGACTATTCTGACTGTACACGGAATACATATGTAACAATGCTCAAGAAATTCTACAGATGGAAATTGAAGGAATTACCCGATTTCATAAAGGACATGAAAGTCAGGGTTAAAGAAAATGGTAAGGAAGTTGATGACCTATTAACTTCCAAGGACGTAACGGCATTAATAGAAAATTCAAAGAATGCCAGGGATAGGGCCTTATTTTCTGTGTTATATGATTCAGGTTGTAGAATAGGCGAACTAGTGGACACACCATGAAAATCTGGAAAATGAATGTTGTTCAGAGTCCAAGAGTTTTTTCACGCCTGTTCATTCGTGTGAAAATATCATGAAAATCTAAAGAATGAGAGCTATCCGAAACCTAGAATTATTTTTTCACGTTCATGCCAGTGAACAAACAATGATCATGTCTTTGAGAGCAGAAGGTCATTATTCAAAAATTTGAAAATGCTTTCACGTAAACATACTGTGAAAACTCGAAGAGTGAGTGCTATTCGGTGTTTTGAAATATCTTGTTCACGCTTACTCGTTCATGTGAACACACTGTGAACATCTGGGGAATGAGTACTATCCAGAGTCCAGAACAGTTTTGTTCACGTTCACGATAGTAAACATACCATGATCATGTTCCTGGGAATAACGGTCATTATCCAAATATTTGAAAGAAAAGTGCTTCCAGATAAGCGTTTTAAGAGGGTATTATACTCAAAAGGTGAAAACACATTACCCTATCTCTTATCTCTAAAAATTGACCCTTTATTTTGGCTTTTTCTCAGAGAATTTCAATAGTAAGTTTAAAACGTCATAATACTCAATAGGATATCAAAATAAACTATGAAGAGATGCAGTTAAGAAAGTTAAGAAAGTTAAGATAATTAAGATGAGGGACAAGGTGTTATAGAAAAACAAGAGAGACAACCTTTTGTATTCTCACTATATTATATCTCATATTAAATATTCATAATATTATATTTAAACTTCGGACTCTGAGTATTTAAAGAAAAGTTATATTTTCTGGGATTATTATTAAAATGTGTATAATATAAATGTATAGGATTATAACTTTCATTATAACTCTCGGCTCAAGCATACCATATAAAGGAAGATAATTTTCCCCTCTTGAGTGCAACTATTAACATTTGCTCGGAAACGCTTTATTAGCCCAGGCTTGGTCTCATATCCCTGCATAAAAATTTTTAGTCTTGACTGCCCATATTGGAAGGCTGCGTCTCCGGCAACATTATTAATACCAGATTTGTCAACTGTTCATTTTAGGATGGGTGGAATTCAATTAACTTTTCTTGCGTTAATAAAGACTGATCTTCAATACCGGCAAAAGTTAAGACCCGTACCGCAATGGGAATAGCTGACTCACCGTATACTCCGAGATATGAGGGATTCAAAGAAGCTGATGTCAATAAATCTTAAATTATCAATGTTTCCCTGTCAACATTCCTATTCTTTATCCCCAAATCGGAAACAGTTATTTTGTGTCCACTGTACAATTGTGCATATTCCTTTCCTGAAATTAATGCAGATGCAAGTCTTCTTGCTGAATCTGCTTTCATTATTCCGCTTCCACTACTTCCTGTAAGTATTGAAAGATTCATTTCCCTGAAGAGAACATAACTTCCATCGAGATTGTTCATTGAATAGTAACCGGCCCAGCTGGACGAGACCTTTGATTCAATAAAGGCAGGTACATATTCCCTTAGAACAGGATAAAGGTTCCCAGAATAAAAATCGTTGTCCGCAACAGGATTTTCCTCCAGGCCATAGCTTCTTCCTATCTTTTCACTGTAGGATACCCAGAAAGACTTCGATTTTGGGTCAGGTCTTAGGTCAATGGATGGCGATGGGAGAATTGTAAAGGGGAATATGCTATGATCACTGTCATAACCTTTACCTATCATCATCTCTATACCAGGCCCTGAGACCTGAAATACCTGGACCTTCTTCGGTTGAATAAGAGGGTCAATCCCCAATGGCTCGACCAGAGGGCCAGTCCAGACATCTGTTGCAAGAAAGAATTGTTCAGCTTTCAGTTCCGTGCCTCCCCCGATCACACTTTCTATGTATTTATCCTGCCATATGAATGGTTCCCCCGGATAATCCAGTTTCTCTTTTGGTTGCAGATTCAACCTTGTTATATTTGTGTTAAATCTGAATTCACCCCCCATCTTTTCCAGCTCAGAATAGTAATACGCGGCAAGAAGATCCGGCTCCATAATTCCACAGTTCTTTCCTATGAATCCCCCTTCGATTTCATCCAGATTCATCATCCTTGCAGCCTCCCTATCAGGTTCAGTTATGAATCCAAGTTCTTTGATTTCCTCCTTTCCAATTAACTTGCTATCGACTGTTTTTGAAAGTTCTTTAATTACTGGAGAATTCATCTTCTCCTTTCCGAGAAGGAAAAGATACCCGTTAAAATGCATTCCAAGATTGAAACCGAGGTCAAATTGAATGTGCCTGTAGAAAGAGATGGATGACGACGACATTTCATAATTTATCTTGGAAGTAAAGACATCCCTGAATGCGGCATCACTCCTGGCGGTATTCCCTTGCGCATATGTCGGGTTTCTATCAACTATGCATATCCGCATATCTGGATTGTCGACCTTAACGTGATATGCTGTTGATAGACCAGAGATCCCGGCACCAACAACTACAAGGTCAAATCTCTCCATGGAAAGGGACATAATGAAGAAGTATAAAAGAGGATTTTCAATTTCACTGTAATTTCAGAGATTCAGATGAGTCCCATGTTTTTCAGTACGTAATATCCTGATATCAGGTCTTCCAAGCCTATTCCCATTGACTTGAATATTGTCCTGCCTGGGGGAGAATATCTCACGGGTTCAACTACCACATTCTTCAGTTCAAATACATGCCCACCATTATTCAAGTATTCTATTATTTCAGAAGACTCCTTGAGTGCCTGTTCCAGATGTTCAACGACGACAAGCTCAGCGTGCTCAAAGACAGAAGGTTCAGCTTCCCTTCGCCCCACGATGTTTGCTCCAGCAAGATTCAAGTGGTAATGACCTGAGAGATAATCTCCCTTTATAAATGCCTCTGAACTGTTGGTTATAGATGTTATAACATCAGAACCCGAAAGGGCTGTCTTCAGGTCTGCAAACGTTTCAATCTCCCTTCCGAACTTGTCCTCCATCTTCTTTGCAAATGATCTGGCGTGGTCAATATTTCTTGAATAAACCCTAATCTCGTTTGGGTCAGAGATTGAAATAATTCCTTCGAGCTGTGTCTCGGCCTGAAAACCTGACCCTATCAATGTGAATACTTCGCATTTCTCGTGAAGTATTGAAGTTGCCAGGGCTGTTGCAGCTCCTGTTCAGATCTGCCCAAGGCGGTCAGCCTCAATGATTGCTATTGGCTTCGAAGATTCGTTGTTGAACAACAGAACAAGAAATGAGGCCCCCTCCCTAGATGCATTGTAAACTTTTAGTCCGGAAATTCCCTACTTATCGATCACCGCTGGCATAGTGCTAAGAACGGACGAAGAAGAGTAATTTCTAGACCTGCTATCTGCTTTGGCGTGGCCTTTGTAAAGTTCTATAAATGCTTCCCTCAGCGCCTCAATGGCCTGTCTCATCGTAAAATTCTCCGTGACGTCTCTTTCAGTTATATAGTACATAAATCTTAAATGGAATAAGCATAGAATAATTTATCCCTGCAAAGGGAGAACTGGCTACCCGGCTGAATTTTTATGTTGCCTGCAATTCCAACAGCGATTCATAGAGTCGTTGTTGCAGATCCAGTAGTCCCGCCGTATGAAACTATGATCTTCATCCCAGAGTATATAATTGGCCCAACACTGGAATGAAAAGTAATGGTTATTATTGCACCTGATTCTATTGAGGTGGCTCCAGGAGCCGGTCTCGCACCGTCGGATGTCCAGATATCGTTGCTTTTGGTAAAATTATTCATGTAAAGAACAGTTCCGTCCGGATTCGTGATTGTTGCATTTTCAATCGACCACCCTTTCCCAATGCTTGACGCGTTTACTATCTGGATATGGAAATTTGAAGGATTGTTGAGAACCGATGGAGATGCTAGGGTCAGTTGCAGGACTGCAGTATCATTACTAGTGGATTCTACAGTTAGACTCCCAACAAAAGGAGCGCCTGGAGGTGTGTACACGCTGACGAGGATGTATACTGTCGCTGCCAGGGCAACCGTTACGGCGACCATCAGTATTGTAGCTATAATTGGTTATACTCCCTCCTCTTTGATCGAAATTCTTGACTCTCTCCCATTATGCGACCTTTCAAGTTTACCCTTCATCTGTCCACCAATTCGTGTTTCTAGTAACATTCTCCAATCCCTCAGTTGAATATATATTTTAAGGTTTTACCGAGATTGGCGAAAGAAATGCTGTCTTGAGACCACTTATCGATCCACAATTGTTATTTCTTTGAAATCTACTTCCCGCACTTCTATCGATTATGAAGATTTTAGTGGTTTATGAGACCCTGAAAAAATTCGAAGGCTCAACAGGAATAGGTCGAGGTACCACTTTATTTAAAATTCTCCTGAAGAACAAGAGAATGATTTGATTCCAGTTTTCTCCTCAACTCCTCTTCAAGTTCATCCTGGCTAAGATTCGCAGCCAGCCCCCTCACGTATTCTGCATCTTCGGGATATGATATAGCGTTCCATAAGCATGATACTTGGCAGTTGTTGCATCCTACCATGCAGTTGTTAGGAAAAAGCACCACAGCTTTATGTTGCGAAATATCATATCCAAAGACATTTCTCTTCTCCCCGCATGTTACCACACAAAGGCCGCATCCGGTACACTTATTCGGGTCGATTATTGGATACCATTTTATGTCAGACCTCTTCATCCCATGCCATAGTTCGAATTCATTTGCCATAACTATGCTTCCCCCTTGCTGTTCACAACATGGTCTGGAAATTTAGCAAGCCTAGCTTCAAGGTCCTCCTTTACTTTTGGATACACTTTATATTTTACTACAACATTCCTTATGAAAACGCTAGGGTTATCCGGAAATGTAATTGCCTCTTCAGGACAAACTTTGCCACATGTAGTGCAACCAAGAACACAGTTCTGCGGGTTGGCTGTGATTGGTCTCTTCTCATCTACATTCCATTTGAAAACAAAGTTGCTGCATGTCAGTACACATAGACCGCAACCGGTGCACACGTTCTGGTCAATTGTAGGAAACCAGGTCAACATGGACCGATCAACTCCGTGCCATAATTTTTCAGCCTGAGCTTGTTGATTTTCATTTGCCGGTGGGAAATTCGTCATATACATGACGTTATATCAATATATTTCAATTTGATGCTATTACTTCCCCATCATCCCTCAAGTGAAAAGATTGAAAGTTGACCCGTACATTATTGCAGGTAGGGGAATCCGGGAAAGTTCGAATAAGGTTTCGCTGAAACCAAACTCCTTCACTGTGTCTTATCTCAGTTTACTTAGTTAAACACAGGTTAGAGCATTCATATTCCATAATATTCCAGTTATTTTAAATTGCAGTTCACATATCTCAATCATAATCTATACATGGTAGCCCGAGCTAGAAAATTAAGTTCTTAGGCAAAAGGTGCCAACAGGTATATTGCAATGCCCGTCGTAATGTAGAGGAGACCTATCAGCAAGTAGATAAGGGTCATAATCAGCTGCTGTCTGTTTATGTAAACCATATCCGCCTGGCTAACAGACCTCCTGTAAAAGTCCTTCAGTTCCTTCATATAATTGGATGCACCAAAGTCGTACCAGGCCCCGAAAAACATGACCAGGACCGCTGAAATGAAAAGTACATCTGGCATTACAATGAAAAATGTGGCTATTCCGGAAAATGAGAAGTAAATGGCAGGTGAAATAACCAGTACCACGAGAATTATGAGCGGTGGCTTAACATACTTCCATCTGGCTTTCCGTACTGCATCCCTGACGGAATCGTTTACAAGACTAAGTACAGTTTCCTCGCTGGGCAATAATTACATATAAGCGAATATTGAAATTAAATTTTCCTTAAAGACTGGTCATGAATCTTCTTTAACTGCTCCTGTGAAAAGTGGCAGAGATACCAGTGGTCGTTGCCAAGCTCTATTCTTGGAGGAGGAGTGTCCACGCAAATGTCCTGGGCATAGACGCATCTTCGAGAGAATCTACATCCCTTTGGAACATCAATTGCGTTCCCTATTTCACCGATTATCTCAACTGCCTGTGGATCCCAATCAGGGCTAGGCTTGGGGACGGCCTTCAGCAGTGCCTTGGTATAGGGGTGTGAAGGGTTCTGTATTACATCCTCGGTATTCCCGCTCTCCATTCCAACCCCAAGATATAGGACGAGAAGTCTGTCACATACATATCTAGCTGATGCGAGGTCATGAGTTATGTAGAGTACGGTGATTCCAAATTCTTTCCTCATCTCAAGGATGAGATTCATAAATCCTGCCCTCAGTGATACGTCAAGCATTGAAATAGGCTCATCCATTATTATAAATTCTGGTCTCAAGACTAGTGCCCTTGCTGCAGCGACCCTCTGTCTCTCCCCTCCTGATAGTTCATGTGAAAATCTTTCAAAATAGTTGTCGGGAGGACGGAGATTTACAGTTGAAAGTGCATTGGCAATCATGTCCCTGGCAACGAGAGGGTCCCGGGTTATCTTGTGAGCTATAATCGGTTCATTGACCACATCATAAACGGACATTGTTGGATCTATTGAGTCATACGGATCCTGGAATATGAGCTGGGAAGAGCGTCTGAAATCCTTCATCTCCTTGTCTCTTTCCTTAATCCCTGTTATTTCTATTATGGGACTGGAGTTCCCATCATTTTCATCGTTTTTTGACTTGAAATATACTATCTTACCGGATGATGCATCCAGCAGTTTTATTATCACTCTGGCAAGAGTTGTCTTGCCTGACCCACTCTCCCCTATGATTCCAAATATTTCCCCCCTCCTGATGTCAACACTGATGTCGTCTACTGCCCTGACATACTTTGCCCCTTCTTCCCTGGAGAACAGTGCACCGGCAGCGCTGGCTCTGAGGGTGAAATATTCCTTCACATTCTCAAGTTTCAAGATTACTTCCCCACTCTGACGGTATGGAGATATGAGTGATCCTTCCTCTTTATCTGAATCTACTTTCACTCCACGCAACTTTTCAGCATAGTGACACCTGCTGTAACGTCCAGGCTCAATCTCCCTTAACTCTGGAACTTCACTGAAGCACCTGTCGTCTGCATAGGAACACCTGTTCGCAAAGGGACAGCCCTTCCTCTCAGCGTAAGGGTCGGGGGTCTCCCCTGGAATCCCCTTCATTCTTCTCCTTGCCTGCTCCAGTGAAGGATAGCTTCTCATGAGTGCCAATGTATAGGGATTGAGTGGCCTCTGGTAGACATCCCAAGTTGGACCGCTCTCCATTACTCTCCCGGAGTACAGAACAACTACATTCTTTGAGAGCTGTGACACAACACCGATGTCATGTGAGATTACTATCATGGCCTTCTTCTGCTGGACCTGTATCTTCTTCAATTCCTGAATGATCTTGGCCTGAATCACGACATCCAGTCCAGTAGTAGGTTCGTCCGCAATGATAACACTTGGCGACAGGGCCAGGGCCATCGCTATCACCGCTCTCTGCTTCATCCCGCCGCTAAGCTCATGAGGAAAAGATTTGAGGACAGATCTGTTTAGTCCTGCAGATTCTATCACTTCCACACTTTTCTTCCTTATCTGCTCGTCTGTAAGCTTTGTATGGATTTTGAAAACCTCCCCTATTTGCTTTTCAATTGTGTAAGCAGGATTAAATGCGTTCATTGATCCCTGGAAAACCATTGAGACATCCTTCCACCTCATATTTAACAATTTTTCATACAGGACCTTTCTCTGTCTCCGAGGGAGCGTCCTGTAGTTCTGTCCGGAAATGTTCTGGCTTGCAACTATCTCCCCCTTTACCCTGACATATCCAGATACTTCTGCATTATCAGCGATCATGCCCATAATGGCAGTAGCAAGGGTTGTCTTGCCTGACCCGCTCTCCCCTATTATACCGATTGTTTCCCCTTCGTATATTTTGAGGTTCACGTCTTCCAGGGCCTTAAGTCGGCCATCAAACGTCTTAAATGTTACACTGAAATGCTCTATGCTTATTATCTCATTTCCTTGATATTCAGATTGCATCAAGTTCATCTTCTCCTTAATCTGGGATTGACTAATTCATCTACTCCTCTTGAGAGGAATATGAATGCCATTACAAACAATGTGAGGGCAATGGTCGGCGGAAGGACCCACCATGGGGCAACTGCAGCCAGATAATAGTTGTCGCTCAGGGGATTCAGCATTCCTCCCCAGGTCAATATAGTTAAAGGTGCTATCCCTAGAAACTGCAGCGTTGCTATCGCTCCAACAGCACCACTTATACTTATAGAAGTCAGGTAAATCAAAAGAGGAGTAATATTTGGCATCATATGCCTCCTCAGTATCTGAAGTGTTCCAGCGCCTGAAACCCTTGCAGCATCGACAAATGTTCTCTGTTTCACACTCCTTATGATTCCGAGTATTGTGAAAGTAGTAAATGGCCACGCCGTGAAGCTGAGTATTAGTATGATGTTAGTTATAGATGGTTTGAGGACGGATGTGAGGGCGATGAGGAGTGCAAGTCCGGGGATCAGGTAGATCACAAGGGTGATTGTATCCACAGCAACAGAAATGAAACCCCTGTAATATCCAATAATCATTCCGAATATGATTGCTATTATTATTCCTATCAGCCCTACTGCTATTCCAACTATCCAGTCAGGGGTGAAACTTCCAATGAACTGACTCCACACATCATTTCCCACGCTGTTTGTCCCTAGGGGGAATATTGCGCCAGAAGGGGTATGGAAGGTTGGAGGGATTGGATTTATTGAAACACCGGATGCTGAGTAAACATAATCATATCCGTTCAGTCCCCTGAAAGTAATTGATTCTGTTCCAGTTGCAGCGTTTAGTATCAGGTTTGGCATTGTTATCCCCTTTATTCCCTTCGGTGGGAGCATCCCCCACTGGAATGGATTGCTGCCGAGACTCCCAGACAATGAATAAATAGCTCCATCAGTAGAAGATATGATGTATGTGTTTGAGCTCGGGTCATAGAGAGGGTTGTAGGAGTAAGCGCCAACTCCAGACGCTAACGCAACTTTTCCGAGCAGATGGTTTGGACCGCTGATGACATATCCTTGATCTCCACTTATGGCCAGGATCGATGATGGAAATCCAGTACTTCCGTATGAGGAAGAGATAGAGCTGATGGAAGGGGTACTTAATGTGAATATTGGTTTTGCCGTCCCGTTGAAAGCATAAACTGCCAGCAGGGAACTAGATGTCGAGTTATAAGAGGCTGCAATGATGAAATTTGCAGCCGAGGGGGTGCGCTGATACGAGAGGGGGATCTGCATGTTGCCAGAAAAAGTCATGCCTGATAGGCTGTATTTCCAGGCAAGCGTTCCATTCAGGTGATAGGCGTACATAGTGCTTCCCTCAGTCATCACTATGAGTTGCGATGAACTTGATTGGAAATAGGAACCGTAAAATTCAATTCCGTTTGGAGAGGAGGAAAAGGGGAGAACCCTCTGCATTGAAATTTTCATTCCATTGTCATTTATCACAGTGAGATAGTAAGCGCTCTTATTCTCTGTCACTGCAATTATCCTGCCGATGTTTGATGTTGCCCCAGGAATTGAAGAACTGTAATATGGTATATTTGGAATACTCGGTTGAGTGACTGGAAGAACGCTAGAAATTGGCGAAAGCACGAATCTCGATCCAAGGGATATATTTTGCATGCTGACTATGTGCGGTGAAACAATGGCCCCGGATGGGCTCACGTCAGAAATTCTAGCCAGTGTAAGATTGCCCGAAGATGTCCCGATCAGTATGTAATTGGACATAACTTGTTCACCGGTGAATGCATTAGCGCTCTCGATGAGCGTGAATACAGACATGCTTATTGGTACAGAATCTCCAGTCGATAGATTGAACAGGGTCGCTATCTTCCCCTTAGCATTTGAAGGTGTTTGCAATTGGAGTGCGATGATTCTTCCATCTGGATTTATTGAATACACCCAGTTACTGCCGGTAACAGTTGTAGAAGAGCCGTACGACGATATTTGGTAGCCGGGAAAGTCAGTCACGTTTCCCGTGTAGTTCTCCGACAGCAGTTTCGGGACTGTTGTGTCTATGCTTGGGGCCACGTAACTGGTCGGGTTACTTTGCAACTGTATAACCGGTGCTATAATTGCTATTATTGCAAATATGACTATTATGTAGAAGCCTGCTTTCCCATAAGCTGACTTATAGAAAATATTCCATTGCTTTTTGAGCCTGCTTAGCCTGAAGCTAAGTCTTCTTCTTCTAAGTTCCTTCAGCCTCTCCCTTTCTTCGTTTGTAAGACCTGCCTTATCTTTTTTACTATCAACTGACATTTCTACACCTCACAGTTTTATCCTGGGATCAAGCCAGGCATGAATGAAATCCACAAGGGAATATGTGATAATGGTGACGAGTGATATTATGAAAAGTGCCCCCTCAGCGAGCGGATAATCCAGTTCAAGGGTGGCATCGTACAGCAGATGCCCTATACCAGGATATGAGAATATTATCTCCACTATGACCGCACCACTCATCAGAAGGGCAAGTTCTAGGGCCATCCTAGTGCTAATCGGTATCATTGCATTCCTTGCGGCGTGATGGAACATCACATTCCCTTCCCTAACTCCCTTAGCCCTTGCGGTCATTATGAAATCCTCTCCGAGAGTACCTACCATTGCAGCCCTTGTTGTCAGAAGGTGGCTCGCGCCTTCTATAATTATCAGAGTCGTTACTGGCAGGAACATGTAATAGACCACACCACCCGGGTTTGTAATGAGCCAAGAAAGCGGAAAAACCGTCCTAACCGGGAAATATGGCCTGAGAGCAGTAAAGTATATAACGAGCCAGACTGCAAGAACAAAGAACGGGATAGCATTGAGCGCGGTTGACGTTGCAATCAGGGTTGATTCCTTCTTAGTTGACCTAAACCATGAGGTCAGGATACCCATGGGAATTCCAAGTGCAAATGATATTACCGCGGCTGTTCCAAAGAGAAGGAATGTATAGGGGAGTGCCTCTCTTATAATGTCCCACACCGTAAGACTCTCAAAATAATCGTACCCGAAATTGAATGTGAACATATCTTTCATATATATCAGGAAGTTAGCCGGATTCCATTTGCCTCCAGCCAGCCCGAGCTGGGCCTCTACAGCAGCAAGACGTGCCCCAGAAAGACCTGCCTTGTTCTTCGCTCCGAATAACAGAAGCTGCGCCGGATTCCCCGGCATCAGCCTGTAAACAACAAATATAATTACGGCAACGAGCACAATGAGAATGACATCCTGTATTATCTTGCGAACAATCAGGTAGGGATTCACCGGTAATTATGATAAATTGGTTTATAATCTTTTTTACTGAATTCGATGGATTGATATGCTATCAATTGGATATTTAGCTGTGCAAACTCTGTTATACATCAATAAGCAGTGCATTAACAGCCTATTCCACAATGTCCACCTTTCTATCATATTTCGAGAGAAGATCAAGAGCTATTTCTATTCCTTTCTCAAGCTGTGAATCTCTGCCATTTTTCCAGTCATCCGGAGTATTTTGAATCTCAATATTTGGGTCAGTACCGTAATTCTCCACTCCGAATCCCACATCCTTGAACCAGAATGCAAATTCTGGTTGCGTGACTATCGTCCCGTCAACGAGAGTCCTTTCAGGATTTATTCCAATTACTCCTCCCCACGTTCTCGTACCGACAACTGGCCCCAGACCAAACAGCTTGAATGAATGCGTGAATATGTCCCCGTCTGATCCGGCATTTTCGTCTGCAAGCGCAACCATGGGACCATTCACTGAGTAAGCCGGATATGGCTCGGTTTCCCCCCTTCTGGGTATATCATAACCTATTCTCCTCTTGGCCAGTTTCTCTAGTATGAGCTGGGAAACATTACCTCCTCCATTGTACCGGACATCAACTATAAGAGCGTCTTTTCTTGATTCTATAGGATACTGTCTCGCAAACTCTGAAAATCCTGCGTACCCCATGTCTGGGATATGGACATATCCAACCCTATTATCTGTCCTTTTCCTCACAGTCTCCCTGTTCTTCTCAACCCACTCCCTGTACCTCAAGTGCCTGTCGTCTGACATAGTTTTAATATATGAGGTCAGGAGCTTGCCATCCCTTTCAACCTGCACCGTGACAAATTCATCCGTCTTGTTGAGGAGACACTCTTCAATTGTCCTATCCCTGCCTGGGGCAATAGAGTTAACACTCACAATGACATCCCCCTCCCTCAGCGGAACCGTGGCAAGGAATGCGGGGGATTTTTCCCCCTCGTTCGAAAGATTGGCCCTCAGAATGTGCTTGACGACATACTTCCCGTCTTTGAGCTCTGTATCAATGCCTAACCTCCCAACAGGAATTGCCTTCTTTTTAGTCAATTCTCCTCCAATCTCATATGAGTGAGATGTTTCGAACTCCCCCTGAAATTCCCTGAGAATATCTGAGAGCTCAAACCTTGTTGATACTGAGTCTAAAAAGGAATCGTATTTTGTAAATGCGTCTGCATAACGTTCCTTAAGCTTTTTTTCACTCCAGTAATTTTCCATGACGAGCCTCTTTGTCTCCCGGTACATTTGTTTCCATTCCTCCCTCGGATTCACCTTTAACTTCAACCTTCCCCATTCAAATTTGCTCTCTGATTCCTTTTTCGACTCATCACAACCCGAAGAATCGATCTTTATTTTCTTTAGGTTTGAGTCTTTGTCCCTAATAAATATGACACTGCCATCTCCAGATACAACGAAATCTGATACTCCATCGGAGAGTGCTTCTGTGCTCTTATTAGACATTTTGAACTCTATCAATTTACCGCTTCTTTCCGATTTGCTAAACAAGTAATACTTTGACATCCCCTCTACCGGGAATTCAAGTAGCAGGACCCCTTTGCTGCATGTATCAATTTTTCCGTAGATTGAGGGATTAACCCCTAAAGGACGAACTTTCTCAGATAGTTGTTCGAGTGGAAATCTGTCATTCCCTCCGTTGTCCATCCCCGGACCAGGTAAATTGTCGAAAGAGCTGGATGCCTCAACACCGAGGGGAATAACCATTGGAACGCAGGTGATCTGGAATGAGAGATCGAAGAGCAGATTGTCTGGAGTGGGGTCAAGATTCCTGTTTGAGAGGAAAAATATGTATTTTCCGTCCTTTGAAAACACGGGTGAGAAGTCGTATGATCCCTGTTCAGTCAGACTTATTACCTTTTCATTATCTTCGGAGTAGAGTCTGATGATATTTGAGGGACCACTTCCGAGCGAATGCATCTTAACTGGGAATGAGTATACAGCACTTTTTCCATCCGGTGACCAGCCTGGGCTTGATATGACCCCAGCATCGCTTCTATCCACAACTCTCAGTGAATGCCTGCGATCCTCACCCAATTTTGCATAGAAAATCTCCCCTCTGTTGTTAGATATAAGAAATTTATCACCCTTTTCATTTGGGGAAAAGCATTCTATGATTCCATTTGAAAATGGGATTCTAATCTCTGTCATATCAGAAAGATCCTTGATGTAAACATCCTCTTCCCCCGCTCTGTCAGAAACGTAGACCATCCTTGAATCGTCAATCTTAATTGGAAATCTAATCCTCTCCCCTGACGTGCCTGTTTCGAGGACCATCCCAGATCTAAATGGTGCTATAAATGCCCTTCCCCTCACCGTCATTGAAATGTTATCTCCTTTGCGGTCCGTATTGAACTGCTCCAGATGTCCTGAAACTTCAGGAAACATGTCCTCAATATTTGAGGGAGAAGAGATCAGATCAACCTCTATCTTTTTGCTTTCGTTGTCCTTGGGATCAAACATATAGATTTCCCCTCCCATCTGGAACACGCAACGATTCCCATCGGATTTGGCATTCCTAACATAGTACTTATCGAAATTTGTATGCTTCTTCATATCCATGCCGTTGACATCAACGGAATATATGTTTCCAGTACCATCAACATCGGAGATGAAATATATCCTCTTATCCATGTAGAAGAGAGATGATAGATGCTGTTTCAGGTCAACTTTTTTTTAAATGGCTCACTCTCGCTCCCTTTCCAAATTACGCCCGAAGTACCTCCCCTGTATCTCTTCCAATGCGGCATGTCATTGGTATGTCTGCCAAGTACTATTTCATCTTCAATGAAAAAAATCTGCGTGGCAGGACCATATGGGAGCTTGCTCATGAACCCACCCATGGGACTCACTTTGTAAAGTTCCGTAATTGCACCGAAAGGACTGTAGACATCAGTGGAAATAACAATCTGGTTGTCTGGAGTCCAGCCAGCAATATCCGTATACATCCTTCTGCTCGTACTCTTCCCGCATAGATACGTGATTCTTCTTATAACCCCTTCTGGAATACTGATCGAGTAGATATCTGAGGAACTGCCATCCTCTCCAGTTTGTACCCTAAAGGCTATATATCTCCCGTCAGGTGAAAATTTGGAGTTTGTCACAATGCCAAGGCCACTGGTAAGTCTGACTGCAACCGATTGCTTGTCAGCCAAATACCAGAGATCATCATTCCATAAAAAAGAAAAAGAACTTCCAAAGACATCCGGAGAACGAAAATAGTGTCTCATCTCTTATCATTGAGTATCCATATTTAATTTTTAGGTTGATATCAATTTTATGTATGCAATTGAGTAATTTTGGAAAAATCATATTTACAAAATTTTTTAAAAAAAATAAAGAAAAATAAATTAGATGTCTATTTCTGTTCTGGTGGATGCTGTTCTTGAGATGCTGGGTTTGGCTCCTTTGGTTTGTTTCTTCCTCTAGACACACCATATAATGCTGCAAATGCTATGAAGAGTATAGCAAACACTACGATAAGCGCATAATAGAGGTCCAGGTTTGTCGTCGTCTTCTCTATCTTGGTCACAGTTCCAGTTGTCGTTGTTGTAATCTTCTGCAGAGGCAGCACATAGAAGCTGTCGGTGAATGAAGATCCTCCGCTTGTAATTGTTATTGTGACAAGGGTCATAGTGGTCACATTGGGTGCATTGTATGTTATTGCATAGGAACCGCCCGCTCCCGTAGACCCGGATGGAACAGATAAAGTACCATAGCTGGCGGTCACGCTGAATGGAACTCCAGAAACAGATGGACCGGCGGCACTGGCCAGAGTTGAATTTACATAGAGTGTGTGGGTGGTGTTGCTTTCGATGGTTGCAAAGCCATTAAATGTCTGTGATGCGTTCAGATATGCCGCTAGGACTGTGCTTGGTGCGGGATTTGAAACCATTGCAGATGAATTTATTTCGGCATCAGCCACTGCTGTGTAATTCATTCCAACTGCACTTATCTGGAACATGTCGGCCGGAACAAGGTATTGGTCTGTGAAACTTGCAGGTGCGTAACCCATGAAGTAGCCATTTGCCATTTCAACCTGGTATAGGCCAGAACTGAACATCACTGAGGCAGTACCATTGGCATTTGTTGTAACCTGTATTGCGGGGAGGGTCGTGCTTCCGAATAGGCTGTTCAAATTCGGATACTGTATTTCCGTTCCCGGTCCAAAGAAGTATCCACGATTTGCACCCAGTGCGTTCTGGCTTACAATGTCAACGACAAAGTTTGGTACGGGAGAACCGGTAGAGTTGGTAACAGTCACGTTCACGAAGACAGATCCATCTGGTGATGATATGTACGGTTGCGAGGTGGTAAGGCTTATCGTATACTGAGGTGTGCCTGATGTAACCTGCACTGGGATCTCAACAGGCTGCTGCGTCCCGAAGCCCAGTGGATTTGATGCAGATGTAAGTTCTGCTAAAGTCATATATGGAGCCTCACCGGACATTGGGGCACCTGCGTAATAATTCCCGAGGAATATGTAACTTTCAAGGCTAGAGCCTAGCGCAGTGAAGTTGAGGCCACTGGCAAGCTTTACTCCAACCGTAAAAGTCCCATTTGCTGGAGTCTTACCAACGATCTGTGTCATATTGTAATTATTGCTTACCTCATATGATTCCGCGTACGGGTTGCCTGGAGTCATATAGCTGAGTGTTGCCTGAGGATCTGAGATGTTACTCAGTTGCAGAATTCCGGAATTCACCTGCAGGATGTAATTGTATCCAGCTATGGGAGTACCGTTGACAGGATTGTATATCATTATCTTCAGGGGCTGGTAGGAAGTGGATGTACCTGAAAGTGCAGGTAAGCTGATCACTTTGTACGCAACAGGTTCTGGTGACACATCTATGTATGTGTGTCCAAGACCTGGGATCACAGCTCCGGATGAGGTACTGCTCATCGTGGCTGCCGCCGATATGTTGATTTCTCCGATATAGTCAGATGTGTAAATCAGTGGCTGGTTAGATAGAACCTGGAATTCAAGCGTGTATGTTCCCTGCGAATTGGTAACCCCAGAAAGACTTGTTATGTTAAGAAGCGCGCCTGATGGATTAACGCCAATCGTTAGGCTGGCGCCGGATACAGGTGCACCATACTGATTTCTGACCTCAAATGTGATGTTTCCGTATTGTCCGTTATAGTAGATTCTGCTTGATGGAACCACACCGACACTGAGTTCAGTGGGTACAGTGGTAGAAATAGCAGGGGCAACTGCAGTCTTCAGATGTACTGTCATAAAATTCCAGTATTCGAATCCAGTCTGGGAAAGAGTATCATTGGTCACATTAGTAAATTGGGAAGTTACAATCGGGAAAAGATCTATTCCGTAACCCACGTTTATCATTGTTGACTCTATTGCAGCAATTCCCTGGATTTCATCAGAGATCTGAATCCTCTTAGTAAGATTTGTATTTGTGTTCAGTTCATTGTAAAGTTCTGTCATCAGGTTGTCAACTGCGGTACCATTCATCTGAACACCATTGTAAGTTATGTTACTGAACGGTCCCAGATAGAATCCAGTACCATATCCAAGCGGGGTGTAGAATGATACATAATCACCCGTTGGGTCTCCGACTATGCCAGATATGCCAAGTTCAATTGCCTGATATCCGTAGGTTATCAGGTTATCTACAAGAGTGCTGAAAGCCTCCTGCGTAACTGTCGTCTTTACCCCTATCTGGTCCCACCACTGCTCGATGAGCAGTGCTCCCTCCACTCCCAGTGGGTTTGATGCAGCAGATGTTATCTGTATATCCATCGTGAACTGCTTCCCCTGGTAATAGTATTCGCCATTAACCCGTGTCATCCCTGGAGTATTGTTCAGTAGTGCCATTGCCTTTGCAGGATCGTATGAATAAGAGGGGAGGCTGTGGTTCTGCCATACGCTGTCTGAATCAGGCACAACAGATGTACCCGGTATTCCGTATCCTTCGTCAACTACTGAGTTAAGGTAGACCTTATTGACGGCATAATTGAGGGCCTGCCTGACAGATGTTATATTCAGAGGAGGTGCAACCTGAGCTGGAGTGAATCCATACAAGCTGGTTGTCATGTTTGCATCAGACTGGTTGAATGAGTTGAGCTGGATGTATCCGTAGCCGGTTGTTGGCTTATGGAACACATAAGTGTTCGGCGATGTTGCCAGAGTTGGGAGGAAAGTTGGAGTTACTCCGCCCTCTATTTGGTAAACCTGGTTTAGCGTAAGAGCAGTCACTGCTGCTGAAAGCGATAGGTAGAGGGGAACGTAAAGTTCGTAGAACTTGGGTGTCCACTGCCTCAGGGAAGAAGTGTACTGGACGAAATAATGGGGGTTGACATACAGCTTCCAGTACTGGTCAAATATCCATTTCCCTTGTGGTAGGCCGTAATTATTCGCAAACATGAATGGACCTGATCCAATAAGGCCAGTGGCAGTCCCAGTGGCTGCATTGTATCCAACATTCCATGCATTGTATGAATTTGCAGCTGGAAGGGTCGGTGTATAGTTCCAGACTCCTGGGGAAGAAGAGTAATCATGGGCAACCCATATGTGATAGGGAAGGATCGGTGTTTCAAGGGTGTATGTGAGGAAAGTTGCGCTCTGGTTGCTCAGGTAGAAATCAACAGTCGTGTTGTTAACAGGTACTGCATTGACCACGTTAGAAAATGACCCACTGTAATCATATGATGATTGCAGTATCTTCCATGAAAGGATGAAATCTGCAGACTGGACATAGTATGTCTGCATTGTCACTGAAGGATACCTGTATGTGTGGCTGTGCGGATTTCCTGACGGACCGTTGAATGATGTGTGGTTGGAGAAGACATATGTGTTCGTTCCAGGAGAGTAGTCTGTCCACTGCACTCCAGGTCTTATGTTCACCTGGTAAACATACTTCACAGGTTCATAGAGTCCGTTGATAGGGTCGTATGTTGTCATGTTTCCGCTGCCGGCCAGTCCAAGGAATGTGCTTGTGGCAGAGGATACTGACATGTTTGTCACGTTGTACTCATTCCAGCTGGTAGCAAGCCAGGGAGATATTGTCTCGTTTGGAAGAAGGTTTGTTGCGGTGTCATATATTTCATCAAGAAGGTAGAAACTGTAAACATCCGTGGCAAGGTATATGTTCAAGTGTTCCACATCGTTAGTGGCCGCCATTATATATGTGCCGTTAGTGTAACTAGGCTCCTGCATTGTTGTTGTCGGATAAGTCCAGGGGGCGTTGCTAGTTTCAGAAGCGGCTGGAGTCGCTGCACTTCCAGAGGCCAACCCGGTGGAAGTTGCATCCATCATAACTGCCATTGCCGATAGTACCATCACTAAAGATATGGCAACGGCAATTATCATTTTTCGTTCGTTTCTATTTTTCAAAACTTTTACCTCCAAGGTATTTTTGTTTATTGAAATATTCCTATATAAAGATTTTGAGAATGAAAGGTGCGTTAAACAATTGATCAGTCCAATCAGGAAAATGTTAAGCTGGAACTCCGGAAGTGGTGTTGGGTGGCTATATATACTCAAAGACCTCTCTTAAATTTGCAATCTTAAGCATTCTCAGAAATGACTATTCAGTTGTTTAACAGGCTCTTAAAGTAGATAAAAAATACAAATTATAGAAGAGGATTTCGAATAACCCTGTCACATTGAAGTATTATGTTTGATTGATCTGTCCAGCATTGAAAATATTTGGAAAGAATCACTTTTACTACCTCTTTACTCCTGTTTTCTATCTATTTTTTCGACAATTGGGATAGCCGTAGCTATCCATTCAAAATATTCAATGCGAATAAGTTGTATGCAAAGCAGGAGAACATGAATTTGACCCTCACCCTTCTTGAAAAAGTTACGAGGG
>Ga0080003_1000695_pt1 | contig 20839 bp, 10 predicted proteins | sample JossMetagenome_FD_69206 | JGI IMG/M metagenome (GOLD analysis project Ga0080003, IMG submission 69206) | Hot spring microbial communities from Joseph's Coat, Yellowstone National Park, USA - JC2_E (SPADES assembly) (version 2) | ecosystem: Environmental > Aquatic > Thermal springs > Hot (42-90C)...
TCGACCACGGAGTCAAGGCGGAGCAGGGCTACGACGTCTTCGTCAGCGGATTGGGGCATTACTGCGAGCTCGAAGACGGGGGCATATACCTGGACAAAATGTGGCCGGGCACTTGCGCTTATCCCGATTTCTTCAACGAAGAATGCAGAAAGTGGTGGGGAGATCTGATAAAGAATTGGGCCTCTCAGGGCGTCGACAGCATATGGTTGGACATGAATGAGCCATCCACCCTGACGCCGGAACACGACTTCCGCGGACCCGTGGTTCACAGGCTGGATGACGGCAGGCGGCTGCCGCACGAACTCATCAGAAACGCGTACCCCTACTTCGAGGCCAAGGCAACGTATGAGGCGTTAAAGGGACTTGTGGACAAACCGTTCGTTTTGAGCAGGGCGGGTTATCCCGGTATACAGAAGTACGCCTTCATATGGACCGGTGATAACACCAGCACTCAGGAGGCGATCCCCCTTCAGATATCCTTAGCGCTTTCGCTCTCCCTATCCGGGATCCCCTTTGTCGGCTGCGACTTGGGAGGCTTCACTGGCAGGAGCAACCCAGCGCTGGTGCTCAGGTATTACAGGGCGGCGCTCTTCTTCCCCCTCTTCAGGAATCATAAGGATAAGGGAGGAAACGACCAGGAGCCTTTCAACTTCTACAACGAGAAGGAGTTAAAGGAAGCCATATCCATCAGAGAAAGGTTCCTCCCTTACATGTACGCGCTAGCTAGAGAAGCGCACGAAAGGGGACACCCAATCGTAAGGCCCCTGTTCTACGAGTTCCAGGAAGACCAAAAGAGTTACGGCATCGTCGACGAGTACCTCGTGGGGAAGTGGTTGCTTTACGCTCCACAAATATACGGAGATGAGAGGAAGGTATACCTGCCGGAGGGCAACTGGGCTGACTTTTGGACGGGACGCCAGGAAAAAGGCCCCACGTGGGTTACCGCGCAGCAAGAGTACCCCATTTACCTAAGGGAGAACTGCATCATACCGATGGAAGGAGAGCTGAGGGCTTTCGGAAAGGCGGTGATAACCCTCGTTGACGGATCCACCGCGGCCTACGACGGCACTAAGTGGACCGCGCCGGCTGGATTCGAAAAGGGATTCCTCTACGTGAACGGATCCATAGCCGAGAAAAGGCTAGACTAAACCAAACTAGGCTAGGCTAGGCTATACCCGAAGGCTTAACGGCGGACCTGTGAAGCGCCACGACGGCTCTGCGCAGAAGGCCTCTACCGGCCGCTTCTGCTGGCCATGTAGTGGAACACCAGGACGACCAAAAGGGCCACCAGGACGACTAGGACCACCAAATATATGGCGTTAGCCTCCCACCAATTCACCACTTTTATGGGCCCTTCGACCGGAGAGGAAAGAGGCGGGATCAACCCCATCGCGGTTTCGTTCCCCGGATAGGTCAGTTCTACGTAGTAGCTACCGCTTGGCGGGTAAACCGTTAGGTTGAAGGTCCCCATCGGGGTCGTAGTGACCTTTTGCACCTCCTTGAAGGGTTTTCCGGCCATCACGGTTATGATCGCCCCACCAAGGGGCTTGCCCTGATACTCGGCGAAGCCCGTCAAGTGCAGGGGCTCCCCTTGGTTGAGAGATTTCGGGTAAGCTGCAAGGGCAAGCCCACTGACCGTCGAATTATATCCCACTTGGGCCAAGTCCTCTGAGGCAAGGCTGCCGTTGTAACTGAGCTCAGGTGGCAGCGAGATACCTGCATAGGCTGCCTGAAGAGGGGTGATCGGGGAGGAAGCGGGCTGGGCAAACCCGTAGAACAAGGCCTGGGCGAAATACGCCCTAGGCATGAGGCACGATAACGCCTCCCTGAGTTCCTGGGCGTAAATCGACTTTTCAAGTGGGTTAACCTTAGAAGCCGGCAGATAAGCACCCGTTCCCCAATAAGGGCTGTTCAAGTTGAGTAACACGCCCGCGTAGACCACCGGCTGGCCAGTCAACCACTTGACCGTCGCGTTCGCCTGCCCATACCCGTAGAACTGATAAGGCCAAAAGTCGTAAGAGACCACCTGAACTTCACCCTTTTCGAGCATGCCGATGGCCTGGGCAGCGGAAATTGTGCTGAACGCAACCGTTAGGTATTTCACGCGAGCCGACCCGTTCCAGTAACCCTGAAAAGCCCTCAGCACGTAGGCACCAGGCCTAATCCCGACTATCTGATAAGGCCCCGTCCCAACGGCTGAACTGCCCCTGGAGAAAGCGCTGTTCATGAGTTCAAGGTCGCCTATTTTTGCCAAGGAGGACATGGGGTAGACGTAAACGCTACTCATGAAGAGGGGGTAAAACAGCGAAAAGGGACGGGGTAACTTGAACTCAACCACTTGATCGCTCAGCGCGACCACCTCTCCCTGAGGAGAAGACGTCGTCCCGTTGGAATAGTAAGAGGTACCGTTGCTCAGCACGAACTTTACGTCGTCGCCAAGCACGTCCCGGTAAAAGCCGCCCACAACCGAACCGGTTACGGGATCCATAGCCGTCTTAACCGACCACACCACGTCGTCTGCCGTCATAGGCTCGCCGTTTTGAAAACGAACGCCCGACCTCAGCTGGATGACCCACGTCGTGTAGTTTTCTTCGGTCCAGTTAACCGCCAGACAGGGCTCGTACCCACTCGACGTGGGTTGCACCAGCGGCTGGAAGACCGCGTAGGCGGGAAGGCCCGAAGAACCGAAGAGCGGCAAAACCGTGGACGGCTGAATGCCGTATTCCAAATACGTAACGTTATCGATCCCACTCCAATCCCACGGGAAAGGATAATAAGCTGAACACGTTGGGTTCAATCCAGAAAGCCCGGGTGACACCGCCCATAGGGGTTTTATGTAGAGAATTGGAAGCTCGTAGTAAGCCTCGTAAATGGCCGTTTCGGCCGCAGCCAGAAACGCGCCTGAGCCAGTCCTCTCGTAATCCGTTAGGTTAGCCGCCACGCTCCCCTCGGAGCCAGCCACGAGCGCGTAGAGGGGAGCGAAGGGATTGACCTGTGGTTCAAGGGCCTGAACGTAAAGATAGGCGTCATAACCACCCTCAGAGAAGTTAAGCGCGCTTTCGTAGAACACCCTTTGGTAGGCGCTTGACCAGCTCAACGGGGAGGGGGTAGCGGTCAGACCAGCCGAAGAAAGAGAGGCCGCAACCATAAACCCGAGCGTTTCGCCAGAAGGCGTGAAGGCGAGATCGATCGAGGGGGCTTGCGCGGGAGAGGCCGACGCCAACCCGGAAAGTGGAGACGCCATCACCACCAATAGCAACGAAGAGGCCGCTAGCAAAGCCAAGCGCGCTCTGCTTTTTCTGGTGAACAATCCAGTCGCGCAAAAAAGAAGATCGGATTTAAGCTTTTATAAAAATAAAAAGCAATGAGCGCTTGGGGTTGCTCGCGCTTTCCCTCCGTCTCTTGAAATCCCCAGAAGGCAAGCGATTAAATCTCGACTAACCCTGGGGCTCGCGCCAGGAAGTCCGTCGCGCAGCGCAACCGGACCCCGGTTTTCTACCGCCAACGCTTATATCAGGTGGGCGCACAAAGGTATGAGTAGCGTACCCGTCATAGTTTCCCTGCTCGGAAAACGGGTAAAAGATTGGCAGCGCTACGAGGACTACGTCATCATGAAGCTCGAAGATTCGCCGCTAGACTTGCTCCTTTTCAATACGGCCCCCGTGGAGTTCACGCTTGGCGAAGTGAACTGGGTCCTCATAGGTGTCAAGAAGGGATATGGAAGGGAGCTCCGCGGTGAACTGGTTTGGAGGGGCTACTTGAGGAGGAAGGCAGAATTCGTGGGAGAAGGCGTGGAAGTTTTGAACAAAAACCAGCAACTCCTGGAGCTCATACAGCTGGTGGAGCCGGTGGGCATGGAAGTCCGCACAAACGATAATGAAGGCGAAACCGACCTCAACGTGAGCATCAGCCTGCTGTACGTCCCATCTCCCGGCTTCAACACAGTACTTCAAGGGGCGGTAAAGGCCGTTGAGATCGCGACGGAATCCCTGGCGGAGCCCACAACCGTCCGAAGTAAAGAAACGATACCTTAAAGCACCTTCATTATACGCGTCCCCCGCTCACACGCTCCGATATGCCGCTGGTATGAGAGGTTCCCGACGGAAATCGAAGAAATAGCTCGAAAGCACATGTAGTTGACCTGACTAACGACTCCCTCGGCCGACCAATCGCCGAGCTCGCAGCGCCCGCCCTCTTACTCGGAGGATGACGCGTGCCTCGCCCGCAAAACCCTCGCGCGACCCCTAAGTGAAGGCCAAAATGATCAATTGGAAAGACGAAGAGAAAACGAAAAATCATTCCTCATCCCTTTGAGTTTGACCCAGAAGAGCCTTCTTTTTCTTTTTCCCGGTTTGCCGCCTTCTCTTCGTCTTTGCCGCTCGTCGTGGGCATCTCGCTTGCCGCGTCCAAGGATCCCTCGGCCCCGGTTTCTCCTTGCTGCGCCTGGTTATCCTGATTGCCTTCGACCCCGCCGCCCTGAGCGAGTTCAGCCTCTGCTTGGCGTACCTGATCACCTACGTAAAAGGCCACCAATCCCCTTTTACCGAGATCTTTCATGAACTCGCCAAGTGAGACGCTGGCCTCTGCCTTGGTCAGCTTAAAGGTACTGGAGATTTCATCGATTATGTCCTGAACCGTGTGAGCGCCATCGCATCTCTGCCAGACGAAAGAACCAACGGCATCCAGCTTGATCACCTTCTTTTCAGGAGGAGTGACAAAAAGCCTAACCCACCTCGACGGCTTTTGAAGCGGTACTTCTAGGCTGACCTCTCCCTTATCGTCCACGCGAGTGACTACTACGGGGTTCTTCAGTGGATAAGACCTCAGGAACTGAGACCTGCCCACTTGTTGTGCGTTTTTTCTCCCTCCAATCCCGAACGGCATGAGCGATTATCCATATCGCCGTTCCTTTTACGGTTTACCCAAATGGGCCTTTGATCGGCACTTTCGAGCGCGGAAGCGCGTTACCTGCTAACTGCGTGAGCAGCTTGAGACAGTGCGCGACGCGTTCTAAAGGATCCAAGGCTTGGCGAAACGCTTCAGCGTCCTAGAAGAAGAAGTGCGCGACGCGTTGCAAAAGGGAGAGCGCACTTAACCCGTTCCCCGTCCCCTTCATGACACACGGAGGGAACAGAGGTCCCCCATCTAATGGCCAGGGCAAGCCCGGCCTAATCCTCAACGAATTACCGGTTGCCCTCCACAGGGATTGCCGCGGCGTTACCTATGTGAACTAAAACCCATTCGGTCAACGGCAAAAAGCCTAAGAGCGAAAAGTACCTTCAAATACCACCAAAAACCTGACCTGATAATGGCGACCTCCTCCCCGCCCCGAAGGGCGGGGTTTGTCGTTCACTTTATCAGTAAGGTATTTTGGCGTCTGCGGGATCTATCTCGACCTCTATTTTGTCCTCTATCCTTTGAAATTGCCCATCGGAAAGCCAAGCGATCCTATCGGATACATCTATTACCTTGAGGTCGTGCGTATTGGTTATGACCGTTACCCCTAGCTCCTTATTTAGCTCCCTCAGCAGTCCTATCACCTCGAGGCCGGTGTTGAGGTCCAGGTTGGCAGTTGGCTCATCGGCCAATATGATGGCGGGATCGTTGGCGAGGGCGCGAGCTATGGCCACCCTCTGCTGCTGGCCACCCGAGAGCTCCGTTGGAAGGTGGTGTATCCTTTCCCCTAGGCCAACCCTTTCCAAGAGCTCTTTGGCCTTCTTCTCTCTTTCTGCCTTGGGAACGCCGGCGAAAATCATGGGCAAAGCCACGTTGTCCAGGGCGGTCAGCGTAGGTATCAAGTTGAACGTCTGGAATATGTAACCTATCCTGTGCGACCTGAACGAGCTGAGCTCCCTATCCGAAAAGCTGGCCAAATCCCTACCATCTATGAGCACTTTCCCCTTGGTCGGTTTGTCGAGCCCGCCTATCATGTTGAAAAGCGTGGTCTTGCCGGAGCCGGAAGGGCCCATAACGGTGAGGTATTCTCCCCTCTTAACGCTGAGGTTTATGCCCTTCAGGGCAACGGTCTGTATGCCACTGGGCAACGTGTAAATCTTCCACAGATCGACGACCTCTATCACGTACTCTGCGCCGCCCTTTGCGGCGCTCTCGCTAATCCCCGCCTCGTTTGAGGCTGCCATTTCAGGACACCACCTGCTTCTTCACTTCCCCCTCCGTCCCTTGTTCAGCGCTAGACTCAACGGTTACCTCAGCCCTTTCCTCTATCCTCTCCACTTTGCCGTCTCTCAGCCAAAGGATCCTGTCAGCTACGTCCAACAGCTTGAGGTCGTGCGTGGCGGTCATTATGGTAACTCCTTTTTCCCTGTTGAGTTCCTTGAGTAAGTTTATGATTTCGAGGCCGGTGTTGAGGTCCAGGTTACCCGTTGGCTCATCGGCCAATATGATGGCGGGATCGTTGGCGAGGGCGCGAGCTATGGCCACCCTCTGCTGCTGGCCACCCGAGAGCTCATTGGGCTTGTGATGCATCCTTTCCCCTAGGCCAACCCTTTCCAAGAGCTCTTTCACTTTTTTGTCCCTTTCCTCCCTATCAACGCCCGCGAATATCATCGGAAGCTCGACGTTCTCGTACGCTGTTAGCACGGCTATCAGGTTGAACGTCTGGAATATGTAACCGATTTTCCTGTTCCTCAGCCAGGCCAACTCATAGGCATCCAATTTCGAGATGTCCACTTCGTCGATGTAAACGGTCCCCTCAGTCGGTTTGTCAAGCCCACCTATCATGTTGAAAAGCGTGGTCTTGCCGGAGCCGGAAGGGCCCATCAGCAACATGAACTCTCCCCTCTTTATCTTGAAAGACACCTCATCGATGGCCGGCACCTTTATGCTCCCGCCCTTTCCCATCACGTACGTCTTGGATAGGTTCTCAACCTCCACGGAATACTCGACCACCATTTTCATCACCCCTCGCTCGGTACCCCCAGAGCTTTCAGGGTTTCCCCCTGATTTCTTCTTTGATGACGCACTGGCGTCGGCACCTGCGCCGGAGCTTTTATCACTCGCACTCTGGATCTCGCCACCGGCCTCCCTTTTGGCCCTGGCTTCCTGCCTCACCCGTTCTGCCTGGGCTTTCTCGTCCTCATATTTCTTCAGACTCGTCATCACCCCCTTCCAATCCACTCCTTCTTCAACTAGCCAGATCAGGTGCTGCCTCAATTTCTTTTCCATCGTTTCCCTCCCCATCCTGGAGGCGTTCCACGTGCAGAAAGGCGAGTAAAACCTGGCGTCGACCAGGTAAGGCTTCCCGCTTTCGACTTTGAACTTTATGAAGCCCAGCTCGTGAAGGTAACAATCTGGGTTAGGGCAAATGATGTCGATTTCCATCTGGTCTTTCTTCAAGAAGACTAAGTCGTAATCGGCCGGGCTCCTTATGTAGGTACCGCATACGCACTGCACCACATCGCTCTGCTTTTCGCCGGATTCCGGCGTTTTCGCTTGCTCGACGGCCAACTCTATCACGCCTCATATCTTATGGCTACGGCTGGGCTCAACTTCGCCGCCCTGTACGCGGGGTAAACCGTAGCCACGACGCTTAGCACGAACGCCAAACCGACGCCCAGCACGAAATAGCTAACGACGCTCGGTCCGATCGCCACAAACGAGGAAGGAGACGTGGCCGCTTTGCCCACGTAACCGAAGCCGTACTGCGCGCCGTAAACCAAGGCCGCGATGACATATCCCACGACCGTCCCCAAAAGCCCCCCTATCAACCCAACTATACTAGCCTCTATCATGAAGAGCATGACCACGTGAGCCGTCAGGGCGCCGAGGGTCTTCATAGTTCCTATCTCCCTATACCTCTCCGTAACAGACATAAGCATCACGTTCACTATGTTTATCGTGGTCACCAAGAGGGCGACCGTCACCATCCAGAGCTGATAAGCGTGTATGCCGCCGGCCATGGAACCCTGAACGGCAGCCGTTATATCACCCCCTGCTATAACGTAAATCATGAAAGCTATCCCCATGACGTTCCCCAACAGCAACACGAAAGTCCTCCCGAACCTTCTTCTTATGTTATCCATCGAAACCCTAACGGCCTCACCAAAGGGGAGCTCTACCTTCCCGTAGTCCATCCTTTGATCGGTCAATTCTAACCGTATATGTTTGTACAGCACTTTTTAAACCTTAGCCGAAAGAAGTAAGCGCGCAACTGTTAAGGCCGTTCTCCTTCGATTTCCCGTGCTAGGGCTTCAGAAGCGAACATGGCACTTGTGCATCGACCACTTGGGATTGGCCTTCGTGACCGGCATGAAAATCCGCTCGAAAATCTTCGGCCCCAGGGGCGAAATCCCCTCCAGGGATTCAGCGCCGATCTCACGCGCTTACGCGTTTCAAAAACTTCGGCCCTAGTGGCACTTGACGTATTCAGGCGGAGACGGCGGAGCGTTCTCAAGCCTTATTTTTTCCTTCCAATTCACACCCATCGGTAGCGGGGTGACCAGAAGGAAAGCCGAATTGGACGCGTCGCAGAACCAGCCATAGCTGGCTAAGTATGCAGATGGTTTTCTGAGCAGTCCTCCGCCAATGCTGAACAACACAAACTTCCCGGCGTGACCGTTGACTTCGAGGCCCATTGGTCCCATCTCGACCCTTGTGCTGCCGATGTATTTCTTGATCAACTTCTCAGATTCATCTTTTGTCCAAGAGTCGAGCTGCGCGTTTCCAAACCTAATCGCATTCCAACGCGACAAGATCAGTTTCCTCACCTGCGGCAGAGGCGGGGGACGGAGCCATGAGAGGGAGCTCTTTTTTCTGTTTGGGAGCGGCCAATGGCCCAAGAACACCAGGGTTAGCTTCCCCACTTCCGCCTTCTGCGAATCTAAGGCGTAATCCCTCGGCAGCTCAAGGTTTAGACCCAAGTATTGCCACTTCAGAGTATTCAACGAAGTATGACACGTCACCGTGGCCAGCAACGACTTAAACGCAGAGTAATCCTCACCATCAGCGTATCTCAGGTAGTAATATCTGTCCGATACCCCGCAATACCATATGGCCTCATACCCTTTTCCGGTTTCATCATACCATTTGCTCACGTAAGCCTGATGCCCATCAACTTTTTCTTCCGCCACGCCCTCTTCAAAATCCATGCCCTTAGCCTTCTTCTTCAGCTGTTTATGGTAGTTCTCGGCGACCTCCTCCGGTTCGAGTAACCTCTTCGTGAGGGGTCTTCCGGTCTTCCTCGCCTCATCTTTAGCCTTCTTCCAGCCGGCTTCCTGCCACCTGATCTCTAGCCTAGCTTTTTCCAAGTCCTGAATGCCCAGTACTACCTCTTGATTCGACATCCTTATGGCGGACACCTCCCAGTCCGATGGGAGCATGGCCGAAAAACCCCCGAACGAAAAAGGCTTGAGATCCATAATATGATTTCTCCAGTTGACATAAGCCTTTACCGCCAAGTCTTCGACTCAGCACCTGATACGGCGGTTGGCAGAGGCAGCGGTGCGAACCCGTCCAGCGCCTCAGCCTTCCGGTGACGGTTTTAAGGCGCATTAGCCGACCTCCAAGCGCCAAAGCCGCACGCGTCGGGGCGCTTTTGCTCGACGATCTCGATGCGAGAAGCTCCTGACTTCCTGAGCCGTGAGACACTCCAGCTCCTAAAGCGCAGGCCTAGGAGACCACAAAGGCCCGATTCGACTTATCGGCGGGTCGTGGACGCCCCGAAGACAACCGATAAAGGCCCTCTTGAATCCGACCAATAAAGCGCAATGCAGAAGCCGAAACCACAGCGGTGGTGGCAGAGAAATCCTAATCCTCTCGAGTTAACCCATCGATTCGGTGGTACTTCCTTTCTCCAGTATTTTCCTTATCCTTTGGCGCTTCCGCCAACCCCTAATGATTGAGTAAGAAGCAACCCCGAATCCCAGAATTGCCAGTATCACCGCAACGTATAGAAAACTGACCCATCCACTGGTCAGCCCCAAATAATCGGTCGCTTTCACGGACACTAAGTTCCCGTTCAGATACAGCCCAGTCGAATTCCAGCTCAGGACGTTCAGCCCGAAAAACAGCTCGTGGTTAGCGGGAGGCAACTCCTTCCCAAGGAAAGATAGGCTCGAAGTGTTATAGCTCGCCAGGTAAAGGTTAAAGGGAAGGGAGTAACGCGCCGGTAACCGCGAGTAGAAATAGCCCACAAACGTGGAGGACAACCCTATCTTCTGGGAGGAGTTATCTTGCCAAAGTATGTAGTTCATCTGGGGAGTTATCTCGTCAGAGGCGTATATTATGTACTTGTAGTTACGGAGTACGCCCGGATGTGCATAAACGTAAGCCTCGGAAACGTAATCGAAGCGGACCCCCATCCTGATCAACGAGTAAAAGAGCTGCTGCTGGATGGAGCCGCTGACGTTCACGTTCCCGATCGAATACGTGGGGCGTATTACGAGCACCTGAGCGGGGGCCGAACTAGGGCGAGGTATGGAAGACAAGCCGATCTGCAATGCGGGATCAAGGACGTACTCTTGAAGGGGGACGTAGTTTCCGTCAGGGCCGACGAAGAACGCGTTCACCAGCGGCGTGGCGTTGAAGAGATATGTGGATAACTCGTTCAACGAGAACTTGAACATCGCCATTCCAGTGGTATCCCTGCTGGAAGACGTTATCGCCGCGAACGAATCGTCGACCCAGAGCACCCCCACCGAATCCCGATACTGCGGGGCCATCGGCACAGTGAGTAAGACGTACGCGTAGGGGTACGACGTATAGCCTTCGACGGGTCTCGCCAACGCCAGATCCTGCGTTACGGTGAAGTTGGGATGCGCCGCCGTGACAAACGTGTAGAGCGACTGGACCGTATCTTCGTCCACGGCCACCGAGTCGAACTGAGCGAGACCATACATCAAACCGGGCCTCACGTTCCTGGAGTAATTGATCAACCCAGCGGCGAGTTGCGCTGAAGAGTCCAAAGCCCACTCCGCGAAAAGGGGCGTGTAAACGGTTCCGTTCTGCGCGAACGGTACCCTGGGTAGGCCCCTTTCGGAAAGCCAAGAGTACCAAGCCTCGAGTTCGGCCTCAGGCGGCGACTTCACCCAGGCCACGTCCCAAAGCCCGTACGCCATAGCGGAAATCTCCACACCTACTACGTTAGTCGCGTTGATGGCTTCTAGGTCATCCCGCAGCTCGGTCTCCACATCGGAGTATTGGGTCGCGTTGTAAAGGTCGATCGTCGCGGGAATCAGAAGACCCACGTAAAAGTCCACGCGCGGGTACTGAGATGCCAACGAATCCACTTCGCGCACTTCCGTCAGGTCGCCCAGGGGAACGTCCTCGTAGAAAAACGCCTTAAAATCTCCTTGGAAATTCGACAAATACCACGAGGCAGGCTTGGGGTTCTTATAAGGAAAGTACCCGAGCACCGAAACCGCCGAAAGCGTGGGGCCACCGCTTCCCGCGGCAGACGCCACCGGCAGCGCTCCCCACCCCGCGCTCGTCAGCACAACCAGCGCGACCGCCAGCCCGCCCGTTAGGGGTGCGGAAAAAAACCTCGTCAAAAATATGGCCTCCCTTAATCACCGAAGAGCGTCACGTTTGAGTACCGCCCATGTACTTCTCCCTCTGTTCTGGCCTGAGCGCCCTCCAAAGCAACACTTGCCCCCTCAGGTCTTCGAGGAAAGCCGCGTTCCTCGCCTGCCAAAGCCCTGGATCACCCGTCAGCAACTTGAGGTCCGCGTACAGCACGTAATCGAAGGAAGCGCTCTGAACGAAGCTGAGCGTCACCTCTTGGGTTATGCCCATTTCGTACGGTGCCAGCCTAACCCTAACCGTTAGCTTACCGGCGGCCTCGTCAAGCGCGGGCTCCCCATCCACCCTGAAGCTCGGCTTTTCGTAACCTAGGCCAGCGTAGTATTCTTTGAAGTACCTAAGGACCCCCAGCGTCTCCTCCTTCTTGGAGAGTTTCATGGGAAGCTCGAGGCTCCACTGGTTGCCCTTTGCTCTTGTCGTCGGCCTCCACTTCCTGCTGAGTGAAGGCGTTATCATCCTACTCGATATGCGGCTGGGATAGTAACTGCCCGCCAGAGTAGCCAACAATATCATGAGCAGCGCAAGCAGCATGGACCATGACGTGAAATTGAAGGTGAACGATGAGGGCAGCACGTGAGACGTGATGAACACGTAGTCCAAGAAGAAACCGAGGAGGAAGCCGAGGACCGCCCCTATGAGGGCGTAAACTAGAGCCTCCGTGATGAACATCATGGAAGCCCCGCTCGGCGAAAGGCCCAGAGAAGCGTACGTGTAGATTTCCCTCCTCCTTATTTGTACGTTTTCGTACATAGCGTTAAGGATGGCCAAGGCAGCTATGAGCAAAAGCGCAACGGTGAGGGAGAATCCCAACAAGGAATAAGTGCTGACGACGGACAGGCCGACCACGGAACCCTTTGAGGAGGAGTTGACGGGAAGGCCGCTCCCGTGGCCGACGTACACCGTAGGCGTTATGGGTAACCTCATGAGTTCTGCAAATCCCAACAACTGCGTCTCGCTCATCTGCTCCTTTGGGACGACCTCCACGCTAGAGAGGAAACCTCCCAGCTGCTCCGCCACCTTCCAGTTTATGACCACGAATTGGGAGGGAAGCAAGGGCTCCGGCAACGTCTCGGACGAATACGCCGTGGTGTAACCTTCGTCGGCCGCCGCGTTGTAGAGCGGGCTTATGGGTATTATGGGGAAGCCGTCGTAGCCATTTCCGGACACGCTATTGCTGATTATCCCGACCACCCTGAAAGTGCCAACGCCCATGAAGTCAAGCCTATCTCCCACCGTAACGTTTAGCTGCTGAGCCAACTCCTGAGGTATAATCGCCCCATCGCCCGTCACGTTGGTGCTACCGGAAACCAGGTAAGCCGAGAAGTACTGCGATGCCTCTCCAGGGGGCATGCCCATAAACGCGAGCATCTGGACCGAGGCCGGAGCCGCGACCCTTCCCGTGACCTGCACAGGCAACACCGTCTCAAGCGAGTAAGTGCCGAGCCGGTATACGAGGGTCGGGTAATAAAGGTACGTGGGCCAATAGTTGAACGCGCTTCCTCCTATCCCCTCTAGGTAGTTCATCATTTGCCCACCCAATACCTCGGGAGGCATGCCGTGGAACCACTTGACGACTATGGCCTGCTGAGTCGGCACGCCTTGGCTCGGAACGCCCGTTTGCGCGATCCCTATCCCGCTGGACGTAGACGTCAATGCAACGTTGCCGGCAGCAAACACTATTATCGTCGCAAGGGTTAGGGCCGTCATCAGGGGCCTCCTCCTCATGTTGGCTACGGCGCTGACGGCCGCGTGCACGGAGGCCGCCGCCGAGGACCCGGCCACGTTGTGAAGACCTAGCCTGGACTCCGCTCCCTCCTTAAGAAGCTGGGTTATCTCGCCGTAGAATACCCAAATCACGAAAAGCGCGAATATGAACAGGCCGACGCCCAGCACGGTCATGGTGGAGTTGCTGATAACGGACAGGCTTGGATTGATTATCGAAAAGACATAGAGGAGAATTCCGATTATCGTGAACAACGCGATTATCCTCTTAACGCCGGAGAAGTGGAATACGAGCTCCTCGAAGAAGTAGCCGAACGGTATTATCAGGAAGGCGAAAAATACCATGCTGCCGGAAATCTGACCGTACATGGGCATCAGCTGCGTGAAGTAAGCCTGGGACGAATAGGCCAACGAAACCAGGGAATCGTTGTACGCCGCGGAGCAGTTCAGGGCAGTAAGGTTACCCTGCGCGTAGCCGAGGTATACTTTTGCCTTCGACATGAGCGTCACCAAGCCCGGTGACGTGGCAAAGTGACTCTCGAGCTTAGCATACCTCTCTTGAACCAGCAGGTACATGTCTCTAGCCTCATCGTAAAACGTATCGGTGATCACGGTTGGGCCGTTCACCAGGTAACCCTGTCCTCCTGGATGCAATTCACTGGCGTTGTTCAAGATTATGAGAGGACCCACTTGCGTGGGGTTTGGATCGTAAGTCAGGACCACATCCTCTCCCTTTTGAACAAACGCGGTCACCACCGTGGTCGCGGGGTCGTAGTCCATCCCCCAGAAAATCGGCTGCGCTCTGGTCGTCTCTTTGTAAACGCTCGCTACGGCGGGCTCCGACGTGAATGTCAGGTACGGGTTCCTGGGATCGTAGATCGTGGCGGGGGACATGGTCCTGGGGTCCAATATGTTGAAGACCGTCACGGGTTCCGCCTGAAACACGGGTATCGAAACGTAAGAGGGCTGATACACCGCGTAAACGGAGGTTGAAAGCCCTCCGGACACCCCGTGAGCCGTCCCGTAAATCCCGTAGTTGGTCGCGTATTCCAGTTGCCCGCTCGTGCCGTTTATCTTCCAAGCGTAAAAGTACAGAGTCGAGTAGGGCAGGCCGCCGTAATAAGAGATGGAACCGTTGCGGTTGGTCATGTACCATTGGCTTCCGAACTCCCACCAATCGGGATCGCTTGCCGCCCCCTTGGGTACCTGCACTAAAGAGTCCGAGACCGGGGCATACCAGCTCGTATTAGTGCTGAACTCAACCGCCCTGACTTCGACGGTCACGAAGCCCACGTAGGCTCCCGGTACTACACCGATGATGGCTGGGCTATCAGAAGACCACGAAATACCGAGGTCCTGATCGTCCGCAAAACCGGCTATTATCGCGGCCGCCGTCCTAGCCTGTTGGAGCACGTTACCCCAGTTCGTGTAAGGCAGGTCGTTGAGGGGTGTTAACCAGGTGACCCTCTGATCAAAGGAAGTCCTAAGGGTGAAACCGAGGGTTCCAGTTTGAGCGATCGGCTCGGTGTCGAGCATGTAAAAGGTCGGTTGGGTACCCCAGTCCTCGGAACCGTGCATATAAAAGGCTACGCGGGGCAAGCCATTCGATAAGGTGGCGTTGAGGCCCGCCTCCTGGGTGAACTGGTCACAGTTGGGCTCCAAATAGGACTGATACTTGGTCTCGGCATACGAACCCATCTCATAACCGTTGAAGTAGCCGTAGTACAAAGCATCCAAGTTAGGAGAATCCGAGGAGAAGTCCAAGTCGATGTCCATCAATATCTTCGTTTTGCCGGCCAGGTTTGAGGGTGAGTAGAGGTACGCGTGCACGAAAGAGTAAGGACCTACGAGCCCCTCCCAATAACCCGAATACGCCACCAACCAAAGGGTATTAACCGGGCGGTTCTGGGAGAAGTACTTGGCCAGGTCCAGAAGAGCCGATATGCCCAATGCGTCCTGCCCGCCCGGAGCTATATCAGGCACAACGCTCCAGGAATCGTAATGAGCAGATGCGATTATGATGTTGCTAGGCGCCGCTGTCCCGTTCACCACGCCTATCACGTTATAAGAGGTGACGTTCTCCCACTTCATTCCATCATGGATCTGAATCACTGCTCCCCTTTCGGCCAAGCCCAGAAGTGATGAAACCGCGGCCCCTTCGACGTAAAGCCTGGGGAAGTAAATCGGGTCGGGATAAGCCTTGAGCCTGCTCTCAAGGGAAGTAGTATTTGAGGGGGCCAAGAAGATCACGGCTTTTGCCCCCAACTCGGCCGCGTAAAGCCAATTGGAGCCGGAGTTGAAGTTTTCTAGCACGATCGAGCCGCTGATGACCTTCCCGTTCATCTCGCTGAGCGTACCGTCGCCGACGTACACCAGAGGGCCGCTCAAGTACCCCGGTGTGTAGCCCGGGACCGCCCCGTTTGGCCATAGCGCGTAAGCCGTGAAGTTTTCGCCGCTTGAAGGCACGTAAACCCATGATCCCGTGTCCACCGGAACCGCGGCCTGGAAGCTCTGGTTTATGACATCTAGGCCATCGCTCTTGAACACTTCCTCTATATAACGGGCCGCCTTCAGATTCCCGGGATAACCGGTAACTCTGCTCCCGAAGGACGAGAGGTTGGCAGCGTAAGCGCGCATCTCAGACGCGCTTATAGACGCCACTGCTCCGGCCAAATAGGAGGACGAGGGCCCAGCGGTTGAGGTTTGAGCTCCTGAACCAGGGAAGGCAGCTGGCAACAGCAGGCAGGCCAAAAGCAAACCCACGCCAATCAAACCCGCCTTACCCACTTGCATTTCTACCACCCCCTCTCACCACGGCCATAACCAGGCCGACTTGGTCAGCATGCCCAGCACCGTCGCAATGAACAGTATCAAGCCTTCTCCAAACGCTTCCCCGGCTACAACGGGGGCGCGCATGCTGTTCCACCTTTCCCTTCCCCCAACAAACCTAGGCATCAAGTAATATCCAACGGCTGAACCCACGAATAGCGATATGGCCCCAGGCACGCCGACGTAAAGCCCAAACAGAAAACCGAAAGACGACCACATCACCTTGGCGTACTTGCGTAGAGTTTCCCCGGCTGCCATCACCGCCATCACGATCACCATGGCCCCGAAGACTATCTGAGGGCTCATGGTAAGCCCCCTAGTCACTATCAGGGAATCCGTCTGAGCGCTGACGGGATAGGCAAAAATCGTCGCTGGATAAACGGATGAAGGTATGGGCGCCACGCTCCAGAAGTAGTTTATTGAAATGAGCCCCATGACGGTCCCTATGACTGCCGTCAACACCGAAAGTTTCACCAGGTCGATGGGCTTAGTCTCGGTCAGCAACGCCGATCTTATGGTCTGGGAGAATCCTCCAGCCGCGGTGCCCGCTATAACAGGCGGCGCTGTGTACCCAGCGTAACCCTGGTAAGGTGTCAGATATACAGAGGCCAGCCAAGTCCACCCTGGGACGCCGGGCGCGGCAAAGCCGAGCGTCCCCTGGGTCGATGCCAGAATCACGGCGACGAAGAAACTAAAACCGAGGGACATCACGAGGGGCAACCACAAAGGCACACCCGGTATTAGGTAATGGAATAACGCGACGGACGAAAGAGTACCTGCGAGGTACATCAACAGAAGGGTCGACATGGACGGAAAGCCCAGGATCGACTTTGACTTCTTGCCCACTTCCACTATGCTTCTCAAAACTGAGACTATCCCCTTTCTAGCTATGAAAGAAAGCACGACCGCCCCACCCAACATGAACCCGATCTGCGGACCAAACCAAAGCGTGGCAAAACTCCTGGTGTTGATGGCGATCAATCCCATGCCCTTGAAGTAAGAACTGCTCCACTTTGGGAAAACACTCGGCCACGTCGTTACGAAGAGGGATTGGAAGATATCGACCACTACTGCCGTGATCACCATCACCAGCGCTGCGTCGTACGGGAAAATGAAGCCACCGACATAGGAACCCAACGGCGTCGAAAAAGCCAGCACCGCCCCGGGTAGGATGCCTTGAATAGCCCAAGTGAAATCCGCGTACGGGAGCGGGATTACGAAAAAGCCGGTTAAGCCAGGCATCAAATAGGCGAAAAGCCCGAAGACCAAGCCAACACCCATCGCGCCTATGAAAGGTTTCATGTAAGACTTAGGTCTATCGCTCATAAAGGTCACGAAGGAGACATCCACGTTAGCGTAAGGAAACGGATAATTTTCGACTTCCACAAACGCCCTGGCGAACATCATATCCAAAGATATTTCGGCCAAAAAACCCAACGCGGACATAGCAGCATAGTAGGCCAGAGCAGGAGCGAAGGCAGGCTGAAAGAAAGTCCTGACGTTATATGCCGGAGAATTGTAAGGAGGGGCCATCCAATCGGGCACGAGCTTGGCCAGGGGCACCCCGTTAATTTTATACACAAATGCAAACGGCGAGTGGATGAAATACGTCCTGTAAAGTATAAGGCTAACCAAGGTACTTCCCCACGTGGCACCTCCTACCCCAGCGCCGTAATACAATATCAGGGTTTCCTGCTTAGTCAGCGGCTGCCTGAACATCCTAGCCAGCTCCACCATAAGGACGGTGGTGGCGAATACGGCCGGACCACCGAGGCCAGAGCCTATCAGGAGGCTGGCGTACATGGAAACCGGTATGAATATCACAGCAGAGCCAATTACCCCTAGGGCCGAACGCCACGTAAGACCCGGTTTAAACTCAGGTTTCCCAGATGGCTGAGCCATACGAACACCGCACCTACTGAATTTAAGCCTGTCTTTGCTGCTTCGCATAGAAGAATAAGCCAGGCAAAAACACAAGCACCCGGAGATACAACTGTCCCGCCGAACTACTTTTACTATATATCGCCCCTCTAGCCGGTCCCTAGCTAAATTCCATAAACATACCCGGGTCTAAGGGCAAAATCAAAAAAGCGATTACGTAATGAAGGCACTCTTCGAGAGCATCTCAGCTCTGCGAAATCCTGGCAAGAGCACCTCAGAACTAGCGATAGCATTTCCTTAGGGCTTACTACGTAAGGGCGAATGAGCAATTGCAAACAACGGCGTCCCGTATATGCAAACAAAGCGTGGGAACACTGCAAAGATCTGATCCGAGTGGTAAGCAATGCGAGTCAAACAGAACTTATCTCAATAGGATTACATAGCTACGTTTTTCTAAACCGCATCGAAGCCGGGCACCCGATTGACAATTAACTGCTTTCAATCCACGCAATCTCTCCAACATCACAAGTGAATTCAATCGCCAAAAGGAAAAGACCTAGCGAGACGTTGAACCTGGTGACTCAATCCAATCACGAGAAGTTTAAGGCTCTGAGAACAGCGAAGTTGGCGCATCATGAATTGCGTTCGCCACCGATCGCTCAGGAGCCTCCAAGACCAGAAGCGCGAAATGCCATAGCGGGGGCACAGCCCACCAAAAACAAAAGACGAAGAAGTCGATAACCGAAAAACTGATGAAAAAATCTGCAACAAAATATCGCAACTGACGATAGCCGCTGGGAGAGAGACAACTCCTAACTAAAATATACTTTACTTTGTTATCGAGATCACTGAAGACGGGATCAGATTTTCTCGGTCGCCACATATGTATTGCTCGCTCTTCTCAAGCCATGAGAGCGTTCGCCTCCTAGACAAGCATGATACCGCAAAAAGCCCTCGCTTCGCACATATTAGTGCATCAGGAGCACGAAAACCGCAGGCGTAGACGCGTATGCTGGCACGGGCACGGAACTAATGCACCAGGAGCGCGAAATCCGGCCCTGCGAGCGACGAAGCGGCCAGCCTATAAGAACGGCAGTTGCTCCTAAACTGGACCCCAACAGTAAACATCAATGGGCCAATGCGCGATGAGAATATCGAACTAACCGAGGACCACACCGTCTCGAACGAAAATAACAGATCTGGGGTCGGAGGGCAACTTTCAAGCCCCGGAGCGCCGGCGCATATTTGGGGAGGCGCTAAAAAGCTATCCGCAATAAGAAGACCAGTTTTGAGAATAACCCTTTCGGATAACCCAAGATTTGCTCCAAACCGAAACAGGAAAAGCTGAGAAAAAATTCGAGTTTTTGCGCGACTCGTCGGGCTTCATGGCTTCCAGTTCGTTAACAGGAACGGCCAGCTGTAGGTTATCCACACGTAAAGGCCGGCAACTATGTACAGCATACCGTAGCCGACAGCGAATCCAGTGGCGGCGGGAACTATCAGTTCTTCTGTGCGCCTCGGTCCTAAAGAGCGAGCGAAAGCGTACTTCAGTATGAGGGCAACTAGGCTGGCAAGCCACATGTATTCTGGCAGCCACAGCGTCAAGATGAAGGCGGTGGGGTCGAACATGAACCACGGGAAGAGCCCGCGTATCCACATGAGCAGGAATATCAGCACTATGCCTCCTATGGTCCACGCCCAAGTAGCCGAGAAGCTGTTACCCGTGTACCAGCTATTGGTGAAGCCGGTTATCCCGGACCCCATCGCTATCCCTCCATAGTAAGAAATGCCGCCATCTTGGGTTGTATTTACGATCCCTATGTGCGCAAAGAACCACAGCATGAACACGGCTACGAAGGGGAAAGTTATGATCGTTAGAATGGTTGTCCAGTTGAATATGTCCTTTATGCTGGCCTTCACGTCGTGGCCCACCTTGTAGAGGCCCATGAGGTAACCAGGACCCAAGGGGTTTAGCCTGCTCCCGCCCCAATTCCCGATGGATACGTTCACTGTATTTATGGCCATGAGCGACGCGTTGTTCTGAGCTGGTACGTTGCCCCAGATGCCCAGGCCAGCCCCTATGGGCCAGTAAAGCTGCCAATAGGTAAGCATCATTATCGGTGGGTGCCACCAGATCTCCGCCATCATCCTGGTCTCGGCTATGGCCCATATGAAGTAGAATACCAACCAGATGATGCCGATGAGCCAGTTGACGCCCATGGCCAGCATGAGTATGAAGAAGGCAACGGTGGAAACGACCAGCATCCAGGCGCCCGTCTTAACTGAGAAGTCGCCCTGATAATAGGTGGGGCCAGTTAGGGTCTTCAGGACCTTCGCTATCCTACCCCTCATCCTCCACGCGAAGTAAAGGCCGAGACCCAGCGTAAGACCCAGGGTAGCCCAAGTCTGGTATGGGAACGGTGCCTCCTCACCGTAAATCCAGGCGCCGTTGTTCTCGGAGCCAGCGACGTAGGTGACCCAGCCCATCTTGACGGCAAGGGTGTCGTAGAACATCGGGATCAGTAGCCACGTCACGAGGGAAGTTACCATGACCTCATAGGGAAGGAGGATCATCAGTATGGCTTGAAGGATTATTAATGTAGGAGATATGTAAGCGCCGGGCATTATCCCCGCAATGTAAGAGCCCCAGGTCAGGGGGATCTCTCCCCATTCGTAAGCGCCGAGGTACGCGTAAGAAGGTATGAATGAGAGAAGGACTGGAACCCCCCCCACCAATAAGCCGACTACCGCCATTATCCAGAAGAGCTTCATGTTTGAAGTCTTAAAACTGAGCAGAGAGCTGCGCCCTTTTTCGTCCCTCGTGGTGGCGGTGTTTATCAAGTAGATCGGCGGCACCATGAGCGGGTAC
>Ga0080003_1000696_pt1 | contig 20776 bp, 22 predicted proteins | sample JossMetagenome_FD_69206 | JGI IMG/M metagenome (GOLD analysis project Ga0080003, IMG submission 69206) | Hot spring microbial communities from Joseph's Coat, Yellowstone National Park, USA - JC2_E (SPADES assembly) (version 2) | ecosystem: Environmental > Aquatic > Thermal springs > Hot (42-90C)...
CAGGAGGCTGGTGCATAAGTACGGCGGGGTCCCGATCTACGCCGACGCCTGCAGGTGGGCCGGCGTGGAGCACGTAATCTACGGTCACCCCCTGAAGAACCTCATGTCCGTGGAGCGCATGGTCCAGTACGTGAAGGACAGGACTGAGGCTTTCGACGGCCTGTTCCCTGTCGGCGGGCGCAGGCTCGCGTCCGGGCGCGCCTTCGAGCACATGCTCAACTGGCTATCAGCGTTCATGTTCATGCACAACTTCGTGTTCGAGAACAGGAACCTGAAGAGGCCCCCGCTTGAGTGGAAGGAGGAGGAGATGCCCTGGTGGCTGAACGAGATGCGCCGGATGCTGCGGCTCTAAGGGGGTGGGCTTAATGAAACACGTCCCACCGGGCGGGGTAAAAGTTTAAAACCAGGAAGACTATTTCTTTGAGATGCTCTCCTCCGGTCAACTCTTAGGACATGAGGAGCGGGAGCCGATTTCTCCCGCAATACCGGGGGAGGGCATCTACGAAATCGAATTCAAGAATAAGAGGACAAACGTAGTCCGTCTCTTACTGAACGGTTTCCAGGAAAGGAAGCTCAAGAAGTTAGCGAATATCTTGCTGTGTTGCACGACCCCCCGGCGAGCGGCCCAGCGGTCCCTCCCCCGGCCGGCCTCCCGCGGGAGGCCTCGGATCTGCGCAATGAATATGTTGTATATGAACGCCTTCATTATCATCTCCCTCACCATATTGGCGAACTTCCCCGCCGTGACGTACTCCCCGAATATCCCCTTTATAGCCGAGAAGACCCCCTCGACCCTCCATCTGGATCCGAATCTATGGATCCCGGACCACGCCCTCGGTTCGAACCTCCGCTGCTCTATGACAGCCTGCTTCCTCGCAGGGCTCCCCCGCTCCTCGGCGCGGAGCCGCTCCTGACCCCGATGACCGGCTTCATCCCCTCCCCCGCGGGGAAGTTGAAGTTCGCCCTCGAGTCGTAAGCGCCGTCGGCGAGGACCCTCCCGACCCCCACCCTCCCCTCCGCGTCCTCCATGAGCCTCCTCAGGCGCCTTCCGTCCCCCACCTTCTCGGACGTCACGTCCATCGAGACGGCCTGCCCCGTCCTTATGTCCACAGCGAAGTGTATTCCATCTTCAGGTATCCCTTCCTCACCTTCCGGACGCGCCTTATCCAGTCCCCTCCGTTGTGGATCTTGAATCGATTCCGGATGCGTCGACGGCTATGCTGACCGGCCCGTTCGACTTGACGAGCGAATCGCCGAGGTCCACCCTGAGTCCGTTCACCCTCCCCTTTATCGTTTAATAGTCCGGGACCTGTAGCCCATCCTCCACCGCGAACCCGGAGAGGAAGCGCACGAACCCCTCGGTCCGCCCCTAGGGCATGTGGAGTGGAAGAGGAGCCCCATGAAGGACTCCGGGCAGTGGTGGGAGTACGGCTCCCCGACCTTGCCCCCGTTTGCCCTCCTCAGATCCCTCCCCCGGTCCTCCAGCACCGAGGGGTCGATGTTAAATCCAGCTCCCCCCTCCTCACGAGCGCCTCGTTGTATTTGCGCCGGTCCCTGTCGCCGGGCATGGCCAGGGTAACGCGGGCCCGGCGTAAGTGCGCGTGGATCGAAATCGGTGGACAACGAGCTCATATCGTGCAACACAGCATTTCCCTGACCCCCGGTCTGTCTCCGTAGTAGTACTCGTTCCTGGTCAGTACCCAGCAGATACTCACAAGCATCTTCCTTGCTACAGCAACAATTGCCTTGTTGTTTTCCTTCCTGCTCCCTATCCTCTCGTAGAATGGCCTAAGCTTTGGATCGTATCTGGCAGCGTTCTTCGCAGCCTCAGTGAGAAATAACTTGACACGCTTGTTCCGTTGCTTAGTTATCCTGCCCGTGTATCTGACATCTCCTGACTGGTGTAGTGATGGCGCCAGCCCTGCCCAAGATAGAGCTTCTTGGGGCTCCTGAATCTCTTTATGTCTCGTAGAGCAGGAGCAACGCTCCGTAGTAATCGATTCCTGTGAATCCAAGAAGCAAGTCAACTCTTCTATCGTTGATAGCATGAGATGCTAACTGCTTCTCTACGCCTTGAATGAGTTCTCCCAGCATTGTTATCTCCCTGACATAAGAATCGACGAGCTGCATGTCTATATTGCTCAGTCTTATTGTAACGAGCCACTCCATCCATCGATTGGAGAAAGGCTCTCCATCATACCTTTGCAAGTATTTGTCTAGAATGTTATGTTGTGGACCTTGTTCTTAACTTGAGTGCTTCTCTCGGCAAGGTCTATTCTGTACCTTACCAGCGCCCTGATGTCTTTGGAATCCTCGTCTGGTACGTAGCATCTTGCTGCCAAGTCCGTCCTAGCTAGATCTGCGAGTTCAAGGAGATGTGTGAGTTTTCCCTTGCCAGAACTGCCGGTTCGCCACCCGGTTAGATGGGAAGGAGGAGGAAGATCTGATGGATTGGTATTTTGATATAGAAACAGCCAAGCTGGATCCTCACGATATCAACCCAAAGGCAAACCTAGAACCTGAGACTGGAAAGATCATAACCATCCAGCTCCAGTTAGTGAGTGAGGTTAACTGCAAACCGATTGGTCTACTCAAAATTCTGAAGGAGTCGGAACCTTGTTGCAGTGAGCGCGGCATTCTTGAACAGGTGAAGCCACTGATTACAGGGAACCATTGGGACTTCGTGATGTTGGGTATATCTATCCTTCGAATATAAGTTCCTGAGCGCAAAGTTCAGACAATATTTCAACCTTGAACCTTCGGCAAAAGATTGGCTTGAAAGACCGTTAAAGGATATGAAGCTCATAGGCATCATACTCAACAACGGGAGTTTCAAAGGGGCTTCGCTGAGCTCATTCACCAGCAAGCCGCAAGACGGAGCGATAGTCCCTATTTGGTACGAAAGAGGGGAATGCAGCCTGATTCTGGAGTACGTTTCAGGTCGTGGAGGAGGTCAGTATCGAGTTGAACACTAGGGTGAGCAGGAAGAGCATGCCCCCGCTTACCAGGAGGAGGCCGAGGGCCTCGAGGTCCTCGGCCCGCGGGCGGTCGAGCCTGTAGCCGCAGTTCGCGCAGAACTTGGCTCCGTCCGGGTTCTCGTATCCGCACTTGGGGCACTTGACCAATCCCGGCGGATGACGGACGCACGAAGTAATAAGGTTCACGGGCCGATACGATGATGGATGAACTCCGCGGGGCGCGGACGACCGGGATGCGGCCGCGCGGGAAACAATATATTTGTCCGCGCCCCCGCTCCATGGGTTGGTGGTGGACACGGAGGCCGTCCCCAACGGATACCTCGTGAGGAGGGCCACCCGGGGGGATCTGCGCGAGGTCATAAGGCTGAACAGGGAGAACCTGCCGGAGAACTACTCGGACGAGTTCTTCGAGGAGGTCCTCGAGTCGAACCCCCTGACGTTCCTGGTGGCGCAGAGGGAGGGAGATGCTGAGGGGAAGGGGGGCCTCGTCGGCTACATAATGTGCAGGGTCGAGATAGGGTTCCCGCTCGTCGGGAGGTCGCCGCTCGTCAAGAAGGGACACGTCATATCTGTGGCGGTCGAGGAGGGGCACAGGAGGAGGGGGGTCGGGAACGCGCTCATGGTGGAGGCCATGAAGGCGCTGAGATCCAGGGGATGCTCCGAGGTTTACCTGGAGGTCAGGGTGGGGAACGACCCGGCCATATCGCTCTACAGGAGGCTCGGGTTCCGGGTCTCCAGGAGGATACCCGGGTACTACAGGGACGGGGAGGACGCGTACGTGATGGCAAGGTCGCTCTGAGATGCAGATGTGGATCGCCGCCGGGGAGGCGCTCGTCGCCGCCAGCTATGCCGCGGCGGCCTACCAGGATCTGAGGAGCAGGGAGGTGGAAGACCTCACGTGGATACCGGCCGGGGCGGGCCTCGTAGTCCTCGCGGCGCTGGGGACGGGCGGTGGATACGGGCTCGCCGCGCTCCTGGCGAAGGTCGGCCTTATGGCGGCGCTGGGGATCGCGTGGAGGAGGATGGGGCTCATGGCCTCCGGCGACGTCCCGGCCGTGGCTTTCTCGGCGGCCAGCGCGTGTTACATGTCCCCGCTCCCCGAGCTGATTGCCTCGCTCGCGGCCGTCCTGGCGATATCCGCCGCGGAGACGGGGATGAGGTGGAGGGCCGTGCTCGGCGTGGAGGAGGCGATCTCCGACGGCAGGTGGATCCCCAGGAGGATACTGGGGGAGGGGGGAGAGGTCCTCCGGGACCTCTCGGACGTCGGGCCGGAGGACGCGCTGAAGGCGCTGGAGGGGTACCGCGGGTCGGGCGATGCCGGGACCAAGATCAGGGTCGAGGCGTCCTACGGTGTCCCGATGGCGGCCGCGCTGGGGATCGGATACATAGTGGCATCGATAGCGATGGCGGCCGCGCTCGCGTGCTAGGATTTCGCCCTGCGCGGGCACGCGTTCACACATACCTATCGTATACCCGGCCTCCTCCACGCCCTAGGGCGAGGGTTCCCCGAGGTCTCAAGGGTTACACCCCTTTACGGGTGCTACTCTGTTATGGTCCACGATGAAAGATAGAGGCTTCTTTACCGTTGAAACAATTACGTCCACTGCTTTTTTGAGGATGTTCAATGCGCCGTTTAGATCCGAATGCAGTTTATGCCCTAACGGACAACTGACTACTCCCCTCGGTCTCCTCTCGACTTCAACTTGATGGTAAGCACAGTACTTTGAAGTGTTATACTCAACGACCTCAAACACCTTCATACCGTACTCTTGAGCCTTCAGTTCTATGATGCCCATCAACTTGCGGTAAGACCACATGTTTACCGTGAACTTGTTGCCCTTGTCCTGGGCGATGTTGAGGGGGTAGCCAAGATAAATTGTTGAAGCACCCTGTTCGTGTAACTCCTTCACTAAGTGGGACGCGAAGTTCCTGTACAAGTGAAGAAGCCTTCTGGTTAATTTCTTAAAAAGCCTCCTCTTTTCTTTTAAGAACTTCTCATATGCTTCATATTCACCCTGGTTCCTCGTCTTATCCGCCAAGGATTGTACCTGTGCTATCCTCTTCTCGAAGTAGAAGTAGTCCTCCTTAGTCCTGGCACCCTTGTAGAGCAACCAAGTGCCGTCGTCCACCACTACACTTGCTAGGACGTTAATGCCTAAGTCAATTGAAGCCACTTTGTTCCCCCTGGGCGATTCGACCTGAATGGTTTTCCTTTCACCGTGGACAATATGCTTGCTCTTCTTTCCCGTCTTCGTTTCTTCAACTCCAACATCAACTGGGATGGAGGCGTGCCATGCGTTCCTCGTCTCATCATAGTATATCTCCAGCCTACCCTGTTTACCGTACCACCTCAACCTACCTGCAAAATCAATTTCGAGGTCGAAGTCATTGAGGATGAGTTTGTGGTTCTGCTCGTCTACAACATATCTATCCTGCCTGACAACTAGAAGGAGCTTCCTCTTCTTAGTCTCTCCGTCCTTCCAGTACTTCGGTGGGCTAACGTGTTTTATGTGGGGTGGTAGTTTTCCTTCTTTCCTCAACTTCAGTAGGGAGAAGAAGGAGTTCCAGGCTTCATTGTTCTTATTGAGTATTTGCTGTGCGTTAACACCAAGTACGCTCTTGTACTTCTCATAATACTTATTGTATGTGCCCTTAAAGTCCACTCTCTCTCCGTGAAAGAATTGTTGTCTCCTCTCATAGTTAACTTCGTTGAAGAGTTTTGTTGAGGTGTTTGCTAACTTCTTGAGCTTCCTCTCTTGGAAGCCGTTCGGTAAGAGACGGACTACATTTGTCCTCCTATTCGTGTACTTAACTTCGTAGATGCCCCCTTCCGGTATTGCGGGAGAAATCGGCTCCCGCTCCTCATCTTCGAGAAGTTGACCGGAGGCTGGCATCCGGAGGGAAAATAGTGGCTTGAATTTAAAAGCTTTCACCCCGCCCCTAGCTGTAGACCCAAAATTCATCCCCGGCGATCCCGAGCTGGAAACGCATTTGGCGAGTATGGTTTCCCATCCAAGCGACCCAGAATGGCAAACCACCCTCGCCGGGATGAGGTGCGGCTGGCCGGTATGAACTGGTTTCCCGTTTCCCCGCTGAGCTTCAGGGGGAGGAAGGGGGATGCGGCGGCCAGGACCCCGGTCTCCGCGTCTATCCGGAGGGATTCCGCCGAGGGCAAATTCGGGGACGTATGGTGTGTCGGCCCAGACATCCTGAACTACGTGGAGGACCAGGGGCTCAGCGTGATCGGGAACGTGCTGGAGGAGGTCAGGGGGATATCCGCGAAGATGCTGGAGGGGGCCAGGAGGATAGATCTATCGCTCGACTGGACCGGGATAAGGTACTACGGCAAATACGTGGAGGGTCTGGGATCCGGCGATAAGGGATATTCCTGGAACTACGCAACCGCCACCACGAAATACAGGGGCAGGATACTGCTGCTTGCATTCTCGCCGTACGTGAGGGGGATGAGCAAGGTCGGGATGGTCAGGTCGCTGATCGAGCAGGTGCTATCGCTGGGGTTCAGGATAAGGACGGTCGCGCTCGACTCCGGGTTCCACTCCGTGGGCGTGGTGCGCTACATCTCCCGGTTCAAGTTCATTTCAGCGGTCCCCGTGGGCGACGTGAAGGCCGGGATCCACGGGGAGTTCGACGGGCGCTACGGGACGAGGAGCAGGAGGCTGGCCAAGGCGCTCGACTAAGGTGAGATCGTGAACCTGATGATGTTCGTGGACCCCATTGAGGGCCTTCACGGCCCCCTGAGGCCAGCCTACCTACTCGCGAGGGAGCTCAGAGGGTCATACGACGTGACCTTCGTGATCTCTTCGCCTGAGACCGCTGAGGCCATAAGGTTGGCGGGCCTCAACGCGATCAGCCTCAACAAGAGGTACCTCCTCAGGGGATCGCTGAGGACCCTTGAGGCGCGGCTCAGGAACATAAGGTACGAGCTTGGCAGCAATAATGACGACTCTGTTACCATCAAACTTCTCTCAGGCCTTCCTCGTTAACGCGGACGTCTACTACGCCCAAGGGCTCGTCACGAGGGCCCTCGACGACATGTACTGCGAGATTTGGCTTCCCTACCGGATGATATACAGGGCCCTCAGACCCCTCTTCATAGCACATGACAGGAGGTTTAACGAGGAGCTGAGAAGGGGCACTAGTCTTTTCATAGCCAACGCCTTCTTCACCAAGTCGATATACGAGGCCTGGGGGATAAGGGTTGACGGCGTGATACACCCTCCCCTCGACACAAACTTCTTCAGGCCAATGACCTCAAGGCCGTCGGGCGACTACGTCCTGACCTACGTGGGCAAGGAGACGGCGTTCTCGGTCATAAGGAGGGTGGCTGATGCGGGCGTCATGGTGAGGGCCTTCGGCTCAAAGGTTTCCCACGTGCCGGACTATATAAGGAAGCACCCCAACGTCGAGCTGCTTGGCCGCGTGAGCGACGAGGAGCTGGTAGGGCTCTACTCGAACGCCCTCTTCACCCTGTTCCCGTTCACACACGAGCCATTCGGCTACGTGCCGGTCGAGTCCATGGCGTGCGGCACTCCCGTGCTCACCTACGCTGCCCAGGGCCCCGGGGAACGGTGATCCACGGGGTCACGGGCTGGCTGGCGAAGGACGAGGGATCGCTGGTCGACATGGCAGTCAAGATATGGAGGGAGGGGTACCCGGGCAGCATGAGGGCGAGGAGCAGGGAGAGGGCTGAGCAGTTCGACGCCAAGGTGATAGCTGACAGGTGGCTTGAGGTCCTGAGGGGGGTCAGGGGCTAGGGCTGCCCGCGACCTCTTTGAACATCCTGACGTACTGGGGTACCACGACATCCTCGCTGTAGCCCTTGACCACGGCCTCCCTGCCCCTCCTGCAGAGCTCCAGGTACCTCTCCCTGTCGCTGTAGAACATGCTGTAGAGGCTGACCAGCTGCCTCAACTTGCCGTCAACACCCCTCGCTAGGAAGAGGGGCAGGCCTGGGAGCCTGTGGGAGGGTATATCTGAGGCTATCACGGGCGTGCCGCTGGCCAGGGCCTCAAGCATGACAAGGCCGAACGTGTCAGCCCTAGTGGGGTATATAACTACGTGGGCAGAGGAGTAGAGGTTAACAAGCTCGTCCTCGGGGACGAAGCCAAGGCTCTCAACGCCGTCTATCACCTCGCCCTTCCCGCCGCCGGTTGCGAGGAACCTGGCCTTGAGGCCGAGCCTCCTGGCCTCCCTTGCGACCGCCAGAAACACGTCGAAGCCCTTCTCGTATGCCCTCCTGCCGACGAACAGCACCTTGAACTCCTCGTCCTTTTCCCTCGTCGGCCTCCAGCGATTGACGTCAAGGAATGGAGGCAGTGCGTAGACCCTCCTGTACCTTACGAAGCCTGCGAGGTGAGGGTAGACGTGAACTGCGTCGAAGCGCCTCAGCTCAAGGCGGGCGGCCCGGTGAAGGTAGTAGCTGTGGGCGCCCCAGGCGCCGAGCCTCTCGAGGAGGGTGACCGGGCCTCCCTTGAAGAGCTCGGGGTCCTGGGCCTCTGGCAGGAGGAGGGGCGAGTGAATAGCGGCCACCTTAGGGGCTTTGACCCTCAGGAGGGCCAGGGAGGCCATCGGGAAGTAGGTCACGTAGGCGACGTCAACGTCAACCTCAAGGGTAAGGCCCTCGCTGTAGTCGACGGGGCCTAGGAGGCCCCTGACGTCAACGTTGTCACGGCGGCCTATGGGAAGGGAGTGAACGGAGACCTTGAGGCCCCGTCTTGAGAGGGCCCCCGCAAGCCTTAATATGAAGGTCTCTCCTCCGCCCATGTACGTGAGGCTGTGGTTATGAATTAGCGCGACTCTCATCAATGCGGCCTCGAGTCAGGCATCTAGGTCGCCGAGATCATTATTATGTGTTATGCGACGCGCTATGCCATCTAATTGATAGCTAAGTGACTGATGACAGCGCTTTACATAACAAGAGACCTAGCTGGAGTCACAAGCAAGCGTTTACCCCCTCTTAGCGTAGATGTAGCCAAGGCCACGGTAAGTATGCTGAACCTTAACCTCATAGCCTAGCCCTTTCAGCCTTGAAGCTATGAGCCCGGGCCCCCTTGTCGCCAATTATGTGGTACTCCATCTGAATCCTGTCAAACCTTAGGAGGGTCTTGTCGTCGGAGCCCAGGATCAGGTCGTACTCGCAGCCCTCGCAGTCGACCTTTAAGGCCGAGCCCTCCTCCACGTCGTACTTAGAAGCTAGCGTCCTCAGGGAGAGTATTGGGACCTTGACCCCCTGCTCCGTCTGAATCAGCGGCGTCCAGCCGCTGCCGCTCGGCGCTACGCTGATCTCGCCGTCGGAGCTGCCGCAGCCGGCATGTAGAAGGACCACGTTGTTCAGCCTGTTGTTCACGTAGATGTTCCTGTAGGCCACCTCGAACAGATTGGGGTAGGGCTCACAGACTATCACACTCTTGGCGCCCCTCAGCGCAAAGTATATTGGGGTGTCGCCTATCGCTGCGCCCACGTCAACAACTGTTCTGCCGCTAACGTCAAGCCAGGCGTAGTCCTGGTCGAGAAACGCATCATGTATGCCTGTCAGCCACGCGCCCTCGATCACCACTGTATCCCCTACTGCCAAAGCCTGCCCTCCAGGGCCGCCCTCGTGTTGTGGACTCAGGAGTAGGAGGTCCCTGCCGCAGCAGTGTACAACAAAGCCGTCGTGACCCTTCTCACCTTGCCCCTGTAGTGAGGCACCCTGTCAAGCGCGTAGTATATGGCCTCCGAGGTGCTTCTCAGCAGCACGTCGCCATGCTTTAACTTAGCCTGGATTGGGAACCTGCCCCTTAGGACCCCTCTGATGACATCGAGTCCGTTTCTGTAGGTCAGGGCCATGCCCAGAAAAACGCTCGCCCACCTTAAGTACCACCGCAGGGAACCTATGTTTGACAAGTTGTTGCTCACCTTTCATGAGGACTTGAGGGCAGGCGTCGAGTTCTCCTGTCACCCTCAAAGAGCAAAGCCAGGGCCAGGGCCAGCAGGGCGTAGGTGGGTATGTTGCCGTAGGCGGGTATCAGGTACCAGGGCACCCTTATGGGCGGGTACTCGCCTGGCACGTAGGTGTTTACCCTTATCGTCAGGTTGCCAGGCACTGCCTCGCTCGCGTCCACCACAAGGGTCTCCCAGACAGCCCTCTGCGTTACGTTGCTCTCAAAGGTCAGGGCCTGCTGTGTAGGCCTCTGGGGGCTTATGGTTATAGTCCTGCCCAGCAGCGACACCGTTATGTTCGAGCTCACGTTAGTCGAGCTCGCCGGCCTGTTGGTGACCATTATCAGGTTCATGGTGCAGTTTAGCTGCTGCAGCCCTGTGCCGTTGTACACAAGGGCCTTGGGGGCCCCGGGTATGTAAGTGCAGAGGGTCTGCCAGGGGTTAGTGGGCATGTTAACTATAACGTAGTAGGTGCCTGGCTCCAGCGTTAGATTAGGCTCTAAGCTTATTGGCGTCGCCCACGAGTGGGGCTCACTCCACCAGGGCTCCCCGAAGCTCGCGCTCCACAGGTAGCCGCTCCTGTTCGTGGGCACTGATGACCTCGAGATCGCGACCTGCCCGCTCACCAGGTTACTGGGCCCCGAGCCGAAGACCGTGAGTGCATCTATCGTTGTGGTTTCGTTAATAGGTATTGGCTGTACTATGTAATCATTGGAATTCAGCAGCTCGAAGTAGCCTGGCACGGTGCCGCCGGTGCCGCTCTGGGGCTGCTGTAGTACCCATGACAGGTTCCTCGTCAGGTACTCTATGGTCTGCAGCGGCGTGTAGCTGACGTTTAAGCTCACGGTCATAGGTCCTCCGCCTGGTAACGTGGTCACGCTGTACTGATGCTGGCCGGGCGTCAGTGGCGACAGCATAACTGTCGTCGTGTAATTAAAGTCGTATGGCCTCTGGAAGGGCCCTACGAGCAGCCAAGCGCCGTCGTTGAACACGTAGGGCAGGTAATTGTTGAGGTTTAGGCCATATGGGTACCCAGTTGGCGCAAGCGGCGAGTACGCCTCGTACCTCGTGTAGTTGTTCGGCCCGAAGAACGGCACCCCGTGCTCACCCCACCCGTACCTCGTTAACGAGAACCAGGGCACGGCTGATGCCTGCACTGAGACAGAGGCGTTGGGCGGCGCGTAGTAGTTAAGTTGTATGAGGGTCAGGTCATATGGCGTTGTTACTGGCTGCAGGGGGTTCGGCAAGGGTCCGTGGGAGTAGAGGGCTGACAGCGGGGATAGACCGTTGAGGAGCAGGGTCGAAATTGTTATCGCTATGAAGACCGCAACCAGCATCGCCCTCCTGACCCGTGGGCTGAACTTCCTCAGGGCCCATATGGCGGGCACTATGACGGCCGGCGCTACTAGGGCCGTGTAGTAGATCCAGGGCGAGTAGTAAATACTCCACGTCGTCTGCCACATCACGTAAAGCCACGGCAGCAGCAGAAGGTTCTGGGGCTCCACGAGGTTCAGGAAGAGAGTTGGCATCATTAGGAATACAGTGCTTTGAATCTTCGTGTGGAGGTCCACCCCCATATTTACCAGGGACTCAAGGACGCTGGACAGGCTGGGCGCGGCTTGGTGGCTTGGTGAGGGGCTTGAGCCCGCGTGAGTAGTAAAGTGGAAAATGGCGTTACCTATGTGGTCCGTTACTGATATCAGCGGGCCCGAGAGCGCTGAGCCCCAGACGTTCTGGAAGATGTTTATGGACCCGTGGCTGAAGTAGTAAACCACCAGGAAGTCCCCGAAGAACCAGGCGAGCGAGAAGGCAAGGGTCTCAAGGCCCAGGGCAACCCTTCCTTTGGCCTTAAGCCAGTCGAGCTTCGTGGCCAGTATGTAGAACGCTGTGAAGATCCCCAGTATGGGCGAGAACTCTATGGTCGTCATCATCAGCGTCAGGGAGAGCCAGTAGCCGAGCCTGTTGCCCGTGTAGAGGTTGTAGAGGGCGAGCGCGAAGAAAGGTGCCGTGAACACCACCACCTCAACGGCATCGGTTAAGTACGTGGTGACCCACGGGAACAGGAGGTAGGTCAACGCTGTGAGCAGGGCATACCTCCTGTCGCCAAAGAGCCTCAGCCCGAGCTTGTAAAGCGGTATAGTTGGCAGCGTCGCCAGCGCGACCTCTATGGTCACAAGGGTGACTATGCTCGGGTACGTGAGGTAGAGGGGGTACAGCAGGAAGAGTATCGGCGAAGCGTGGTTAAAGAAGAACGTGGGCACAGCAAGGCTATCGAAGAGCCTATGGTACAGCGTTGCGGACGCAAATGACTGTATGTAAGTTGCCGTGTCGAGGCTTGTCCAGATGCTCAGCTGATAGTACGTCATCATGGCGCTGTAAGTTATGTAGTACACGGCCGCGACGTAAATTATCACGAGAGTCCTGAAGTACTTGTCCGCAGTTGCTTGCCTCGCTACGTCCTTTATGTAACCGCTGAGCATCAAGAACATGCCGATAACTAGCAATACCGCTGAAGCTTGCAATACCTTGAAGTTGTAGAGTTGTGGCGCGTAGTTGGCGAAGCCGAGGGCCCATATAACGTAGAACTGGACGAACAGCGCGGCCCCTATCAGCCTCAGGTGCCCCTCCTTGACCTCCATGACTGGCACGACCTCATCTCGCCAGCGGCCTGGAGGCTTTAATATGTTATCATTAGTCGTCAGGGTCTATATCGAGTGACAGGAGGATCAGGCTGAAGCCAGCGACAACCTCAACCGCGAGAGTAGCTGCAAGCATTCGATAGCCAGGCACGCTAAAGGCCACGACCATGTTGTGCCTAGCTTCCAGCTAACCCCCTAAGAGTTGTGAGGCTGGTCAGATAGCAGGCGAGGTGCCTGGCCTTCGACTTTCCTTATAGGGCCAGGGGTTTCAGCCAAGGCTTAGGGGCTTGTTACCACACATTCTTCAGAATGTCCTGTTAAGTTGCCTTAGCTTAGAGTTCTTGCAGTGGTAAATGTTGACGCCTAGCTTTGGATCGTACACCATATGGAGCCTGCACTCAAACCCCAGCTCCTTTAATGAGGCGAGGAGCTTCTCGTTGCTGACGCCAGTTATGAAGGGGTGTGTCTCAAGTATTATGTGCTCGAAGGCCCTCAGCCTCTCCCTCTCGGGGCCAAGTATTACTTGCGCCTCGCAGCCCTCGCAGTCCATTTTGAGCAAGTAGGGGTCGTCAATCATGTCAAGCAGGTCGCTTAGGGTGACGCCTGGCACCTTGCAGGAACCACCGCTATTAAGCCTAGAGAAACTACCGGACAGCCGCACGTCATAGTCGCATGGGACGCTCGCCGGCTCATAGCTAAGAGCTGCGTTTATCACCTTTACCTTGTCAGTGGCGCCGCTCAGCCTCACGTTCTCCTCTGCGCACTTGGCTACGTTAGGCAGGGGCTCAACGGCTATCACCTTCCTTGCCCCGTTGAGGACGAAGTAGAGGGCCGTGTCACCCACGTTGGCCCCAACATCAATTACGTCCCTGCCCCTGAGGCCAGAAAGGACCTCAAGGACCTCGTAGCCACCCTCTGCGAAGGTCTCGTTTATAGTAACGACATCCACGCAGTGAGTATTGAAGACGGCAGAGACGCCGTTAAACTCTAGGCCTGCTCTCTCCGGGCTCACGTCGATCGAGGCCTTGTCGCCTGAGACCTGCAGCTTGCATGCATAGGAAGCCAGAGAAAGGGCTGTCACCAGCCAAAGGAAGGCCTCCTGAGGCTTAGGGAAGCGACCGGCGGCCCTAGCCAACTCATCAGGCAGCTTTGGCCAGCACTTGGAGGCATAATACGTAGACATTGCCAAGGCCCCAAGCTCGTCCCTCTGCAGCCTTACGTCACCTATGTACTTCAGCCTGACCTTTAGCTCTCTCCTTATTTTTATTAAGTAACCCAGGAGGGCGGTCAGCCAGCCCCTCTCTACAACCCTTCTCAAAGCAAGCGCCATGAGGGCCCATTCCTTAGCTTCAGCTGGGCTCGGCAACTTAGCTCAACATAGATGTATTTAGCTTAAATAAAAACAATGATGCCCGCGGGCCCTTACGCTGATGCACGTAATGCCCGCCTGTCTTAAGGTCGCTTAAGCGTTGGCAAGCACAGTGTCAGCAGTTCAGGACTTTTACTTAAACGCGGCAACGGATTCTGCTTACATGCCGTCTTTAATTTATGCTTCCTAAGGTCAGGCATCGGGAGGCCTAAGAGGAACCAGGTCCTTGACACAGGTCCTCTCAGACTGGCAGGCGTCGCTTCAATCAGGCCAGGTAGTCGTCAGCCCTGAGAACACTGAGAGCCCTTACAGAGACAACTAAGGCTATGCTGCCAAGCATCTGGGAGCTCGCCGAGCCCTGAAAGGGCCTCGGTCTCATGGCCTGCGACCTGTGAAGGACACTGAGAGCTGTCATCTGTGAGCCTGCAGGCCCTTTCAGGGCTCCTCTTGTAACCTTGACTCATGCCGTCGGCCTGGCAGGGCCGTGCTGAGCTCTCGCGGCTGGCGGAGAGGCTGGAGGAGAGTACGCAGGACAAGAGGGGCAGGCCTGGTCCGCGCGGACACGTCAGTTCCGCTGCTGCACCTACTCCGGTTAAGCCAGTGCCGCTGAGTGTCATACAGGCGCCGATGACGGTGTCTCGTGACACCCCCAAGTGTTTAGTCAAGTGTCTGCAGGCACGCCTGGTAGCTACGTGGCCTTACAGGAGGCGCGTAGGGTCACAAGGGCACTCAGGCCCTTACGGCCTGGGGAGGGCGGGCGGCGGCCTGGAGACTGGGCCCAGGACGTGGTCCTGAGCGGCCATGAGGTCTCCTCCCACTGGTCTGTCGCCTTTTTCCACGCAACCTTGTATGGAAAACGCCGAGGGCTGACGCGTACGGGAGGCTGTCCCCGCGCCTGGGGCAGGCCGAGCGCAGCTGCAGCCCGCTTCATCATATGAACCAGCTTGCAGCCTCCCCCAGCATACAGGGGCCAGCACCCTGCGTCCCTGGGACACATCTCGGGGACACACGCCCAATTAGGCGCCTTGGCCCTAGGGGACACCGCTAGTGTCCCCTTAACGTGTCCTGTGTCTCCTGAACAGGAAAATAAGGAAATTGAGGAAAGGCCTAGGGGCTGAGGTCAGCCCTGGCTGACGAAGTCAGCCAGCGGGCGCGGCCCAGCGCGGGTGTCCGCTCCCTGCGGCGGGCCCTGCGCAAATGCGGCCCGCTCCATAGTGTGAACCAGCTTGCAGCCTCCCGCGAGGGGCTGCGGCCCAGTCCTAGAGTCCTACGGACTCAACGCGCGGACTGGCCCCCAATAGGGGCAAGTGTCCGCAGCGGACTACGTTTAAGTCCTCCCTGACGCGTTAGTGTCCGCTTAGGCGCTTTCTTAGCGGCTACCGTCTCATTAACGGCCTCCTTGGCTGTCTCCTTATGGGCCACCTCCTCTGCGGCGTACTCGCTCAGCTCCCTAGCGAGCTCCTTGAACTCCTCGCTGAAGCGGGAGAACATGGCAGCGAGCTCCCTGGCCCTTCCTGCCGTCAGCCTGCCGCTCTTAATCCTATCCCTCACAGACTCCACGAGCGCCTCCATGTAGTCCCTCTCCCTCCCCTCCTCTGTAAGGCCCTTCAGGGTGAGGCCGAGGTCGCTGTGCGTCTTAGTGACCTCAATGTAGGCGCTAGGGCCGAGGTAGCACTTCTTGACCTTCTTGCGAATCTTGCCGTCAGGGGTCCTCTCGTAGCCGTAGTAGTGGGCGGCAAAGTAGTAGACCTGGTTACCACGCCTCTGCCTCTCTATGTAGCTTATGGGCTGCCCGCACCTTGGGCAAATCATGACCCCCCTGAACTGGCCCTCCAAGCCGCTCGCCACGCCCTAGGGAGGCTGCCAGGGGTTAAGTACTTTTCCCCAGAAGCTTCTGGGGAAAAGTGGTCAGGGACCGTACGGCCTGGGGAGCGGCTGCCGCGCCTCGAGGGGGACTTGGTGAGGGCCCTCCGCTAGGGCGGCCTGAGGCCAGCCAGGACCTCCTCAGCCACCTTGACCTCCGTGTAGTGAAGGATGTGGTCAAGAGACCTGTGGCCCATTATCTTCGCAACGATTGAGGGCGAGTGGCTGAGCCTCAGCAGGTGCGTGATGAAGGCGTAGCGAAGGCTGTGGGTGTTGAACCCATACGTCCTCCTACAGTACGTCTTGACTGCCTGCTTTGGGCTCCTGAGGGCCGAGAGCCTGGCGCAGGCGGCCTGAAGCAGCTGCCTCCCCCTCCCTCAGCCCCTCAGGGAGCACCATGGTCTTCATGAGGTGTGTGAGCGTCCTCTGGTACGTCTCCAGGAAGTCTAGGCCTGCGTCCCAGCCCTCCTCAGTGCGTAGCCCATAGCCCCCTGCCGTTACCTTAGGCTGTACCACATAATGACGCGGCCTGCCGCCTCGCGCTCCTGGGCCGTGTCCCTGGGCCAAGGCTGAGACACTTGAGGAGACGCCTCTTTGGTGTCTCCGTGAACCCGGCACGTTATAGCCTTCGGACGCCCTACTGGCGGAGGGCTCATGGTAGTACAGAGCGTTGAAGAGCTGAGGAAGAGGGTCCAGGAGGGCTGGAGGCTCGCGAGGGACAGGAAGGGCTTCAAGCTGAGGGGGCCAGGAGGGAGGTGGGAGAGGGTCTCAAGGGGCCTTGAGGATGTGGCCGCGGAGCTCTACGAGGCGCAGAGGTCTGAGGGGGGTAGGAGGGCGAGGGGCTGTGAGGAGCTGCTTAAGGAGAGGGAGAACCAGTGCCTTGAGGAGCTTGGCAAGTGCTCTAACACCTACAGGCCCCTGCTGCTCAAGTCCCTGAAGCTTATCACGGAGCTTTGGCAGCTGGCCAAGGGCTATGAGAAGGGCCTGCCAGCCACGCCCAAGGAGGCAAGGGACGCCCTTATGGCCTACGTGATCCCCAAGGGCTCCGTTACCTTAAGCTCACCTCCTACCCGAGCGAGAAAATCGGACGCAGCCCGTTCAGCCACGGGGGCATCTCCTCCTTCCACTCAAGCGGAGGCCTCCCCAGGCCCCCGTTCTCGAACACGAAGTTGTGCATGAACATGAACGCTGATAGCCAGTTGAGCATGCGCTCGAATGCCCTCCTCGAGCTCAGCCTGCTCTTCCTCACCGGGAACAGGTCGTCGAACGCCTCCGTCCTGTCCTTCACGTACTGGACCATGCGCTCCATCAGGTTCTTCAGGGGATGACCGTAGACCACATGCTCGGCGCCCGCCCACCTGCAGGCGTCCGCGTACCATCCCGCACCATCAGTGTAGATCGGGACCCTACCGTACTTATGCACCAGCCTCCTGATGAACGTGTACGCGTCGATGGAGTTCCCGCGTCAGCTGGCGTGGAAGTCGGGCATGGCGCGCAGGTCCGGCTCGAATGCGAACCGGATCAGGGCGGAGGTCCCTCCCACGTTCACCATGGTCTCATCCACGAATATCCTGCGCACGTCCCGGGGATCCGCGCCGAAGGATCCGAGGACGGGACCGAGCCTCTGCACCCACCTCCATATCGACGTGTAGCTCCTCACGATTACGCTCCTCAGGGACCTGGCGGCGTACCTGAGGGACATGTTCACGTTCGAGTAATACGGTTAAACCGCGTAGGCCATGACCGGAAGGGGAGTCCTCCTCCTGATCTGGATTGGATTCGTGTTCATTGCGGACCGGGCGGAGAGCTCCCTCGGATTTATGTTCATCGATCGGCCGGTCGCCGATCGGCTTAATGAAACACGTCCTAATGAAATACGGAGAATATTTTAGCCAAATCTCCCTTTCAAAGCATCTTTCACTCTCTGAGTCAATGCTTTAGGATCTGCAGTAATGTTTAGCTGGAATTTTGCTTGAGCCCTTAATATAACAAGCGATCCGGTTTGACTCGGCTGAACAGATGCGTCAATCGTTTCTCCCCAAGAAAATAGTGATACTTCTGAAGAAATAGTGACAGTTTTTATCTCTGGAATTTTATGTGATACTTTCAACCCATCAAGGCTCAGAGTGGCCAAAAAATTGTAAACCTCTTCTGGCGCTGCCTTTACTTCCACAGATTCTATAACAACCATGCTAGTTCACCCCTTGTATAGCAATTGCTCAAGGCAATTTGGGCAATAAAACGAGGTATTTTCATTACCCCAGTACCTGAATTCATGTCCGCAATGTGGACACTTAAGTGTTGGTATTTTTTGCAATGGGTTTTGAGGAGTGGACACCAAACCAACCAATGCCCCAAGTAGAGAGCCTATTGGCCCAAAAATTGCTCCAACAGCCGCTCCAGCTACCGCTCTAATCACGGCTCCAGACGGTCTGAATGATTTAGCAATTTCTTGCATTTTCATGGGATCTGCTAAGCTTCCCGTCAAAGGAACTACATCTGTAAAGTGTAAAATTGGAAAACTAGTTTTTGGATCAGGCAACTGTTCTTGGAACACTATCACTGGTTTTCTAAACGTATGTGCAACATTATCCTCATACTGAACCCAAGCCTGAGTGTGCTTTAAAGAAATTACATTATTTGTCATAAACAAGAAAACCAATTGACTTTGATTTATAAGGTTTTCAATATTGTCCATGTCTTTTCCCGGTCTTTGTTTTTTAGGCAAGTCTTCGTAGACGATGGGGTGATAATCTAAAAGTCCAAGAGCCTTCTTTACGGTATCGACGTAATACCGGTCTTTTCTTGAATGACTCAGGAAAATATCCATAAAGAAAGTAATTCGTAATAATATAAAAACCTTTCGCTGCTGTGATGCACGACTCCCCGGGCGAGCGGTCCAGCGGTCCCTCCCCTGGCCGGCCCTCCGGAATTGATCCGGTTGAGTCAACCGCCCGGCGCCGCGCATTGGTCGACTGTCTCCGCCCGGGTCGAGTTTACACCTGAAAAACCACCCATGGGTGGATCTGTCTCCGCTCACCCGTGTTTTCCGGAGACAGTTTGACCCACAGAGACGGCCTCCTAAGTCCCCCTCAAGATTAGTAAAACCGGCATCGTTCAAATCTTCTAAGCCGAACTGCCGTATGTTAAGAATCCCCTAAATCCCAAGGCCGATCTTAAAAGGTGGAAAACGGGTATCATAGAAGCGGGGAGCCCGGGCTTATAAAGAGGCCGTTAAAAGGGAATGTAAATAACCAAAATCAACAATAAGTATTCAAGATTAAATGTGATAAAGGAATAGTTTGGTGATGGCTTGCCTGAGATCCTCATTACCCAAGTCGCAACCCTTCTCGCATGCTCTGTAAACATCCAGGAATAGCCTTGTAAGCAGTTTAGCAGAGACTGCCACAACTTCATAGAGTGCATATGCCTTGGCTAGCTTCTCATCACCATTAATCAATGCGTAGAGCATGAGGGCTAACCGGCTCATTGAGGACCCGAGGGTGTGTAGTTGGGCTAAGGACTTACCACCAAGCCCACCCATCAACCTCTTAAACTCATCATTCAATGACATAGCGTCAAAACCAAGTCCCTTAAGCAAATCCACCATCTCCTCTTCTAAAATCCGTTTATGAAAAATATCGATTAACACTTCTCTTAGCTGTTTAACAGCGACACTATTTCCCTCAGCTGCAAAGACGGAATATATGCAACCATCATTATCAATAAACTCTTCACATAACTTAATTCCATTCTCAGACTTTATCACGCCAAAAGTAACCATTAATGCTGGTAGGAATTCACTATCTATTTCGTCTTTAAATACCTCAATTAATTCCTCATGTTTAACAACAAGCCTATCCCCAGGCTCATTGCCTAATCTATCCTTTGAACCGAGTAGGGCATTCAGCATTAGCCTAGTCAGAACCGAGACTTTCTTAACGACCTCCAGTACCTCCAAATGCTCCTCAAGCAGCTCCTTAATCTTCTTAACACCCTCGTCACCATCCGTTAGGGCTAGGGACACGAGGTACTCACCAAGTATAGCCAATGCAGTACTGAGGTATCTAGCCGTGTGCTCGAAATGCTCCTCATCAAAGGCTTCCTCGTACAACTGCCGAAACTCATCAACCAACTTACTGCTAACTAACGAGCCCTCAATAGCCTCAACACGCAACGCCAAATTACGAGCAGCTAGGTAGTTTACATGCTCACCGTCACCGATTTCCCTTCTCTCCTCAGCCACCTCATTGAATAGCCTCAATGCTTCATCGAGTTCATCGTTATTCAATCTATAAATCGCCAAAAAATGCTTAAGAAGAGATGTTACCTCAAGGATAGTATTCCTAACTGCCTCCTCATCAGCCTTAATATACCTGGACCCGACATAACTCATGAATTCCTCATCCCTCATTAACTCCTGAACCTTCTTCCTCAACTTGTTTAGTTCCCCAAGAACCTCATTAGCCTTATTAACCATATTAACGCCTAACGTCCTCTCCATAGGCCCTCTCACATCCTCATGTTTTAACGCTAGGGTTAACGCAAATGCCCATGCGATGATGCTCAGGCCGTACTTGAACCTACCCAACTCTTTGAGCAGATTAGCGACCCTACCAACCACACCCCTAACCTCATCGTCATTGAAACATTCATGGTGTCTCCTAAGCAGGATGGCGTATGCATCTATTGCATGTACGAGGGACGGGGCATGCCCCTTAACCCTATCACCGTAATTGTCCAGAACCTTATTTAGCTCATCAAATACGTACCTAGCCGTATCACGGTCAAGGATCTCTATATTCAATGTGGAGACTAGTAGTTCGAGGTACCTATGTGGTGCCTTATCGCGCAACGGCTCTAAGGCACCTAGTATTGACTCAATGAAGTATGGATGTACAACACTTTGTATGACGAATGGTGTAAGATCCAATGCAACATCGGCATCGCTGGGCTTGACGAGCCTGCCCGACCCAGCTGCGCCG
>Ga0080003_1000701_pt1 | contig 20626 bp, 21 predicted proteins | sample JossMetagenome_FD_69206 | JGI IMG/M metagenome (GOLD analysis project Ga0080003, IMG submission 69206) | Hot spring microbial communities from Joseph's Coat, Yellowstone National Park, USA - JC2_E (SPADES assembly) (version 2) | ecosystem: Environmental > Aquatic > Thermal springs > Hot (42-90C)...
CTTTTTCTACTCCATATTTTTTGACTACATATTCTACATCTAAGAAGCCACCATTACTATTAATATAATTTAAGAGCTCTTTTTCATCTAACTTTCTCTTTTCATACTGAAGTTTAACTTGAGTTGTAGAGGGCGGATGAGGCAAATCTGGTAACATTTCCTTTATTTTAATTTCTGCGGTTTTCTGTGCCTCTTCCATTATCTTCTTAGCTTGTTCATCTATTGTAGAAGGTAAAACAGTTTTATCGCTCAAAGCTCCAGTCTCTACTGCAATACTGTTTACACTACTTGTTATGGAATCTAAAGCCAAAGCTACCTCTGGTGCGATTCCTTTTATTTGATCCTTTAATTCGCCTAATATTTTAACTACTGGGAATAAAACTAGCGACACGCCTTGTAATTCTTGAACAGTATCTAGTTTTAATCTTACTTTTTCTATTGCTAAGAACGCTGTATAAATTATTTTAATCATCTTTCTAATATCAGAAATTTCCTGTGCATAAATTGTAGCTCTCGCAGTATCTCCTTCTATTTGAGCTCTAACTAGCTTTTCAAAAAGCTCTTTATCTCTTTCCTTTAATCTATGCATTCCCTCTTCTAGCTTGCTTTGCTGATCCTTTAGTTTAATTGATATTTCAGTTAGGAGCTTACCAAGTTGAGCTCTCCTTTTTTTATCACCATTAAAGCGGGAAAATATGGGTAACTTTTCTAGCATTCTATTTCACTGGCTTGATCATAAAGTATTTATTACCTTTACTGGTATAGGCATTGGTATGTCCGACTTATTCTGATCGTTCTTATTACTCTGATCTGAAGTATTACTTATTGGTGTTGGTGTTTTTAAGTCGAGTCCTTCTTTATCTAATAGGTCAAGTTTATCTAATGTTTTCCTTATGTCGTCTTTTTCCATTGTATAACTATCCTTAGCTTGTCTTAAAATTTCTATAGAGTTTTTATACGAGGATTCTGACATTTCTGCAGCTATGTAACTCATTTTTACAGCTATCATTGCTTTATCAATTTGCGTTAGTTGGTCTTCTACGTCATTAAGTCTTTGTTTTAGCTTATTCTTAATCTTTGTATAATCATCTCTTATCTTTACCATTTCAGTATCGAGTTTTCTTTTCATATCGTCATAAGTTGATTTTGGAATCTCTTGTTTAGCGTACAACTCCTCTAACGCCCTTTGCCTTTTCCTAATTTTTTCCATATATGTTAAGGTCTTTATAGCCTCGGCTTTCCAATCTGGTAAAACTACAATGTTGTCTCCGTCAATTTTTATTCTAGAAGGGTCTATAGTATTAAACGAATTTCCTTGAGCTACTTCTATTCCAGTAACGCTTCCATCAACTTCAGTATAAACGTGAACAATGTACCCGAAATCTCTGCCATATGGATCTTTTACTTTTTGTCCAATGTATTTCATTAATATCTCAGCTGATATCATGGTAATACTCCTCAAAGTTACATGTTGAGATAAAATATTTAAAAGGGTTAAGGCTCGTCAGAAGGTCTTTTTCATCACAGATAAGCGCTTTTAACCTTCATCATCAAGCGAGTAATATTATGGGTTGTGGTATAAATAAACTTTATACATAAAAAAGATAAGTGATGGCATTAAGCGAACTTAATAACATTACATCGCAGATATTTAGAAATGTTAATATACAAACTACCTCTATTTCTGAGATATTAATACTAACGGGCATTATCATAGCATCGATAATAATATTTGCAGCCTTCGTTTATGGAATGTTTAAATTAGCTAAGGCGTTACCTTCAATGTCAGTTAAGAATTTTATAATACTTATGCTGATAATAGGCGTAGGGCTAATAATTATAGGTATTCTTATACCATAAAGTTAAATAATATTTTTATTCCCATATTCTATTTCATATTCATTTTCTATTTCTAGAAGTCTGTTATATTTAGCCGTCCTTTCTCCTCTTGCCGGTGCTCCAGTCTTTATAAAATCACTATTTAGCCCTACGGCTAGGTCTGCGATAAAACTATCTTCAGTTTCTCCACTCCTATGACTTATTATTGTTTTTATAGAATTTTCTCTAGCAGTGTCAAAGAATTCATAAGTTTCTGTTAAAGTTCCTATCTGATTAGGCTTAACTATAACTCCTCTAGTCGATCTATTTTCTATTCCCTTCCTAAGATATTTAACGTTAGTAGTGTATAAGTCGTCTCCAGTTATAATAGTGTTTTTGAGTTTGGATTGAAGTTCTGCAAAGTGCTCAAAATCGTTCTCGTTAAATGGATCTTCTAAATATAGAATTGGGTATTTTCCTGCTAATTCTGAGTAATAATCTATCATTTCCTCTGCAGATTTTTTAGTTCCATCTATTTCGTATACTCCTTCCTTTTCGTTGTAAAAATCTGAAGATGCCGCATCCATACCAAAGAATATTTCTCCTTCATATCCTGCCCTCTTTACTGCATCGGATAGTAACTCTAACGCTTCTTCCGTTTTATTTAGCGGTGGGGATACTCCGCCTTCGTCCCCTAATGCTGTATAAATTTTGCCAAATTTTTCAGTAACTAGGTTTTTTAGCTGTTTATAAACTTCTGTTGATGCAAATAAAGCTTCACTAAATTTATTAAATTTTAGAGGAATTATAATAAATTCTTGAATTTTTAGATTATTACCTGCATGAAGCCCTCCGTTTAATATATTTAAAAGAGGAACAGGAATCCTATGTTTTCTCCCACCACCTATATATTGAAAAATTTCAAGCCCTAGTGCTTTAGCTGCAGTTTTTGCTACAGCTATTGAAGTTGCAATTATTGCGTTTGCGCCCAATTTTGATTTGTTATCTGTCCCATCAAGTTGTATTAATGTTCTATCGATATTTTCTTGTCTTCTTACATCGAAACCTCTTAATGCATCATTGATAAAGTAATTTACGGAATCTATAGCGGGTTTAACTCCACCTTTACTATCTCTTAATTCTATGGCTTCCCTGCTACCTTTAGACGCTCCTGCAGGTGCGTCGCCAAAGGATTTTATTCCTCCTTCAGTTTCTACAAATACTCTTATAGTTCTATTTCCTCTAGAGTCAAGTATTTCTATTCCTTTTATTTTTTTAATAATGAACTTGTCAGACAATTTAAATTACCTCCATAGAATTTACTATTCAAGGATATAATGTTCATCGTCCCTTTTATATTCTTAATTTATGGAATTCTCTCGCCAATATATTTTGCAATACTTAAAGGAAAGCTTAGTAACGAAAAGGCTTTTTTATTTACTTGGACTTTATCTCCTTTTCTCATCTCTTATGTTTATAACTGTATTTTTATTTTCTATTATATTCTAGTAATATCTAATTTTATTTTCTTATATGTGGTATTAAATGATAAGTTAAGGAAGTATTTATGGAACGGAGTTCTATTTTTAGTTCTAGCTTTTTTGATAGAATTTATTTATAAGATTTTTTAAGCCCTAAATAGTGATAGATGATATATGCCAAAAAGAAAACAAAAAGAAATAGATATTTGTCCTAACTGCGGCACAAAGGTAGATAAACCAGTTAAGACTTGGAATCTAGTTTCTCCTTTACCTGATGCAGAAGGTAGAATTACTATTACTGTCATGGGATCTTACGTTTGTCCAAATTGCGGATACAAGTGGAGAGGAGTAGTATCTAAGATAAAAGCAGGAGGTTCATCTGTGGAAATTCAAGGAAAAAATGGTACAGTTAAAAAGATTGGCGATGAAAAACCAGAGAAAAGAGATGAGGGGGAGATCATAGAGCTTGATTTAAGTGATTTAGATGAAGAAGAGTGACATTGTAATAATTATTTTTATAGCTTTTGTTTATATTCTATTCTTTACTAATATAATTACTACCGCAAGCGTAGAAGGAGTGTCAATGTATCCAGTTTTTCAGAACGGTGCGTTAACGTTTTACGGCCCACCAGAAAATATACAGTACCATAATGTTATAATTTATAAATCCCCAGAATACGGAATTTATGTCATCCACAGAGTTGTCGGTATAGATGGTAATCATTATATTACACAAGGCGTTGATAACATATCAAATCCATATCCTGATAATAGAATTGGATTAGAACCACCACAAGGAATTCCTAGTACAGATGTAATAGGAAAAGTTACTGAAGTCAATGGATACATAATTTCAATACCGTATTTAGGCTATCTTTCTATATTATTTTCCTATCTTTGACTATTTTAATATTTTTATTATACCTTTTTCTCTAAGTCTAAGTACTCTATAAGACGGTGTTACACTAGTAGGATGATTGGCTTTAACTTGATCTAATCTTTTTACACTAGTATTCTGAGGAGTTTGACGTATTTTTTCCGGATCTTTATAACTTTCCTCCAGGATTTCCTTTAATGCGGCTATGAATTTATCTAAAGTCTCTTTAGGCTCGGTTTCAGTAGGTTCTATCATTAATGCTTCTTCTACAATCCCTGGAAAGTAAATAGTCGGGGCATAAAAGCCTCTATCTAATAACGCCTTAGCTATATCTAGTGCAGTAACTCCTTTATCGTTAAGCAAAGGTTTCGCACTAAATACGACCTCATGCTTTCTTGGTCTATGTGGAGCTAATAATTCTAAGCCTTTAACATCTTTAAGCTTAGAAATTAAATAATTAGTAGCCAACGTGCTCATTTTCCCTACTTGTGAAATACCTTGAGGTCCTAAACCTAATATGTAAACATAGGCCCTTATAACATTTCCTATATTACCATAAAAAGACGCTATTTTACCAATAGTTTTTACTGGATTCCTTAAAACGTACTTATCTCCTTCTTTATCAACTATTGGATATGGCAAATAATCTTTTAGTTCTCCTTTAGCACAAATTGCTCCCGCTCCAGGTCCCCCGCCACCATGTGGTACTGCAAACGTCTTATGTAAGTTTATATGAACTATATCAAATCCCATATCTCCTGGTCTTGCCACTCCTAGTATACCATTTAAATTTGCACCGTCGTAATACAATACTCCGTCGACAGAATGAATTATCTTAGAGATCTCTAATATATTCTCCTCAAATAATCCTAAAGTATTAGGATTTGTGAGCATAAATCCCGCAGTTTTTGAATTAACTACTTCTTTTAGTATATCAATATCAACAAGCCCTTCTTGATTAGATTTAATATAAATTACCTTATATCCGGCCATTGCGGCACTCGCAGGATTTGTTCCGTGAGCAGTATCTGCAACTAACATTTCATCTCTTTTTCTATTTTTAGTTTCATGATATTTTTTTATCATTAAAACTCCTGCTAATTCTCCTGCGGCTCCTGCAGGAATTTGAAGACTGCATTCATCCATTCCTGTCATTTCTGCTAGCCATTTCTGCATTTCGTACATCATTTCTAGAATTCCTTGTACAGTATCCTCATCTTGTAACGGGTGATAATTTTCCACTACTCTACTAGTTAACTCCTCAACTTTAGGGTTATATTTCATGGTGCACGATCCTAGTGGCATCATTCCTAAGTCTACGCCAAAGTTCTGCTGTGAAAGTCTTACAAAGTGTCTTACAACTTCCAATTCACTTAATTCCGGAATTTCAAGATCATTTTTCCTCTTAATTTTCTCAGGTATGTTAATTTTTACATCTATATTCTCTTCTGGTATTATAATTCCCTGTTTTCTTTTTTTGTCGCTTGATAATTCGTAAATAAGTGGTTCGTCCCAATTAGCTTGTCTCCACAATTTTCTTCGCCTCGTCTATCATTTCATCTATCATATGCTTTGTGTGTACTTCGGTGACGCAAAATATTGCATCTTTATCTGAGATTTTTAATCCTCCATAAATTCCTCTAGCTTTCAAATTCTCGTGAATTTTACTGTAGCTTATGGGAAAACTTACTGTAAATTCCTCAAAGAAATCGGAATTAAACTTTCTTTTTCCAACACCTTTTCTCTCAAATTCTAAAAGAGCATAATGACTTCTCTTATATATTTCTTCTGCAAGTTTCCTTAAACCGGATTTTCCTAATAGTGATATATACACTGCGTTAGCTATTGCCATTAAGGCTTCATTTGTGGTTATATTCGAAGTAGCTTTTTCTCTTCTTGTGAATTGTTCTCTTGTCTGCAAAATAAGAGTATAACCCCTTTTACCTTCAGAATCTGTAGTTAATCCTACTAGTCTACCAGGCATTTGCCTTACTAATTTACCGTCCCATTTAGTGGCAAAAATTCCCATATAAGGTCCTCCAAAATTTAACGGTAAACCTAGTTCCTGGCCGTCTCCTACCGCGATATCAATATCGTATTCTCCAGGCGGTTTTATTAAACTTAAAGATAGTGGATTCACGCCCATAATAGTAATTGCTCCTTTCTTTTTAGCTAAATCAACTATTTCTTCAATTTCAGTCTCAAATATTCCAAAAAAGTTTGGTTGTTGAATATAAACAGCGGAAGTTTCTTCATCTATTTCTTTCTCTGCAACTTCTAGGTTAATTTTTCCTTCATTAGTATAAGGAATTTCTTTTATTTTTATCTCTTTCCCGTAAGTCCAGGTTTCTAAGACTTTTTTGTGGTAAGGATTAATTGATGCGGGAATTACAACCTTTTTCTTACCGTTTATCCTATAAGCCATTAATACTGCTTCAGCTAACGCAGATCCCCACTCGTACATTGACGAATTTACTACTTCCATTTCAAGTAAATCTGCCATCAAACTTTGATATTCGAATAAAGCCTGGAGTAAGCCTTGGCTTATTTCTGGTTGGTAAGGAGTATATGAAGTGTAAAACTCGGACCTCGATATAACAAACTTTACTGCTTCTGGTACGTAATGTGGACATACTCCTCCCCCTAAAAATGGGGGCATTCTTAATTTGGCGTTCTTATTTTCAAGTTCCAAGAGCCTTAAATAAATTTCATATTCTGAAAGAGGTTTTGAATAACCAACATTTAGTAGTCTTTTTAATTTTATTTCCTCTGGTATATCCTTAAATAGGTCGTCAATGCTATTTACTCCTATTTCTCTAATCATTTCGTTCTCATAATCAAGGTTTGGTAGCCAAGGGTGGTAGTCCATTTAAATTTCATATAGTATGTTTTATAGAGGATTATAATGTTGTTTAAAACTCCTCTTTCAGCAGTTGAAGAGAAGATAGGTGCAAATTTCGGAGAATTTGCCGGATGGGAAATGCCAATGGATTATTCTTCTTATCAAGACGAACACATGGCTGTAAGGCAAAGCGCTGCGTTTTTTGATCTTTCTCACATGGGTAGAATAAGAATAAAAGGAAAAAAAGAAGAACTAGATAAGATAGTAACTAGGTCATTATCGACTGAAAACTTTAGGATGATAGGGCCTTCTGCAATGCTAAATGAGAAGGGTGGGTTTATAGACGACATTATGATTTACAAGGTTTCAGATACAGAGTTTTTAATGGTGACTAATGCTATTAATAGAGAGAAAGATATCAACTGGATAAAACGTAATTCTTCGCTGGAAGTTGAGGACTTAACTTTCGATTATGTTATGCTGGCAATACAAGGTAGAAGAGTATGGGAATTATTAGGATATAAAACGGACCTACAACCTTTACAGTTTGTTTTAAATTCAAATTTTCTAGGAGAAGATGTATTCTTATTAAGTAGATCTGGATGGACCGGAGAAGACGGTTTAGAAGTTTGGGCTAAGGTGGAGATTGCTGAGAGAATAATAAGTAAACTAATGGAAAAAGGAATTAAACCGGCAGGGCTAATAACTAGGGATAGTTTAAGGCAGGAAATGGGCTTTGTGTTATATGGAGAGGATATAGATGAAAACACGACACCAGTAGAGGCCAGGTATTGGGTCTTTGATTTAGATAAAAATTTTATAGGCAAAGAGAAAGTTGAGGAACAACTCAAGAATGGTGTAAAAAGAATAAGAGTTGGGTTTAAATTGCAAAAAGGTATAAGGGCTATACCTCGTCATGGTTATAGGATAAGAATTCTAGAAACAGAAGTAGGAGAAGTAACTAGCTCGACTTATTCACCGTACTTAGGTAGGGTAATAGGCATGGGTTATATTAATTCATCTAACGCCTTCTTTGGATTTCACGCTAATATAGAAATTAGAGGCAAGGACTATAGAGCTAAAATCTCAGACTTTCCATTAATCTAGGTGTTCGCATGGGAGAAATAAAAGTGGGAAAATACATAGTCCTAGATGATAGACTTTATACTGAGACTGATGAATGGGTAAAGATTGATGGGGACGTTGCTGTAGTGGGAATAACTGATTATGCTCAAAAGAAGTTAAGGGACATTGTTGGAATTGAATTACCTAAGGTTAATCAAGAAGTTAAAGCTGGAGATCCTGTTGGAACTATAGAGTCAGTTAAGGCGGCTTCGGATCTTTATTCGCCATTAAGTGGCGTAGTAGTAGAGGTAAATGAGGAGCTTGAAACTTCTCCAGAAATTATAAATAAAGATCCTTACGGTGAAGGTTGGATGTTCAAGATTAAAATTAAAGACAAATCGGAAGCTCAAAGGCTATTAACTCCAGAAAAATATATTGAGAAAATAAGAGGTGAGTAAATTGTCGTTTGAGATCAGAGAATCGTACATTCCTCAATTAACTAAACCAAGTTATATGATAATTGGATTGCCGGATGCTGGCCTAGTTGGAGAAATCGCTACAGAATTTTTAATAGAAAAAGGAGGATTCAAGGAATACGGTGAAGTTTTTTCCAAGAAATACATTCCGCCAGTTATGCATGTTACTAATGGTGTCGCTAAGTCTCCTCTAAGGGTATATCATAATGTTAATACCATAATATTACATGCATGGACAGCGTTACCTGCGTCTTCAGCATATCCGTTGGCAGAGTTTATAGTTGATTATGCAAAGAAATACGGAATAGATACGATCATTTCTATTACTGGTGTTCCAATACCTAATAGGTTAGATATAGAAAAGCCTACTGCCTATTGGATAGCAAGTGAAGAAGGATTATCAGAAGAATTGTCAAAGACTAATTTAATGCAAAAATTTGATGACGGGTATATTGCAGGTCCTTATGCACCTATATTACTTGAAGCGTCAAGGAAAAATGTTAGAAATTTTGTAGTAGTTGTTGAATCTTTCCTTGATATACCAGATCCAGAAGCTTCTGCAGTAGCATTGGATATTATATCAAAATATATAGGCTTTAGTATAGATGTTAGCTCTTTACTTAAAGAAGCAGAAGAAATAAGGGCTAAAATTAAAGGCTTAATGGAGCAAACTAAGAAAGAACTTCCCTCATATTCTTCTGTAAGGCCTATGAGCTATGCGTGATAAAAATGCCAGCATTTAGAGATCTTTACGATCTTGTGAAAAAGATGATGGAAGAGGAAGAGAAGGAATTTAAGAAAATGGAAGAGGAAATAGAGAAGGAATTTAACGAGCCATTATACACTTATTATGAAACAGATAAGGAAATCTACTATATAGTAGATGTTCCTCACTTAGAAAGTCAAACTCTTTACATTAAAATGGAGAATAATAAATTAGAATTAAGCTGTAAGGACAAATATGGTAAATGTTATCATTTAGAGCTTCCAGTTAATAACGTAGAGAAATACGACGTGGATGTCGTGAGGAATAAAGGATTTATAAAGATAATTCTGAAGAAGAAATCCGCTTAAAAAGCTTCTTTTATAAGTTTATAATAAAGTTGCAACATATTTATAAACGCTGTTTAACATAGTAAAAATAGTGACTGACTTGGAAGAGTTTGACAATTCCAAGGATATTGAGACTAGGAAAGTACAAAAGTTAGGTTCTTCTTCACTTTTCATCACGTTACCCAAAAAATGGATAAATAAATGGAACATTAAGCCTGGAGACAAAATTTTAATAGAAATTTCCGATGACGGGTCACTTAAACTTCTTGCAGAGAAGATAAAGCTCTTATCTAATAGGAAAACAATAAAAATTGATATAGATGCTATAAAGCAACCAATACCCAGCATGGTTTTATGCCTTTATTCTTTAGGCTATGATGAAATAGTATTCGAGTCTAAGAAACAAATTGTCCAAAAAGAGATAGAGGACTTAATTTCAACAACTAAACAAATGGTTGGCGCAGAGGTAACCGAGGCCTCGGAAAATAGAGTAAAATTAGAATGCTTACTTGATGCTGAAAAAGTGGGCTTAGAATCTTTACTAAGGAGAATTTTAAACATCATCTCAAAGAAAGTCGATGGAATAATCTCTTATTTATCTGGAGAACAACCGAAAGATAGTGAATTAACCCAGCAGGAGGACTTAAGAAGAGTTTACTTAATGTTACTAAGGCATGTTATAGGAAGCAAATATGAAGTTTCCTCAAATTTAAATAAGAACTTTTTAGTAGTCATGAATGCTGTAATTTTACTTAATATCTCAAGACTAATAGATAGAATAGATTCTACAATAAAAACAGCTAAACTTAATGAAGATACTCCAATTTTAAAGGAGATCTTACAGAAAATTAATGATCTATTAGACGAAGTAATAATGAGCATACTATTTCCTAGCATGAAGAGAGTAACTAATGGACTAAACTTAATAAATCAAATAAATTCACTGCTGGACTCATTTAATGATAAATCTTCAATAGTCTATACATCTGTTGTAGATATAATATCTAACTTACAATTGGCATTAGAAAATTCTTCTTGCACTCTATTTTTAGAAGATATGCCTTGGATAGAAAGAAACTTTAATGTTGTTAAATAACATATTATTGACAGAAAATGTCAACGCTTAAGATAGAAGACCTTCACGTTGAAGTTGAAGGCAAGGAAATCATAAAAGGAATATCGCTTGAGATAAAAAGCGGAGAAGTTCATGCAATAATGGGGCCGAACGGCAGTGGAAAGACTACATTATCTTTGGCAATAATGGGACATCCTAAGTATAAAATAACAAAAGGAAGAATATTGCTTGACGGAGAGGATATCACTAACCTTGAAACTGACCAGAAAGTTAAGAAAGGCTTATTTTTAGCGTTCCAAAATCCAATAGAGATTAGCGGAGTAAAATTATCTACACTTTTAGTTGCAGAATACAATAGAGTATATGGAAGTAATGAATCGGTTACTCAAGTATTCTCTAAAATAACTAGTTTATCTAAATCGGTTGGCATCTCAGATAGTCTTCTTAACAGAGGAGTATTTGAGGGCTTTAGCGGTGGAGAGAAAAAGAGAGTAGAAATTCTTCAGTTGCAGATATTAAAGCCCAAATTTGCAATTTTAGATGAGCCAGATTCTGGAGTTGACGTTGACGGTTTAAAGACAATTTCCGATGTAATAAAGAAAGTCAAGGAAGAGAATAATACTGGATATTTAATAATAACTCATTATAGGAGAATCTTAGATTACGTAAATGCAGATAAGATCCACGTATTGTATAAGGGAAGAATTGTAGCAAGCGGAAGCATGGAACTAGCTAAATTAATAGATGAGAAAGGATATGAAGGAGTAATAAAGCAATAACTACTATTTTATCATTTAACTTTATAATCTAATTATTTTTGCATTTCTTGAAATATTTTACTTTAACATGGAAAGGTTTAAATGCTTTCTTTAACAGAGTTAAAGATGGTAGAAAAATGACAGAAGAGAAAGTGTCAGTAGATATAAACGAGATACTTGATGCTGCCATAGAGGCCAAGTATAACAGAGTAGATCAAATCGAATTTCACAGAAGAGTTGTAGAAAGCGGATTATCTAGAAGTACAATAGAAGCAATTTCTAAGGCAAAGAAAGAACCAGAATGGATGTTAAGATTAAGGCTTAAATCTTTAGAGCTATTTGAAAAGCTTCCTACTCCTAACTGGCTACCTGACGTTTTAAGTTCGCTTAATGTGTCTAACTTAGAATTATACATAAAACCGGACGTTGAAAGAACAGATAACTGGGAACAAATTCCTAAAGAAATAAGGGAATACTACGAGAAGTTAGGTATTCCTCAATCTGAACAAAAAGTTTTAGGAGGATTAGTTGCAGTATTAGAGTCCGAGCCAATTTATGCTAATGTTAAACAAGAGTTACAGAAAAAAGGAGTAATAATGATGCCACCAGAAGAGGCAATGGTAAAGTATCCTGATATATTTAAACAATACTTTATGAAAATATTCCCAGCCTCAGATCATAAGTTTGCTGCACTTCACGGAGCTTTATGGAGCGGAGGAGTATTCGTTTACGTTCCTAAAGGAGTTAAGATTACTACTCCAGTTGAAGGATTCTTTGTAATAGGAACTGAAATGGAAGGACAGTTTGAACACACTTTAGTTATTGCAGACGAGGATTCTTACATTCACTTCATTGAAGGCTGTTCTGCACCGCAGTTCAAGAACTTTTCATTCCACGACGGTATGGTAGAATTATTTGCAAATGACAATGCTCACATAAAGTTCACTACAATTCAAAACTGGAGTAAAAACGTAATAAACTTCAATAACAAGAGAGCTTGGGCAAACAAGAACTCAGTAATAGAATGGGTTGAGGGATCTTTAGGTTCAAAATACAGCTTCGTATATCCGTCAACAATACTTAGGGGAGAAGGAGCTTCATCAACTAGCTTGGTTGTAACTTTAGCTTCTGCAGAGGGAGACTGGAAGGATAGTGGCTCAAAGATGATTCATGCAGCACCTCATACAAGAAGTAGGGTAATTAATAAAAACATTGGATTTAACGGAGGAGTCAACGTTTATAGAGGTTTAGTTAAGGTCAATAAAGGTGCTGTAGGTTCAAAAGCCTTTGTAAAGTGTGACTCATTAATGTTAGACGAAAAGACAAAGGCTTATACATTCCCTCATAACCAAGTATTTGAAGAAGATGCTGACGTAGCTCACGAAGCTCACACTTTCAGGATGAGCGAAGATCAATTATTCTATCTAATGAGCAGAGGAATAAGTGAGAAGGAAGCTACTTCAATGTTAGTCCTTGGATTCATGGACGAAATAATGAGAGAATTGCCTTTTGAATACGCTGCAATGTTAAATAAAGTTATAAAATTAGAGTTAGATAAGTTAGGAGCAGTGGCATAAATGCCTTTAGTCGATATAGATTCGGCTAAAAGTTTTCTTTCTTCTTTAGAAAATAGATCTGAGAGAGAGGAGCTCTTTTCAATTTATGAAAGATTACCTTATCAGTTAATTAATGATTCACCTACAGTTAAACATTATACAAGATGGGAAAATTTAGATAAGCTTAATTTAAAAATAGAAAGTTTAGACGGAAAAAGAGGAGGTAATTATCCTAGTATTCCAGGCTATGTAAGGGTTGTAATTCATAATAATTTGGTGAAAGAAACGCCATTAGAATTTTCATCCAGTGTGGGAAATTCATTAATAAAACCAGAAGACCACAAGTTGGTATCCTTAACTCTTTCTCTATCAAGGAAGTTAGAAATTAAACAAGGCGGGAAATATTTAATTTACCATTATACTGACGTGGAGGGGAATTTTTCTCCAATAAACATTGAAATTAAGGTTCCAGAAGGAGAAAGTGCAGACGTAATATATTATTCTGAAAATAAGGGCAAATCTATGAATTCTGCTGTAATTTCAGCATCTGTAAGTAAGAACTCTTCACTTAACCTTACTCTAGTAAATAAGGGTAACTTAAGCTATAATTTTGTTTACTCAAAGGCTAGAGTCGAAGGTTCCATAAATACTTATATAATATCTTCCGGCTTCTCAGAAGGTCACGTAGAATATCATTCTTATCTAGAGGAAGGTGCTCAAGCATTCTTCAGTTCCAGAGCCTTAGGCGTTGAGAATAATAACATAGATGTAATAACGAACGTCTATCACGATGGTCCTAAAAGCGTCAGTAACGGATTTATGAAATCAGTTTCAGCGGGTTCCTCTTTTGTAGTTACTAGGGGAGATGCAAGAATTAACGAGCAAGCAATAGATTCTTCAACTTCCATAATTGGTAAAGCAATAATGTTAGGCGAATCTACTGCTGTTGTGGCACCAATGTTAGAAGTTAGAACTGGCAGAGTTATAACAGCTAAGCATTCAGCCTCGGTTTCTAAGGTTCCAGAGGATTTGATATTTTACCTTCAGAACAGAGGATTTGACAAGAAATCCGCAGAAGGTTTAATAATAAGGGGCTTTATGGAGGAAGAAGGAGATACTGAAATTGTTAAGAAATTAATAGATGAAATAATTACATCATTAGGTTATTAGTTTCGGTCAACTCTCTCTTTTTACCTTTGTGCAAATAAGGATAATATATAGGGGAAGAAGAAAGGTAATACGAGAGCCATGAGAGTAATAACATTTAAAGCAGAAGAAGAGTTGTTACAAAAGCTCGATTTATATGCAGCTAATAGGAGATTAACTAGGAGCGAAATTATAAGGGATGCAATTAGGAAATATTTAGAGGAATAATTTTACGGAAATTTTTTAGCCTCACTTTTCGATTATTTAATTGCCGCCGTAGCTCAGCCTGGTTAGAGCGCCGGACTCATACGGCAGGGGGACATCCGGTTGTCCGGGGTTCAAATCCCCGCGGCGGCACCTACGTAATCCTTTTCATAAATTGAAAGAGATTTACGTTACTATATAGAGAATGATTAGAAACGCGCGAGGAAGTTTTTGGAAACAATAGGCAATTAAAAAGCACAAACTTTTTTAGAATATTACCCTTTAATATAGACTCATTTTTAATTATTATATATTTAAAAAATTATTTTTACTTTTAATAAATGTTTCTTTTTTAACTAATTTGAGTCTGAAAATTGTAACATGTTTATATGATAGAATACTGTATATATCAAGATTATATTCATCTCAATTGATAATATGATTAAAGCTTAACGAAAGATTATTATTAGGCATTACATTCCCGATGTATATATTTAGCATTACAATAATTTGTTAAATCGTAGGTTATTTGAATTGAGTATTTAGAAGGTTTTAACTTCATAAGCAATCACCAATGGTATAACTCCTATTAACGAAATTAATCCTACAATTATGTATGTTAAACTGTACCCATAAGTATTAATTAGATACCCTACTAATGGAGGTACAAGTATATATATTATCCTAATTATAAATGAAAGGGAGGAGAGTACAGTGGCTCTATAATTGCTAGGTATTAATTCGTTCTCCCATGAGATTATATTTGACGAGCGGATAGGGTAAATCAGTGACAAACCAAACAGAAGGAATAATATAAGAATTAAGTTACTAATTGATAACATCAATACGAAAAGTGATAATAAAAATACTGAAAATATGGTAATTAACCTATGATTTACCCTTTTCAATAACTTCTCGTTTATATAACCACCTAAAGCAACCGTTAAAAAATATGCTGACAAGATAAATCCCCAATACTTCTGGGGAAATCCTAACATATTTACTACATACGGTGAGACGAACTGCATCCATGCTACTAACGGAAATACAGTAAAAATTGATGAAGTCAGTAAGGCTAATAATGCTCTTTCACTTACCACGCGTTTCACACCTTCTTTCACAATCCTTTTGGCGGGTAATGTCGTTGTCTTTCCTCCCTTATTATCTTCACTAAGTAGTGCAAGAATTACGCTTAGTATCATTACTAATCCAGCTATCAAAATTGGAAAATTTAACTTATGATATAAAAGTATTAAAACGCTAGCGACTGCATTTCCTAAAAATCCTGCAATTCCATTTGCTATCTGTTGCCTTGAAAAAATTTTAGGCAACTTCTCACGTGAATTTAAAGAGTCGACGACCCAGGCTTCTAAGGTATTCGAGTAAATGCCTAATCCTATACCCATTATTCCGTAAGATAAAAACACAAAAATTGGCGATGAGGAAGCTGACAAGCTAATTAATCCTAGACTGTAAATTAACGTGCCTATTGAGAAAATTTTAAGCCTACCATACTTATCTGCAAGTGCAGAAGAGGGTATATCTACTGGTAATGTTAAAATCATATATATTGAAGTAATTAATCCTATTTCAGTAAAAGAGAGTCCTATACTATAAAACCACAGTATTAAATAAGCCCCCATTAATTGTAATGAGAATGAAATTATGAATGAAATTGAAAGAAACGAGTATTCACAATTTCTCAGTACGCTCATAATTAATCACTTAATCTTTAATTTCTCTTTAATTACAGGAGACAAATACTTTATATTCCTAGGGCATAACGGATCTGCATAAAAAGCGTTTTTGAAAACCTGTAGGCTACGAGCATAACAACCGCCACAGTAGTTAGAATACTCACATAAACCACAAATTACCTTCGAATTTCCACGAATTTTTCTAAGAAGCTCATTATCTATTAAATCAATTAATTTTTCCTTAATTAAGTTTCCTATAATAAATTGCTTCTCTCGTAACATTAGACAAGGTGTTAAATCACCATTAGAGAATACACCTAAACTTGTAAGCCCTGCCGAACACATCCTTGTATTTGGAATCACAGTTTTCATAATCTTAGTTAGTCCAAATGGCATTACGGGATCAAATAAACCTGCCCAAGGTTCTCCAACTATTATATCAATATCTCCAAAATATTCTGTTATTAATTCTGTTTCCAGGAACTTAATAAATTTTAAGTATTCATCATAACTTGGCATTAAATCATTAATATTCTCAATAAGATTTCCTTCAAGCATTATCATGTTAAATACAATTGCATCAACATTGTATTTTTTACCTAATTTAACTAAGCCTTCAGCGTTATCCTTACTAATATTTTTCGATGTAAGTGTAACTGATAGTGATTTATAAATATTTTCATATCGAGAAAGAATTTTCAATGTTTCTATTACTTTCTCATAAACTCCTTTTCCTCTAAGATAGTCATTATCTTCAGCTAAATAGGAGTCTATACTTACAGCTATCCACTCCAGTCCAGCATCTATTAAACTGTCTAAAAATCTCTTATTTACTATTTCCTTTCTACTATAACCTTGTATACAAACAAAGACGGCAAGAGTGAAGATAACCCTGCTATTATAAAAATTCCATAAAACAAATCCAGTTTTACGATAAATGCAAGTAAGATTGACGCTAACGCTGAGAAGATAGTATCCATCAAGTGGTAAAATGAAGAAATTTTTGTGCTAAAATTTAACAATTTGACTACTGTTTCTTCAACGACTGGTGCCCTTAAGGATGAGGATATGTTGGCTAAGAGTATTAGGGATAAGAAGAGAAATATCGATTCTCGGTAAAACATAGAAAGTGATAAGAAAAGAATTAATTCTGCTATACTCAATATTATGAAAACTTTCTCACTTATTTTATGGCCTATATAAAAGAAAATAATTAGAGGAACTTGAATTATCATGAGGTATAAACTTATTTCCTGCGGGGTATATGTATAAAATACTGTAAGCAGAATTAAAGGTATATAACTTGTGATTGCAACTCTTCTTAAACTTGCAAAGAAGCCAAAGAATAAAACTAACTTCCCGACGTTTTTTAACCAAGAGTAGAGTTCCGATAAACTCTCTTTATTCTCTTCATATCTAAGCATTGATGATAATACTAGGTTTGCAAACAATAGAGGAATAAATAATATGAGGAGAATTTTTATCCCTATTATTCTACTTAAGTAGAATATTCCTAATCCTGCTAAGCTGAGGGTGTAAGTTAAGGTCATCATTATTGAATAATCCTTTCTCGTAAATCCTTTTTGAAGTATTATAACTGAGGAATTTATAGAGTTGGAGATACCCATAAAAATTGCAGAGAGGGTGAAAGTAAGGAAGGATCTTTGGATAATTAAGATTATTAGTATAAGAAGTTCTAATGCCGCTGAGACCAAGAGATTCCTCTTTATCGAGAAAGACACCAGAATAATGTATGTGATAAACTGAGATATTGATATAGTACTTAATATTAACCCTATTTGAAAGTCATTTAAGCCTGATATTTTCATTAAAGCTAGGAACGCAAAACTCATGAAACCTATGAAAAATGAGATAATTGACTTATATGCTAAGTAATAATTCTTCATTTAGATTCATCCGTTATATTTTTTCAAAATGTTGACTAAGTTATCCACGAAGTCTTTAGGATATTCTCCAGTATACTGCAAGAATGGCTTAAAATACCTCTCTACTAACTCTTCCAGGCTTAGTTCTCTTGATAACTTATCTATCTCAGCAAGGGGCAAATTAAAGTAGTAGATGGTGGGATCTTTAACTTTTGCCTCTTCAAAAGCTCTTCTTCTAGATCTACACGGCATACATATGCCGCAATGCATTTTTCCAGATACAATGCAACTATGAGTTTTTGTAAAATCTACGCCTAATTCATTACCCAACTTAATAACTTCACTTTTTACCATTGTGTGAAAAGGTGCCATAACCTTAAAACCCATAAGAGATTCAATACCTTTTAAGATACTCATTTTATTACTCCACTCATCCTTAAGCCAGCCCACAAACATGGTATTTAGATTCGGATAAGCTGAAAAAGATGCTAGGATTTCTATCACAAACTGATACTTAATTATATATTGTATAGAATCTATTGGAGGGAGATCGAAAGACTTAATATAAGAGGAAAAATCAATAATCTTTAGAGGGATATCGAGCTTTTTAGATAATTCTTTGACTAACTCTAATTCTCTTATCTGGGGAGGATAGCCGTAATATATGAAAGTTCCATGCAACACATATTTATCTTTAAGATAATACGCTAACACTGTGGAATCTATTCCTCCAGTAAGTTGAATAATAGCTTCCTCAACCATGATTATCTCCCGTAAGGGTCTTTTGCCGGCATATAATATGCTATATGTGACATTGAATCTATTCTTTTATTATTCTTTATCTGATTGAAATTAGCATCTTTGTATTTAAATATCATAACCTCATCAAATGGTAATTTTCTGCCACTATATATTTTATATTCTCTAATGGCGGCCTCGTAATACATTCTACCCATGGAGTCTACTTGTATCTGATTATAAACTCCAGATATTATATTGTCATTTTTCTGTGTCAGATATACTGCATAACCCGGCGAAGTATTCAACCGGAATTTTTCATCAATAAACCCAACTAATTTAACTTTACCAACTCGTACCCCGTTAATAGTCTTAACTATACCTTTCTGATATCCTTGGAATACTATCTCACCCTCGTCGTTTAGGGTTAAATATGTAACATTTGCTTCTAATGGAAAACCTTCTAATGTTCCCGCGACAGAACTTATGTTAACCGCACCTTGATAAGCTTTTGAATAAGTAGAATAATCCCAGCAAATTATGGAGCCACCACTAGCAGCTTGCACTTCATATTTAGTTAATGATTCCCACTCGAAATAGAGAGACGAGATATTAGTCTTTGTATCGTATGAACCAATGCCAAGTCCTCTATAAGTTTCATCATTTAAATTAACTTCAATAATAAAAATGGTATCTATCTTGGAACTATCATAAAAGTTATAATACGATTTTAGAAAATCTTTGAATTGTTTATCTTCTAACTCACTATTTTCAATTTTTATCTCAATATTAGAAACAATGAACTTTATTTTGGGTATTAAGTTTTTCCCTATTATGTATTCAACTTTAGAACTGATTTCCATCTTTACTTGGATAGATTATTTTATATATGCTTAATAAAGATACTGTATTTAGAATATAGAGGAATATGTAGAAAATGTATATTATATTAAGTTTTTTCCGATCTTACTCTATATAATATATTTTTGCCGAAGTTACAACAGTCTGGAGATAGTATCGTAATTAACCTACAAATTCTGGAATTAACATTCTCTCCCACAAGACTAGGACTATGTAGTACATCATGGTACTAATGCTCCTATTTACTGTCTTAGTAGTCCTCTTAAAACGTACGAGCCTATCCCTCAATGAAGAGTGCAGCGATTCGTTAGGATTAACGGGTGAGATAACCGTAATGATCTTTCAACCAGACAAGTTATAAAAGCTTCTCCCCTTGTTCCTTCACCCATCTTTTACTGTCCTCTTGTCTCTCACGTAAGTCCTTTTTTCCTTTCTTATACTTGAAGCCCAACTTCTTGGGGACTGGGCTTAAACTCCTTGGGTTGTATTTCATTCCATATTACTTCTTAAGTATATAGGCTATGAGCTTCAAGGTCCAGAAGTCGTAGTTCAAGCCGAAATCTCTTGGACTCTTTTCTAAAATTTGGACGAGCTTTTTCTCTTCCTTCAGTTTCGTGGGTTCCTCCCTCGGCTTAGCGCTCTAGTCATCTTTTCTTAACTGTTTGCACACGGTAAAGACGGAGACATTATACTTCTTGACCACGTCCTTTATTCTCATATCGTTCTTCACGTCTTTTATACGCTAATTCTCCTCTCTTCCTCTTGTTTCTTGTTGAGACTTATACCATGCATTCTAGATTTCGGCATACAATTTAGTATTACTCATGAAACATAAATCTTGCCCTTTAAGGTCTGACAAAGTATAAGATAAGAGAGTATTGTCTTATATAGAGATGAACTTTGAAATGCGTTAACTGAGGAGTTTAACGGTTTAACGTGTTATGCGCAGTAGATGTGAAAATCAGATATTTATTGCAATAGTAAAATAACGTATATTGTTATGCCTTTAACAAATCGCGTTAATTTTCAGGAGTTTATTTAACGTCCTAAACATCTGGTTGTCCGGGGTTCAAATCCCCGCGGCGGCACCTTA
>Ga0080003_1000703_pt1 | contig 20597 bp, 24 predicted proteins | sample JossMetagenome_FD_69206 | JGI IMG/M metagenome (GOLD analysis project Ga0080003, IMG submission 69206) | Hot spring microbial communities from Joseph's Coat, Yellowstone National Park, USA - JC2_E (SPADES assembly) (version 2) | ecosystem: Environmental > Aquatic > Thermal springs > Hot (42-90C)...
TGAAATAGAGAGAAAAAAATAAAAGGTAGAATGATAAAAATACTTAAGAGGGAGGCATCGTCTAGTGGTAGGATGGCAGATTGACATTCTGCAGGCCGGGGTTCGATTCCCTGTGCCTCCACTTGGTGTTTTAATGAGCGAAGAAAAGATTGAAAGTGATGATAAAAAAGAAAGGAGGAATGTAGGCAATATACTTTTCTTTACAGCAATAGCCATAATTATAATTCTTACTATCTACTTTAGAATGGCTCTTTACAAATATCCTGGCTTCTATGAGCCAGACGGCTTTTACCACTATGCTGTAATAAGAGCAGCAATAAACAACAATTTTGTTATACCAAAATACCTAAGCCTTTCAGGATGGCCTGCACACACAATAACTGGCGAACCTCATGGCTTATATTGGGTTACGCTTTTCCCTTATGCTATACTGCATGCGATTGATTCGCAGATAACAGCATATACTGTAATGAGGCTTGTTCCTGTATTATTTGGTATATTTGATGTATTAGGTGCATACCTTCTTGCAAGGTACCTTAGCAGGAACAGGCTCTTTCTGCTTCTTGTTATGCTTTTCGTTGCACTAAGCTTAGGAGATGCTGCAAGAACTAGCGCACTCATATACAGAGGAGATGGCTTTGTAACAATCTTCCTAATAATTGCACTATTTTATCTTGTTAAAACACTTAAGGAAGATGCGCTAAAGAAGAGATTGCTCTATGCCATTCTCTCTGGCTTCTTCCTTAGTGTGTGTAACTTTGTTTGGAATGGTGCACCATTTGCTACAGCTACATATATCTTTGCTTTTGTTGTTCTTCTTATCTATGGCTTCACATTCCACAATAAAAAGGTAGTTGAGAGGAGCGGCTACCTTATTTTAAGTATGTTTCTCTGGTATATATTTGTAAACATATACAAATTTACAGGATTTATATATTCACAGACATTCACAGGCATTCACTTCTTGGCACTTCTCTTTTTCATGCTTCTTGGCTGGTATATTGCATACTATATGCTTAGCAATATAAGCAAATACTATAAGCTTGTCGGAACAGCAAAAAGAAGGCTTGCATTTGCTATATTCTCATTAGCTGTTGTCGCTATTATAATAGATATAGCTATGCCAAGCTTTGTATACGAGATATTTGTTGGAAATGGATTCATAACAACAAGCAATTTTGCAGTAACAATAGAAGAGCTTCAACCACCAAGCACAGGCTTCTTATTTGCAAGCTTCGGCGCTTTCCTGTTTACAACGCCTATGTCAATAGTCATATACCTATCAACATTTGTAACACATATGAAATGGCTCTTTTGGATTATAATGCTCCTTACCTTCATACCATACTTCTTCATGCAGGTTGAGAACGACAAGGATATGAAGAGTGTAAAAGCTTATATAAAGTTTGCACCAAACGAGATGATGCTTACACTTATTTCCTACTATGCTATAACAGCATATTTGCAGATGCATGCTGTAAGGTTTAATTCTCTACTCTCAGTGCCTCTTGCTATATTATCAGCGTATACACTCTACTGGCTTATTGCATATTTCAAGAAGTATAATAGAAATTACCTCTATGTAGGCTATGGCATTCTTATTGCATTGATATTGTATACATTAATTATAGATTATTCTTATTCGCAGGCCCTAGTACAAGCTGATGATATTAATCCAACATTTCTTAGTGCGCTAAACTGGGTAAGAAATAATACACCGGCAAACTCAGTTTTTCTTACTCTATGGCCAGATGGTAGCGTCATCGAGGGCTGGGCTAATAGAACAAGCGTAACGGATAGTGTGGGCTCACAGAATGCGTCGAAGGCAGATCCTTTTGCACTTTGGCTATATAATTCAAGCCCTGACGGCCAATTCCTGCTAAGCAACATAAACGGCAAGCCAGATTATCTGCTTGTTAGATATTCATGGCTTCTTGAAACAGAGGGTATATTTATTGAATCTGGAATAAATGCTTCTCTAAGCCAGCTATACAGCTATACAGCCTTTACAGGGCTTAACGAACAAATGAACCAAAGCTCACAGATCTTTACCTTCACAAACAACAACTTTCAGGAAAGAACAATAATAGTTAATCATAACAATACCCAGAAGGTATCAAGCTACCTTATACTACCAAATGGCATATCGCCTGTAGAGTATGTTGCTTTTTCAAACATTTATAACGGGAGCTTTGCAATAGTAAAGCAAACAGCGTTTAACAAGACAAACGGTGATCTTCTTTTAATAACTTATTCACCCATACCAAACCCTAGAATGCCGATAAATATAACAGGCGCCTTCCTCTTTGCACCTGGGCTAGCAAACAGCAACATGCTAAAGTTTCTTTACTTCTGCAACAACTATGAATGCCTTTGGAACAATAACGTTGCAAAATTGGAGCTTGTCTTTATGAATCCTGATACAAGGATTTACAAGATAATTTACAACAGCACTTATAGCAATTCTTATAGCAACACTTAGCCATAACAAAAAGGAAGAAGAAAGAAAAATAAAAAGAAAAGATTTAGGATTACTTCTTGTATCCTAGTCCGCTTCCTATGAAGGCTATTATAAAGCCGATCAAGACTGTTGCAAAGTAAGCCATGTTGCCGTATGTTAGTGCTGCCAGTACTATGCTTGTGCATACTGTAGCCTTCATTGCACCAGCTGATACTGCCTTTTCATCAATTCCTGGCATTAGGTTGCCGAAGCTCACAAAGAAGAGTGCTATTGACCCAACAACGCCTATTGCGTATAGCAGTGGTAGCCATAGTGCTGCTGCTCCCCAGCTGCCATTCATATATGTGCCACTTGTTGTAAAAACTACTGCAAGGAAGAAAAGGCTTCCAATGAACTCCAAGGCAAAAACTCCCCAGTTTGTTGTTCCCTTCGCCATTTCAATCACGCTATAATAAAGAATAATTAAATTTTTAAATCTAACTACTCTGTTCGTTTATGCTATGGCATTTATTTGACATTTGCCGAAAAGAGACAGAATTGCATTCTTTTATAATCTGGTTATTAATGGTTGGGCTAAGCACAATTTTAAAAATGCTTAATGCTTAATAGAATTCATGAAGCTCAAGCTTGCGTTTGCATATGACAGTGCATATCCTTGGTTCAATGGTGGCATAGAAAAGAGGAGGTTTCTTATTATGCAAGCATTAGCCAATGCTGGCCACGAGGTGCACTGCTTTACAATGCTAAGAGAGGGCATGCCTGGCAAAGAGTTTAGCTATAAGGGGATAAGGTATCATTGCTGTGGTGTAGCAATACCAAACAGCAAGATGTATGTTCATGGAAGGCGCAACATAAGGTGGCCACTAAAATATGCACTTATACTTCCATTCAAGCTAATAAAGTATGACAACTTTGATCTTATAGATGCTGACGCCTTCCCATTTCTTCACCTCTTTACAATAAGCCTTATCGCAAAGCTTAAGCGCATAAAGTTTATAGTGACATGGCATGAAGTATGGAGCCTTGAATACTGGCAAAGATACCTTGGCAAGGTTGGAGGTGTTGTGGGCTACTTTGTAGAATACCTTGCTTCCAAGCTAACTAAAGATTTTATCTCTAACTCGAATGAAACAGCAAAGAGGCTTTATGAAGAATTTGGAAAGAAAAGCGCGGTCTTCCCTGCAGCTGTTTCTAGTTATGAGTTTGATGCTAGAAATGTAAAGAAGAAGGATCAATTCATCTCTATAGGCAGACTTGTTCCTGAGAAGCGTATGGACATGGTCTTAAGGGCTATTGCTGAGAGCAATGCAAGCGCAAAGATCATCGGCATAGGGCCAGAGGAGAAGAACCTTAAGGCGCTTACAAAGGACCTCGGCATAGAGAAAAGAATCAAATTCATAAGAAGGCTAAGCCCAAAGAGGTTGTTTGCTAGCATAAAGGAGTCGCGTGGTCTGCTTATGTTCTCAGCTAGGGAAGGCTTATCCCTTATAACGCTAGAAGCGATGATGCTTGGGGTTCCTGTATTCATTGTTGGCTCAACCTCGCTGCCAAGCGATGTTAAAAAGCTTTGCATAACGCTAGATGAAAAAAGCCTTGGAAAGAGCATAAACGAAGTGCTTAAAAACTATAGAAAGTATGAAGAAAAGGCGAAAAAAGCAAGGCAGGTTGTATTAGAGAGATATTCTGCAGATTATGCGCTGCAGGTATATGAAAAATTCCTTAAATAAAAATAGGATCCTGACATTTATTTGAAATTGGTAGATCCACAATATCCACTTAGTTATATTACTTTATAATCTAATGGCTTCTATATATTTGCCTAAATTTGCAAATTACAGCTTGTCCCTTGTCCTCTCGCTTTTGCTATCCAAATTTAAATATGAATCTAGACCGATAAAGGTGATAAAGCGGTAAAGGAAAAACCTATTAAATTATACTTCTTATTTTAAATCATGGAAAACAAAACGCCTGTTGGCACTATTACACATTACTATGACAAGATAGGTGTAGCAATCGTTGAGCTGAGCGACAAGCTGAAAGTCGGAGATACGATAGCAATAGAGGGTAAAACAACAAACTTTACACAGAAGGTTGAGAGCATACAGATAGAGCACATAAATGTTGAAGAAGCTGGGAATGGCGAATCTATAGGGTTAAAGGTAGACCAAAAGGTAAGGGAGGGTGACAAGGTTTACAAGGTATTCTAAGCTACTAAGCTAAGCCCCTGTAGCTCAGTGGTAGAGCGACTGCATGGTAAAACTTCCATACAGCAGTAGGTCGCGAGTTCAATTCTCGCCAGGGGCTTCAAAAATTTGACTAATTATTCTATAGCTTTAGCTTGAACTTAATGCCCTTATGTATGCCAAGCTTTTTAGCCATGTGAGCCTTTAGCTCGAGCACGTACATAGCCTTTTCCCTTGGCAGGTAGGTTTTGCATCTGAATATAGAGCTGCATAGCTTTGCATCTTCAACAATATCAACAACAACGAGCTGCTTGCTAAGCCATATAATGTCTATAGGAAAGAGCATGTTGCGCATCCATATACCGTGCCTGGCTTCTCTGCTAAATACAAAAAGCATGCCGTCGCTTTTGCCAAGTGAATTCATGTGCATAAGCCCAAGCATAAGTTTTGGCAAAGAATCTGCAACAAGCACGTCAAGAGCTTTGCTATCAACATAAATGCTTGCATGCTTATATTTAAGCATCTTGCGCATGAGCTTTGTAAAGCACATAGCATCCCAAGTATTGTAGAATATTGGTAAGTAATATACTTTATCTAGCCCTTTCTGCTTTTTGTATCAGGATAGACCCTGAAGACGCACACCATTGCCAGATTAATATTCACATACTTAAGTTCGCATTTATATACATTTCTACAGTTTGCTTTCATTCCACGATTGAAATCGTGGTTTTCTCGTCAGTTTATAAAGATGTTGTGATATGCATTATTTTAGCAATGTAAATGCTCAAATAAGAAAGATTTTTAAGTATTTGATACTCAAGCCTATTACAGGTGAGAGAGTGAAGGTTTTAAAAAATAAAGGGAGAATCATAATTGTTGCTACAGATGATATGGACGTAAAAAATAAATGCCCTAGATTGATAGTAAATGGAGGAATTAATAAGATTAGAGACGACTATAAAGGAAGTATAAAAGTATCTAGGAAATTATTGCATAAGATTTTCTGAATTTTAGATTTTTATTTCTTCCAAGTGAAAAGGCCATTCACCTACAATTATTCCTGTTAGGATTGCTTTTTTAATTAAGGGATTTTCCTTGGACCATATATTTTTTAATAGATCAGGACCTCTTTTTGCTAATGCTTCACCATCTTTAAAAACACAAATATATAAACTATCAAAAAAGCCTTGAGCAGTTAAAATTAAATTATATTCATTAACAATCCCGACTTCTTGATTATTGGATATACTATTAAGAAATTCACTTACAAACCTGCCGTGCTCATCTGTTGGGTTTACATAAACAGTATAAGCATAAAATAATCTTTTATCTGGATTTTGTGTGAGAGCCGAGAATTTTTTAATGATTCCCATGCTTTTGAGCTTCCTGATAATGTATAATATTCTATCAAGATCCTTTACTTTGAGCTTCTTTGCAATCTCCACCAGCTTCATTCTAGAGTTGCTGTTTAGAAGCATTAAAATTTGCTTCTCTGATTTTGACAAGACTGGTGATTTTTCTATTACCTCGTTCCTTAAAGGAAGGAAGCCTATGATTAATCTTGAAATATCTGCAACATATAATGTAGCACCTTGTTTGCTGAATTTTAGCCTAAACTTCCACTGCCACGCTCCGAATTCTCTTTGCGACAAGCCTACCACGTGCAAAAGCAGGTCAAAGTCGCCTTCTGCTAGGTATGCATTCTGCACATAAGGGTCATTTGCTAACTCGCTTTTTATTATCTCTATGCTCGGCCTCTCACTAAATTTCACTAGTATAATCTTGCCAGGCAAAAAGCCTAATGCTACTTCATCTAGCTCAAGCGTGTATTTTATTGCATACTCCTTCTCCAGCTTCTCGAGCACAGACTTTACCACGTGGTAAGATATGCCAAGCTCCTTTCCAAACTGCCTTAGCGAGATGCGTGAGTTAAAATAGATCCTTTTTAATATCTCATATGGCAGCTTGTTCTTTATGTATTCTTCCTTCTCCTTAGAAACCATGAAGATATTCCATATTTCATTAATATAAACTTTACCTTTTTTTCTTCGCTTTCCCGATTCTAAATCTCAAAATCTCAAAATATTTTATTATTTTTTGGTATTATTTTAAATAAGTATAAAAATCTTTTAGTTAATTATTTATATATCCTCGCATAAAATATTTATCGGTGGTAATGGTGGAAGACGTAAATACTTTCAACTTGTTCTCTGCTCTCCCAAACCACACCAGTGTCTATGCCCACCATTACCATTATCATGCTACACATGGCGGGGACATGAAAGAGAAAAACTGGAGTATAAAAACAAGCAGGTATGGATTTTATTTTATTGAGCCTCAGCCCAATAAAGATGCAAAGAGCTTTGCTAGTGAGCTTCTCGACTTAGAGGGCGTAGAAGAGGTGCAGATAACAAGCGGATCTGTTGGCTATATAGTTGCTGCTAGAAAAGAAGGAAGCAATGCGATCGAGCATTTTATAAAGAAAAATGCTTTAAAGAGCAGGTATGTGGAGAGCCATTATATAATCTCGAAGAGGTAGAGGTGAGTTTTATGTGGCCTTTTAATAAGCTTAAGCATGCATCTGCCAATGCACCAAGCAATAATGAGAATAGACCTATAAAGATGATAGAAATAGGTCATAATGCTTGGCAGATCGTTTACGCTGACGAAAAAAATTAAAAAAATGTTTATTATTTTTATATTTGTTCATTTAAAGCGGTACTAAAAAAAGTTAAATTTAAAAAATAGTTTGCTCACAATATTTAGAGGTAAGGGGGGTTGGAAATGAATGAAGATGTTGATGTTGGAGTTGGGCTTGAAGTTGATTACATGGCTAAGGATAATGAAAAGGCTATAGCACATAGCAGTATATTTGAACTTATTATGAAGAAGGCGAAGAATAAGAGTGAATACAAAAAGTACGCTGAGCTAGTTGGTATGCTAATGCTTAGCTATAATAAAAGGCTTGGTAGCATAAGTGCTGCAGAAAAAGCAGTTTATGAGCTCATAAATGAATCAAACAGTGTAAATGACCTGGTTATGCATTACAATGCATTAAAGGAAGAGGAAAAGGCGAATGCAGACAAGAGTGCAGAGAATGCAAAGGCAAGGATTGCAAACATGCTGCTTAATGATTACAAGCGCAGATTTGGAGAAGGGAAGAAGGAAGCATACAATGTTCTTGTATTGCAGAGCTGGATTAACAAGGTAGAGGGCATAAACGAACTAACAATATTGATGGATAACATACTAAACGTAAGGGACAAGCTTGGCAATTCATGGGATTACGAAGTGCATATAATACCACTCCTTGTCGAGAAAGCCTTCTCAACTGATGAATTAATGGATTATGCTAATGCTATAACGAACCTTATCGTTGGACTAGGCAAAAAGCTAAAAGACAATTACCTCGCTGTTATGACAGGGGTAAAGGTATTGGAATACGCTAATTCACCCACTGTGATTAAGAGTTATATAAGGGATATGGTCAAGGAGAACAACAAGAAAATCGATCAATTAAATACGCAGCTTGCAATGATAAATTCAAATACAATTTCAAAGGTTAAGAATATTGCAAGGATAAGGGCACTAAACCAGCAGATTGCTGAACTGCACCTGCTAAATGAAGAATTAATGAAGGGCATTGATCCAAAGGAACTTATGCTAGAAGGAACAAAGAGGTAGAGAGAGCACTTCCCCACTCCAGCTTTCTCACTCTTCTCCTTTTTATCTTTTATTTTATTTAACTACCGCTTCGCTCTGTTCCCTCATGAATTGCTGAAGATAAAATTTACTTCCAGTGCCTTTTCCTGTTAGGCCGCTTCCCTTCCAGCCAACAAACGTGTGGAATCCAACAATAGCGCCTGTTGTTGCACTTATTTCCCTGTTGACATAAAGCACTCCCGCTTCGATCTTGTCTATAAACTCTTTTATTTCGCTCTTCTTCTTGCTGTAAAAGCCCGCTGTAAGGCCGTATTCTACATCGTTTGCCATCCTTATTGCATCATCTAACTTCTTGTATGTTGTAATAACAAGGAAAGGCAAGAAAAGTTCCTCGTGGAAGAGTCTGTTTTCATGACTTATCTCGACAAGCGTAGGCTCGACATAATAGCCATTTAGTGGCAGCTTAACATCATTGCCACCATATATTATTGTACCGTTTTTCTTTGCTTCCTCTACCGCTTCAACGAATCGCTGGTGTGCCTTCTCGCTTATAAGCGGGCCCATGTATATATCTTTTTCTAATGGATTTCCTATCTTGAAGGACCTCATCTTCTCAACAAGCTTGCTTATAAATGCTTCCTTAACAGACTCATGCACATAAACTCTCGAGCATGCACTGCATTTCTGCCCGTCAAAGCCAAATGCTGCACTTGCTATGCCTGTTGCTGCTTCATCAAGATCAGCATATTTTGAAACGATAGCAGGATTTTTGCCACCCATTTCTACTATAAATACCTTCTGCAAGCCATTGCTATAGTTCTTTGCTATCATGCTCATGCCGGTAGCTCTCGAACCTGTAAAGACTATACCACTCACTTTCTTACTCATAACGATCTCATCGCCAACTTCTGAGCCAGGGCCTGTTACGTAATTGAATACTCCATCTGGCACACCAGCTTCTTTGAATATTTCATAGATTTTAAGGCCTGTAAGCATTGACATATTATCTGTTGATGAAGGCTTGAACACAACAGTATTGCCTGTTATTAATGCACCTGTGCTCATGCCGACTGATATAGATATTGGAAAGTTGAATGGGGCTATAACACCAAAAACACCATAAGGCTTCATTGCTATTGTAACCTGCTCTTCCTTTCCCGGAGCACCTTGAAAGCCTGCATGCACTTTAGCGGAACTTCCTGGAAGCTTCACACGCCTTATATAGCCTTTGTTTTTCTCCATCTCAAGTGCATAATATCTTAAAAAGTCGATTGCCTCATCTACTTCGCCAACTGATTCATATCTTGTCTTACCGTTCTCTATGCTCAATATTGCTGCAACATTGAACTTTTCTCTAGCGAATATGTCTGCAGCTTTTCTAAATATTGCAACCCTTTCCTTATAGCTTTTTTCCCTCCATTCTGAAAATGCAGCAAGAGCAGCATCTATTGCTTGCTGTGCATGTTCTCTCTTGCCCTTCTGGAACCTTCCTATAAGTCTCTTGTCTATAGGAGAATACTCAACAAGCTCTTCATCCGCATAGACCTCTTTACCACCTATATACATTGGAAACCTTTTGCCAAGCACCTCCTTGCTTACCCTTTCAACGGCTTCATCAAAAAGTCTATCGAATTCATCTTCTTTTCCAGCTTCAACAAATCTTCTATAAGTAAACTCATTTTCAAACTTCTGCATTAGCTCACCACATATATATGAAATTAAAAGAATTTATTTTTATTTACAAATTTTATTGCGCTGTTTACAGAATGCACTCAAGCTTCAGAAGTTCAAGAAGATTGCAGGGAAGTGTTCGTATAGATAAGAAACGCGGCTAAAAAGGAAAGAAAAACTATTTATTATTTTCATGAGCTTATCTTTACAGTGGCGACCATGCAAAAATTGCTAGAAATACAGATAGAGACCAAGGATTCAAAGATAGACCTAGAGCACTTTGTAAGCGAAGGCACTTGGAAGGACCTGCTTATAGAGCTTGTAAGGAAGAACGAGCTAGACCCATGGAATGTTGATATTATAGAAATCGCCGACAAATATATAGAGGCTGTGAAGGAGCTTAAGGTACTTGATCTTAGGATCCCAGCCAATATTATACTTGCCGCATCTATCTTGCTCCATTTCAAGAGCGAGGCGCTTTATCTTGAGCTCGAAGGCAAGCAAGAGAATGAGGAAGTTGCCGAAGAGCCAACCCAACGCATTATTCCAGAGATTCCTCAGCTTTCATTCAGGCTCAGGCTTCCACCAAAAAGGAAGGTAACACTTGCAGAACTTATACAGGCGCTTGATGAAGCAATGAAAATAAAGGAGGTAAAGGAGCAGAAGAGAAACGAGGTCTTTACTCTGCCTATAAAGTTTGAGAATAAGGATATTGAGCTTGAGCTCAACAGGGTTTTGCAAGAAATAAAAATGAGTGTTGATGAGAAAGGTATGACAACATTTTCTTCTTTAGCAAAGATCTCAAAAGGCAATGATATACTTGTTGACCTTTTTGTACCTCTTCTATATCTTGCAAATAGGGAGAAGATTATACTCTTACAGGAGCAGTTCTTCGGTGAGATAATAATAGTGCTGGGCCGATTGAATGGATGAGGGAGATTACAAGAAGCTCATAGAAGCCACACTATTTATGTCACAGAATGCACTTAGCGCGGGTGAGATAGGCAATATAATAGGATTAGCAAGCATAGGCAAGGTAGAGGAATTACTAAAAGCACTTGTAAAGGAATATAACGAGAGGGATACCGCACTCGAGATAATGGAGATAGGAGGCAAATATATGCTAACCCTTAAGGAACCTTATGCAAGCAAAGTAAGCTCGCTCGCAAGTGGGCCGGAGATAAGCAAAGGGGCCCTTAGGATACTAGCTTACATAAGCAAGAATAACGGCGTACTGCAGAGCGAACTTGTAAAGATATTTGGTGACACTGTTTATGCATATGTAAAGGAGCTCATCTCAAAGGAGTTTATAGAAGCAAAAAGAAGCGGAAGAAGCAAAAAGCTCTATACAACAATAAAATTTAAGGAGTATTTTGCAGTACCCGCATAGAATTTTTCTGCTTTTAGAAGAGTATAGTTTTTATCACTTTGCTGCTAAACTAAACGCGACCAATCTTTTCAACATCGTTTCGCTCAGTTTAATAGCTTTCAAGCTTCAAAGTTGAGGTTTTCTTCTCAGTAGCTTGGATGGGCTTCTTCAATACCTTCAATCTTATTTAAATAGAGTGCAGCGACGAAGAGATAGGATGAAAGCCTATTGATGTATCTTATTATTTCACTGTTTACACTATACTTCCTTGCGGCGCGGACTATACTGCGCTCTGCCCTTCTTGCGATCGCCCTAGAAAGATGTAAATACGCGGCACCCTCTGCGCCTCTTGGAAGTACAAATTTCCTAAGTTCGCCAACCACTTCTGCAAGATCCTCTATACTATCCTCGAGCCTCTTAACAGGCTCCGGACCAAAACTTTTTACTTTGTTCTTTGTTAGGGTAGATGCAAGGTCAGCACCAAGAATGAAAAGATCATTCTGTATGTTATCAAGCTCTTTTCTAACTTTCTCATCATGTATATAGAATATTGCAATTCCAATGCTACTATTAAGCTCGTCTACAGAGCCTAGAGCCTCAACCAGCAAGTCATCCTTTGGCACATTACCGTAGTTCATTAGGTTTGTTGTGCCGTTGTCACCATTGCCTGTATAAAATTTCATACAATCAATATAAAATAATTAACCAATATTTAAAATATTATTCCACTCTAAATTTGGATATGGGCCTGTAGTCGAGTGGTAAGACGCCTCTTTCACAGAGAGGAGATCCGGAGTCCGATTCTCCGCGGGCCCACATAGTCATTTTGAAGATTTAATTAAAGTTACAGGCTGTTAGACCCGTTCTACGAAAATAGCACTTATCCAAAAGCGCTATAATCGCCTTATGCTCAAAGTCACATCCTTTAACAACTGATTAAGTCTTAGCCTGCTTGCCTCAGCCTGTATTATTCTGTACTCGCTTTCTTTCAGTGCTATTATCTCGCCACGCTTTATGCCAAGAACTTTTATTGCGATCTCTAGATCCGGAAGCTTCTCTTCTAAGCTTGCACTCTGTATGATATAGGTATTGAACATCTCTTCGCTGCTTATAATATCGCTGTACTTTTTAACGCTTGGCTCTAGCAATACAAACTTGTGCTCCTTGTTCTCTTTTGGTATGTTAAGCTTTGAAAGATCAAGCAGCTCTGCACTTCCTTTTATTCCGCGCCTCTTTGCTATTTCTTCTACAGCTTTTTTCTGCAGTTCTGTATTTATTTTTTCTAGCTCTTCTACTGTTGCAAATTTTTCCCCTTTAAATTTATCTACAAGCACCTCTCCAGCTAGATCCAATTTTAGCTCACCGCTCAATGCTGCTGCAACGCTCTTCATAGCACCGCAGTCTGTATGTGTTATTACCTTTATTTCAGTAATATTCTCATTATTCAGCAATGTATCTATTGTATTTTTTACAGCATAGAGATTTGCTCCGGCGTTTCTAAGAAAGATTGTATTGCCATCATTTAGCGAATCAAGGTATTCATTTAGCCTTCTATCCATGCATGAAAGCACAAGTCTCATTGCCTCACCTAAAACATAGAATAATAGAATTTTCCATTCTAATTTATAAATGATATGGCAGACGATGCAAAGGAGAGAAAAAGCAATGAAGATATTGAAACATTGAAAAGATATAACCAATTATATCTAGAGATAATAATGCGCTACAAAGAGTGTATAGAAGAAAATGAGAACCTTTATGTTGCCGAACTGCCAAAGTTAATAACGCCTGATAATGAGAGTGTTGTGGGCTTGGCTAACAAGATAAAGAGTCAATTCCCTATCTATAACTATAATGAGAATTTTCCGGATGCAGTGAAAATTGCTTACAGTTATGTAAGAGATAATATTCTTCTTGTAAATCTGCCTATACAATTCTGGCTTAAGCCAGAAGAAGTAATAAGATGTGGTGCGGGGGATATTTTTGATAAGGCTACACTTCTTTGTAGCATAATTATAGCACTTGGCAACGTTTCTACGAAACTTATTATAAAGGTAGAAGATAATGAGAGAGAATTTGTTGTTTATTCCGAGTTTAACAATGGCATAATAGCTGTTGACCTGGAAAGAGGCGTTAAAGAATATAAGAATAGGGAAGAACTATTAAAGGCAATGGGGGTATACGAAGAAAACGAGGAGATGAATGTGTATGAGTTCAATGACAAGATGTATAATTCAATAATCTAGAATGTCTCTACTCTAGGCCAGTTTATCTCCTCATGTATTGTATTTACCTCTTCTGTACTTTTTGAAAGCCTGCTATATGACAATGTTCCTATAGTAAGAAATGCTATCAAACTAACTGCTAGAAGGTAAGGTGAGTTCATAGTAAGGTATTCATAGCTTACTATAACGAGTATAAATGCGTTTATCGCCCAGCTTAAATAAAACCACCTATTGCTCTTTCCAAATAGTATAAGGCCAGCAAGTGCTGAAAAGATTACAATTAAAAGATTCACGAATGAAAGACCATAGCTATAAGTAAGTGAATTTAGAAAACCAGCAAATCCAACACTGCTTATATACTTAACAAGGAACTTTGCTTGAGGATATATGAAATAGCCCATTATCGCTGCGTTTGCAAGCAGGAAAAAGCTTGATATCGCTACAAACGAATTAAAGTTTACCTCCTTTAAATTAGGTGCTTGGCCAGCCACTTTATCTATGTCTTCAAGGCAATAGAAAGCACCGTTGTATTCTACTAAATCAGCATAGCAGAACGGCCTTTTACAATAATTACATATAGCATATGCAGGCCTCCAAGGATGATTCACACATACCATATCTTTTGCAGCTTCAATACTTTCCCTCTCTACCTTTGTATATTTTTTAGTAGCTTTTTCTTGCACCTCTTTTTGTTGCATAGTTGGGGTTAAGAGTGGAAAGTTCATTTCTTCTTTTTCCTCAGGGGTTGGTATATTTGCAACATTCAAAATCTCTTCCTTTGCTATTCCAACCTTCACCTGAGCAAAAGTTTGCTCGGGCTTTGGCTGCGCCTGCTTGGCTTGCGCCTGAATCTGAGATTGTGGCACCTCAGGTTTTGGAGCTTGTGTTTGTGCATGAATCTGAGGTTCCGAGACTTGTTGCTGTGGCTGCTGTGCTATACTAGGCCCTATTTGCGGCTGAGGCTTTACCTGAGGCTGTGCAAACTTTTTGGTTGGAGAAGCAGCAGTAGTAGTCATCCCCCTAAGCTTAAAGATAAGAAGCTCATTGGGGTCAACAACCACTTTTACACCCTCAAATACCCTTCTTTCTTTCTAGCATTTCCTTTTTCTTTTCGAATATCTTTGCGTGCTTTGCACAGCTGATGCAGTAGTAAACCTTTCTTCTCTCGAAGAACTTAACATCATTTCCTGTATGTGTTTCCGTATCAAACCTTATTATCTTCTCAAATACTACTGCTTTACTTCTTGGAATTTTTCTTCCACAGTTATCACAAGTAACTAGCGGCTCTTTTCCTCTCAATAAAACACCTTTCCTTACTCTTTATTTACCTATTTAAGTTTATATACCTTCCTAAAAGAGAGCTTACACATGCATTAACAAAAAGTTATTAAAGTTGTTTTGAGTCTTTAAATTTGGTGATATTTTGAAGATCTATATAATAGGGGATAATGCTGATGAAATAGATAATGCTGTTGAGATAATTTCTAATAAAAACGCTGATATAGGTGTTATAGCAAAAGAGGTAAGTAATAATGAGCAGCTAAGCAAGGAGGTTGCCGATTCAGTAGGCAAAGGCTATGTTGCGTTGCTTGTTAATGATCCTGTAGGGGCAAATATAAACTTAAATAAGCTTCAAAATGTTAACGCGGTGCCTTGCAGCAGCAAAGAAGATGTATTCGCAGCAAAGAAGAATAATGCAAACGCAATAATAATAAAAGATCTATCAAGGAAAGAAGAGATATTATCTGCTCTTATAGAAGATATTAACGAGAAAAAAGAAGAGAGACCTAGAAAAAGAAGAGTTGAAAAATTAAAAGAAGAAGCTGAAGGAAATGAATCAACAGAAAGTAAAGAAGAAGGATTAAGCAAAGAAGGCAATAAAAAAGAGGAAACCGAAGCGGTTTCAGAGGAAGGCAAAGAGGCCAGTAACGAAGGTGAAGAAGCAGCTAGTGAAGAAAAAGGGGCTAAGCATAAAAAAGGCTTCTTTGAAAACATAAAGGATGCGCTTGGAATAATTGACAAAAAAGGTGATTAGATAGATCTTAGCTGCAAAAAGATAACAAAGCTTATATTACCTGCAATAAGGGCTGCTGTTGCTGAAGAACTTAGCAGCAAATATAATTATACACAGGAGGAAATCGCAAGCTCATTGGGTATTGTACAGGTTGCGGTCAGCAAATATCTTAATAAAAGGTACTCTAGCAAGATAGCAAAACTCAAGGATTACATAAAAGAGAAAGGGCTTATAGATGACATTGTAAAAAGTATAATTGAAAAACAGGAAAAGGAAAAAATAGAAAATAAGATAAACTTGCTTTGCGAAAATAAAGAATTGTTATCTTTTGCTGAATAGCTGAAAAATTATAATTGGTGATAAAGTGGCTGAAGAATTAGATCCTTTTGTTATAGCGCAGAAGCAGCTTGATACCGCTGCTGAGGTTATGGGCCTTGACAAGCAAGCACATGAGATTCTTAGAGAACCTATGCAGACTGTAATAGTTAATATACCAGTAAAGATGAGAGATGGTACCACAAAGAGCTTCACAGGCTTCAGAGTACTTTATAACAATGCTAGAGGACCTGGAAAGGGTGGTATAAGGTATCATCCTGAGGAAAATCTTAGCACTGTTAAGGCGCTTGCAGCTTGGATGACTTGGAAGACAGCCCTTGCAAACCTTCCTTATGGCGGTGCAAAAGGAGGTATAATATGCGATCCAAAGAGCATGAACGAACAGGAACTTGAGAACCTCTCACGTGGCTATATAAGGGCGATAGCGAACTTCATAGGCAAAGATGTTGATATACCAGCACCTGATGTATATACAACACCGCAGATAATGGCATGGATGATGGATGAATATAGCAAGATAAAGGGCTATAATGAATTTGGAGTTATAACAGGAAAGCCATTGGAAGTATGGGGCAGCGAAGGCAGAAACGATTCAACAGCTATGGGAGGTATGTATGTTATGAGAGAAGCTGCAAAGATGCTTGGTATAGATCTTAAAAAGGCAAAGATAGCTGTACAAGGTTTTGGCAATGCTGGTATGTATGCATTCACACTCTCAAAGAAGCTGTTTGGAGCAAATGTTGTTGCGGTAAGCGATTCAAAAGGAGGTATTTACAGCGAAGATGGATTAGATCTAGAGAAGCTCACAAAAACAAAGCAAGAAACAGGAAGTGTAGTAAATTATGAAGGTGGTGAAAAGATAACAAACGAAGAACTTCTTGAGAGTGATGTAGACATTCTTATACCTGCAGCTATAGAAAACCAGATAAGAGCGGATAATGCAGACAAGATAAAGGCAAAGATTGTTCTTGAACTTGCTAATGGACCAGTAACCCCGGATGCAGACAGGATATTATTTGAAAAAGGTATACTCGACCTGCCTGATTTCTTAGTGAATAGTGGTGGCGTAATAGGTTCATACTTCGAATGGGTACAGAATATAAACGGCTATTACTGGAGCGCAGAAGAGGTATACAGCAAGCTAGACAAGATAATAACAAAATCATTCTACGATACTATCACTACACAGAAGAGCTATGCCGAAAAAGGCGTGAAGATAAGCCCAAGAACAGCAGCATACATAATAGCTGTTGATAGAGTTGCAAAGGCGATGAAAGCAAGAGGTTGGTATTAGATTTTTTATTTTCTATTTTCTTCTTTTCTTAAAGAACTTTAAAAGATCTTCAATGCTCATTGTGTTTATAACCTCTTCTTTTCTAACCCAGCCACGCCTTGCTGTTCCTACGCCATAGCGCATGTAATCAAAATGTGATAGCCTATGAGCATCTAAGCCAATTTCATACATAAGCCCATACGTTCTAGCCTTTAGTATACCTTCATCATTTAGATCAAGTCTGTTTGGAAAAGCGTTTATTTCCATTACCACATTGTTCGCCTTAGCCACCTCAAAAATCTTGTCAAAATCAAACTGTATAGGGTCTCTTTCACCTATAATCCTATTTGTTGGATGCGCCAATATGTCAATATATCCAGATTCCAACGCTTTTATAATACGCTTAGTCATACTTTCCTTGTCCATGTTTAGATAATTGTGGACAGCACCTATTACATAGTCCATCTTTTCGAGTGTTTCCTTTTTAAGGTCGAGTGAACCGTCTTTTAGTATATCTACCTCTCCGCTCTTTAATATCTTTATCTGAGGATACTTCTTTGCGACATTATCTAGATACTCAAAGTATTTCAAAAACTCCTTATCATCCATGCCGTTTGCAACATGTTCGCTCTTTGTATGGTCTGAGAAACCAATATAGCTATAGCCATGCTTAATCGCTTCTTCAACCACCTCTTCTACACTGTTTGCACCATCACTGAATTTTGTATGTGTGTGTAGATTGCCCTTAATATCGCTTATCTCTATAAGCTTAGGTAGCTTGTGCTCAAGAGCAAGATTTACTTCTCCTCTTGCCTCACGCATCTCTGGTTCTATATACTGCATGCCAAGCTTTTCATACACTTCTCTTTCTTCTTTGCCGGCAATCATCCTACCTTTTGAGTCAAAGAGCCCATACTCATTTAGCTTATAACCTTTCTTCACCGCTATCTTCCTTACCTCAATTCCATGCTCTTTGCTGCCAGTAAAGTATTGAAGTGCTGCACCGAAACTTTTATCCTCTACAACCCTTACATCGCAACTTAAACCTATCTTTAGCCAGACTGTTGTTTTTGTTGGACCTTTTACAGTTATGCTTTCAACTTCTGGCAATTTTGTTACAAAATCCATTACCTCAAGCGCCTTATCAGAGGTTACAAGTATATCCAAATCACCCACAGTCTCGCGCATTCTACGCGTTGAACCAGCGATTACCGCTTTAGAAACGAGTCCAGAAGCCAGAAGCTTGGCTATAATTCTTTCAGCCTCTGGCAGGGCTGTGCCAAGAAGCATACGCTTGCCTGCCTCTTCAAGCATCGCTATTCCTTTAGCTATCTCGCTCTCGCTTTTTTCGCCAAATCCCTCGAGCTTGCTTATTTTATGCTCTTCTACTACCTTTTTTAAATCTTCAAGATTTTTAACGCCAAGCTCCTTGTAGAGCTTATATATCTTCTTTGGTCCGAGGCCCTGAATGTTAGAAAGAGTCTTAAAGTCAATAGGATACTTTTTCTTCAGCTCCTCGTATTTTGTAATTTTACCTGTTTCTACAAACTCCCTTATTCTATCAGCAAGGCCTTTGCCTATTCCAGGCAACTTTGTAAGCCCTTCAATGCCTTCTTTCTTTAGTATATCTCCAACATCCTCTTGCAAGGTACCTATTGTCAATGCAGCCTTCCTGTATGCCCTTACCTCAAATGATCGCTCCTCGCCTTCGAGCTCAAGCATATCAGCTATTTCATTGAAGATCTCTGCTATTTGCTTGTTGTACACATTATTAGATTCTATAAAAAATTAGATAAATCTATCACATAGGATCCTTACATATTAAAAAATGAATCACGCAGAAATTTTTGCAAACTTATTCATCAAACTTTTTTATTTTCTCCCATTCCTCGACAGATCCGTCTGTTGCTTCAAACAAAGGATTCGGTTCTGCATTGCTTATGCTCTTTATCCTTTCATATTGTGCTATACTTCTTCTCTTGAGCTTCTGTTTTAATAGTGAAAGTTCATAATCTAATTGCCCTCTTGCCACTTTTATCTTTAATTTTGTGTTAATTTTTGAATTATCAATCTTCCTAGTGTCAAAGCTGTAACCCCTTTCTTTAGCGCTAAGGGAGATATAATAAAGATAAGTGTTTATTGCAGAGAGGGGATCTGGTTGCTCCTTAAACCTGATAAGCTGTGGGTGGTTCTTGTAGCCTTCTGTCTTGCCTTCAAGGACCTTCTTTGCAAGAAGGGCTTCGCGCCACAGAGCGACAATACCTTTTGAATCTAAGTATTCAAACTTTATTGACCATAATCGCATACAACCACTTAGCTGCTAAATTATGAAATTTGATTTCAACAATTTTTATCTCTTCCCCATGCTTTTCGATTAGACTAACAAACTAAAATATTTAACTAAGCTGCTCAAACTTTGGCATAAAAAGCCAAAATAGAAAAGTTATTATTTATGTTTTGCATAGCTTATTAGGAGCAAAATGAAAATTAATAACAGGATAGGAAGTAGAAAGGCCCAGAGTGCAATGGAATACTTAATGACATATGGCTGGGCTATTCTTATTATAGGGATTGCGCTCGCCGCAATGTTCCAGATGGGGCTTTTTAATCCAAGCAAATATGTTATGAGCACATGTACACTTCCTTCTGGACTCACATGTGGTTCGTTCTTTCTTTATCCGAACGGCACACTTTCAGTATCGATAGGTAATAGTCTTCAAGACCCTATAAATGTAACAGCAATAGGTTGCACATCAAATCAAACAACAGCAAATATGCAAACACCATATAATCCACCATCAAACCAGATCTATATACCAATAGGAGGAAGCCACACATTTAGCGTTAACTGCATTGGTGCATCAGGCTTAGCGCCCGGACATCTTTACACAGGATATTTAGTTATAAACTATACAGATGATGTTACCCTCTTTCCACAAACAGTCTTTGGAAGAATTGCGATAAAGATTTCATAATGGACTATGCAGATATACATCGAATAGAAAAGTATTTTATTTTATTTATCGATATAGTATTACCCTAGGGTGTTTGTATGGATGACCTGCTTAATGCTGCAATGCAGGGTGTTGATGAAAGTGACTTGTTCAAGCCAAGAATTGCTGTTGCTGGAGTTGGCGGCGGCGGGAACAATACTGTAAACAGGCTTAGTACCCTTGACATAAAAGGTGCAAGCCTATATGCATTTAATACTGATTCTAAGCACTTGAATATGCTTAATCCTTCTATAAAGAAGCTTACGATAGGCTACTCTCTAACCCATGGTCTAGGCGCCGGAGGCTTTCCAGAGATTGGTGAGAAAGCAGCAGAAATAAGCAGAGATGAGATTAGCTTACTGCTTAAAGACACTAACTTGCTTTTCTTATGCGCTGGGATGGGTGGCGG
>Ga0080003_1000706_pt1 | contig 20566 bp, 20 predicted proteins | sample JossMetagenome_FD_69206 | JGI IMG/M metagenome (GOLD analysis project Ga0080003, IMG submission 69206) | Hot spring microbial communities from Joseph's Coat, Yellowstone National Park, USA - JC2_E (SPADES assembly) (version 2) | ecosystem: Environmental > Aquatic > Thermal springs > Hot (42-90C)...
GCGGCCATTAGGCCCCTTGTTGCGCCGCTGAACCCGCCGTCTGTGACCAGGGCAACGTCAGAACCCAAACCAGCACCAACAATGGCTGATGTAACACTGAGCATTTCAGGCATACCTGGTGCCCCCTTTGGACCCATATACCTAATCACGACGACATCACCAGGCTTAATCTCACCCCTAGTAACCGCCCGAAAAGCCTCCTCCTCACTATTAAACACCCTAGCTGGTCCTTCATGGTATAGCTTCTTAACACCAGCTATCTTAATTACAGCACCCTCCGGGGCTAAGTTACCCTTGAGAATCACAATTCCTCCCATAGGCAGTATTGGTGAGTCAGGATCCTTAACAATATCTTGCTCCTCAATTACGGGCAGCAACCACGGTGCCTTATACTTCTCAAGATTCTCCCTTAGCGTCATTCCAGTGACGGTTAAGGTATCACCATGTATCAAACCCTTCCTTAACAATTTCTTTAGTACTAAGGGAAGACCGCCAACTCTGTCTAATTGCCATACGGCGTATTTACCCCCTGGTAATAAATCAGCAATATACGGAGTTTTAGAGTATATCCTATCGAAATCATCGAGTGTAAGCTTAATGCCAGCCTCATAAGCAATAGCCAATAGGTGAAGTACGGCATTCGTTGAACCACCCATAGCTGCATCAACAGCTATAGCGTTTTCAAAGGCCTCGTAAGTCAAGATATCCCTTGGCTTGATATCATTCTCGAGCAATTTAACCACTTGTTCACCGGATACCTTCGCAGCAAGCTTCCTTCTGGAGTCCACAGCAGGTATTGTGGAACTACCCGGTAGTGCTAATCCTAAGGTCTCCGCTAATATAGCCATCGTATTTGCAGTATATAATCCTTGGCAGGAACCAGGACCTGGGCATGCCACAGTTTCTATTAATCTAAGATCTTCGAGTGTAATCTTTCCAGAATAATATGCACCTACAGCCTCAAAAACATCCCCTAACGCCAATAACTTATTACCAAGGACACCACTGAGCATAGGCCCTCCATTCACAAAGATTGTGGGTATATTCAATCTGGCCGCTGCCATCATCATACCAGGCTCAATTTTATCGCAACTAGCCATTATAATCATTGCATCAAATCCATGCGCCCTAATCATTAATTCAACAGAGTCGGCAATAACATCCCTACTTATTAAGGATGCCTTCATTCCTGCGTGTCCCATGGCAATTCCATCACATATTGCTATGGTATTAAATTGAAGTGGAACGCCGCCTGCCGTCCTAATACCTTCGGCAACGTACTTTGAGAGATCCAATAAATGCATATGCCCTGGAACGATTTCATTCCAAGAATTTGCTATTGCTATTAATGGTTTTGAAAAATCATCATCGGTTAAACCAACGGCTCTGAATAGGCATCTATGAGGCGCCCTTTCTGGACCCTCGGTAACAACACTACTTCTAGTTTTTAATGAGCTTTTCATTAAAAATTGCTTATTAACCTCCTCTTTATAAGTATCTCCTATCTATGGAAAGCAGGGAAAAAGATTTAACTTATTAAAAATAAATTATAACGATGGAAGATAAAAAGTTAAGGCATTTTTTCGTAATTTCTGACGATTTAACTGGTGCTAATGGAATAGCTGGCAGATTGGCGTCATTCTGTAACGCCTTAGTGGTTAATTATGATGTATTTATCAATCACATAAACTTACTTAATGATAGTGATTGTATAGTTGTTAATACTAAGAGTAGGGTGATTAATGAAAATGAGGCTAAGTATCGTGTAAAAAAGGTACTTAATTATATATTAAACTTAGGTATTGACTTTAAAATTGGGAAGCGAATTGATAGTGCATTAAGAGGTAATATAAAGAGTGAAATTGAAGCAATAATTGAAGCAGAAAATAATGGCGGTTCTATAATTTTAACAGATACTATACCAGAATACGGCAGGTTCACAGACAAGGGCTTTACCGTAATTGGTGATGAAAGGACAAGCATTACGAACATTTTCGGAAGTATAAGTACGTTGATAGTAGATTGGAGAAATCTTGAATCAATCGATAAATCGCAGATAAAAGGTAAAGTTGTTATTGTCAACTCGTATGATTACGAAGGTATTAATACCATTGCTAATTACGTGTTTAAGAACGACCTTATTCCGGCAGACCCTTTACCTTTAATTTCCACCGTGGCCTGGCTTTACTTCAATAAGCCACCTAAAATTAATCCCTTAAGTGATTACCTAAGGAGACACAGAAATATCGAAAAAATATGCTTTTTTATTGGAAGTACACATAGAAATAGTATAAGGCAAATAAACTTTGCCCAGTCTCATGGTATTAGTGTCTACTCACTAAATGACATAATCTATAATAAGGAACGTATTGCTAAAGCAGATGGAGATGTAATAATCAAATTTGATTACTTTAAGGATCGTGATCTGATAAGTAGGGATGTTGTGGATTTCTTAAAGCACTTCGATGCCATAGTGCTCAGCGGCGGTGAGACCGCCAATTATATTGTTGAAATATCCGGTGGTGAGTATGTTAGGGCTGTGGGTGAGATTATGCCGTTGGTTGGTGTGGGGATTATTATTGGTGGTGAATTGAATGGTAAGATTATCGTCACCAAAGGTGGACTAATTGGGGGCGAAGATACCTATTTAAAAATCATAGAGACCATTAAAGGCAAAAGATAAATATCTTAAGAACCCCAACGAAACTAGTGAAGCCTAAGATAGGCATTACCTTGGGTGATCCTGCGGGAATAGGCTATGAAGTTACTGCCAAGGCGTTAATTAAAAAAGATAAATACAATGCCAATATATTTTTAATAGGAAACAAGGAACATTTCAAGAAAGTGCTGAGTATTCTCAAAATATCAGAAGCGATTCTTAACGATATAGTGTTTTATGATATCGATGGAGGCCCTATTGAATTTGGTAAAGTTCAGAGGGAGGCTGGAAGGATATCACTTGAGAGCGTTAAAGTAGCCGTTGAGCTAGCACTTAATGATAAGTTAGATGCGATAGTTACAGCACCAATAAATAAGGAGGCTTGGATTTTGGCAGGCTCGCAATATATTGATCATACTACATTATTGCAAGCATTGACAAATTCTAGGGATTCAATAACCATATTTGAGGTGAAGAGGTTGAGAATTTATTTCCTAACTAGGCATATTCCTCTAAGGAAAATATTCGATGAAATTAATAAGGAAAACATAGTCAGAGGTATAATTAAAGCTCATAAATCATTAAAGCTGCTTGGTGTGGACAATGGGAAAATAGCGGTAGCCGCATTAAATCCACATGCAGGTGAGGATGGATTATTAGGGAGGGAGGAAATAGACATAATAAAACCTGCGATTGATGAAGCAAGGACTAAATTTGGAATAAATGTTTCTGGTCCATTCCCAGCAGATTCCGTATTTTACCAAGCAGCCAAGGGTGCCTATGATATCGTGATATCTCTATACCATGACCAGGGCCATATAGCTGCTAAGATGTATGATTTCAGAAGGACAGTGAGTTTAACAATAGGTCTTCCGTTCTTAAGAACCTCGGTGGATCATGGAACGGCATTTGACATAGCCGGAAAGGGGTTAGCTGATGAGACGAGTATGGTAGAGGCTATAAAAAAGGCCATTAAATATGCATTAAACTATAATAGACGTATTAAAGAGTTAAAAATAGATTATTAAAAGTAAAATTTAAAATTAAATTATATTAAGTCTTACAGGGTGAATGAAATGGGTAGATTTAGGGATATGTTTTCTCTCGTTGGTAAGGTTTCCATAGTTTCTGGCGCTGCCAGTGGTATTGGTAGAGCCATTGCCTTAGCGTCAGCCGATCTAGGCTCTACTGTCGTAGCTATCGACATCAACGATGATGGGTTAAAATCTCTTGAGAGGGAATTGGCGAATTATGGTGTTGATTATCTAACGCTTAAGGTTGACATCACAGATGTGAATACTGTTAGGTCTATGTATAAGGCGGTTCTTAATAAATTCGGACATATTGATGCGGTTCACATAATACCTGGCATAAATGTCAGGAAGAGGATTGAGGATTACTCATATGATGAGTTCGATAGAGTTGTAAACCTAAATCTGAAGGGGACATTTATAATGATGAAGGAGGTCGTGCCAATAATGAAACAGCAGGGACACGGTAGTATTATTGCCATGTCATCAATTAGATCGGTAGTTGTGGAACCAGGGCAGGGTGTTTATGCAGCTACTAAGGCTGGTATAGTACAATTAGTCAAGACCTTAGCCGCTGAGCTTGGTCCATATAACGTCAGGGTTAACGCCATAGCACCCGGCGTGGTTGATACACCACTCACTCAACAAATAAAGTCTAATAAGGATTGGTTCGAGGCTTATAAAAGCAAGACTGCACTCAACAGATGGGCAACGCCAGAGGAGATAGCTACCGTAGCCGTGTTCCTAGCTTCAGATGCTAGCAGCTACATAACGGGCACAGTAATATTCGTAGATGGAGGATGGACAGCGATAGATGGAAGATATCAACCACCATTATGAATTATTATTCAAGATTTTATACATATTATATAAAAATTTTCCTAACATAGAATTTAAAAATAATTAATGCATACTTATATAGTATGGCGCAGAGAGTTACGGTAGAAGATGTTGTTCATAAACTATGGGGCCGAATAATACCTCTCGTATTTATACTATACGTAATAGCATTTTTCGACAGGACAAATATAGGTTTCACAATAGTTCCTATGCACCAGGAGCTTGGCTTCTCTTACGCAGCATTAGGGCTAGCCTCAGGTATATTCTTCATTGGCTACTTTATATTCCAGATGCCAGGCACATACCTTGTGGATAAAGTTGGCGCTAAATTGATCATCGCAATATTCCTCGCTGGTTGGGGTATATTTGCAATTCTCGTAGGTACTGTGACTAACATAATACAGTTATACGTATATAGATTTATGGTAGGCTTCATGGAGGGCGCCTTCTTCCCCGGAATAATTTATTACCTCTCCCTATGGTTTCCGCAAAAATGGAGAGCACAAGCTGTCGCTCTTTTCATGACCGCAATACCTGTTTCTACAATAATTAACGGTCCATTAGCAGGTTATATAATTACTACACTTGGGTGGCGCTGGGTATTTTATATAGAGGGCTTGTTAGCCATAATATTCGCGCCAATAACCTATGTATTAATGACCAATAGACCTGCAGATGCCAAGTGGATGACTGAGGATGAAAAGAGGGCGTTATTGGAAAGGTTAAGGGCTGAAGCCGAGGAGGCTGCTAAGAGGGCTAAGCAAAGCATTTGGTCTGCATTGGCGAATCCCGTTACGATAATTCTAGCGCTGATATATTTCTTCTGGGTATCTGATTTTTACGCTGTTGACATTTGGACACCTGCTATTGTAAAGTTGGCAACACCTTATGGCTACTTAGTCGTTGGTGTTATAGTTGCGATCATATGGATAATAGGGCTTATATGGATGGTGCTATGGGGCAGACATTCAGATAGAACTCTTGAAAGGGTTCACCATACAGCAATACCATTGATACTTGGTGCCGTGGGCGCGGCTATCGCGGCGGCATTTCCAACTAATTTTGCGGCACTCTTTATTGGATTGGTATTAATGACAATGGGCATATTAGGTGGTTTTGGTTCATTCTGGAGTTTACCAACAATATACCTAACAGGTGCTGCAGCAGCAGTAGCCATAGGCCTCGTTAACTCGATCGGTAATTTAGGCGGTTTTTCTGGACCATACATAGTTGGTTATATAGAAACGGCAACGCACAGCTTCGTATTAGCATACGTAACACTCATAATATTCTTTATAATCGCTGTAGCACTCGTATACTCATTAAAATTATTTAGGCAGGTGCAAATTGAACAGCGTACATGACAACAACACACGTGATATAAATAATATTTAAAAACGCCTATTACTTTTCTTTTTATTGACCTACAGTGGTGCTTGAATGTTATAAGTTATGTAGGAAGTATGAGTACGATGAGGTATTATATGGTAAGTGCGTGGATGACTGCATGAATGGGAAATATCGTAATACGAGCAAACTATGGAAATCCCTGCTTCGGTGGTTATACTACCAATACTTAAGAAGTGGGTTACTATGAATCCCCCTATGACAACTGCAAATAAGTTAAAGGGTAAACTATCCGTCAAATCCCTATGGGCAATGCCTGGGCACTCACCGCTCTTTGCCAAGTTGCCTCAGTACTTCCCTGATGCTGAGGTTTTGCAGGTTGTCTTTGAGGCTGATCCTGAGGCTGTTGCTGAGTTGGTTCCTGAGGATCTTGAGGTGCCTGTTCCTGCTGAGGCTATGATCACGTTCTTTAGGTTCCCGTTCAGCACGTTAGGGCCTTACAACGAGTTTGCTGTTGATGTAAAGGTGCTCCTTGATGGGCAGGAGAAGTATTTCACGGCGTATAACTATGTAAATAGCGATGTCGGTCTTGCGGCAGGTCGTGAGATTTGGGGTGTGCCTAAGAAGTTCGCCGTCCTCGATATCACTAAGTATTACGACTTGGTCATGGGTTACCTCGAGAGACCACCTGGTTATAGACTCGTCACAGCAATAATAAGGCCTGAGGAACCGGCCCAGCTTCAGCCGTTAGCCGTAACGAGGCTTGCGTTGAAGATAATACCTCCTGCTGGTGATGGGACTAAGCCATTGGTTCAGCTCGTTGATAGGTATAGGCACAGGCTTAACCCAAAGTCCGTTTGGACTGGGCCCTGCACCCTAACATTCAACAATAGGTCGGACATAGACCCACTCTATAGGTTAGAACCGAGGAGGATTATTAGGTGTGTTTATGGGACCTTTGATTACGTGCTCGATTTCGGTAGGGTTGTTAGAGATTACGTGTAGGCTTGTCATTGGTTGTATTTTTCATGGATTTAAAAAGGTCGTTAAGCTAATACACGAATCTGGGCTAATAACCTATATTAATTGGTTAATTAAATCATTATTGGTGCCTAGTAAGGCGTTGCTTAGGCTTGCTGGGGATTTAGCTGATTCGGGTTTTAGGGGTATTATTAGGGCTTATTACGTGAGGAGGGGCTTTGGTGCATTATCGATAGAGTTCATAATCTATAGACGACCGAGCAGCAGTAGGAGGTTGTTGGCGAGAATAAGGAGGGCTCTCGAGGCATTGCCGTCGCTTGTGGCTGCAGTAATGATAGGCTTCATTCTGGTCCTCATTATTAGGTGGATTATTTAATCGGCGAGCTTTGCCCTAATGAACCTCATTACTAAATCTAGACCTATCGAATTCGCACATTCGCTCTCTACGAAATCCCCCTCATCCTCATTAATTAGAATTAGCCTCGTGCAATCATCATGCCTAATCAATAATCTATACCTAACTCCATTGTGCTTAAATGCCATGTTCATCTCATCAATGACAAAGTTTGTTGGCTTCATCCCCTTGCTTACTGAACGAATCCCTGCTTCCACAATTCCTTATGAAGATTAAACGATTTATTAAAGGCTCAGTTGCCTTCGTTTAGGATTATGATGCGCATTACTGGAGTATTATCATTTAATTGATTTAGAGAAAGCCGAGTGATTTGAGGGTATCTAATTCTTCCTGGTACCTGGATCTGGCTAGGCTTATTGCATCGCTGCAATACTTAATGCAGTTTAGGGCTATTTGTGCGGCGTACCCTATGTAGTTACTGGGGCTTAATTCAATGAGGAGGTTATCATTAACACCGAGCTCTTTAAGCACCCTAAGGTAATCATCCCTACTCATCCTCGAGCCCCTGAACTCCTTCAAGGTTCTCTCGTAGGCGTCAACCATACCCAAAACCCTAAGCCTAACCTGGACTGCCTCGCTCAAAACCTCCCAGTGATTATTGAGGTCCTTACCCATAGATTCAACATCAACCTCAATACTACCCAATACGTTATTTAACCTCCTTACACCAAGTATGATGTGTCCAATACCGAGACCTATATTCCTCTTTATCGTGGAATCACTCAAATCCCTCTGCAACCTACTAACCTGTAAGTGCCTACTAATCTCCATGAGTATCGATGAGCCAAGCTTCAGGTTACCCTCTGCGTTCTCGAGATCCACTGGGTTCACCTTATGGGGCATTGTTGATGAGCCTATTGGTCTACCGCGTACATGTACGTAACCGAGCATGTTGTAAATCCACATGTCCTGGGCAAGGTTAATGAGTGCCTGTGCCATAAGCCCTATGGAGGTGAGTATGCGCGTTAGAGAGTCTGGTGGTAGTATTTGCGTTGTGGTTACGGCTGGTTCGAAGCCCAGCCTTGCGACGAAACTGTTCAATTCATCAATCCAATCAACATCCCTACTAATCATTGAAAAGCTGGCCATCGACCCAGTAGCCCCCGAAACCTTACCCTGCAACTTAACACTAACCAAATCCCTCAGCCAGTAACAAACCCTGTATGCGTGGTACGCAATCTCTTTGCCGAAGGTTGTTGGTGTTGCTGGTTGCCCATGAGTCCTACCTAGAATTGGTGTGGATGAGTAATTATTAATCAGCCGTATTAATGAATTCAATAGACCCATCAACTCCGGAACTAGGTGCCCATAAACAGCCACCCTCACAAGGACGCCCAGGGCTAAGTTATTAACATCCTCCGAAGTCAAGCCCAGGTGCGTTAAATGGGCAACCCTACCAAGCCCCACATTGCCCAATTTCTCCCTGATTAGGTACTCGAGGGCCTTAACGTCATGCCCAAGCTCACCCTCAAGCTCCTTAAACCTCGCATAGTCACTATCGTTGAATCTCAACGAAAGTAATGCCTCCCTCTCCCTCTGTGTTAATGGTTCCGTAATCCCAACCTTGCTCAATAGGTCGATGAGGAAGTCAAGGTATAAAACCTCAACACGAAACCTGTAACCAACGAAGGCTCTTTCCGAGACGGAGCTCGCGTAATCCCTTAACTCCTCATAGTACCTGTCATCTAATGGCGAAATTGCCTCCACACCCAGTACTGGATCGTTGATTTAAAAGCCTTTATTAATCATTATAATAATTCATTATTGAATATTACGTGTATGTGCTGAAGCAATGTTTAAATATATGTTGGAATGCTTAATTAAAAAGTGCCGCTAACAGTCGTGGTGGGGGGATTCTTTGGTGATGAGGGTAAGGGTAAGGTCGTGTCCTACCTAGGGCTTACCGATAAACCTAGCATTTGTGTTAGGACAGGTTCAATAAATGCAGGGCATACTGTCAGTTACGGTGGTAAATCCTGGAAGCTCAGGATAATTCCATCATGCTTTGTGAACGAGAACACGAGACTCATGATTGCGCCAGGGGCCCTGTTCAAGATCGATGTCTTCCTCAGGGAGGTTGAGGAGACGAACACACGAGGTAGGGTTTGGGTTGATGCGAATTCCGGCATTATTGAAGATAGGCATGTGGAGAACGAGAGAAGTAATGAGTACCTAATGAAGACCATCGGATCCACGGGGCAGGGTGTTGGGGCGGCAATGGTTGATAGAGTACTGAGGGTTTTGAAGACTGCCAAGGACTTTCCAGAGCTTAGGGGATTCATCACCGACGTGGTTAGGGAAGTCAATGAGGAGTTAGATAGGGGTGGTTTAGTTGTTGTTGAGGGTACACAGGGAACATTCCTAAGCCTCTATCACGGCACGTACCCATTCGTCACATCCAGGGACACCACAGCCTCTGGAATAATTAGTGAGGTTGGTGTTAGCCCGAGGCTCGTTAGCGACGTAATACTTGTCTTCAAGTCCTACGTAACCAGGGTTGGCGCTGGCGAATTACCTGGGGAGTTGAGCCAGGATGAGTTGGTTGCTAGGGGCTGGGTTGAGAGGGGTACCGTCACCGGTAGACCGAGGCGCGCAGCACCATTTAACCTGGAACTTGCCAGGCGCGCTATCATGCTCAATAGACCGACGCAATTAGCCATAACCAAGTTCGACGCTCTATTCCCAGGCGTGCGCGGTAAGAGGAGGTGGGTCGACCTACCCGTTGAGGCTAGGAAGTGGGTTGAGGAGGTCAGTGAGGCGTTGAAGGTTCCAATAACCCTGATTGGCACTGGCGAGGATTCCATGGACATGGTAGACCTAAGGAGGGAGGTGGTTGGTCCATGATCTATGACGTAGCCATCATTGGCGGGGGACCCGCAGGCCTCTTTGCTGCCTACGAGCTCATTGAGAATGCCAGGGACATAAGCGTGGTGCTCATTGATAAGGGCTACATGCCGAGACAGAGGCATTGCCCATTGTCGAGGATTGGTAGGTGCGTCTGCGTTCCGTGCCATATAACTCATGGCATTGGTGGTGCTGGGTTGTTCAGTAGTGGCATAATAAACCTGAGACCCGACATAGGCGGTGATCTCCAGGAAATACTCAATAGTTGGGACTCCGCGAACCTACTCATTGATTACATCGATAAGGTATTCGTGAAATTTGGAGCACCCACGGATAGGGTCTTTGAACCTAAGGGACCTGCCTTCGAGGAGTACCAGAGATCCCTGGCACGCGTTGGTGCCCAATTAGTGCCGATTAGGCAGAGGCATATTGGTACTGACGGATCAACCAGGGTCATTGAAAACTTCACCAACTACCTAACGGAGGCAGGCGTTAAGCTAGTTGTTGGGACGAACGTGGAGCATGTCGAGCGTGGCAATGGCGTGTTCATGCTCAGGACCAGGAGGGGCAACATTGAGGCTAGGACAATCCTCATGGCACCCGGTAGGGCTGGCGCCGAGTGGTTTAGGGATGATGCCAGGAGGCTCGGTATTGAGTTAATACCAAACCCATTGGATGTGGGTGTTAGGGTTGAGATACCCAGGTACGTGATGAACCCAATAACGGACCTATACATGGACCCAAAGATAATAATGTACACGAAATCCCACGATGACAAGGTCAGGACATTCTGCACAAACCCAGGCGGTTTCGTGGTGCTGGAGAGGTACGACGACGGAACAGTTGGTGTTAATGGGGAGACCTACGTGGATAGGAAGAGCAACAACACGAACTTCGCCCTACTAACCTCGATAAGGCTCACAGACCCCATGGAGGACACAATAGAGTATGGCAAATCAATAGCCAGGCTAGCCACGAAACTGGGCGGTGGTAAACCAATAATACAGAGGCTCGGTGACCTAGAGGATGGTAGGAGGTCGACCTGGGATAGGATTAGGAGAAACGTGATAGAGCCGACGCTCAAGTACGTAACACCTGGCGACATAGGCATGGCGCTACCAGCCAGGGCCCTGGACAACATACTGGAGTTCCTAAATAAGGTTGATAGCGTAATACCGGGGCTAGCAAGCAAATACACACTACTCTACGCACCCGAGATCAAGTACTACAGCATGAGGGCTGTGGTGAACAAACTCATGGAGACCACGGTCGATGGAATATTCGCAGCAGGCGACGGCGCAGGGCTATCCAGGGGAATAAACGTGGCGGCAGCCACGGGAGTACTGGCTGCATGGGGAATACTAACCAGGCTAGGTAAGGAAATAAGGAACGAATTAGTTAATAAAATAGTTAAGTAAGATGTTTTGAAAAATATTTAATTTATCAACCCATGGCAAAATTTTGCCCTGGTTCAACCCCAGGCAATATGTATGAATAATTTCTAAACCATCCCCACGCCGATAGGTATAAGTATTCCTTACCCAAGACTTGATTTAATGGATCTGGCCGAGATCATTGCTTCATTAAGTAGGTCGTGCGTGGATCTCGAGAGGGAGTTTGGCGATGAGTTCCTAGGCCTGATGCTCTTTGGTAGTTGGGTTCGTGGTGAGGCTAGGGAGAATAGCGATGTGGATGTGCTCGTGCTCTTCAAGAACCTAGTCGGCAACTTGGATGTTAGGGCTAGGGTTTACGGGTTAATTAGGAAGTACGTTAACCGCGATGTCACGCTGGTGATCATGAGGAGGGGGGATATTCACGGTAGGTGGTCCTCGCTAGCAATAAACATTGCCTGGGATGGTGTGATAATTTGCGATAGGCAGGGTGAGCTGAGGTGGTTTAAGGAGGCGGTTGTGGAGTTTGTCAGGAGGGAGAACCTGGTTAGGTATAGGACGAGGGATGGGAAGTACGGTTGGGAGAGGGCTGATGGTAAACCCCTCATACATACCGTGAGAGACCATGTTCGACCCAATGGATGAGGTTAGGTACAGGTATAAATTGGCCATTAACTACCTCAGGGATGCTAACGAAGCCTTTAACAGGGGTGATTGGAGGGGTACGGTGGCTAATGCGCAGCTTTCCGCGGAGAATGCGGCGAAAGCCGTAATTGCCGTGTATAGAGTGCCGAGCTGGTCACACGACCCATCCGGCGAATTGCAGGAATTGGTCGATAGAATGCCAAGAGAGCTTGCTGATTTAGTGATTGAGTTAGCAAACATAGCCAAGAGACTGGCGCCGGAGCATGGTAGGAGCACCTATGGCGAGCCCAGCATGGGGCTAACGCCGTGGGATATCTACACCCAGGGTGATGCCGAAAACGCGCTGGGCATGGCTAAAAGGGCGGTTGAGATAATGAAGGCGATACTTAGAACGCTCGGCATCAACGTTGCTTAGTCTATCGAGGTGAACCTACCCAGCATTAGGGTTGATGCTAAGGCCAATGCCGCACTTATAGTTAATACGTAGCCCAACCCAACACCTAAGTCATAACTAAAGAGCGCAGCAACTATAGGTGGACCAACACCACCCAATAACCTGCCCAGGAGGAACGCGAAGTTTGACGCCGTGGCCCTAACCCTCATTGGATACAACTCACTAATCCACACCCCTAGGTATGCGAAGATTGAGGATGAGAAATAAGCCAGGGCTACCGGTATAGTTACGTAACCTGGGTAGGACCTAGCCATCAAAAGAAGGGCTACTGATGATACGAGGGCTATTGTGCTAAGCACAGTTAGGGTTTTAGCCCTACCGTAGATATCGGATGCGTAGCCAGCGATTACGTAGGATGCGGCACCAACGAGCGGTAGCGCAATAAGCCAGGTACTGAGCCCTGGTGGTTTAATAGCACTAAGATACGTGGGTGCCAGACTAACAAGTGGTATCGTGTACAGAAATGCCGAGGACACCAATACCGTGCTAAGCACAGTAATAATGAGCAAGGAACCCCTAAACAACTCACCATAACCAACACTCCCCAAACCAACCCTGCCTGTGGTCTCGGGAACGATTAAGATGAGGGGAAGTAGAGCGAGGGAGGTGATGCCTATGTGAATTAAAACTAACCTCCAGTTCACAATAACACTACTTACCAAGGCATCAAATAGGATGCCCACGAAGTATATGCCCTGAAGTACACCACCCATTAACCCACGCTTACTCCTCCAATTTTCAGTTACGACCGCATACGTGATACCATTCTCAGCGTTGACGCCGAAACCCACGAGAAACCAGAACACGTACAGCTCCCATAGGCTTTTAGCGAAACCAGCCGCTAGGGTGAATAGGGAAAATATTGCTGTGGAGAGTAGTAACCCTACGCGCCGACCATACGCATCAGCGACCATGCCGAGGAAAACACCACCAACGGCGCCCCCGATGAAGGATAGGGTTACGAGGAGAGATAGGGAGCCAACGCTCGTGTGGAAAGCAATGACCAATTTAGGGAATAGGTACACAATAGAGAAAACGCAGAATGCGCTCATTAGGAACGGAATGAGGACACCAATAAATATTAAAAATAATGACCTACTACCCATACTCATGAATGATAAACTCATATCATTAAAAGTCTTTTGTGCATCATAATAATTATGGGAGAGATCGATTACGAAAAATACATTGTAAGTAACGATTTTCATGTTCATAGGCTTGCCATGCTCCTCCTAATATTGCTGAAGACTATTAAGACACCAGGTTTAGAAACTAACATGGAAGATGAAAGCACCAACTGCTACTGACCTCCTCCCTGCCTTGAAAGGGCGAGGAAACCTCCCAAAAAAGAAGGAGGCCGGAGAAGCTATCTGAAGAGAGAGCATTCAATACCCACATAAAGTAACCGGTACTTTAATGTTCAGTGGTGAAAATGCCATTAAATTACTCAAACGCGTTGTGAGATATATGCTCACCCATTCCGCCACTTAAGGCCGAACCAGTACTGGTGCACTACAACGGCAAAATAAGCTACGAAACATTCATAGAACTTTATGGAACAACAAAATATAGACACGAAGAACCAGACATGAAGAGAAACAACGCCTTAGAAACCCTAACTCAGGCGGTCCCTCAAACCTACACCCACGGAGAAAGGCTTAAAACAATTAAAAATTAAAATCAACTCGCCGGGGTGGCCGAGAGGTCTAAGGCGATCCCCACGGGACTAACCGTGGGGACCTGAAGCGGGCTGCAGACCCGTTATTTCCCGGGTTCGAATCCCGGCCCCGGCTCTAAAACGTTCAATTCCTTTTTATGGGTTGTGTTAGTTTGGGATTGTTTTCTTGACGTTTTTCTTTCATGCCTTTTATGATTTTTAGCGGTTCATGCGTTCGTAATGTGCCTGAGCGATGGTATATCTTTAAATGGCGATTCCATAGGCCGGAGGCGCTTCCGCCACCATAATAAACTCACGTAATTACTTAATTCATGATTAACCCCAATAATGATGATTGCATGGATGGAACAGAAATAGGGTTGTTCGTTTAGTATTTATTTGTATTATAATGTATTCTTTTTATTATTTTTGTTTATTATTTATAAATTTGTTTTTCAAGTGCATTTTTTGCATTCTTGTTTATTGTTTATATTCATTTGAATGCATGGTGTTTTTGTATGAGTTCGGGTAGGGATAAGATAAGTATGATCGTGTTCTCGGGGACCGATGATAAACTGATACCTGTGGGTGTTATTTCTCAGGCGGCTGCTGCGTTGGGTTATGAGGTGAATATTTTCTTCACTGGTTGGGCCATGTTTAAGCTTCTGAAGAAGCCCATGCCGCCTGTTTGGCCTAAGGAGTTTGAGCAGATGGTGCCGGTGCTTCAGGAGGGTCTTGCGCGTATTAAGGCTCCAACATGGCTTGATATGCTTAGGCAGGCTAAGGATATGGGTGCCAAGGTATATGTTTGCTCAATGATGTCCGAGGCCGCTGGGCTTAAGAAGGAGGACTTCGACTTATCAATCGTTGATGATGTGGTTGGTGTAACAACGTTCCTTGAGATGGCTAAGGGTGGTCAGGTACTCTTCATATGAGGTGGTGGTCATGAGCCAGGGTAATAAGGTATTGGTCGATGCGAGGGGTATTGCCTGCCCAGGGCCTATTACGGAACTTGTTAAGGCGTATAGGAACGCGAAGAATGGTGACGTGATTGAGGTTTGGGCTACTGATGCGGGTTTCGAGCCTGATATAAAGGCGTGGATACAAAGGACGGGGAACCAGCTCCTAGAGCTTAGGAAGGAGGCTGATAAAATCGTCGCAGTGATAAAGGTCACGGCTAAGAAATGATACGGTGAATACGAGATGGCTGGTGTTAAAAAGAGGGTCGTTATTGTTGGTGGCGGCGCTGGGGGTGCCATACTGGCGAATAGGCTTTCCAAGGATGAGTTTGAGGTCACAGTTGTCGATAAGCAACCCTACAATTGGTTCTGGCCTTGGTTATTGTACATAGCCTTTAGGGGTTCGAGGAGGCCCATTAAGCGTGAGATACGCTCAGTCCTGAAGCCCTGGGTAAACTTCATACAGTCGGGCGCGAGTGTTGTAAATCTCCAGGATAGGTATGTGGAGCTTGAGAACGGCAAGAGATTGGATTATGATTACCTGGTTATAGCCACAGGCGCCACCGTGGACTACTCCAAAGTACCCGGCCTGGAAAAGACCGTTGAATTATTCGGTAACTACCACAGCACTGAGGAGAATGCCTGGAAGGTTTGGCAAACAATAAATAGCATGAAGGAGGGCACGCTAGCCATAATACTCGCACCAGGCGCGTATAGGTGTCCACCAAGCCCGTTGGAGGGTGTTTTCCTGGCCGAGGAGTTCTTCAGGAGGAGAGACTTGAGGGATAAGGTCAGGATTGTCTTTGCCACATTCTACCCGAGGCCGTATCCTGCAGAGCCGATGAATGAGTTAATAGAGCCGTTGCTTAAGGAGAGAGGTATTGAGTACATAACGTTCTATACGTTGGATCAAATAGACGTTGAGAAGAGGGTTGCCTACTCCATGGAGGGTGAGGAGCTTAAGTTCGATGCCGCAATCGTGATTCCACCACACGTTGGTGTGAGCATTAAGTACGTACCCGACAACATCCTTGATAATGACGGTTTTGTACTTGCGGATAAGTTCACGAACAGGGTTAAGGGGTTTGATGACGCCTTCGTAATTGGCGACGCATCCGCGCTACCGGTGGCTAAGACAGGTGTCACAGCCCATCTACAGGCTGGTGTGGTGGCTAGGTTGCTGCAGGGTGAGGATGCCAAAAACACGGGGCGTACCAACTGTCCATTTGATGTTGGTTATGGACTAGGCACCTTCGTGATAAGTGATTACTACAACCCCACGGTTAAGTACCCAATAAATAAAGTAAATCACTTGTTTAAGGTCGCCTTCGCAGCAACTTACTGGGATATGATACTATACCCAGAGCTCTGGAACCCCGTATTTGAGGCGTTTTTCGAGGCTACGGAGCCTGCGAAACTACGCCAATTCTATAGGTGAGGAGTATGGCTGAGGTAGAGCTTGAGCACAAGCTTCTTGAGGTAATGAGCCCGGAATACATTGAGTCACTCATTAAGTTTCTTAAATTAATAAGGAGATTAGATGAAATCGGCATATTAGACACATTAGGTAATCTCCTGAGTAATGATGTTGTTGAGGATTTAGTGAGGTTATTGATGAATACAAACTTCATTAAGCTCCTCAATGATCACGAGGAACTACTGGTGTTATTGGCTAGATTGTCCGAGTCAAGGACTAGGGACAATATTGGAAAGGTCCTCGACTTATTAAACGCCTTAGGTGATTCAGGTTTGCTAGATACGTTAAAGGACCTACTTGGTGATTCGGAGGTGTTGAGTGAGGTGACACGTACGTTCATTAATACGAACACTACATACTTAATGACGAACATAGACACATTGCTTGACTTTATGGCACGTATTAGGTGCTGTGCCTACGTGGCTTCATTAAATGCTGCAAGGGATGCGGCTAGTGATGGTAGGTCTATCATTAGAACGATTAGTGAGATGCTTAAGGATGAGGATACCAGGAGGGGACTAAACTTCCTACTGCTTTCAGCTAAGTACTTAGGTAAGCAATTAAAGGAGGGAGGGTTCCAAACAAGCCCAAGCACTAATACCTAAGTGTATATTATATAGGCCCTAAGCCCATTAAAATCATCGCCCCTATTTGCATCGTACGCCTTGAGTATTAGGTTGCCCTCATTAAACGTCAGTACGTACGCCTTAATGTAATCTCCCAATTGTGGTTTCTCCCTCGTTGTTATTACACGTATAACAATACTATCCCTCCTGTACGACACCTTATCCTCCCTACCCAACATTAACAACTCCAGCGCCACCTGTATCGGTGAGACCCCAAAAACCCTATACATCATTATGCGGCCATCCTCATGATCAGCCTCATAAACAGCATTTATGTATGGCCTAACCACATCGGAATCAAGTAGTGAATCCATAACTAGGGCGACAGAACCCCCATTACTAACAACAGTGTGGACTATCTCTTCGAAACCCTGTGGTTCATAATTCACAAGTCTCTGCATTGCGCAGGTACATTTTGTGAACTCCAGGTAACTCGTTGGCACACTATCTGTGTAAAAGGCCACAGCCGAGGCCCTAAGTGTTCTGTATATCCTAAACGTCATGCTTGGTAATGTGCCTAACCCAATGTCGATTATGTAAAGGCCTGGTGTTACGTCAATCCTATCATGGGTTAGGTTCTTGAAGTTGAGCCTATACATGTACCTCCTCCTCTCCTTAACGTCAAGGAAAACATCAATCAAACCCCTCTTGCGCAGTATGTTGATTGCGTTTCTAGCAGTCCTTACGCTCAGCCCTGTTCCATCAATAATCTCCTTAAATGCCACGTATGACTTATTATTTATCAAATGCTCAAACTCTAAGTAATTAACCACAAGTCTAGCGGATAGGGGTAATTCCTCAGTAACGTTTGTTATTTCCTCACTCTCCTCACTATACTCTCGTTCACCAACCACAGAAAAAGACTACATGAATCGGTTAAAATGATTTTCTCTATAGCTATTATCTAGACACCTTATTTCCTATTAAAGCCGAATCTCTTAATTATGTAATTATACGCTGAGTACGCAGCAAGAGCCCCCTGCCCCGCAGCAACCACTATCTGCCTAAAGTCCCTTGGTGTTAGGTCGACGCAATCACCTGCGGCATAGATGCCGGGTATGTTCGTCTCCATTAGGTGATTCACCCTTATGTAACCATCCTGCGATAGCTCAAGCCCAATCCTCTTGAATAGATCCACGGGAGGTTCTGCGCCTATTTCCACAAATAGTCCGTCTAATGGTAATTCGAAGGTTTCCTTGGTGTCGACCCTCTGTAGTATTGCCTTCCTAAGTAGCTTGTCGCCCTGTAACTCCTTAACCACGGAGTTCCAGATTATCTCTATCTTAGGATTCTTAAGTAGCAAATCCTGGTAATACTTCTGCGCCCTTAACTGATTCCTCCTATGGATTATGTACACCTTACTCGCATACTCAGTCAACAATAGCGCTGCCGACGCCGCTGAATCACCACCACCAACAACCGCGACAACCTTACCCTTGAACAGTGGGGCATCACAAGGTGCACAATAGCTAACGCCTCTCCCATTGTACGTGTCCTCGCCAGGAACGTTAAGCTTCCTCCTCTTCTCGCCAACGCTTATTATCACCGTCCTAGTCGCGTATTCGTCACCATTCAGTGTGTACACCCTGAATAATTCGCCATCCCTCTCCACATTCTCCACAGAGTCAATTATGATAGGCACATTGTAGTACTTAACATGCTCCTCAAACTTATTCACAAGGTCTGTACCCAATATCCTCGTATAACCCAGGTAATTCTCCACCCAACCAGCCTTACCAACCTGTCCGCCAATCTCCTCCGTAATAATCGCAGTATCGAGTCCATATCTGGCTGTATATATCGCGGCTGACATACCAGCTGGTCCTCCACCAATGATTATTGTATCGTACACCTTACGGGTTAACTCCTCAGCGGCACCAAAATCCATTTTAGTGACTGAGATCTTGAATGCACTACTCATCGGATCGTGAGATCGTTGTATAATTAAAAACCTAACGCGGGTAGTTATATACCTTTAATGCAACTCTTAAGCACGGAATCCTTCAATCTCTGAGCGTTCTCCTCGGGCACGGCGTCGTATGTAAAATTACCTCCGCCCATCTCCATGCCAGCCGCATACTTCATCTTATCCTCCTCCCTGAGTATGCCGTAAATCTCAATGTGGAGGTGGTAGAATGGGTAAGATCCCTTCAATGGTGCTTGATGCATCACCAGTATGTACGGCATTGACTTACTACTAAAGACGTGCGTTAAGCCACAAAGTGATACCTTAAGGATTTGTGCCAAACTATGCACTTCGTCATTACTGAGATCCGTTACCAACTGAACATGCCTTCTGGGGTAGATGTGGATCTCGAAGGGCCAGTGGGAGTAGAATGGCATGAATGATACCCAATGCTCATTACTATAGATGACCCTAATCCCATCCCTAACCTCCGCATTGAGCACATCGCAAAATAAGCACCTACCCTTTGAGTCGAAGTACTCCTTGGCGCTGCCAATCTCCCTCTCTACCCTACTCGGTATGAAAGGTAGCACGTAAATCTGACTGTGGGGATGCGTTAAGGACACACCTATTTCTCTGCCCTTATTCCTAAACCAGAGGAAGTAATGGGCGTAATCCCTACCCGACTCCTCCCTAACCTTATTAATTATCATCCTCAATACATACTCGATTTGATCCACGGGTAGATCACTTATGTCATCAATACCATGCTCAGGCGTCTCGACAACCACGTAACACCTACCCACGGATTTAGCCGTTGAGTAAAACCAGTGGGTGCTTGGCTCCGGTGGACTTTCCATGAGCATTGGGTACCTATTCTCAAGTATTAGGGCCCTCCAGCCGTAGCCAGTCTCTGGGTTCCCAGGGCAGAATGGGCAGAAGCCGCTAGGTTGCCAGGGCCTGAGGCGTCTAATGTTTGATATGAGCACCCACTCCCTAAGTATTGGGTCCCACCTAAGCTCCATCAATGGTTTACCCACCATGTACCAACACACCATCATCAACATTAACAACCCAACCCCTAACCGCCAATCCCCTTTTTAATGCCCTGTTCAGTAATTCCTTAGCCATATCCTCATTCCTAACCAATGCAATCACAGCTCCACCCAAGCCAGCGCCGGATAGTTTGGCACCATAAGCCCCCTCACCGACTAGGAAATCAACTAGCTCATCAATCACGGGCAAACTAACCCCATAGTACCTACTAAGGAGCATGTGTTGATACGTCATGACCCTACCAACCATGCCCTCCCTCCAATCGTAGCTGGAGAGTA
>Ga0080003_1000710_pt1 | contig 20544 bp, 24 predicted proteins | sample JossMetagenome_FD_69206 | JGI IMG/M metagenome (GOLD analysis project Ga0080003, IMG submission 69206) | Hot spring microbial communities from Joseph's Coat, Yellowstone National Park, USA - JC2_E (SPADES assembly) (version 2) | ecosystem: Environmental > Aquatic > Thermal springs > Hot (42-90C)...
TTATCACTAAAACAGATCTACTTCAGTATCTTGATTTTGATATACAAAAAGCCAAAAACTATGTAAAAGAGGTAAACCCAAGAGCGGATATAATAACCCTTTCAAGCAAAACCAAAGAAAATCTAGACAAGTGGCTTAAATACTTAGAGTTTAAATTGGAGATGTTTAGAAACTCTCTTGCTTAACAATATAACATAATATAAATCATGTAAGTTATTATTTATAAATATTTTTATAATGTGATTCTTATATTTTAAAAGTTAGTAAATACAATTTCATAATACCAATGTGTAATTTATCATTGCTATTGATCATGTGTAATAATCTTGACAATTGAATTTATTTGCATATCTTTTTAAAATCATCTCAAGGAGGTAGCCATATTATGGCAAAAATTATCACACCAGGTCCATCTGGTTACGTACCTACACCTGCAGTTTTCGAAGGTGTTCAAATAACTCCTCCAGGTAAAGCTCTATTATACGGTGAATGGGTAGACGAAGAAACGGCTATGAGAGAAGCAGCCTTGGCAATGCTCACAAGAAAAAATCCCACTATATTCCCTGGGCCATTGGTATTATGGGGATACAACGCTTCTGCCATAGAAAAAGCTCAAGCAGTATTAGAACTTGCCAAAGAAATACCAAATTGCCGTATAATACCAATGCCAGATTATAGACCAAAATACCCTAAGATAGACCCAGAAGCTGAGATAAATCCAAACCACCCAAATCTTACCATACTTCACAATAGAATAGAGGCTTGCATCTTTGTAGGAGTCCATTGTCATTATGCCAACCTATCCTTAAGAATGATAAGAGCTGGCACAAACTGTTTTACAATAGCCCTTTGTGCAGAGATGGGTCATGAAGATGCAATGGTATCTATTAGAGATGTACATGCTGAAAAAATATTAGAATTTAGAGATATGGTTATAAAAGTAAGAGAGGAGCTTGGTATAAAGTGGGAGCCAAAGCTACCACCAGAAAATCCATCTTTACCAAAAGAGAATTTTGAAACATTAAACATAGCAGATTACGGAGATTATGCTTACTTATTACACCCAAGGAAGGGTGAAACCGTAGAAGAAACTGAATAATTTTTGGAGGTTTTTATGCCAGAACAAAAAGTTGTCGAAGCAGATTATCTTCTCTTGGAAGCTCCAAGGGAAAAGAAATTTATAACTGGCTCACAAGCCATGGCTGAAGCTGTCAAAAGAGCCAACGTAGATATAGCCATAGCTTATCCGATAACCCCACAATCAGAAACTATGCACTTGGTGGGTGATTTATGGGCTCAAGGTTATCTAAAAGATTACTACAGAGCCGAGGAAGAATACGGAGCCATGTCAGCTATAGCAGGTGCGGTAAGGGGCGGAGCTAGAGCTTTCACAGCAACATCTGGACCAGGTCTTTTAAGGGGTATAGAGGCGATAGCCTCATGGCCAGGACACAGAATACCAGCGGTCCTAGGTGTGCTCACAAGGGTTGTAAACGCTCCTCTTTCTATACAACCAGACAATGTAGAAATATCATATCTTCTGAACTGTGGAATGGTTGTATTACACGCTGAAAACCAGCAAGATGTTTTTGACTTCACGCTCGCATCTTTTGTTATATCAGAGATGGTAGACGTATATCTACCAATAGCCGTATGTACAGAAGGTTTCTTTGTAACCCATGCTAAAGGCTATGTAAATATGACACCAGAAGATATGAAGCTTCCGCCAAGAGATCCATACAAAGCCCCAGTCCCTCCAACAGATTGTGAAATACCACCCGCAAGAATACAAAGAGATGCTCCCGTTCAAAAATCTAACTTTATGAGCTATCTAATACACCAAGTATGGCAACAAGAAGTATGGTCTTCCAACATGAGAGCCATGAAATACATATACAAATATCTAAACGGTCCTATAGAAGTTATAAACCCAGAGGCTGAAGTATTTGTAGCAGCTTCAGGGTGCGCAGCAGCTCAAGCTAGAGAGGCTGTAAGATACGCTCAAATGGAAGGCTTAAACGTTGGGCTTTTAAAAATAAAATCTATAGTCCCATTCCCATCCAAAGAAGTAAGGGAAACTTTGAAAAATGCAAAAGCTGTCATAGTACCAGAGCACAACATAGTAGGATGGTTATCTAAAGAGATAAAAGCAAATATCCAAGATAGCGACAAAGTCATAGGAAGACCTAGGGTTTATGGAGGTATGACGCTTCCAGTAGAACTTATAATGGATGAAATATATGCCGCTCTTGGCATCAAAAAGGACAAGACGGTGCTTGTTTAATATTATGTTAAAAACCTAAGGAGGTAAATTATGGGTTTAGAATACGTTAAAATATCACCTGGATTTGAAAGATATATGCCAAAGGACTATGTAGACCTTGTTAAATATGGTCAGTTTGGCAAACAAATTGATGTGCAACAGATAGATCAAATAAAAGAGTTGGTGGAAGAGCATCCAATGTGCGCAGGATGCTATATGGCCTACTTTGTGAGAATATTCTATGCAGCTTTACCAAAACCAGAAGACACTATAGTGCTTGGCACTGCTGGGTGTGCTAGATTGGCGCTTTCCCAAGCGGCCGTACCCTTTATCTATGGAAACTACGGAGATACAAACGCTGTTGCATCCGGATTAAAACGCGCTCTTAAAATAAGATTCCCGGACAAGATAAAGGACGTTGTGGTTATAGCCGGTGATGGTGGACTAATGGATATAGGTTTTGGCATGACCATGCACTCTTGGTTTAGAAGAGAAAACTTTACCACTATAATGGTTGATAACGAGGTTTACGGCAACACCGGTGGTCAAGAGAGCGGCATGTCACCCAAAGGAGTACAACTCAAGATGGCTCCAAAAGGTAAAAAATTTGATAAAATAAACGCAGTTGAATTAGCAAAAACCGCAGGCTGTGTTTATGTAGCAAAGCTAGCACCTACAAACCCTAAGAGAATAGCCAAAACCATCAAAAGGGCAATATTAGCAGCTAGGGAAATAGGACCTACTTTTATACACGTTTATACCTCATGCAACATAGAATACTCTATACCCACCGAAAGAGTGCTAGCAGATGCAAAAGAAAGAGAAAAAAACGATTTTGGCTTTTACGAATGGATGACAGATGAAGCCAAAGAGTATATAGAAGAACAAGAAAAGAAAATGGCAGAGGTTAAAGCTTAAGGAGGATATATATGAAAAGGTACAACATGCGTATAGCTGGTGTTGGCGGTCAAGGGGTTGTGACCTCTGCTCACATTCTAGGTAACGCTATGTCGGCTGCCGGCAAATATGCTTCTTTAGTGCCGTTTTTTGGTTCTGAGAAACGTATGGCACCGGTGGAGGCTTACGTTAGAGCTTCCGATCAACCCATATACGAAGTAGGTGAAGTGGTTTACCCAAACGTAATAATGATTTACCATCCACAAGTTATAACACACGGTAAGTCTTATACGATGCCCTTTTACTCTGGCCTAAAACCAGATGGACTTGTTATTATAAACACAGATGTAGATATAATACCAGAAGAAGATCACGCTATATTGGAAAAGCTCAATACAAAAGTTATAAACTTTCCAGCCACAAAAATAGCCCTTGATATAGCAGGGACAGAACTTGCCACAAATATGGCTATGATTGGTTTATTCTTTGGAATAACGAGACTTGTAGATTTCGAATATATAGAGCAAGCTGTAAAAGAAAGATTCTTGGGTAATACGTTTGTAGCCTCTGGTGGTACAGCTTCTTTGGACAGCGCCATAGAAAAGAAGTTCAAGAAAAAGGTAGAGCTCTTGGAAAAGAACATGCAAGTTATAAAAGAAGCTTTTAGAATAGCTGAAGAGAATGGATGGGTATTGGAAGAAATCACTGTTTAAGGAGGCATAAATGTACTACGTAGCTGATGTTAAAGAGTCTGAGTGCGCTAAATACAACTGTAAACAATGCGTACTATTTTGCCCAGAACCAAATACGCTTATGTATAACTCCGAAAAACACGTAGCATGGGTTAACTATAGCAGGTGTAAAGGATGCGCCATATGTGTTTATGTGTGCTCAGACCTTCTCAAGAGAAATTGCATAGAAATGGTAATGATGACAACGGGGGATTGATGTATGGATAAAAAAAGGATAGAAAACATAATATTTAAAGTATCAGAGATGCTTTCTGATCCATCTCTTGATATGGAAGTATGCGAGGAGGGAGCAAATCCCCCTTGTGTAAAAGTAACATATACCACCGAAAATGGATCAAAACACCAAAAAACGATAGACATAATGGAAGAGCTTTCAGATAAGTCAGACGATGAAATAGCAAAGTTTATAGTATTTCAAACAGAGCAGTTCATGGAAGAAATTGACTCAGTAGAGTATAGCGGAGAATAAAATAATATATAAAGGCTGTCCAACAAGGACAGCCGCAATGTCAAAATCTTTTATCTTTATACCACTTGATTTTTATCAAAAAATAACTATTATTTTCAATAAGGAGGTTTTTAAAATGGTAGAGGTTTACGTTAGCGGTATGGGAATAGATCCTATATCTCAAATGCCTATAGTGGTTTTGAAATCTAAAGAGGACGATAATCTAGCTTTACCCATATGGATAGGAGTTTTTGAAGCCAACAACATCGTAATGAATATGCAAGGTATGGATTCTCCAAGACCCATGACTTACGATCTTATAAAAAATATCTTGACAAGCACAGGATATATGGTAAAGATGGTAACAATAGATTCAGTGGAAAACAACACATACATAGCCACAATTCACTTGCAAAACTCAAAACTTCCTACGGAAGAACTAGCCATAGACTCAAGGCCAAGCGATGCTATAAACATAGCTCTTAGATTTGATGCACCAATCTATGTGAATAGAGATCTGTTTAGCAACAGTGCCGATATAGAAATTCAAGATGACTTAAACGTAACAGAGGAGGATTTAAGAAGCTGGATTGAAAATATAAAACCAGAGGATTTTGAAAAAAATATATAAATGGATACAATATACGTTCTAGATGGTTCTGCATTTTTATATAGAAGTTATTATGCTTTACCTTCTTTGAAAACAGAAGACGGCGTAGAAACTGGTGCTTTTTATGGATTTGTAAGAGCCATATTTTCTATATTAAAAACTAAGAAACCAGAGTATTTTGCCATAGCTTTTGATTTACCTGCCCCGACAGTTAGAGATAAGATATACAAAGAGTATAAGGCCACTAGAAAAGAAACCCCAAACGAGCTTGTTTCGCAAATACCCCTTATAAAACAAGCGATAAATTTGCTTGGTATAAGGCTTTTAGAAAAAGAAGGTTTGGAAGCAGACGATATAATAGCCTACATTGCTCATAAATCAAAAGAATGGAATAAAAATCTTACGATTTACACACCAGATAAAGATTTAATGCAGCTTGTAGAAGATAAAAAAATAATTGTAATAAACCCTATCACCAACAAGGTGTTTGACGAACAAGCGGTAATAGAAAAATTTGGCGTACCACCTTCAAGATTGGCAGATTATCTTGCTCTTATCGGAGATAGCGTAGACAATATAAAAGGTATAAAAGGTGTTGGTCCTAAAAAAGCTGTTGAGCTTTTAGAAAAATACGGTTCTATAGAAAACATATTAAATAACTGGGACGAAATACAAAAAACTTTTAAAGAAGCCTCAAAAGAGGATTTAGAGTTAGCTTACAAGCTTATTAAACTAAACACAGAAGAGATATTAAATATGATAGATATACATTTAGAAGACTTAAAGATATCTTACAATATAGACCTAAAAAAAGTAGAAGAGTTTTTTCTGGCTTTTAATATGAAAAGCTTAATAAAGGATTTAAATACAATATTTAAAGAAAAATCTTCAGGGAAGAGAACTCAAAAAACGCTTTTCTAAATTAAAACTGCTTATAATCATTGTAATAAAAGCTAAAAAACCTATTGTTTATAGGCAAAACCTAAGGAGGTAAAACATGCTCAAAACCAAATTAAAAGGAAACGATGTATCACTTTCAGGTGATATAAAAGTAGGAGATAAAGCTCCTGAAGTAGAAGTTGTGCTAACAGATCTATCCACCAAAAAGATAGGTGGAGCTAAAGACAAAGTGCAGCTAATAATAGCTGTTCCATCTTTGGACACGCCAGTATGCGCTACGGAAACCCGTAAGTTTAACGAAGCTGTTGGATCAATGCAAGATGTAGATACTACGGTTGTATCTATGGATTTACCTTTTGCATCAAAAAGATATTGCTCCACTGAAGGAGTGGAAAACATAGCTGTAGCTTCAGATTTTAGAAACAAAGATTTTGGCAAAGCTTACGGCATACTTATAACGGAAGGTCCGTTGCAAGGGCTTTTGGCTAGAGCTATTTTTATAGTGGGTAAAGATGGCACTATAAAATATTTTCAACTAGTACCAGAAATCACGTCAGAACCAGACTACAACGATGTACTAAAAGCTCTGGAGAGTCTAAAATAACAACATTTTTTTGTGATTTTGACGGCACTATAACGCTCCAAGATACTGTAGATGCGCTCTTGGAGCGCTTCGCATCTAAAGAATGGTTAGAAGCTGAGAAGCTATGGAAAGAAGGTAAGATAAGCTCTAAAGAGTGTCTTGATATACAGATGTCCCTAGTAAACATAACAAAAGATCAACTGGAAGATTTTCTATCCAACGTACATATAGATAAAAGCTTTATAAAATTTTTGGATTATGTAAAATCAAATTTTAACGCCAAAGTATACATCTTAAGCGATGGTTTTAGGCTTTTCATAAAAAAAATATTAAAAGATCATTTAGAAAAAATAGATGGAATATATGCCAACAACCTTTATTTTATAAACAAAAAATTTAAAACCCTTTACAGATATTCGCAAAAAGATTGTCAGCTTGGAGTTTGCAAATGCCATTTACTTCAAAAGCTAAAAGAGGATAAGATTGTATATATAGGGGATGGTATGTCTGATTTTTGCGCCTCCAAAAACGCTGATTTTGTATTTGCCAAAGGTAAACTCTTAAACTTTCTAAAAACTCAAAACGTTAGTAATTTCACTAACTTTTCATATTTTGAAGGTATAATAGATCAATTACCTTTTGTATTGGAGAATTTGCATGAAGAAAGAGGAAATATTATCAATAGAACAAGAGGTTTGCTCTTGGGGTGATACGGTACATTATCTAAACCCTCCAAAAATTTTCAAAGCTTCAGAAGGGTCTTATCTTTACGATGAAGAAAACAAACCATATTTAGATTTACAAATGTGGTACAGCGCTTGTAATTTCGGATACAAAAACGAGCGCATAAACAACGCTATAAAAGACCAAATGGACACGATGGGACAACTGGCCTCTCAATTTCTTTTTGAAGAAAAAGTAGTTTTATCAAAAAAAATAGCAGATGCAAATTTTAAAAGGTTCAATCTAAAAGGAAGGGTGCATTTCAACGTAGGTGGTTCTCAGGCCATAGAAGATAGTTTAAAGCTTGTAAGAAACTTCAAGAAAAAAAATCTAAACTTCGCTTTTATGGGAGGCTATCACGGTAGAACACTAGGTGCAACCGCTATTACATCTAGCTATAGGTATAGAGAAAGGTTTGGGCATTTTGGCGACAGAGCGCTTTTTATCCCATTTCCTTATTGTTTCAGATGCCCTTACGGCAAAAACTTAGACAGTTGTGATTATTATTGTGTAAAAGAGTTTGAAAAGCTTTTTGAATCAGAGTATTATTCTATTTACAATCCTAAAACAAAAGATTGTGAGTATGCAGCGTTCTATGTAGAACCCATTCAAGGTACCGGCGGTTATGTAAAAGCACCCCCTGATTATTTTAAACGCCTAAAAAAGATTCTTGATCAGGCAAATGTGCTTTTGGTGGACGATGAAATCCAGATGGGATTTTACAGAACAGGTAAATTTTGGAGTATAGAGCATTACGATGTTAAGCCAGATATCATAGTCTTTGGAAAATCTCTTACAAACGGCATGAACCCTCTTTCTGGTCTTTGGGCAAAAGAAGAGCTCATAAACCCTAAAATATGGCCAGCTGGTTCTACTCACTCTACATTTTCTTCAAACCCTATAGGTGTTAGGGCTGGCGTAGAAGTGATGAATATAATAGAAGAAAAAGACTACGAAAGCATAGTAAAACAAAAAGGTGAAAGGTTTTTAGAAGGTCTTAAAAGCCTAAAGAAAACATATAAAAATATAGGGGATGTAGACGGTGTTGGTTTGGCTTTGAGGATTGAAATATGTGAAAGCGATGGGTTTAGCCCTTCAAAAGCCCTAACTGACAAGATACTGGAAGAAGGCCTAAAAGGAGATCTTGATTACAAAGGTAAGAATTATGGGTTAGTGTTGGACGTAGGAGGCTATTATAAAAACGTTTTTACGCTTGCACCTTCACTTGAGATAACAGATGAAGAGATAGATATGGCCATTAGCCTTTTGGACCAACTTTTTAAGAGAGTTTTTTGATATGGAGCTTTCTATATTAAACAACAACAAAAGAGCGGTTTTGCTGCTTCATGGTCTAACGGGCACTCCTTTAGAGCTAAGATGGGTGGCCAGAGATTTTGCCAAGGCAAACTACGATGTATATTTCCCAATACTACCTGGCCATTGTTCTAGCCTTGAAGAGCTTAAAAAAACTAAATGGGAAGATCTATATAATTTTGCCAAAGACTTTTACCTTGATTTAAAAGCCAAATACAAAGAAGTTTATGTAGCTGGACTATGCGTAGGTGGTATGCTTTCTTTGATGCTTGGTATGGAGTTTCCCGATATAGATGGTGTAGCCTCATGGGCACCGGCCATGGGTATAGATGGATGGGCGATACCTTGGTATAGATTTTTGTTGCCCCTTGGGCTTTATACACCTTTAAAATATATTTACTATTGGAAAGAAAAAGAACCTTACGGCATAAAAAACGAAGCCATGAGGAAAAAGATAATAAGTATGATGAAAAACGGAGAAAACCAAGGAGCTTACGATAAAATACCCTCTTATACCATATTAGAGCTAAAAAGAATGTCTAAATATATCAAAAGGCGTATAAACCTTCTGAGAGCACCTTTTATTTTAATTCATTCAAAAGAAGACGATTTATCTTCTATAAAAGGGGCAAAGTATATATATGAAAAAGCTCCAAGTCAGATCAAAAAATTTGTAGAGCTTTCAAACAGCTATCATATCATAACCATGGACAACGAGAAGGGTATTGTATCTAAAGAAACCATAGCTTTTTTTAATACTATTGCCGAACATAAAAAAGAAAATCAACTTTCTTACGTGTTTTAAGCATAAATAGACACGTTGCTACCTTCTTGAGATAGCTCCATCTGGGCTTGGTTTAGCTGTTGCTGAGCTTGTGCTGCCACTGCTCTATCTTGGGCAGAAGGGTCTACCGGTGCCAAAGCAGCTTTTATAACCCTTTCCATCTTCTTTATAGTGGCTTGGGGAGTAGGACCTGGTGAAACATCTATACTCACATCACCACCCACAGCGTACTTTTTACCGTTTGGTCCTACTACGTATTTATAATTTACTGGGCCTGTCAAATCTCCGCCAGCTATCTTGTGAGCCATTTCGTGAGCCCTAACATCTTGATCTATGGATTTTAGTTGGTTTATTTCTTGCTGGGTTTGGATGCTCCTTTGACTTGTAGGTTTATCGCTTTTAGATAAAATAGGAAATCCAGATCCAATTCCTATCATAATATATATTATAGGCTTTTAGGATAAACTTGACAAGTTTTAGTGTAAGATTAAGTGATAAAATATTTATTATGAAACTCCATAAGATTATCGTTGGGATGATTTTTTGTTTTGGATTGTCTTACGCTGGTGCAGAAGAATGTATGAATTTACTTCAGTCAAAAGATTACAAAAAAGCCATAGAGCTTGCCAACAAATCTTTAAAATGGAACAAATACGATTTTAACTACAACTTGTGCGCTGCTATGTCGCATCTTTCTTTGGGAGAACCAAAAAATGCCTTGTCTTACCTTGAACACGCTGTTAAAAACGCCAACACCAGGTATCAAAAAGAGGCTCTTTATAACTATACAGGAGTTAGTTACGATATGATTGGGGATAAGGCAAAGGCCCTTGATTATTACACAAAAGCCTACAAGATAGCAAAATCTTTACAAGACAAAAATGGCGAGATAGACAATCTATCAAATATAGCCCATATATTCTACTCAAGAGGCTATTATGATTCTGCTATAAACTTTTATAAAAAAGCCCTAAAACAAGACCCAAACAGCCCTACTATATTAAACAACATAGCTCTTTGTTATTCGGATCTAAACCATCCTCACAAGGCTCTTGATTACTATGCCAAAGCCTCAGAAGCTTTCAATGCAAACAAAGATAGAGTTCATGAGGGAGCCACCTATCTAAATATGGGGGTTTTGTATCTTAAGCTTTTAGATTTCAAAGATGCAAAAACGTATATACAAAAGGGTTTAAGCCTGGTAAACGGCAACAAATACTGGGAGGCAGTTGGCTATCAATATATGGGTTGGTATTACGATAACAAAAACGAAAAAGATAAGGCGGTCTTTTACTATCAAAAAGCCTTAAAACTTGCAAATCAAGTAGGAGCTAAAGGTTTAGCAAACTCTATACAACAAAATATATTATCAGAAGAGGTAGCCAGTGAGTATTAAAGCAAAACTTTGGATCATACAGATTTTTATGATCATAGGAGCTTTTGCAGCTCAAGGCATAATGTATGTGCTTGACAACAATATAAGACAGAATGTAGATACATATATAGAAATATCTCATAAAGAAACTGATTTATATAAACTCCTTACGGATATGCTTACTCTTAAGAACGCTTATACTACCATAATGTTAAGTCCAAGTGATCAAAAAGCTCATGGCATGTACAGCAACGCTTTAAAATATATAAATCAAGAGAGGAAGCTAATAAGCGATCCAGATCTAGCCAATTATTTGGATAAGTTTATAGCTTTTACCAACAATGTTGTACAAAATCTAAATTCCACCAATCAAAGCTATTATATAAGCCAAAGCGTGGAAGTTCAACAAAACATATGGGTGCTTTTGAGAAAGCATTTTAATGAACTTTTGAAAAACCAGCGGTCTATCCTTACAAAGAAAGAAGCTTATATCAAGGATCATATAGACTCTATTACCAAATATATCTTTTTTGCCATAATGAGCGTGGTACTATTTTTGGTCATATTTAACTATTTTATGGAAAGAAGCATACAAAAGGATGTAGAAGGCTTAGAGGCTTTTGTAAACGATATTACAAAACGTATGGAACTCAATACGTCTTTGGATATCAACAAGTTTAAGGGTGAACTCAAGACGATAGCAGAGTCTTTGAGGCTTTTATTAGAAGATATAGACAAGGCTATATCAATCACAAAAGAAGTTTTTCAAGCTCTATCGGATGGTGATTTAACCAAAAAGATAAATATGGAGTCAAGAGGTGATGTCAAGGATCTTATAGATTTTGTAAATATCTCTATGGATAAGATAAAAAAGGCTTTTGAGCACATAGAAAAAAGCATTAGCAATGTGGCAGAGATGCAATCAAACGTAGTTGGTATCAGTATGGAGTTGGAGGATTCAAAAAAGCTTTTAACACAAGAGATAGAACTTATAAACAGCGCTGCAGGACAGACGTCAATAGCCATAGATTCTATAGCCCAAAATACCGTAGATGCCAAACGTATTGCAAAAGATGTTATAAGTAGCTTGGAAGAGGGTGAAAAAGAGCTTTTAAAAACCCAAGAAGCTGTAAACAATATAGAACAAATGGGCAAACAAATAGATGTAATTACCGAAAATATACTGTTTATAGCCGAGCAAACGAACCTACTTGCTTTAAACGCTGCTATAGAGGCTGCCAGAGTAGGAGAGCAAGGCAGGGGTTTTGCCGTTGTGGCAGATGAAGTGAAAAAGTTAGCAGAACGCACCAGCGGTTTTGCCAAAAACATATCAAATCTTACTACTTCCATATCGTTAAGCATAAAAGATGGTGTAGAGCAAATGCAAAAACTTGCCATTAAGTATGAAAATATACTATCTATATCAAACTCCTCAGCAGAAATCTCTGATAAGATAGCAAATGCTACCGAAGAACAAGCTCAAACGATGAAAGAAATCAAAGAGCGCATAAACTCTTTAAGAGAAGTATCTCTTAATATAGATAAGATTATAAACGGTCTATCTGAAGAGGTAGAACAAATGGCAAACGCCAGTGCTACTTTGGGAGATACTGTTAAGAAGTTTAAGGTAAGCTGACGTGTCAGATATTTTGGTTTTGCTTTCTGGTGGTATGGATTCTGCTACACTTTTGTGGTATGCCAAAGAAAATTTCAAAGATGTTTACGCTATATCCTTTGATTATGGACAAAAGCATGTTGTAGAGTTAAGATATGCCAAAGAGATTGCAATGTTAAAAGCCGTTAAAAATCATTTTGTGGTAAAAATACCCCACTACAAAGAAATAAACTTTGGCTCAGCCCTTCTTCAGGTATCAAACAAAGATATACCAAAAGAATCTTATCAAGAGGAGGTGCCTGTTACCTATGTTCCTATGAGAAATTTGACGTTTTTGGCCATTGCTTCTGGGATAGCTGATGAGCTTGGTATAGAAAATATCGGGATAGCGGTTCATGCGATAGATGCCCCTTATCCAGATTGTAGGCCTGAGTTTATATCTGCGGCTGAAGCTGCTATAAATGCCGGTTCTTCTTTTGTGGTAAAAACCAAGAAACGTATACATGTTTATGCGCCTTTTCTTGGCTTTTCAAAAAAAGATATAGCAAAGCTTGGAAAATCTCTTGGTTTGCCTTTTGAAAAAACTTACAGTTGCTACGAAGGTACAGAGCCCCCCTGCGGAGAATGCGCCACTTGCATCCAAAGAAAACAAGCATTAGAGGGTATATGATGGATATATTTTTACTTCCTTTAAAAGCCCCAAAACTTTACGAAGAGTTTATAGATAAAATTAGAAGCTTTTATAAAAAAATAGGCTATACAGAGGTATTTACCTCATACATTCAAGATGAGCCAAACTTAGAAAAGTATATAAAGCCTTTGGAGCTTGATATAGATGTATGTAGCGAAAAAAAGCATGTTTATCTTCACACATCTCCAGAAAGGTCCATGAAAGCCCTTCTGAAAAACTATCCTTCAAACATCTTTCAAATAGCAAAGGTTTTTAGAGATAAAGAATGCGGGAGTCTAAACGCTGTAGAATTTACGATGCTTGAATGTTACAATGTTGAAAATACCGATGTTGTATCCGAGATCACAGAGCTTCTCAAAGAACTTTTTGGAGATGATATAAAAGATATGCCCACTATCCCAGAGATTATACCTTTTGAGAGGGCTTTTGAGGAGTATCTTGGTGTTATCTTCTCTGAGGATGAAGACATACTAAAAAACAACCTCATATCTTTTGGATATGAATTTGATGACAAAGACACATGGGAAGATTTGGTGGATAAGATGCTCGTCCAGATGCAAGATAAACTTGGTACAGATAGACCCCAATTTATAACAGATTTTCCATGTAAGCTCGGTGTGTTTTCAAAATGTGATGGGGATGTATCAAAACGTTTTGAGCTTTTCATAAAAGGTATAGAAATAGCAAACGGTTGGATAGAAGAAGCATCCAAAGAGAGGATATCATCTATAGTGCAAGAGGCATCTAAGTACAAACCTATAAAAGATAAGGATGGGCTTATCAACGATTATCACAATGATTTTCCTTACGCTGGGTATTCTGTAGGCGTAGAGAGGCTTTTTTATTTTTATGCGTTAAAAGCTGGTATGGGTTAAAATATAACTATGAAAGCGATAATACTTGCAGCTGGACTTGGTACTCGGTTTAAAAGCGAAAAACCAAAAGTTCTACACGAGATACTTGGAAAACCCATGATATGGTATGTGCTTAACTATCTTAAACAATCAAGCATAGTAGATATAGGTGTGGTGGTATCCCATAAAAAAGAAGTTGTTATGGAAACTCTAAAAGGCGAGAACGTAAGCTTTTTTGAACAAAAAAATCCAAAGGGTGGCACCGCAGATGCCCTCTTATCAGCTTTGAGTTTCGTTGAAAATATGGAGGATTATATCATCGTTGTAAACGGCGATGCTCCTTTGGTAAAACCAGATACCATGAAAAGTATGCAAAGATTTTTACACATGGTAGAAGAATACGAACATATAAAAATAGGGGCTTTGGTGTTATCTTCTTTCTTGCCAGACCCTTCTGGCTATGGAAGAATCGTAAAAGATGGAAAAGGGGATATTGTAAAAATCGTTGAAGAAAAAGAAGCCTCTTACGAACAAAAACAGATAAACGAAGTAAACGGAGGGCTTTACTTTTTCTATGTGCCATATCTAAAAGAAGCTATCAAGTATCTAAAACCCAGCGAGAAAACCAATGAGCTTTATATAACAGATATTATAGAGGTTATGACAGAGCTTGGATATGTATGTAGGAGTTTTATGGCTTCTGAGATAACGGAGATTTTTGGAGTAAACGACAGATGGGAGCTTAGTTTTGCAGAAAGCGTTTTGAAGATGAGATTTTTAGAGGCTTTTGCAAGAAAAGGCGTAAGCCTTCACTCTCCAGAATCTATTTATATAGAACCAGATGTAAATATAGAACAAGATGCCGAGATTTTTCCAAATGTAGTATTAAAAGGCAATACCCACATAGGAAAACATGCAAAGGTGATGAATGGAAGCTATCTTGAAAATGCCACAATAAAAGAAAAAGCTACGGTGCTTCCAATGAGTTATATAAAAAACTCTGTGGTAGAACAAGAGGCTACAGTGGGTCCTATGTGCCATATCAGGGATAACTCTTTGGTGGGAAAAGGCTCTCAGGTAGGAAGTTTTGTAGAGCTTAAAAACGCCAAACTAAAGGAATCCGTGATGGCAAAACACCTTTCTTACTTGGGAGATATAGAAATAGGCAACAAAACCAACATAGGGGCAGGCACAGTTATAGCTAACTTTGACGGCAAACAAAAACATCAAACCTACGTAGGTCAGAAGGTATTTATAGGTAGCAATTCCCTTATAATAGCTCCCAGAAACATAGGGGACAACGCTTTTATAGCAGGTGGGTCTGTGATTACAAAAGATATACCACCAAAAGCCTTAGCGGTAGAAAGAGCAGAGCTAAAAATCTTGGAAGATAAGTCAAAAATCAAAGATGAGTGATGTGGTTTTTGAGAAAACAAACATAGTAGACGAATCAACTATAAAAGATATATTAAGAAAAGAAGGATACATTGTTTACGTGTGGGAAGACCCAAAAGGCACCCATTACCCTCTTCATACCCATCCTCATATAGAGGTAAGATGGGTGGTGTCTGGAGAGGTGGAAATAGGTTTTGAAGACAAGGTTTTTAGGCTTTTGCCAGGAGATAAGATAACCCTTGCTCCAGAAACTCATCACTGGGCTAAAACAAACACAGGGGTAAGGTATGTATGCGGGAGTAAAGATTAAGAGAAGATATTAGGGCTTTTTGTTTATTTTTATAATGCTTTTTTCAAGGTTACTCATGAGAACTATGGCTTTATCCACATCTTCTATGTTTACTCCTTGGGTTTTTAATCGTTTTATTATATCTATTAAAAGCTCAATACCCTTTTGCATCTCATCAATCTGTTTTTTTAAATTGAGTATCATATCTATCCCAGCGATATTGACTCCAAGATCCCTTGCCAGCATAAGTATAAACTCCAATTGCTCTAAATCCTCTTCCGTGTAAAGTCTTGTGTTGCCCTCTGTCCTAGATGGTTTTAAAAGACCTTCCCGCTCGTAAAGGCGTAAAGTCTGAGGGTGTATGTTGTACATTTTAGAAACGGTACCTATGGTAAATACGGCCTTTGTTCTTCTATCAGTGCTCATGATGTTTTATCACCCTTTCTGGTTTTGGTAAAAACTTTTCTAAATCCTTTAAGAGCTTTTCAGCTTTTTTGCCATCACCCATAATCTTTGATAGTTTGTTAAACTTAGGTACATCTATGTGAACTACCGCCACAAGGTTTCCATAACCGTTTCCTTTTAATTTTGGCATACCTTTTCCATGTACCACCACTTTATCCCCTTCTTTTGTGCCAGATGGTATCTCCAATACAACCTTCTCTCCTTTTATATCGTTTATCTCGACGTTGCCACCCATCACCGCTTCTGGATATGTTATGTTTATATCTACATAAAGATCGTCACCTTTTCTTTTGAATATTTCATGGGGAAGTATCTTGGTTATTACAAACAGGTTTCCCGGTCTTCCACCGAAAAGCCCAGCGTGCCCTTGCTTATCCACCACCAACCTTGAACCGTTATCAACGCCCGGTGGTATATTTATGGGTATCGTTTCTTTTTTGTATATGTAAGAGTTTCCTTTACACTTTTTACAAGCTTCCCTTACATAGCCAGTCCCACCGCACTGAGGACACGTAGTATTTATAGAGAAAAACGCAACTCTTTGGTTTATTGCACCTGTGCCTTTGCAAGTGGGGCACACTTTTTCTGAGTTTTTATCGTATCCATATCCACCGCAGACATCACAGGGAACACCTTTTTCTATCTCTAAGTTTATCTTTTTACCGGTGTAGGCTTCTTCTAAGCTCATCTCCACGGTTTTTACTATATCCTCGCCGTTTATGGGTCTTTGTTTGGCAGAACCTCTTGTTTTTCTACCACCAAAGGGAATTTCCTCTTGGAACAAATCCCCAAAACCACCACCAAAGAAATCTTTTAGTATATCATCTAAATTGGAAAAATTTACGTTTGTTCTTGCCCAAGCCTCTTGTGCCCCTTGTCCCATTTGAGCTGATAATCCTTCTTCTCCATACTGATCGTAAATTTGTTTCTTGTTTTCATCTGATAGTACCTGATAAGCTTGATTTATCTCTTTAAATTTATCTTCGGCGCCTGGTTCTTTGTTAAAATCTGGATGGTATTTTCTGGCCAGTCTGCGATAGGCTTTCTTAATCTCCTCTTGCGTGGCGTTTCTACTAACCCCTAAAATTTCATAGTAATCTTTTTTCATATTTATTATTATAAAATATTAGTCTTATATTGTCAAGTATTTTATATCATCATACTTATTTAATTTAATTGATTTATCTGTCTTATGTGATTTTTTAGGCTTTTATTAAAATAAAGATCGCCTTTTTTATCGTTCACGAAGTAAAGATAATCGGATTTGGCTGGATGTATAGCGCTTTTTATAGAGTTTATGCTGGGATTGCATATTGGAGTTGGTGGCAACCCTTTTACGATGTATGTGTTGTATGGGCTTTTTATAGAAATATCTTTTCTGGTAAGTACGCCATTCCATTTACCGGCTTTTTTTAAAGCGTAAACCACAGTAGAATCCATTTGAAGGGGCATGTGCTTTTGAAGTCTGTTATATATAACAGATGCCACAAGGGGTTTGTCTTTTTTAAACTTTGCCTCTTTTTCCACTATAGAAGCTATGATAACATCATCTTTTGTAGGGTTTAAATGATTTTCTTTCATTGTTTTCTTAAATGTATTGTACATAATGCTTATAATCTCTTTTGGGTTTTCGTGCTTGTAAAAAAAATATGTGTCTGGGAAAAGATACCCTTCAAAACCATCTTGGTTAAGACCAAGGGCTTTGGCGTAAGATTTGTCTTGAGCGTATTTTAAGAAAGCCTTTTGGCTGCATATATCATCATCTTTTAACCTTTTGGCTATTTCGTATGTATCAAAACCCTCTGGTATTGTAATTTTGTGAAGCAAAAACTCTCCCCTTGCTAATTTTTTATAAACTTCAAAAGGGCTAACAATACCACTAAATTTATACTCTCCATACTTTATATGGGCGTTTCTAATATAAAAAAGCGCTTCCAAAACGTATTTGTTTGCTATACCCTCTTTAGATATCTCATTTAGAGCCTTTTCTTTGTTGAGTCCATATATATCTATAGTTTTATTCACTACATGAGGTCTTAAAAGCCAAAAAACGGCTATAAGAAAAACCCCAAGGCTTATAAAAGATATCTGTTTATAAATTTTCTGCATATTCTTTCAATATAATATATGCGCTTATGTGGTCTATCTCTTTAGTGGTGCTTAGCATTTTTGCTTCAAAGGTGGTATATCTTTCGTCTTGTAATACGATATCTATGTTTAACTCTTTTTTTAAAAGCTCATAAAACTTTTTTACCTTTTTTGCCCTTTGGCCTTCTTTCCCAGAAAGAGTTAGTGGATATCCAAGTACTATGAGGTGTACATGGTAAGCTTTTAGGATATTTTTGAGCTCTTTTATAAGGTTTTTATCGTTTGGTATTATCTTAAAAGGCTTATATATATTAAGGTTTTTGTCTCCAAGGGCAAGTCCTATTCTTTTTGTTCCGTAATCTATGCCAAGTATCATAATTTTTCCCACTCAAAGCCCACAATATTTTTATCTTTCTTGCTAAACTCTATCCCTATTAGGTATACATCATTGTACTTGCCTATGTATTTTTCATAATATTTTTTTTCTTTTATCTGCTCTAAAGCCTTATACTCTTCTTTGCCTTCTACTACCTTAAACTCTATGATATAAACGCTGTCTTGGTTAAAGACACTAAGATCTATCTGGCCTTTGTTGGTATTGTCTTCTGCTATCACATTTAGGCCTGCTCCGTTAAAAAGAGCATATACGATAGATGCATAAAACCCCTCATAGGAGTCTATATTGTTTTTTCTATACCAATCATGAGGGATGCTCGCAAGGAATGTGTATATAGCATCTTTTAGTTTGTTTATGTCTTTTGTGAGTATAGCCCTTTTTATATTTGTTTCTGTTTTACTTACACGTACTGGTTCTTTAAATACATATATCAAAAATGAGCTGTTAAAGCTTTTTCTTACTTCAAGATTTGGATAAGACAGTATGTATGTCCCGTATTCTTCCATAAACTCTTTTATTGTAAGATAACCCGCTTGAAATAAAAGATTTTCTGGAAATATATTCTCCACATCAAGATTTGATAAAATCTCTTCTCCTACCTCAAGGTTTTCGAGCTCTGGGATGTAGTACTGGTTTTTCATAAATAGCTTAATAAGAAATGTAGGTGTTCCTGTCTCAAACCAAAAGGCTCTGAAACTTTTTTCTGAGAAAAGAAGGAGCATATCAAAAGGATTGTAGACGCTCTCTCCAAGCCAAGCGTAGCCGTTGTACCACTCTTTTATTTTATTTTTATCAAAGTCTTTTATCCTGTCTTCAAACACATTTTCGAGCTCAGATTGGGTATAACCACAAACAGTTGAAAACTCTTTGTTTAAAGTGATATCCTGAAGCTGATTCAGTCCACTAAAGATTGACACTTTTGAAAACCTTGAGACCCCTGTTAGGAATACAAGCTTTAGATAGGGATCGGAGGGTTTTAGGATCTCAAAAAACTTTTTTAGTATATCTCTATTTCTTTTGGCTTTTTCTATATCCTCTATCACATCAAGAATAGGTTTATCGTACTCATCTATAAGTACCACTACTTTTTGATTGTATTTTTCGTATAGTTTTTGGATTAGCTCTTTAAATTTTAAACCTAAAATCTCTTCTTCTAATGTTATCTGATGCTCTTTTGCTACAGCTTTTAAGAAAGAATCTAATGATTTTATAAGATTCTCCTCTATATCTGGGTAAGCTTGGCTTAAATCAAGCCTTACCACCGGATATCTTTTCTCCCAATTCCAATTATCGTATAGATAAAGCCCTTTAAATAGTTCTTTGTTGCCAGAAAACGCTTCTTTTAGTGTATCAAGAAAAAGAGATTTGCCAAACCTTCTGGGACGAGATAGAAAGTAATACCCACCGTTTTCTAACTTTTTAACAAACATTGTCTTATCTACATAATAGTAGTTGCTGTTTCTTATCTTCTCAAAGGTTTGTATGCCTATTGGTAATAACTTCATAATATGATTATAGCAAATATGACTGTGACACGATAAAATCTTATGCTACTACCACCTTGTTTCTTCCGGTTTTCTTTGCCTCGTAAAGAGCATTATCAACACGTTTTAAAAGCGTTTCTTTTGTATCGGCCTTTTCTAACGATGCCACGCCAAAAGAACAAGTTACGTGAATCCCATCTTCAAGATAAAGGTTTTCTATAGAGACCCTCAATTTTTCGGCCAGTGTTTTGGCATCTTCTTTTGTGGTCTCTGGAGCTATGATGATAAATTCCTCACCGCCGTATCTTGCAAAGATATCGGTATTTCTTATGTTCTCTGATACCAATTTTGAAATAGCTTTTAGCACTTTATCACCTACGTCGTGTCCAAAAGAATCGTTTATATGCTTAAAAAAGTCTATGTCAAACATGATAAGACTTAAGGGTCTGTCGTGTCGTTTTGCCAATCTTACATATTCTTCCAATTTATTTTCAAGATACCTTCTGTTGTAAATACCTGTTAAAGCATCTACGGTTGATAAGTTTTCAAAATACTTCATAAGGCTTGCTTCTTGTGTTATATCGTAAAGAACACATAGGATAAATAGCTCATCACCT
>Ga0080003_1000711_pt1 | contig 20540 bp, 17 predicted proteins | sample JossMetagenome_FD_69206 | JGI IMG/M metagenome (GOLD analysis project Ga0080003, IMG submission 69206) | Hot spring microbial communities from Joseph's Coat, Yellowstone National Park, USA - JC2_E (SPADES assembly) (version 2) | ecosystem: Environmental > Aquatic > Thermal springs > Hot (42-90C)...
CGTGCGCGGCCCCGAGCTCCTGAGCAAGTGGGTCGGGGAGAGCGAGAGGGCCGTGAGGGAGGTGTTCAGGAAGGCCAGGCAGGCCTCCCCGTGCGTCATATTCTTCGACGAGATAGATGCGCTCGCCCCGGTCAGGGGGCTCTCGGCTGATTCGATGGTGACGGAGAGGGTCGTGAGCCAGCTCCTCACGGAGCTGGACGGGCTCCAGCCGCTCTCCGGGGTCGTCGTGCTCGCGGCCACGAACAGGATAGACATGGTGGATCCCGCCCTCCTCAGGGCCGGGAGGTTCGACAAGCTGATCTACGCGCCGCTCCCGGACAGGAAGTCCAGGTCGGAGATACTCCAGATACACCTCAAGGGCAAGCCCCTGGCGCCCGACGTCGACGTGGAGAAGATAGCGGAGATGACCGAGGGGTTCAGCGGGGCCGACCTGGCATCGGTCGTGAACACAGCCGTGTCGATAGTCCTCCAGGAGTTCATAGGGAAGTATCCGAACCCGAAGGACGCGAAGGAGCACGCCGAGGAGGCGGCGATAGAGCTCCGGCACGTGGACGAGGCCATCAGGAGGGTCAGGAACTCCCGGGAGGGGAAGACGATAGAGAAGCAGCCGGTCCCCTACTACAGGTGAGGGCCGGACTAGATTTATATCGCGTGGGGCCGGGCGGGCCCCGTGGCCTCGGAGATAATAGGAAGGGGCACGTGGATGGACAAGGTGGCGCGCAGGGTCCTGGAGAGGGACGCATCGCTCGGGCGGGACCTCTCCCTCATGAGGGTCGAGAGCGGGCTCGGCGCCTCCGGTATACCGCACATAGGCAGCCTCTCGGACGCCGTCAGGGCCTACGGGATCGGGCTCGCGCTCAGCGACATGGGGCACAGGTCCGAGCTCGTGGCGTTCTCGGACGACATGGACGGCCTGAGGAAGGTTCCGGCCGGCCTCCCGGAGTGGCTCTCCGCCCACATAGGGGAGCCCGTATCCAGGGTCCCCGATCCGTTCGGGTGCCACGGGAGCTACGGGGAGCACATGAGCTCCCTCCTGATGGACGCCCTCGACGAGCTGGGCGTCGAGTACACGCACAGGTCGGGGGCCCAGATGTACAGGTCCGGGGCGCTCGTCCCGCAGGCCAGGGTGCTGCTGTCCCGGGCCCGCGAGATAGGCGAGAGGATAAGGGAGATGACCGGGCAGGGGAAGTTCACGGAGAGCCTCCCGTTCTTCGCGGTCTGCGAGAAGTGCGGCAGGATATACACAACCGTGGCGACCGGGTACGACCCGGACACGGACACCGTGACGTACGAGTGCGTCGGGGCGCACATAGGGGGGAGGTGGGTCCCCGGTTGCGGACACAGGGGGGAGGTGAAGCTCTCGAGCGGCGAGGGGAAGCTCAGCTGGAAGGTAGAGCTCGCCGCCAGGTGGTCGGCGCTCGACGTGAGGTTCGAGGCGTACGGGAAGGACCTGGAGGACTCCGTGAGGATCAACGACTGGGTCTCCGACGAGGTCCTCGGATTTCCCCACCCCTATCACACGAGGTACGAGCTCTTCCTCGACAGGGGCGGGAGGAAGATCTCCAAGTCCACGGGCAACGTGGTGACCCCCCAGGCGTGGCTCAGGTACGGGACGAGGCGCAGCCTGATCCTGCTGATGTACAAGAGGATCGTGGGCACCAGGTACGTATCGCTCGACGATATACCGAAGTACGTCGACGAGTACGATTACCTGGAGGACGTGTACTTCGGAAGGGCGAGGGCCGACCCGTCGAAGGGGACGAGGCTGAGGGGCCTCTACGAGTACGTGAACTTCCTCAAGCCGCCGTCGGCGCCGGACGTCCACGTGCCCTACAGGCTCCTGGCGGAGCTCGGGCGCGCCGCCCCCGAGGAGGGCGCCGTGGAGTTCGTGATCGAGCGCCTGAGGAGGTACCGCATGGTGAGGGACGTGACGCCCGGCCTCATCGAGAGGGCGGAGAAGGCCAGGAGGTGGGCGCTCGAGGTCGTGGGGAGGGCCCCGGACTACGTCCCCACCCCGGAGGAGGCGGACGCCATGCTCGAGCTCGCGGCCGTCATAAGGTCCGCCGATGCGGGGGATCCCGCCGCGATACAGAACGCGGCGTTCGAGGCCGCCAGGAAGCGCGGAATGGATCCAAAGTCCTTCTTCAGGGCGCTCTACATGTCGCTCATCGGGTCCGACAGGGGACCGAGGTTCTCGTCGTACGTGGAGGACGTCGGGAGGGAGCGCATAGCGTCGATGCTCGAGGAGGCCGCCGCCAGGGCTGGAGCCCGAGGGCCCCGAGGGCCCCCCTCATGACCTCGACTCCGGCGCCCCCGCTCAGCTCGGGGTGGAAGAGGAACCCGTAGACGCGGTCGCCCGAGTACGCCTCCACGCCCCCCGCCCCGCTCCACGCCACCGCCCTGAGCCCCCGCCCCAGCCTCCTGATCCTCCTGGCCCTCGCCTCGTAGAACCTCGCCTCCTCCGTCGGCAGCCGGGAGAAGGCCGGATCCCCCCTGTCCACCCTCACCGCGTTGAGCCCCATGAGCCTCCCGCCCATGAGCTCGAGGGTTCCGCCCATCCGGTTGTTGATCAGCTGCGCGCCGTAGCACACGCCCACGATCGGGATCCCGGCGTCGCCCGCCGCCCTCGTCAGGCTCGTCCCGAGCCTGTCCGCCCCCGAGCTGGCGCGCCTCCTCCCGCTTATCGCGAGCGCGTCCGCGTCCGTCAGCGCCCCGACGGCGTCCTCCTCCTCGAACGCGGAGTCCACGACCCTCACCTCGTTCCCCAGCGCCACCAGGAGCTCGTAGAGCCTGGGGGATGAGCACCCCCCCGCGTCGAACATCAGTATGACGGCCAACCGGTTCAACCACCCCTGTTGAAGAACGCCCTCACTGATACGCGATCCCCGTCCCTGAGGCCGATCGCCTCCCTCAGGTTCACCGGCGCTATCACCTCGAGCACGGTGTAATCGTAGTGCGTCCTCTCGGCGACGACTATCGCGCCGGCCACGTCCTCCACGAGCGCCCTGTAGCACGTGACCCCCCCGTACGTGCGCACGCCGTCCGTGAAGCCCCTCACGCGTATCCCGTCCCTCATCGACAGCTCCCTCAGCTGCATGGACTGCGAGGGGGACTCGAGCCTGACGTTGAGGGTCCCGGGATACGGCTCGAACCCCAGCCTCTCCGAGAACTGCCGCCTGTAGCCGTCGAGCGACATGTAGTACCTGCCCTCCCCCATGCCGCTGAACACCGTCCCGGTGAACACGTAGGACTCGGGCGGCTCCTCCAGCATGGACCTGAGCACCAGGTAGAGCCCGACGAGCTCGTTCACGCCCTTCGCGGTCAGCTTGACCTCCGTGGACCTCCCCCTCCTGTAGCGCTCTATCAGCCCCTCCCCCTCCAGGATCTCCAGGTGCTTGCTCGCTGACTGCTGGCTCCTCCCCAGGCGCTTAGCCAGCTCGACGGTGGTCACGGGCACGGGCCCCTCCCTCGCCCCCATCAGGAGCAGCTCTATGAGCGTCTGCATGTGGGTCGGGCTTCCCCTCCTCGCCATCACCCGTGCATGGCGGTGCCCCGATATCTCATTTACTACAAAATTTTTAGTAGATACAATTAAACTTAAATTGAACCGGGCCCTCCCGGGGTCGTGCGCACCAGGAGGAGGATCGCGATAGCGCAGGGGGCGGCCGTGGGGGCGCTCGCATACGCGCTCAGCATGGTCCAGATACCGTTTCCGCTCGTGCCGTACCTGATCTTCGACCTGGGGGAGATACCGGTGGCCGCGGTCATGCTCGCGGGCTCCCCGCTCTCCTCGCTCGTGGCGGCCGGCGTCTACTTCGGCGTGATGAACCTGATAGGGCAGTTCGTCCCGATAGGCCCTGCGCTCAAGCTGGCCGCGGTCCTCTCGATGCTCGCCGGGCTGTATCCGTTCTCCAGGCGCGGCCCCGTCTCCGGGGCCTCGTTCGCGGGGGCGTTCGCGCTCTCCACGGCCATCAGGGTGGTCGTCATGACTGCGCTGAACTTCGCGGTCGTGGAGGCGCTCTTCCCCGGGTTCCTGGGGATAGCGGCGGACGCCGCCATGAGGTACGTGCACATCGCGATGTCCCCGCTGGAGCTCGTCCTCCTGCTGACGGCCGCCTTCAACGCGATACAGTCCGCCATATCGCTCATACCGGCCGCGGCCGCCGCCAGGGCGCTCAGGGCGGCCGGGCTGCCGTAGATAGCCGGGGGCGGCCGCCCCGGTTCTCGGATCCGGCGTTTCCCGCGATCCGGGCCGTGTGGCGCGCGGCCCGAATTCCGTGGACGGAGCTGGACATGATCCGGTGAATGTCGGGGGAACTGGGAAACTTCGGGGATGGGAGGAGGTCGGCGGTTAGAACCCGAGCTCCTTCGTTATCTCCCCCAGGACCTTCCTCCTCCTCTCCTCGGCCTCCGCGTAGAAGTTCCTGCCGTGGCTGTCTATGGTGATCGCCAGGGGCCCGAACTCCTCCGCCTCGAGCTCCCACATGGCCTCCGCCATCCCGAGCTCCTCGAGCCAGTGGACCCCGGCCACCCTCTTCATCGCGTTCGCCGCCAGCACGCCCGCGCCCCCCGTGAACACGGCGTACGCCGCGCCCAGCCTCTGCGCGGCGGCGGTCGTCCCCTTCCCCAGGCCCCCCTTCCCTATTATCAGCCTGACCCCCGTCCTCTCCATGAACTCGGGCTCAACGCTCTCCATCCTGGCGCTCGTCGTCGGCCCGGCGGCGACTATCCTCCATCCTCCGTCCTCCTTCTCCACGACCGGCCCGCAGTGGTAGACGGCGAGCCCCCTCAGATCGACCGGTATCGGCTTCCCCTCCCTCAGGAGCTCGAGCGCCTTCTTGTGCGCCTCGTCGCGCGCGGTGACGAGTCTCCCCGTCACGTACACCACGTCGCCCACCCTCAGCGACCTCGCGTCGGACTCGGACATCGGAAGCCTCAGATGATATTCCGCCATTTCCCCTTCACCCCATGTGCCTCGACGTTATCCTGTGGGATCCGTCGGCCTTAAACTCCGCGGTCCCCCTCCTCACGACCCAGCAGTTCGTGGTGAACGCCACGGCGAGCGACGCCGGATGCCTGTGCCCGTACTCGACCTTCACGTCCAGCGCGGTCGTCGGCCCCCCGAAGCCGTGCGGCCCTATCTCCAGCCTGTTCACCAGCCTCAGGATCTCCTCCTCCAGCCCGGCGACCTCCGGCTCCGGATGCCTCTCGCCGATCGGCCTCAGGAGCGACTTCTTGGCGAGCTTCGCGGCGACGTCGACCCCCCCGGCTATCCCGACGCCGACCACGACCGGCGGGCACGGCATTGCGCCTGCGTTGAACATCGACTCCACCACGAACTTCTTCACGCCGTTGATCCCCTGGATCGGGGGCAGCACGCGCGCCACCGACGGATACTCGCTCCCCCCGCCCTTGAACAGCACGGTGAGCGTCATCCCGTCGCCCTCCTCCAGCTCCAGATCCACCCACGGCATGTGCCTCCCCGTGTTGTCGCCGCTGTTCCTCTCCCTCACCGGGTCCACCGCGTTCGGCCTCAGCGGTATCCTCCTCGTCGCCTCCCTCGTCGCCTCCCCGAGCGCGTCCTCCAGCTCCATCAGGAGCGGGAAGTCGCGCCCGGCCCTCGCGAAGAAGTACACCATCCCCGTGTCCTGGCATATCGGGCTCACGAGGTTCCCGGCGAGCTCCGCGTTGCGCAGCATCGCCTCCAGCTGCTTCCTGGCGAGCTCGTTTTCCTCCGACTCCGCGGCCCTCCTGAGCGCCTCGTGCGCGTCCACCGGGAGGCGCGTCGCCGCCACCCTCATCAGGTCCACGACCCCCTCCACGAAATCACGCCTCGCGGACATCGCGCGTCCTCCCCCGCCGCGGTAAATTTGCGTTGTGCAGCGGAGCGACAGATTTTGCCACGCTTCACCGTGGTATTTCTGGGAAACGCTTAATATAGATAGACGCAGGCATGCGTTAGTAATGAGGGTAGCGCTCGTGGCTTCCCCAGGCCTCAGGCCCCTCGAGATATATCAGAGCATAGGCGTGCGTTCCCCGCCGCTCGGCCTCGCGTACATGGGTGCCGTGCTCGAGGACGCGGGCCACCAGGTCAAGATACTGGACGCCCCCACGCTCCAGATGGGGGTGGAGGACGCCGCCGCCGAGATCGCCTCGTGGAAGCCGGACCTGGTCGGGATAAGCGCGGTCACGCCGACGGTCAAGGGCGGCTACCGGCTCGCCTGTTCGATAAAGAGCCGCGCCCCCGACCTCCCCGTGGTCATGGGCGGCCAGCACGTATCGTTCATGTACGGCGAGGCGCTCTCCACAGGGTGCGTCGACTACGTGGCCATAGGCGAGGGGGAGATGACCATGCTGGAGCTCGTGAACTCCATATCGAGGGGGGGCGACGGATCGTCCGTCGATGGGCTCGCGCTCCCGGGCCCCAGGCTCACGAGGCCCAGGGGACCCATGGAGAACCTGGACGGGCTCCCCGAGCCGGCCCGCCACCTTCTCCCCATGGACAAGTACACCGTATTCGATAAGCCCATAAAGATCATACACATGATGGCGAGCAGGGGATGCCCCTACGGGTGCATCTACTGCTCCACGAGCTACTACTGGGGCCGCAGGTACAGGATAAGGAGCGCGAAGCTGGTGGCGGACGAGATAGAGAGGGCCATGCAGGAGTACGGCACGAACATAATCGTGTTCGCGGACGACGAGCTGACGTTGTCGCACAAGTGGGTCTACGAATTCCTTGACGAGCTGGAGACTAGGAAGCTGGACATATCCTGGACCTGCGGGACCAGGGTGAGCAGCGTGAACAGGGACATGCTGGAGCGGATGAAGGCTAAGGGCTGCAACGTGATCTACTACGGCGTGGAGTCCTACGACGACGAGGACCTGCTGAGGATAAGGAAGAAGATAACCACGGGGCAGGTCCAGGACGCCGTCCGCACGACGAAGGACGTGGGGATCGAGGTCGCCGGCAGCTTCGTCCTGGGGTTCCCCTGGCAGAGGGTGGACGACGTCAGGAACACCGTGAAGTTCGCCGAGAAGCTCCACGTGGACTACGCCCAGTTCACGGTCGCGACCCCCTACCCGGGGACCCCGCTCTACGAGGAGGCGCTGAGGGACGGCCTGATAGAGGTCTGGGACTGGGACTACTACACGACCGTCTACCCGGTCATGAGGGGCGCCTACATCGGGCGCGATCAGATGAACAAGCTCCTGGGGTGGGCCTACAGGAAATTCTACATGAGGCCGGGCTACATGCTCTCCCAGCTGAGGAAGAACAGGCTCACGACGATACTGGACATAGCGTCGCGCGCCGTGAGGTCCGCCATATCGAGCATGAGGAGCGGGGTGGCCCCGCGCATCTACGGCAGCCTCGAGGAATACGAGCGGTCGCTCATCGGGGAGATAAGGTCGGGCTTCGAGGGGGTGAGGTCATCGTGGCGGATCGGCGGGACGGGCGCGCCGCGGGCCGAGGAGGTCGGGACGGCATGACGGACGCAGGCGGGGCGACCGCGGGCGACTCCGGGGAACGCGGCGGCCTGACCAGGTTCTTCGCGGCGCTGCAGGCGACCCTGGGGAACCCGGCCTCCAGGGTCGTACTGAAGTCCATGATGAGGCGGGACCCGGATGGCCGCACCTCGCTCGATAAGGCCCTCGCGGCCTACGCCGGGGCCGAGACGGGGCCCATGTCGCTCACGTGCAGCTTCCAGAGCTTCCTGCTGGACCTCATAATGAAGATGGGCGTGACCATGATGCACGCGGACGACGAGGGCGTAAGGGAGATGCTGCGCGATCCTCCCGTGAGGAGGGGCATAGAGCTCGTGCTGAAGGGCATAGCGAACTACGGGATAACAGTGCCCCAGGAGCTTCCCGCGCCCTTCCTAGTCGTGTGGAACTTCACCAACATGTGCAACCTGAGGTGCAAGCACTGCTACCAGAGGGCGGACTTCCCCCAGCCGGACGAGCTCACGCTGGACGAGAAGCTGAAGGTCGTGGCGCAGCTGGACAGGGCCGGGCTGGCGTCGATAGCCTTCAGCGGGGGGGAGCCCCTGATACACCCGCACTTCATGAGGGTGGCGGGCGAGGCCGCCAGGAGGGGAATGTACGTCGCGGTCGCCACGAACGGCATAGCGCTCTCGAACAGGAGCTTCGTGGAGAGGATCAAGGCGCTGGGCGTCAGGTACGTGGAGGTCAGCATAGATTCCGCCGATCCGGACAGGCACGACTGGTTCAGGGGCATGAAGGGCGCCTGGAAACTCTCCACGAAGGGCCTGAGGAACGCCGTGGAGCTGGGCCTGAGCACCGCGATGGCCACGACGCTCACCAAGATGAACGTGGACGAGATGGACGACCTGCTCGACCTCGCCGAGGAGATAGGCGTGCAGAGGGTCATCTTCTTCAACTTCGTCCCGGTGGGCCGCGGGAAGGACATAGTGGACATGGACCTGGACCCCGTCGAGAGGGAGAAGTCCATGAGGAAGATGTTCAGCGAGTACAAGAGGAGGAAGCTGATGGTGGTCTCGACGGCCCCGTACTACGGCCGCGTATCCCTTCAGATGAGCGGGGGGAAGGAGGTCGCCCCGACCCACTTCTACGTGGGGGGCGATCCGGGGCTCGAGGCGCTCGCGGACTTCATAGGGGGATGCGGCGCCGGGAGGATCTACGCCGGGATCCAGCCGAACGGCGACCTGATACCGTGCGTCTTCCTCCCGATAGCTGTCGGGAACCTGCGCGAGACCGCGTTCTGGGACCTGTGGACGAAGGCCCCGCTCCTCAGGCAGCTGAGGGACAGGAGCCAGCTCGATGGCTTCTGCGGCCAGTGCCCGTACAAGTACGTCTGCGGGGGATGCAGGGCCAGGGCATACGGATACACGGGGAACGTGATGGGCCCCGACCCGGGTTGTATATACAACACGAAGGTCTGGCGCTCGATAACTGAGGAGCTCGGCATGACCGAGGAGGTCAGGCGCCACGTTGCCCAGGAGCTCGCCGAACTGCTGGCGAAGGCACCCTAGCTACGCGACTATCCCCAGGAGCTCGGGGTAGTACTCCCTCATGACCCTCTCCATGCTCGCCCTGGCGGCGAACCCCCTGAGCGCGCTCAGCCCCACCCTGTAGAATGACACGGGGTCCCCGGAGTACATGCGATGGACCCTCACCACCAGATCCCTGAGCTGCGCGTACTCCGCCTCGTCGATTCCCCGCGCCTCCTCCCCTCCGTAGTTCAGCAGGTTCCTCAGGTCGTCCCCGAAGAACCACCCGTTCACCCCATCGACTATCATCTCCAGGGCGCCCCCATCCCTCGACGATATCGACGGAACTCCGTTGATGCCGGCCTTCATGTAGCTGGTGCCGCACGCCTCCCATCCGGAGAAGGGCGTGAAGAGCAGGAGGTCCCCGCCGCTCAGGAGCACCCTGGCCTCCTCCATCCCGTAGTTCGGGATGTACACGACGTTGTCGAGTTCCCTGTGCAGGCGCATGAACAGCTTCATCGTCTCCAGGCCGATACCGTCCTTCGGGTGCGCCTTTCCGCCCAGGACGAACGTGATCGGTAGGTCCCTGAGCTCGGACGCGAGGCGGGCGACGAGCCCGGGCCTCTTGTAGGGCACGAGCCTCCTCGCCCACACGACCACCATCCTCCTCCCCAGGTCGACGTCCTTGTACCTCCCCAGGAGGGACTCCAGCGACCTCCTGAGCCCGTTCCTGGCGGCCAGGAACCTGTCCACGCTCAGCCCGTGGTTCTCGTACATCGCCTTGATGTCGGCGTGCATCCACCTCTCCAGGTTGACCCCGTTCGTTATGTAGCTGATCTTCTCCATGTGGTGCGGGAACACCTTCGCGAGGACGTCCATGTGCTTTGCCGACACGGCGAACGCCTGCCTCGCGAGCGAGAGTCCCAGCTCGGTCAGCGTCATCCTCTCGTCGGCGAACGCATACCCGCATTCCGAGGCGAAGTATTCCCTGGGGAACGACGGATGTCCCCATGGACCAGCGGTGTGTATCACAAGCCTGTACTTGCCGGGCACCCTCAGGGAGAGGGGCAGGAGCGCGGTGTAGGCCTCCTGGAGGTCTATGAAATCTATGTCATCCAGCCCCACGTTCCTCCTTATGTAGGCATCGCTCGCCCTGGCCAGGAGGACGTATTTCAGGAACCCCTCCTCCTGGCTGTCCTCTATGTAGACCCTGTCGGCGAGCTTCGCGGCCCACTCGGGCGACGTCGGGTTGAACAGGATCGCCCTGGCCCCTCCCTCCTTCAGCTCGAGCGCCTGGACGGGGACCTCCTCCCCCCTCAGCCTGACCCTGAACTCATCGGCGACCTTCAGCCTCCCTGTGAAGTCCTCCGGCTGCCGCTGGGGGATCGGCACGGGATTTCCCTCCGCGTCGAACTCGTAGCCCACGTAGCCGTTCCTGTAGTAGAGCGTGAGGACCCTGTAGTCGAGGCCCATCCTGGCCGCTGCGTAGAACTTGTCGCCCTCCAGGACCCCCAGGCCGCCCGCGTACGTGTTCCCCACGTTGAGCGCGAGGTCCGGAGTTACGCTGAGCACGGTCCGCGCGGCATCGACCATGGGATCGGGATATCCATCATATATTTAAGCGTGGCACGCCGTTAACCCGCGTGGCACGCCTCGCCGCGTTCATGTTCGAGATGCACCAGCCCAGGAGGACGAGGCCCCTCAGCCCCCGCTCGCTCCTGGAGAGGACCAGGGGCGGCCCGGCCGCCTCGTACGACGGGCTCCTGGACGGGCAGGTCTTCCGCCGCGTATCGGGGAAATGCTACCTCCCCGCGTCGCGGATCCTCGCCTCAGCGGCGGCGCGCGGCTTCAGATTCTCGTTCAGCCCGAGCGGCGTCTGGATGGAGCAGGCGGCGGAGCACGCGCCGGAGGTCCTGCGCGAGCTCCGGACGGCGGTGGACGCAGGGGCGGAGCCCGTGGCGCAGCCGTACTACCACGGCGTGTCCCCGCTGCTCGGGGACCTGGACGAGATGGAGGAGCAGGTCCGCTCACAGGCCGACGCCGTGGAGTCCGGGCTGGGCAGGCGGCCCGGGGCCGCCGAGGCGACAGAGATGCTCTACAACGACGACATAGGGATGGCGCTCTCGCGCGCGGGATTCGGCGTCGCGCTGACCGAGGGAGCGGACAGGATCCTGGGCTGGAGGAGCCCCAACTACCTTTACAGTTCCCGCTCCGGCCCGGCGCTCCTCCTCAGGAACTACAGGCTGAGCGACGACGTGGCCTTCAGGTTCTCGAACACCGCGTGGGATCAGTATCCGCTCACGGCCGACAAATACGCATCCTGGATAGCGGCCAGCCCCGGGGATATCGTCTTCGTGGCGATGGACTTCGAGACGTTCGGCGAGCACCACTGGAGGGAGACCGGCATCCTCGAATTCCTGGAGGCGCTCCCCCGCGAGCTGGAGGGCGCCGGCGTGGAGGCCGTGGGGGTATCCGAGGCGGCGAGGAGGCTCAGCCCCGTGGGCCGCATCGACGTTCCGCCCTGGAACACCATCAGCTGGGCCGACGTCGAGAAGGATGCGACCGCGTGGGCCGGATCCGATGAACAATCGCGCGCGCTGATGCTCTACGAGGAGGCTGGATCCTACGCCAGGGCCGTCGGGGGGGAGCTCCTGGTGCACTGGAGGTACCTCGGCATGAGCGACAACTTCTATTACATGTCGGTGAAGCGCGGCCCATCGGGCGTCGTGCACGAGTACTTCAGCCCGTACAAGGATCCACTGGGCGCGTACACGAGCTACCTCCACTCGCTCCTCTCGCTATACGCCGACGTCCTGCGCGCGTACTCATCCGGGATCGACGTCGCGGCGTGGCGCCTCAGGACGCCGCACAGGCTCTCGTTCATCGCGAGGACCCCCGGCGGCGACGTCGAGCTGAGGGACCTGGAGGATCTGCACGGTTGCATATCTGGATGTAAGTCGGCCATGGCCGAGCACCTGGCGAGGGGCGACGTGCAGTCCTGGGTCAGGCACGTGGTGCTCTGGGATCGCTTGGCGGACGAGCTGGAGGAGGCGTCCCGCGCGCCGGATCCGGCCCGCGCGGCCCTGATGGTCCTTCGGCGCCATCGCCCTGGCCCTGGATCCCCGCCCACTCCGTGAACTACCCCGCCCTCGCGGACGGGGCTTCCCGGTTCGTTGAGACGCAAACATCTCATAAGGGGGCTATCCATCCCCTTCCGCGAGGGAGGGGACTTCCGCCCCCTTTAAACTCCCAAATGTTAAATATGCCGGGCGCGCGGTGATCCCCATGGGAACTGCGCCCAAGGTATACCTCACGAACGGCGGGGACGTGTACGTCGAGTCGGGCGTCGACGAGGATCCGGACTGGGATTTCGCGAGGAATCTCCAGGTGGTGCTGAAGAACGGCCCCATGGAGTATTCCACATCGGTGTTCGATGCGACCGTCGGCACGAGCAGGGGGATCCTGCACGGCGCCAACAGGGACTTCTCATGGCAGGGGCTGCTCGTGGGCCCCACGGACAACAGGATCTACAGGACGCTGGACGCCGTGTACTATGCGCCGCTGGACGGGGCGTCCCTGAGGCCGTCCTCCGTCAAATCCTGGAGGACTTCCGTGGAGTACCTCTACTCGGACGATCGCGACAGGACCTACAAGGTCGACGTGAGCCTCAGGGTCGACGGGAGGATCGGAAGGCTGGCCGTGCGCGCGTCCCGGCCCACGCTGTTCATGCCGCTGTTCGACCTGAGGGATGCGGAGGTCGAGTCGAGGCCCAGGTACTCCGTGGAGGCCCAGGAGGGCAGCGCATTCGTTTCATCCGACGCCGCGCCGTTCGCGGTCCACCTGACGTGGAAAGGGCAATCGAGCAGGGACGATTTATGGACGGACTGGGTCTACAAGCTCGGCGACGGCTTCAGGTACGTCGACGGCGGCGCCGTCAGGTTCGTCAAGCGCTCCGCGCACCTCTATTCGCCGATCGCCATTGAGTCGCAGGACGGCTCGCTTGACGTCGAGATACCCCTGCAGTCCCAGAGGAGGAACGTCGAGCGCTGCGGGTCCAGGCTGAACGAGAGGGTGAAGTTGATAGCCTCGTCCCTGAGCGCCCCTCCTGGGATACTGGAGGCGATAGCCCTCAGGATAAACAGGCTGGCGTCGTTCGGCGTCCCGGTGGATTCCATCTATCGTCCGGAGGCCGGATCCATGTGGTTCAGGCGTCCCTGGATCAGGGACCTCGTGGAGGGGCTCAGGTGGAACTCCCTGACATACGTGGACGCGCTGAGGTGCGGCAAATGGTTCTCCGACCTGATCCTCGGGCTCCTGGAGTCGGCCGTGGAGGAGGGGGGGCTCAGGGCGGTCGCGGGATCCGGCGACTACGCGAGCGATGCGTTCCCCCAGCTGCTCAACGTGGCCTCATCGGCGTACGCCCTGACCGGATCCGCCGACGTGCTGTCCGCCGCCTCCAGGGTGGCGGATGCCGCGGCATCGGCGCTGAGGACCGGGTTCTCCGGCTGCAGGCTCCACGACGGCCTCGTGATCTGCCCCGCGGATTCATCGTGGATCGACGTCAGGTACTACCTGGATGGGACGCCGTGGCCCGCGCGCCTCCCGATCAGCTGGAGCGGCTCGGCGGATCCCTCCGGCCTCTATGCGCTGGTCGAGGTGAACGCGCTCTATCTGGAGTCCTACAGCCGGCTGATCGGCTCCCTCAGGTCCGCGAATCTTCCCGTCCCGGATCGCGTCGAGGGGCTTGTCGGGGAGCTGTCGGACGGATACAGGCGGCGCTTCTATTCCCCGGGCAGCCTGCCGCCCCTGACATACGATCCATCGACGGGACGCCTCGACGCGACGCGTGGATCCCCGGCCGTGGAGGCGCTGGCGATCCTAAGGGGGATAATATATTCGGACGGGGACCTGTCGGGGGCATGGCCACAGGTGGAGGGGATCACTTGGTCGAGGAGGATGAAGGTGCTCGGCGAGGGGTCGGCCCCGTTCGGGATAGTCGCGAGGGACGTCGAGAGGAGGCCCTACCTGGGCGATGCCGAATATCACGGATACGTCGTCTGGCCGAGGGATACCCCGTACCTGCTGGAGGTGATGGGAGCGCTCTCGAGGGACGTCGAGGGCGTCCTCGTGAACAACCTGGACCACATGCTGGCCGAGGGAGCCGTGGGTTACTCGTCCGAGCTCTTCAGCGCGCCGATCGGGGGGAACCCGAGTCCCGGGGAGGCCTCCGGGAATCCGGTGCCCGTCAAGAACCCGGCGCAGTACTGGAGCCACTGGTGCGATCCCTATCTGGAGCACTACGGATGGAGGCGCAGATGATGTCCGACGAGAGGCTGAGGGAACTCCTCCGCGCGATGCACCTGCTCGGCGCGGTCAGGGAGGAGAGCGCGGTGGCGCCCCACGCGGTGTGTCCGCTGATGCCGGACATGGCGTTCTCCGACATATCGAGGCTAATGGAGCTCGGGGAGAGGATGGGTTACCTTTCGAGGACCGGCGGGGGGTTCTACCTGACGTTCCGGGGGGAGATATCCGTGCTATCAATATCGAGCTAGGTGTGCATCGGCCATGCGCACCCTGCTCATGATATCGTGGGGCCCGGACGGGGGCCCAGACGGCGATCCGGAGGCGGACTCGGCCGCCCTACGCGGGGCGTCCGCGATTCACCTCTACGCGTGGAACTCGGATGGCCCCCTGGACGGAGCGCGCTATCCCGTCGCGATAACCGTCAAGACGAACACGAGCGTCGTGTCGGCGGTCATATCCTCCCTGGGCGATTTCGCGAGGGCGATCTCCGGCCTGATGGACGGGCCCTTGGATCCATGCGATCCAGTGATGATAGTCGGATACGGGTGGGCGGGCGCCTCGCTGGGGGCATCGATCAAGGGATGGCTGAGGCTGCCCCTCGTGGTGTCGCTCGGCGACTCCAGCCCCACCGGTGCGGATCTACAGTCGGCCGCCATCCGGAACCTGGAGATGCGCGCCGCCCATGAATCGGACGTCGTGGCGGCGCGCTCGCGCGCCTCGCTCATCAGGATGAAGTACGAGTATCAGGTCCCGGGCGACAGCGTGGTCCTCGCGCAGCGCCCGGAGGACATGGCGTCGATCCTATCGAGGTATAGCGGCCATGAGGGTCCTTCACCTTAGCTGGGAGTACCCGCCCAGGATAGTGGGCGGCCTCTCCAGGCACGTTTACTGGCTCTCCAGGAGCCTCGCCGCAAAGGGCGTCGAGGTGACGGTCATCACGCTCGAGTATCCCGGCCTCTCCGACGTCGACGTAAAGGGAAACCTGAAGGTGGTGAGGATCCGGAGCTCCGGATATCCATCGCCCGACTTTCCGGCATGGGTCCATCAGTTCAACCTGCGCATGGTCGAGGCGGCCCTCAGGGAGGGAGCCGATTTCTCGCTGATACACGTCCACGACTGGCTCTCGGCGTCCGCCGGAATCGCGCTCAAGCACATGCTCAGGAGGCCGCTGATATCGACGATACACTCCACCGAGTGCGGCAGGAGGTCCGGTATACACGACGACCTGCAGAGGCACATACACGAGATGGAGTGGTGGCTGGCTTACGAGAGCTGGAGGGTCATCGCGTGCAGCCGCTACATGAGGGGGGAGCTCGAGGGATGTCTCGGCGTGCCCACCGACAAGGTGGACGTGATACCGAACGGCGTCGGCGCGGCACAGCCCCCTGACATCGACCGCGCGTCCGTCAGGCGGAGATATGCGGCGGACGGCGAGAAGATGGTGCTCTTCGTGGGGAGGATGGTCCACGAGAAGGGCGTCGAGGTGCTCGTGGACGCCGCGCGGGAGCTCCTGCGCAGGCGCTGGGACGTCAAATTCGTGCTGGTCGGCGATGGACCGCTCAGGCTGAACCTCCTGAGGAGCGTGGAGGCGTCAGGCATCTCGAGCAAGTTCTACTTCACGGGGTTCGTGAGCGACGAGGAACTGATGGAGCTCTACGCGGCGGCCGACCTGGCCGTGTTCCCGAGCATATACGAGCCCTTCGGGATAGTCGCCCTCGAGGCGATGTCCATGGGGAAGCCCGTGGTCGTCTCTGACGTGGGAGGGCTCGCCGAGGTCGTGGAGAACGGCGTGAACGGGCTCAAGGTGCCGTGCTGCGATCAGCGCGCGCTGTCCGATGCGATATCGTGGATGCTGGACAATCCGGATGGGGCCTCCAGAATGGGCGCGGAGGGCGCCAGGCTCGTCCGGGAGCGGTACGCCTGGGACACGCTGGCGGATCGCACGCTGGACACGTATGGAAGGGTCCTCGACGAGTACGGGCGCTCCGGATGGCGCGCTAGGGCCTGCCCGCGACCGACGAATAGAGTTCGATCGTCCTACCGACGGTGATATCCCACGTGAATTGCTCCAGCACCCTCCTCCTGCCGTTCGCGCCCATGCGCCTGCCCCGATCCTCGCTCGAGAGCACCGCGTCGATCCCCCAGGCTATATCCCTCGGGTCGCGTCCGTCCACGTGGACGCCGCACTGGTCCGGGCCCGACGGCACAACGGTCTCGCGGAACCCGCTGCAGCCGCTCGTCCCGACGACCACGGGCTTCCCCATGGACATCGCCTCGAGGGCGACTATCCCGAAGGGCTCGTATATGCTCGGGAACACGGCCAGGTCGGCCGCCGCGTAGAACACGAGCTTCTCGTGGAGATCGAGGAACCTGTCGACGATCGCCACCGACCCCTCCAGGCCGAGCCCTTGGATGCGCTTCACCAGCTGATCCCTCAGATATCCCTGGCCGGCGATCACCAGCCTGATCCCGGGGTGATCGCGCCTCACGTGTTTCATCGACTCAACAAGCCCTTCGACCCCCTTCTCCCGGACCAGCCTGCCGATGAACAGCGCCAGTGGACCGTCTTCGACCCCGTAGGAGTTCCTCAGGGCCTCGACCTCCCGGGGATCCACCCGGGACGCATCGTACACGAGGGGATCCACCCCGTTCCGGATGACCCTGACCTTCTCCATGGGGAATCCCTGCGGCGCTAGGTCGCATTCCTTCATCGTGTCCGAGACCGCGACCACCGCGTCGGCCCTTCCCGCGGCCTCCAGCTCGAGCGAGGATACGGTGGCCGATCCCGACCCTGCGCCCGAATTCCTTCCCCTCTCAGTCGAGTGCAGGTGGAGCACCATTGGGAGCCCGAGCGAATCGGCAAGCGCCATCCCGGCGGGGGCCGAGAGCCAGTCGTGCGCGTGCACGACGTCGAAGCGCGCCTCCGCGGACAGCTCCCTCGCCATCGCGGCCGCGAACGCGTTGTAGGTCAGGACGTCGTTCAGGTACCTGAAGCCGGGCCCCCAGCGCCTCAGCTCGTCGTTCGCTACCACTGAGAGGGACCTCGTGAAGTCCATCGGCTCGATGCCGTGGATGATCGCCCCGCCGTCGGAGCGCTCACCCTTCCCCCAGGGGAACACGTGCACCTCGTGGCCGGCGGCCGCCACGCGCCTCGCCACCTCCCCGGCGTAGGTGCCGAGCCCTCCGAACACGACTGGGGGATACTCGATGGGTAGGAACGCTATCCTCATGCACCGGGTAGCTGTGAGCCACCTGAAAACGTTATCGAACGACCGCGGCCGGCGCGGGAGCACGCTCAAAAGTTATTATCGGGGTCGGGCCCTCGCGGGCGAGGGCCCGTGGTCTAGCATGGATATGGCGCAGGCCTGCGGAGCCTGAAGTCCCGGGTTCGAATCCCGGCGGGCCCGCCAACCCTTCGAGGCATGCGTGGAGCTTTACATAAACATGTAAAATTCGGGGCCTTTATGAGGCCCTTCGGGGAGTTCCCGCTTGACGCATGGTGCCAGGAACACCCCTGAATACACCGGATTCCCACCCAGGGGCGTGTCGGAGGACTGGAGGGGCTCCGTGAACGTGCGCGCGTTCGGTGTGGGCTCCAGGCGTGCGCTCCTAGAGGCGGTGAGGTCCAAGCTGGGATGGTCCGGCGCGCTGGGGTCCCTGGGGATCTCCAGGGCGGCTCTCTCGCGCTACCTCTCGGGGGAGCGCGCGGTCCCGGACGAGGTGGTCCGGAGGGCCCTGGGGCATCTGGAGGAGGATGAGTTCCTCTCCGCCGTGGGATCAGTGGAGAGGCTCAGGGCCCTCGGGATCCTCGGGGAGGACGGATCCGTGGACTACGGGCTGCTCTCGCAGGTCGTGGCGGTCGCGTCGCGCGACGAATACGCCAAGAGGCTGATCCTGGAGTTCGCGGTCCGCAACTTCCGCGAGGACTTCTGCAAAATGCTGGGGATCTCCGCGGCGGGCGTGAAACTGCACTGGGACGAGGGCTTCGAGGCCTTCCTGAGGGAGGGGAAAAGGAGGAGGAAGGTGAGGACCGATGAGATGATCCAAGTATTATAGGAATCTGTTCCTGCGCCGCCTGGAGGGCAGGGAGCTCACGATAGAGCTGGTGGAGGAGGTCGCGGCCGAGAGGAACGGGTGGCTGCGGAACGTGTTCCGCCATCACGCGCAGTACCTGTACAGGAGGAGGCTGATCAGCCAGGAGCTGTTCGGGTGGATAATGGAGGCCGTGCCCGCGCGGAGCTACCATATGGACATGCGGCCCTACAGGGTGGACGAGGAGGAGGCGCGCAGGACCCTGGAGTTCCTGAGAGAGAACAGCCCGAAGTACTACCTCCTCTACCGCCTGATGCTGGAGGGCGATAAAGCGCCTGGAGAGGGAGGGAAAAGTCAAGATAGAGAAGCGCGACAGGGAGAAGCGGTGCGCCTCACTCGATGGCCCTTCGATAGCTTTAACCCTCGAGCCCTCGACGCGCGCGGGGCGGGAAGCGGCCCGCCACCAGGGCTGGATCGATGCTGCGAGCGCCGATGCGACCAGAACGCGGTGGAGACCGCGACGAAAGGCGTGAACGAGACCTATATCAGGGCCACATCCCTCCTGCATCTATAATCATCTCATCCACGAATATCCTGCGGACGTCCCTCGGATCTGCGTAGAATGTTCTCAGGACCTATCTAACCTCTGCACCCACCTATGTTCAACATGTAGACATCCTCATCGCGCTCCTCGGTGAATCGGCAGCGTTCCCGGGATACTGGCGCAATAAGTACGGATTCCATATGGTAAGGGATAAGGTAGGTCCTCCCCGATCCATATCGGATTCATCGCGGGCCGGGTGGAGGTCCCTCCCCCTCATCTAATTACTGGATTTGGGCCACCGATCGACTCTCAACGAAATGGAACCCCCTCACTTAAATGAAAGTTTTTATAGAGGGGTTTCTATTGCACTCATGCAATGAGTACTAGAAAGGCAATGAGTGCTAGAAAGCATTACGCAAATTCATTGATATTAATATACTTGATTGTAATCATGGGGTTAAGCGGCGTTGCCGCTAATCCTATTTCAACAGCATATGCAAGCAATTCTCCAACGACTTCTACGTCCAATGCGCAATTGACAAATATTTCCAGCATACCCATTCATAATAGCAACATCGTGCCAAATCCTGCTATATCGACTGAGGACGCGCCCGCATTAATTTCGCTCCTTAATCAGTTGAACAATCCCTTTTCCAAAATAAACAGCAATTATCTTTTGATGCCAAAGGGGGAAGAGATAGCATCTATTCGTAGTTATCTCGAGCTGCATGGAATAAATATATATTCATCCACCATTAATAGTATGCAAACCGGAACCGCGGTAAACGCTGTGCAGGCCTTGCAGCAATTTAATCAAAAGAGCATGGCCTTTGAAACAGCTCAAACATTTAACGCATCATCATCTCAACCGGTGGACTTGTATGGAAAAATTTTGACTCCATATGGATATATGAATATAACATCTGACCTTAATTCGAGGAGAGCTGTACCGATGTATATGCTGGATCAAAAAGTGAGCAACCCTATGCAGACTTCAAGCAACTTTCTATACTATACGCCGAGCGATATCGAGGAGATGTACAACACTACATCCCTTTTGAATGAGGGGGTCAACGGTAGTGGAATAACTATAGCAATTGTCGACGCTTATGGGGATCCGTACATACAGCAGGAGCTAAACTATTTCAGCGATTATTACGGAATACCCACTACAAATATTACCATAATTAACGTTGGAAGCCCAATAAACTATACCATGGGCATATTAACTGGCTGGAACATTGAGATAGCGTTAGACGTCGAATGGGCGCATGCCATGGCGCCTGGGGCCAATATTGAGCTTTATGTGGCGGCAAACAGCGGGCCCGCACTCTTCCAGGCGGTGGAGGATGCGATCCTGGGGACGAATGGCACCATTACGGTACCAAAGCCGGATATAATATCGCTGAGCTGGGGGATTCCTGAGAACGATATCGGGTCTTCTGCGGCGGTAGCTCCAGTTTACGGTCTTAACTATCCATGGCTCGACCAGGTCTTCCAGCAGGCGGCGGCAAGGGGGATAACGGTCTTCGCTTCGGCTGGTGATTGGGGCGCCTATGATCAGGCGTTCGGCCAGACATCACCCTATGGAGGAGCCATTTATCCATCGACGGATCCATTTGTAACCGGCGTAGGCGGAACGACCCTGTACATGCAGACGAGCTCTGGCTATCTGCAATATCCATTCA
>Ga0080003_1000712_pt1 | contig 20526 bp, 19 predicted proteins | sample JossMetagenome_FD_69206 | JGI IMG/M metagenome (GOLD analysis project Ga0080003, IMG submission 69206) | Hot spring microbial communities from Joseph's Coat, Yellowstone National Park, USA - JC2_E (SPADES assembly) (version 2) | ecosystem: Environmental > Aquatic > Thermal springs > Hot (42-90C)...
TTGCAGATACAGAACATGGTGAGGAACCACAATCTTGCACAGGCAATATATAATGCTTCATGGAGAAAGTTCATCCAAATGCTCTCATACAAGGCTGAAAGTGCTGGTTTGAGGGTATTTGCAGTTGATCCAAAAGACACAACACAGGAATGCAGCAGATGCCATAACATAAAGAAGGAAGGGGAGAGATTGACTCTGGATGACAGAATATACCATTGCAATGTCTGCGGATTGACGATGGATAGGGATATAAATGCTGCATTAGTAATAAAAAATAGAATGGAGATGCTCAAAAGAGCTACCGTCGGACAGACGGGAAGTAACGCCTCTGGAGATGCGGCCTCTACGATACAACGAGTATCGCAAGTTGTGTCGATGAACCAGGAACATACTCTGCAGCCAATGGTTGCAGGGGAAGCCCACACGCTTTAGCGGTGGGAGGATGTCACGCAACTAGAAAAACTATTTAAGTCTTGTATATCAAGGTAATAGGTATAAGGTATGATTATGAATAGTTTTTTGTCTGAAGCAAAAGAAAACAATTTTGTCTTGCCGGACTACAAAAACAGCAATCTTTCTATAATAAAAGACATTGCAGACAGAAAGGGTTCGCGCGCGGGGAAAAAGGAGAAGAAGATATTCCTTCTTGTTGATGGGTTGGGATACAATCTTGCAAAGCGCCTGGCCGAGGAAGGCAGTGTTGAATTCCTAAAAAGCTATAGTTTCGAAAAGATAAGCACATTGTACCCATCAACAACCGGAGCCGTACTTCCTTCTCTTGAAACAGGCTTGACTCCTTCAGAACATGGAATGGTGGGATGGTACGTATATTCGAAAGAACTTGGTACAGTTGTGGCCCCGTATCGGGATATGCCAGCATTCTCCCGTGATTTTAAGCTCAGCAAGGCAGACATACCGGGCATGATCCCACAACCTGAACTTCTTTTAAGAATGGCAAAGAACAGAAATGTCATGTTGCTTTTTGATGAAATGATAAGCAGTCCGCCGGGCAAAGGCAATAGCGCCCTTGCCCTGGAAAGATATGCGATACAGTCAGACATGGCTCTCAAGCTCAGGGATGAAGTGAACAATGGCAGATATGACTTCATATATGCCTACTATACATCAGTTGACCACATGGAACACAAGTACGGACCTCATTCAGAAGCTGCAATAAACGGTGCTGCACTTCTTCTCAATGAACTTGAAAAGGTGCTTCTGCCCGCACTTGAGAAAAGCGACTACAATCTTGTAATTACTGCAGACCATGGTCATACAATGATTAAAAACTTGCTAAAAATAGATAGCAAAAGTAAGATAATGGAGTATCTTTCCGGGCCTCCATGGGGCGATGCCAGAATAATGTTTCTCAATGTGGCTCCTGGACAGGAAAGCGCTATTGAAAAATATGTGGCTGAAAGATATTCAAAGTATGCCATACTAGAAGAAAGCGACACTGTAATAAACACGGGAATATTCGGAAAAAAGAAAGTAAATGAAAAGATCAGATACAGGTTCGGCACACACATACTTATAGCAAAAGACCATGTTGCATTCGATTATATGTATCCAAAAAAGATACAGTCAAATGATGTAAATTATATCGGACTTCATTCTGGTTTATCTAGGGAAGAGATGGAAGTGCCGCTGATTGTACTTTAGCTAAACGGGCAAAGGTTTTATATCACCAGCCTATGCAGAATCTATCCTCCCCATTCGGATTAAAACACAAAAATGGTTTTCTCCGCTTTGCGCAGTCACTGTTTTGTGCCCTCTAAGTCTCCTTGTATGCAACTCCTGTCAATGCTAATATTATACCTTTCCACCCTGCCACAATGCCCTACCTATACCATACCTATAAGTATCGATCTTTTTATCCTCTTGCCCTTATGGTATTCATAAGGCTGTGCACTATGCTCTTCCTCACTGCGTTCTTTATTGCAGAGTAGTTCTTCATGCTGCCAGATCCGCTGCGCATTCTTTCGGCAATCTTTGGATGGCATGATGCGCATACGAGCCTGTCTATCAGCGGCATGCCCTCGCTTCCGAAGAATTTCGATGACATGACGAACTTCACATCATCCTTCCCCAGGTGTTTGCCGCATATAGCACATGTGGTCCTCGCAAGGAAGTCCCTGTCTAGAGCTTCTGCGCATTTCACGCAGTAGTATCTGCTCATGCTGTAGGAATACTTCTTGGAAAAGCCATGCAATGTGGTGCCGCATCTCGGGCACTTTTCCACACTTTCTACCCCACTTTCACCCCCATTCATATTACCCCCGACCCAAGGCGTTGTTCCTGCATAAAGTTAGCAGTTCAACAACACTTGATAGTAAAGTTGCAAAGGTTATATTTATATCTTTCCATAAATGCGCCCAAAAATGCCGAAAAGCGGAAGTCTGGCTCATATGACGAAAAGAAACCCCTTTTACCTCTGCTCGCGAGAAGTCCCCACTCGCAAGATAGGGGATGAGAGCGAAAGGTTTATATAGTTCTCTTGTACAAAATATTTGTCCAAAAGGACTTTCCCTATGGAACGTAGGGGAGACGCTCGGAAGAAGGATATACCCATACTTCCATGATAAGGAAGCAAGTATTTCCTGATGAAGCGAGAAGCCCTAAACAAATGGATGTGGCTCGTATAGAAGCCTCATCCGTGAGGGTAGGGTAGTTCATATCTATCTGTGATGTGCGTGGATCCTGGCATATCAAAAGCACGGGGTTCGGGATATAAAAAGTACAGCATTTCCTACGGGGTTGCAGTACCTCGGTCCCGACCTTCAAAATTCTCCAGGTGTGAGAAGCTGCATTCACAGGACAAGTTACAGCTATAGCATTATGGGGCAGTCAGCGCATGCGGCGCATTTATAACTGCCCTCACTTCTTCCGCTCCCTTTTTCTTTCGCGCCCCAGCCTCTTGGCCTGTAGTATTATGTCTTTATACGGTACGTCGGTCCTTATAGACGAATAGTCAAAATGCGTCTTTGATACCCTGCCGATTTTTCTGAGCGCTTCGATCAAAGCCGATATGCTTATCGAACCCATACCAAGCTTTTTGGTAAGCTCTGGCACTGAATAGTAGAAAGGCACGTCAAGCTCTTCTGCAATCCTGTTCATAAGCCCTCTCGCCTCCTTCGATGCTCCCTCCATGTGCTCTAACGCGCTTGATATTGTCCTTTTCTCTGTTATGCTGCCAAGCCACATCCTCCCAGCTATGGTCATTTTTGCACCGCACAAGTCACACCTTTCCTCTCTTGCAAATTCTGATTTCTCATGGTTCCTGTTGCCGCACTTCTCGCAGTAATAGGCGTAGCCAAGGCTTGCGAGCGAATCTAGGGCGGCCTTTGCCCCGTGCTCCAGCCTGACGAAGACGCGCATGTAGTGTGCATAATACAGCGAAAGCACGGGCACTATCCCGTAATTGAACTGCGCAGCGGTTCTCGCTATATAGCCGAGCAGTATCCTTATGCCTGCCTCATGGCAGAACTCGTTGTGCATGGGCACTGCATCATAAAGCTTCATGCACGCCTTCCTGTGTGCACCGCATAGCACAGCGGCATCAGTCGCTGTGACAAACAGGTATGATGAATCCGAGGCAATCTTCATACTGTCAAATATATAGGGTGCTGCACTGCCGAAAGGGTCTATGTCTATTATCTCAAACCTTTCACTCGTAGTGTTTGCAAATTCCTGAAAACTTACATTCATCGCTTTTGCCCTGCCTTTTCCAAGCCTATGCGCCTTCGCGTTGTAAAGCAGGTTCCTGCGCAGGTCTTTGTAAGCAGTGCTGTTTATCTCAAGCATCGTTACCTCTGCTCCAAGCTCCGCTGCATACTCCATACCCCTGATCCCTGTTGCGGCTGTAGCGTCAAGCACCTTGCCTCCCTTGTATATAGATTTGGCAAGTGCTATGCTTATCTCCCTAGAAGCTCTTGCAACCGGGTTGAGAAAGGAGCCCTTGTAACTTACTATTCTTACCTTTCCCTCTTCATACATAAGCAGCATCTGTTTTGTTGTTATCGCTGATCTCTATCGCCATTTCATCTCGCGAACACACTTCCCTATTCCCTTCTGAGCCCCTTCAGCGCATCGAGAAGACCATGCGCATATGAGATGCATGAAAATGCGGTATAGGTATCTCCTTTGTCGAGATAACTTTTTGCATCAGAGGCATACATCTCAGCGAGCTTTGCAATCTCCTTCTCCTTGGCGCTTGCATCCCCTTGCACTGCATTGTACTCGCGCATGCTCTCGCTGAACATACGGATATCCTTTTCTATCCTCTCTCTTATTCCCGCTTCACCTTTGTTATTGCTCTCTCCGGGCATAAAAACGCATATATTTATTAATTAAACGCACAAATAAAAATAGTAGGGTTGGTGTTTGCATGGCTGATATGTGGAGTGACAATGCCGATGTTATAATAAGAGCCGTGGACAAGAATATAGTATCTAATTACGGCTTTTCCCTCTCAGACTTTTTTACGGATCCTTCCAAGTTTGCCTCAAAGCCGAACATACTCACCACTGTGAGCAACATAAAAGAGTATGTGGAGAATTACGTAAACGACCAATTGGAAGGGCTTGATGACCAGAGGAAGAAGCTCAACGATGATGCGGCAAAATGCAACGCGATAACATCACAGCTCTCGCAGGCAATAATTTCGGAGGCGAAGCAGAGCAAGATACCTGTAATAAAGTCCGATACTGTGGTGCATGATGAAAGCAAGGATGAGATCATATACGTAAAGAACGCTACCGGCGATCTTCTGCGACTTGCGGAGAGGCTTGTTGATTCATCGCTGCTGGTAGTAGATATGACCACTGACTACAATGGCAGCCTCATAGGCGAGTGGCTTTTCAGCGGCAGCAAGAACTATGTGATGAGGGTAGATCTAGATCCTAATCCTATTCTCAGCCTAGAGCAAGGTATGAACGAGATAAACCAGATATTCGATGCTGCCACAGACTATATAAAAGCACGCAAGGCAGAAAAGTGAATAGCCTAATTGCAATCTCCGGCACTCCGGGTTCTGGAAAGACCCACCTTTCTTCGCTTGTAAAGAAGGCATGCAGCTGTGCGAAGGTAATAGAGATAAACAATGTGCTGAATTCTTATGGCGCGTTTTCTGGCGTGGATGAGTCAGGAGCAAAAATCGCAGACCTTGCGAAGCTGGGCCGTGCAGTACGCAGAGAGATCTCTTATTACCGCAATACTCCATGCCCTGTTGTGCTTGTCGGGCATCTTGCACCAGAGCTACCGCTTAAGTACGATGTTGCAATAATCGTGCGCTCAAAACTTACAGAACTTGAAAAAAGGCTCGTGAAAAGGGGGTACTCAAAAAAGAAGATAAGCGAGAACCTCATCTCCGAAGCGCTCGACTACTGCGGCACTTCCATGCATGGGAAATGCAAAGAGCTCTATGAAGTAGAGACAAAAGAGCAGCTTCTTGCAGCTGTAAGCATGATAGCTGCAATGTGCGGTGGAAAGCACACTTCGCATATGCAGCACCGCAAAAAGCTCACGCCTCTCCCCGAATATATCGATAAGATGGGAGAACTTTACGATATGATAAAAGCTGGCAGGATACTCCAATAATGCATCTGCTAATGCATCTGCGTATGCATGCCTTTAGATACTTGTTGCAAACACAAGCTCAGGATACAAGATTTCTGCATACTCCTCCGGCGCCTTGTTGAGCAGCACCTTTGCTGTAGCCTTGCGCATGTGCGTTGGCAGGTCTTTTTTCTGCGACATGCTGCGTAGGAGCTCTCCTGCGTCATTAAACTTCGGCTTTTCGATGTATGCGATCCTGTCTTCATACATGGTAACCGCAAGCGCCTTGCTCTGATGCGCCCTCATGAAGCTTTCAGAGGCGCCCGCCATGAATGCGCTTGGGCCCAGTACCACATCAGTGCCCCTCTTCGGCCTGTTTATGAAGAATGCCAATGCGGCATACCCGTTTCCTATGCCCTGTATTGAAAGTATGCATTCAAACCTCTGCTCAGCAAGAGCGGTCTCAAGTCTCGATTTAAACTTTTTGAGCTGCTGCCATAGAATATCATCTGCTATATCATCAGTTTTAAGCGCCACTATATACATGTCTGTGCCTAGCCTTGACCTGAACTCAAGAATCTTATCGCGCTCATTTACCGCAGAATACCTGGGCCCGTAGAATACCTCCTTTTCGGGGTTCTGTATGAGCCTGCGCGAGATTATTGAGAGCCTCGCAAGCGCCTCCATAGATACATTTGCAGCTACATTCCTTGTGCTGTCTGTAGGGTCTATAACGATGAAATTGGAGTTGAAACTCTTTACGAGCTCCGCTTTCTCTTTTCCTATAGCCTCAGACCTGTTTGCCGGGAATATTGCAACAGGCGGCGAAAGCCTTGCAAAAGCCTCAAGGAGCTTTGCAAAAGATCCATAATAATATATAAGTAGTTCGCAAAGGTATCCTGAAAATCCTTGGGTTGCTGCCTCCGCGCCGTATATGCCGTGCTGGCCCAGCATGAACTTTAACACACGCACCTCGTCCTTCTGCTTCTCTGAAAGGTGCGACAGCACGAATTCGGTATGCAGCTGCGTCCTATCAACAGCACTTCCCATCTCGCTCGCATCGCGTATCTTGAATGCAGGCACTATATCGACAGTCACATCCTCGTCATCCATAAACAGCTTTACATATGGATGCTCTGCGTACTTTATCACATACCTCTCATGCTTCTGTTTTGAAACTACTCTCTTTGCTATTTCAAGGGCGCGCATCTCCATCTTGCGCTCTTCCATCTCCTTAGGAAAGAGCATGAATATGTCTATGTCTGATGAGCCCTTGAGGTGGGTGCCGTGTGCAATAGAGCCTGCGGTTATTATCTCAACGCTCTTGGGCACAAGATTGCGCAGCCTTGACATGACCTCATTGCTTAAAGCAGTAAGCCTCTCCACCTCCGCCTTGTCGGGCTTTATCTTCTTGATTATGCCATGCATAAGGCTCTCGAGCCTCTTCAACCTACGCTCATCAAGCCTGAAATGCTTCACGCCATTCTCTACCATTTTATGCATCTTACGCATCCCTCTTGCAGTGCTATTGTTCAAGTAATATTAAAATATCTTCTTCACCAAAGGTAAAAGCACATCGCTGTGGGCTCGTGGCTCAGCAGTAGAGCGTCTCGTTCGCAACGAGAAGGTCGCGGGTGCGATTCCCGCCGAGTCCATTAGTATGGCCTTATATCATTGAATCCGATTTAGCAGAAAAATAGGCATAAAAATTGCAATGATCCCCAGAACTAATAAAGTTAAAAACCTTGGGATATAATCCCTAATGAACGGATTAGTGTATGCCTATCGATGGACCTAGTTTGCTAAGTAAACAAATAATAAAGATGAAATCTGCAAGAAGAAAAAGTTGGTTTAATGGCTGAGGTAAACAAAGAAAAATTGTATATGCTTCTATCCGAGATGCTTTCTTCCATAGAGGAAAATCCTGATATGGTGGAAACAGAGTTAAGAAACACATACGTTACAGAATTCATTTATGCACTTGGCTGGCCTGCTAATAGTGTAGAAACCGAGAAGGGGGTAAAACTTGCCACCACAAACCACAGAGTAGACTATGATTTATCCTATAGGGGGAAATCCAAGGTGGCAATAGAGATAAAGCGTCCAAAGGAACCGCTTAGTAAGGACGCCGAAAGCCAGCTTGGGGATTATCTATTCAAATTGAAGTCTGATATCGGTATAGCATTTAACGGTATATCTCTCACGGTTATGAACACAAAGGGAAAACCACTTGCACGTTGGAAGTTCGATCGTAGCAAGGGCATACCTAAAAATGTTAAAGATCTGATCGCCATCTTCGAAAAATATTTAGCCTATAATTCTGTTATCAAAGGCAACTTTACAGAAGGCGGAGAAGAAGCTAGTTCTAAGGCTGAGGATAATATTTCTGTCTCAAAAACAGAAGATGCTAAAGAAGCACTAATGACAGAAGAGGAATCCCCCACACAGGCACAAAAAGAGAGCACCTCCTCAAAAGATCAAAACAACGCCCTTTTTATATTTGCCTACCTGTTCGGCTTTATTTCAGGTATAATTGTGCTTTTGGCCTATGGAAAAAACAAACGGCTTAGGATGCATTCGCTGCAATCTATCGCGCTTAATGTAATCTCTATATTTATAACATTTGTACTCGGCTTCTTCATATTTCGTTTTGCTTCAGTACTTGACCTATTGATATGGATTTATGGCATGTATATAGGTTTCAAGGCTTACGGGGGTGTTGATGTGAATATACCCTTCGTTTCGGATTTCATTAGCCATAATTTTTGATGGTGCGATCAAATTAGCCGCAGGACGAGGTTAAAAAGGTTATTAAGCTTCAACGTAAAAATCGGAATTTAGTACGGAATAAATTACATCTAAAAATAAAAAAGAATGCGCTTTTAATAAAGAACATCCTCATCGGCCCTCTTGTAGCCGCTGATTTCGCTCTCCCTAAACCATACGCCTATCTCCCTCTCCGCTACTTCCTCGTCCGATATGTGGACAAGGTTCTTTATAGCACGCTGCTTTTTGTCTCCAAGGTCGTATGAATCAACGCTGTACTTGCCCCTGAAAGTAGACGGGTCAGCCTTTCTCGGCTCGGTAGGACCCATCAGCTTCCTTGCCACAAACGGCGCCTCGTTGCCTTCCACTACCATTGCGACCACAGGCCCGCTGGTAAGGTAGTCCAATAGCTGGGCGTGTATCCTTTTGCCTATCTCTATCTCAGATTCTGGAACATCAATGCCCCTCTCCCTGTATGACTCCTTTGTCTTCTTCCCTACACTAGAAAGCCATTCATCATTTGCGACGTAATGTTTTGCTGCAGTATCCCTGTCGGGCCTAACCATTTTAAGTGCTACAATCTTCAGACCCGCATCCTCAAGCGTGCCTATCGCCTTTCCGATCAGAGCCCTATATACCCCATCGGGTTTTATCAATATCAATGCTCTCTTTATCATATTACGCACCTTCTGCTCCAGCGCACATGCTTTTATTAGTTTACAAAACTATTAAACACATATCGAAACAGAAAGCCCGGCCGTAATTTGTAGCCTTATCTATGCGAGTAGCTGAAATCGTTTTTGTATATGCGGCGCCTATCCCTTCCGTGCCCGGACCTTCCGTATCCGCCGCTTCTCCCTCTTCCGTATCTGCCTTCGCCGTGCTCATGCCTCATTTGCATGCGAGGCATTGCACCCTCAAACTCCCTTGTGTCAAGGTCGAGCCTCTCTATGCGTATGTTTGCCAGGTTCTTTATCTGCGTTATCAGATCTCTCTGGCTTTCATTTATAATTGTGAATGATCTTCCATCCGCATTCATCCTTGCCGACCTGCCGGACCTGTGCACATACAGGTTCGGGTCGTCTGGCACATCGAAGTTTATTATATCTGATATGCCGCTGATGTCAAGACCTCTTGCAGCCACATTGGTTGCAATCATAAACCTTGCGCCTCTCCTGAACTCACCCAGCGAGCGTTCACGCTTTGCCTGCGTGAGTCCCCCATGCATAAGTATTACATCAAATCCCTTGCTCTTCATGAAATCGTAGAGTATGTCAGCCATGTGCTTAGTCCTTGCGAACACTATCGCCTTGCTCGGATTGTATTTCTTTATGTACGCAAGCAGCGTTGCAAATTTGCCCCTATAGTCAGCAATAGAATAGAAATGCGTTATGGTGTTTACCACAAGCTCCTCTTCTTTACCTACTACAATCTTTACCGGATCGCGCATGTGCCTTCTTGCTATGCTTACTATCGCATCAGGTATAGTTGCAGAAAGTACCATTGTCTGCTTCTGCGCGGGCGTGAGCGCGAGTATACGCTCTATATCGTCTATGAAGCCCATGTCCAGCATCATATCCGCTTCGTCAAGCACCATAAATTGTATCCTGCTTATATCGAGAGCCCCGCGCTCTATAAGGTCGAGTACCCTACCCGGTGTGCCTATGACTATGGTCGGTTTCCTCCTCAATTCCTGTATCTGCACGTTTATCGAGGCCCCTCCGTACACAACCGTCACGCCCTTGCCGTTTGCATCCACTTTCCTCGTCATAGCTGCTATCTGCAATGCAAGTTCACGAGTAGGTGCAAGTACTAGCGCGCCAACATGCTCACCCCTCTTAGCCCTGTCTAATATGGGAAGCATAAACGCATAGGTCTTGCCTGTGCCTGTCTTTGACCTTACAATTAGATCCTTGCCTTCCAGTGCTATCGGCACTGCCTTTTCCTGCACTTCTGTCGGTTCAATAAAACCATTCCTGTTCAGCAATTCTACTATTCTATTATCTAATCCTAATTCTGAAAATTTCTTCATTCCATTACCTTCTAAGCAAAATTAGTAGTTCCAACAAATAATACACATCCAAAACATAATTAGGTTTCAAACCTGTACTAACTACCGCGTCTGCTTTGGTAGTAGATGGTGTAATACATATTTATATCTTGTGCTTTCTGGTCCAACCGGGTAACCCCTGCCGTATGGACCGAATGCACATTCAAAAATAAAGTATCTAAAAATTCTACAATGTACGAGCAGCCACCTAAGAATTGTAAAAGCCGCACAGCATTTAAGACAAGCCTCTCTTTAGATCACTAAGCAAGAAACAAAATTACAGAACAAAGAAAACATCAATTACTGGCGAACTCCTGTTTTATTGTTCTTATGACGCTCATAATGATATGAACCTTCCTTTATTGGATTGTTCATATCGCCATCATAAGTGGATATATCAATTATTGCTGTTTCGAATCCACCCACTTTTTCCTTTATTGTATCTCCCAGATCTAAGGCTAAGTAGGAATAGGGAAGATTCTGACTATACATAGGCGGAGTCCAAAATTTATTAAGAGGCATACCTCTATTGTCAAACTTTAACACTACCTTAATGCTATTATCCCCAATAAAAGTAACATTAAGTATGCCGAATTTTTCCTCATCATAGACAAAATCTCTTTCTCTAGAATAGATAAAAAACAAATATTTATCCGTATCCGCATTATGCTCAAATATTTTCACTTCAGTTGTCTTCCCCTCACTTGCATGTCTATTTAATCCTTCCTTTACTTCATTTGCAATATTATACGCAATGCTGTTGTGCGACGTAATCCTCTCTTCTTTATTTGCATCTTTAGTTTTAGTTCCATTCATTTTTACACCCTCTTTTTGCTTTATTGTCAGCATTTTAGATATATATATACCTTTCTAATATTATCAAAAATGCATTTAGATATAATACATTTCTAATAGCAAAAATTAAGGTGTTGAAATTTATATCTATATAATGTAGACACTTTTTCAACAAACTGTACCATTTACCCATAAAAACAGCGTCGGAACGCACTTAAATAGAGAAGACGCTGCGACCTGACTAAGTAATACCATCCGAGCAATTTATTTACCGCGTAGAACTAAGGTAAATTTTGATGTACGAAATAAAAAATATAGTACGGCGCAACTATTTTATAACAAGAAAAAATTGCACACAATGCTTTTAATTTTTATTTTTGTAGCATCTATTGGTGCTAAAAATGGCTGGAGAAAGCAACGAAAAAACTAAGAAACCTTTAAAGGATATGTTGGAAGCAACAGAGTCGCATATCGATTTGATACTGCGCAAATTTGATGATTTGATAAGCAAACAGCAGACGAATTATCTAAACAGCTATATAAGGGGGATAAAAGATGAGACAGAAACGTGTAAAACAATAGTAGAAGGACTTTTTGATACTGAATACATACCAAAGAATGATGAATGCACGGATCTTAAACTGTATGACCATATGGTCTCGAGTGAAAATGATATCAATTCAAATGATCCGCAATTGTTGCTAAGAGGTGCAATAAAGGTGCTTGACGATGCAGCAACTATGTTTGAGACAGTGGGCAAAATAAAATCTGAGGAATATAAAGATCCTGCAATAAATGACAAGATGAGACTTGCAGCAAGCTGCTTAAGAAAGGCAAAAAGAGAAGCAGAGTCTGCAATGAGCGATTTCATTGGTAATGATTACTGAAAATTGAAAAGATTAACACAGCTGCAATTGTAATGGTCTGTATACGTTCTTATCTTTTTAGAGAATTAGGTCGATCTTTCTGAACCGAATGAAAAACCAGCTAGTTGCTTACTCTGTAACCATAAAAAGTATGTTTGCCCCTTTGGGTTGTTGGGCCTATAACTCTATTCGAACTATTTATCTTTTATCTCGGATTTTTTTGTAAAGATTTATTAACCTGCACTTCGTTTTAGTAAAATGGTGCTTGAGTGCTTAGTAAAGTGTTTGACGGGCAGATACAATATCTTCAAATTCTTGATGAAAACGGAAACGTGGACAGCTCGCTGCTCCCCCCCAGCATAACAGACGAGTTCGCAGTCAGCATGTACAAATATATGAATTTTGCACGCGCCCTTGATGCAAAGACCCTCAGCCTTCAAAGGCAGGGGCGCGCGGTCACATATGCGCCTCTTATAGGCGAAGAGGCGACGCAGATCGGCAGCGCCCTTGCGATGAGGAAAGATGACATATTCGTGCCCAACTTCAGGCAGCATGGCGTATATCTTGTACGCGGGCTTCCGCTAGAACTCTATTTTATCTACTGGCGCGGGTTTGAGGAAGGCGGTGCCATACCCGCAAATGTAAACGGCCTGCCTGTGATCGTGCCAGTAGCATCGCAGATGCCTCATGCGGTAGGCATTGCGTTTGCGCAGAAATATAAGGGCACGGGCAATGCGGTAATCACATATGTTGGAGATGGCGGCACATCAGAAGGCGACTTTTACGAATCGATTAATTTCGCTGGTGTTTTCAAGGTACCACTCGTTGCGATAATAGAGGACAACCAGTGGGCCATATCTGTGCCCAGAAAAAAGCAGAGCGCCGCTGAGACTCTTGCACAGAAGGCCTTTGCCGCAGGTATCAAAGGCGTGCAGGTAGATGGCAACGATGTGTTTGCAGTCTACAAAGCGGTGGGCGATGCGATAGCAAGCTCTGCTGAAGGGCCCACATTAATAGAATGCGTTACCTACAGGATGAGCATGCACACGACAGCTGATGATCCTACAAAATACAGGAGCGACAGTGAGCTTGATGCATGGAGGAAAAAGGATCCGATCGACAGGCTAAGGAAATATCTTGTTTCAAAAGGTATCTGGGATGACTCAAAGGAGAAAGCCATGTCAGATGAGCAGGCCTCTGCGATAAATGATGCTGTTAAGAAGGCTGAAGAGTTCAAGGGGGATCCGAAGAGCATGTTCCAGCATGTTTATAGCTTTGTGCCCGAGGTGCTTGACGAGGAGCTGCAGGACTCCTTAGCCAATAATTTCTGGCAGGGCACAGGTACAGCTGACGAGAGTTAAGAGGTTTGAGGCTGTGCTTTGCCACGCACATGCCTGTAAATAATAAATGGTGAAAGCATGCAGATGAATATGGTAAGCGCGATAAACAATGCACTCGAGCTGCTGATGAAAGAGAACAACGATATTGTGCTCCTGGGAGAAGATATAGGTGTTGACGGAGGCGTGTTCAGGGTAACTGATGGCTTGCTTGCAAAATTTGGCGAGAACCGTGTGATAGATACTCCTCTCGCAGAGTCAGCGATAATCGGCACCTCGATAGGCATGGCGCTCGCAGGTATGCATCCAATACCGGAGATCCAGTTCGCTGGCTTCATGTACGAAGGCTTTGCACAGCTCATAAACCATGCCGCAAGGTACAGGAGCAGATCCCGCTCTAGGTTTACCGTGCCTATGGTTGTGCGCGTTCCGGTAAGCGGTGGCGTAAGAACCCTGGAGCACCATTCAGAGAGCCCCGAAGCGTTTTATTCGCATGTCGGAGGCTTGATTGTTTTAGAACCTTCCGGGCCTTATGATGCGAAAGGCCTCCTGATAAAGGCTGCACACATGCAGGATCCTGTGCTGTTCCTCGAGCCCACAAAGCTATACAGGCTTTTCAAGCAGGAGGTGCCCGAAGACATGTACGAAATAGAGATAGGCAAGGCGAATGTTGTAAGCGAAGGCGATGACCTTACAATAATTACCTACGGTACAATGCTGCCTCTTGTGAAGAGCGTCGTGGAGAAGAAAGGCGTATCCGCGCAGGTTATTGATTTGCGCACCATCAACCCTCTTGACGAGAGCACCATAATAGATGGCGTGAAGAAGACCGGTAAGGCGATGATCGTGCACGAGGCGCCGCTGAGCTTCGGAGTTGGCGCAGAGATCGCGGCACGGATAGCGGAAAAGGCGATATATGATCTCGATGCTCCGGTAATGCGTGTTGCATCAGACAGCTTTCCATACCCGTTCCCTGGCTATGAGCAGTATTACATTCCAAACGAGGCCAAAATATCCAAGGCTATAGATAAAATGCTCTCTTCGTGATTGTGTGAAGGAAATAAAATTTGTAGATGTGGGCGAAGGCATAACAGAGGGCCATATACAGAAGTGGCTTGTCAAGGACGGCGATGAAGTAAAGGAGGACCAATCACTTGCACAGGTCGAGACAGACAAAGCTGTTGTAAATGTTCCTTCACCCATAACTGGCAAGATAAAGATAATGCTGAAGGAGGGCAGCGACCTGCACATCGGCGATGTGCTTGCATATATAGGTGATGAAAGCGAGCTTGGCTCGGTGCAGCAAAATGCAACACAATCAGCAGCGCAGCCGGCAAAACCTGCAGCTCCCGCTCCAGCTGCTTCTGCGCGGCAAGCGCAGGCAGCACAGCAGTCTGCTGCACAGGCAAAGCCTGTACAGGAAGTGCTTGCAACCCCTTCTGTAAGAAAGCTTGCCGAGCAGCTGGGCGTTGATCTCAATTCATTAACAGGCACAGGCCCTCATGGAAGGATACTTGATAGTGATGTGAAGGCTGCAGCTGCAGCATCTTCCGGCAGAGCAGCGCAGCAGCCACAAGCACAAATCTCTGCGGCGGCTTCAGGCAGCGCCGCGCAGACCGAATTTGCAAATGCGCAGATCCGCAGCATGCTCGAAAGGCACAAGGAAGACATAGAAAGAGTACCGCTTTCCCAGACAAGGAAGGCGATAGCAAGGAACATGGAGCTCTCATGGACTATTCCAAGGGCAACGCATATGGACATAATCAACGCCACTGCCCTTTTCGAAATTGTGGAGAAAGAGAAGAAGAAGGCTGAGGCCGATTTCGGAGTGAAAATTACGTTCCTGCCTTTCATAATAAAGGCGGTGGTCGAAGCGCTGAAGGAGAACCCGCATTTCAACGCAAGCTACGACCGCGACAATCTCGAGATACTTGTAAAGAAATACTACAACATAGGGCTTGCAGCCGAGGCGCCTGACGGTCTTAAAGTTGTGGTAATAAAAGATGCTGACAAGAAGAGCATACTGGAGCTCGCAAAAGAGATTGCTGAGCTTGGCAAGAAGGTCAAGGACCAGACCATAAGCATAGACGAGATGAAGGACAGCAGCTTCACTATAACAAACATAGGAAGCCTTGGCGGAGGATTCCTCTCCGTGCCCATGATAAACTATCCTGACGTAGCAATACTCGGCATACATGTGGTAAGGGATTTTCCAGTAGTGAAAGACGGGGCTGTTTCAGTGGGCAAGGTGCTTCCGTTCTCGCTGGTGTTTGACCACAGGGTTGTAGACGGTGCCGAAGCGGTGAAGTTTGGCAACGCACTTATAAAGTACCTCGAGGATCCAGACTTTCTCGAGATGCTCAGCTAACCGCTGTAATGGCTCAATTGCATCTGATGTATCGGTGCGGGTGTTCAAATGGTAATGGGTTCGCTTCCGGAAGAAATCGACATCGCTGTAATAGGTGCGGGCGTGGGTGGATATGTTGCAGCGATAAGAGCGGCAGAGCTGGGCGCGAGCGTAGCGCTCGTAGAGAAGGAGAAGCTTGGCGGGCACTGCCTCAACTATGCATGCATACCCTCAAAGACGCTCATACATATAGCTGACACCTTCTACAGTGCGCAGCACTCGCAGGAATTCGGCATAAGCGTGTCTGGCGCGCTGCTTGATGCGAAGAAGATGTACGACTGGCGCATGCAGGCTTCAAAAAAGCTGGAGGATGGAGTTGGGTTTCTGTGCAAGTCTAACGGCGTAGAGGTCATAAAGGGCACTGCTACGTTTCTCTCATCAAACACGCTCCAACTTACTAATGGGACCTCGCTTGATTTCAAGCACGCCATAATTGCGACCGGCTCTGAGCCTGCCGTGCTTAAAGGGTTCGAGTTCGGAGAGAAGATAATAGACTACAAGAAGGCGCTAATGCTTGATTATGTACCTGGATCTATGGCGATTATAGGTGCGGGATATGTCGCAGTCGAGATTGGTACTCTTTATGCAAAGCTCGGCAGCAAAGTCTCGATAATCGCCCGCTCCGATGTGCTCTCAAAGTTCGACAAAGATGCTGTAAATATAATAAAGAAGACAATGCAGGCGCTGGGCATAAAAATATACACGGGCGCGACTCCCATTTCATACGACGGCAAATTCCTGAAGCTGGGTGATAGCAATCTTGTAGAGGCGGAGCTTGTTGTTGTGGCTGTTGGACTCAGGCCCTATACCGAAGGCCTTGGGCTTGAAAACACAAAGGTGCAGCTCGACGATAAAGGCTTTGTGAAAGTTGACAGCTCACTCAGGACTACAGACAGCAACATCTTTGCGGTTGGCGACGTCATCGGCGAGCCTATGCTCGCACACAAGGCAATTCGGCAGGGTGTTGTGGCGGCAGAGATAATAACAGGCTTAAGGAAGAGCTATGACAATATCGTGGTGCCCGCAGTGATATTCTCGGATCCCGAAATCGCCATAGCAGGGAGCATAGAGGAAAAAGAAGGCATAAAGGTGACAAAGTTCCCTCTTACAGCACTCGGCAGGAGCATAGCGCTTGACACTACAAACGGGTTTGTAAAGATTGCTGTTGATGAGAATTCTGTGGTAAAAGGTGTGGAGATAGTGTCTCAGGATGCAAACGCGATGATCTCCGAGGCAGCACTCGCTATAGAAATGGGTGCAACAGCCGATGATATCGCTTCTACCATACACCCACATCCTACCTACAGCGAGGCAGTGCAGGAAGCGGCCGAAGCGGCGATTGGTGCACCGATACACTTCTTCTACGGCAAGAAGAGCAAGTGAGCTGACCATGGACATGGAAAACGATTTCACCACAGGTCTGCAAGAGACAAGAAACGGCAGGATCTATTATCTGCACCATGCCGGAAAGGGCAGAAGCCTTGTTTTTCTTCACGGTGTGGGCGCAAGCCACATAGTTTGGAAAAGGCTCGTAGAGCTTATGCCAGACTCTTATGATGTATACCTGCTGGACCTGCTGGGCCATGGCATGTCAGATGCACCCGCAATAGACTACACTATAGAGGCGCAGGTATACTCGCTCCGTGACTTCCTCTCCGCGCAGAACAGGCTTGACTGCGTAGTCATAGGCCATTCCTACGGTGCATGGACTGCCGCATACTACGCCTCGCTCTTCCATGAGCTCTCAGGTATTGTGCTTGAGGATTCAGCTGGTATAAAAGAGGAATTCGACGACATAATTGAAAGCGGCATGGTGGCAGAATACAAGGATAGCATGCTTAAGCAGCTTGTAAACATGAACAACAACAAGGAATATGTAATGAAGAGCATACTCAATGAGGACTTCGCTATACGCAACCAGCTCACAAAGGATGTGCTCGCAAGGATAAGCACGAAAACTGTTGTTGTGTGGGGCAGCGATGACAAGATAGTGGAAAGCAAATATGCTTCTTACCTCTCCGGCGGAATAAAGGGCAGCGTGCTCAAGGTTGTGCAGGGCGCAGGGCACAGCCCTCATTACGCGCATGCACAGGAATTCTACAGCATACTTTCAGACTTCCTCAGCACACTTGGCTGAGCAGGAGGATTGCAGAGGCCACCAGGCTCGGCGGTGTCTCACCATTTCGGTTAGCTTAAAAAATTCAACAAGCAAAGCAAACTATAAATATCTTCAATGCTGTAGTTTCAATGTGGTGTTTATGGATCTCTCAAAAACAACAGACATAGTAAAACTTTTAGACTCAAAAAGTGTTATTGTAGTCACGCACTTAAAAGATATGGACGGGATGTGCAGCGCCGCTATTTCAATGCACCTGTTTGGTGAAAGGATAGCTGGAGTAGCATTTTCCGATTTTGAATATGATGCGATAAGAGATGTTTATGAAATTTTAGAGAAAAAATCCTTTAAGAACGGAATTGTATTGTTTGCAGATCTGAATTTTGGCGATGATGCTCTTGATCTGTATAAGAAGATATTTGAAATGCTTAAGTCAAATGGCAACGCCATAATATGGTTCGACCATCATAAAGTTTCAAGCGACGCAGTGAAGAAGACTATCGAAAGATATGCGGATTACGCCATAGCTGGAGAGAACAAGGAGCATTGCGGCGCAGAACTTGTTGCAGAACATGTAGCAAAGCCGCTGGGGCTTTATGATGAAAAGACTAAAGAACTTGCATATCTCTCCCATATCTCTGATTTTGCACTCTCTGATCCTAAAATCGATAAGAAGCTTATCAAGGCAAGCGAAGCCATAGCAAGCTATCTCGATAACCAAGAAGGTATACAGGAAGGCCTTCTTAAAATTTCCAAAGCTGTTATGAATGATCCATCGAAGTTCGATGAAGATCCTTTTGTAAATGAACGCGCACGCATTTATGAAGAAAAGCAAGACATGCTTAAGGAAGAATTAAGCAAAAATGTTGATTCGTTGACTGTGAAGGGCCACAGCATATTAATCGGCTTCAACTTTTCTGGCTCCCTCCAGACAAATGATGGCTGCAGCCACCTTTTCGCAATCGGCGATGCCACTGGAAATAAACCGGAGATGGTAATATATTTCAAGGTCGCCAGGGGCACAGGACATATAAGGGTGCAAAACGATTCAAATATAGACTCCGTGCCTTTTGCACAGAGCATGAAAGGCAACGGCCATCCGAAGGCGAGTGCATTTCCGATACCTGATGATATACTGGACGGGCTGCGCTCCTCAGGCAGCAAAAAGGATTATGCCAAAAACGAGCTTATCTCGCTCATAAGAAAAAGGTTAGAAGAAGATCTTGATCCTCTTAAAAGCACAAGCAAGGTATAAATGCAGGGCAGAAGCAGTGCAAATTTCTATAAGAAATGATTCATACGTATTTTTCAACAAACCTGCACCTTCACAGCCTATAAATATAAAAAGCTTTGAGTGGAATATAAAGCATAAATCCGCGCGATATTATGGCACCAGTACCTCCGGCAATAGTACAAAAGCCGTATGTAATATCAGAGATTATACACGAGACCCCCGATGTCGACATAATCCGGTTCAGGGCAAGCGATGGGACCAAGCTTGCGTTTGACCCTGGCATGTTTGTCATGATAACATACTCAAATCCTGATACAAAAGAGAAGATTGCAAGGGCGTTCTCGATAGCTTCAGCTCCCAACTATGACACTCTGGAGTTCTTTGTGCACATGATACACGGCAGGTTCACATCGCATCTTGACACCGCAAAGGTTGGGGACGTCTATTACATGACCGGCCCTTACGGCCAATTCCGCTTTGTGCCAAGTGAAGACAAAAAGGTGCTTTTCATAGCGGGTGGCACAGGCCTTGCCCCGATGATGTCAATGCTGCGCTATATAAACGACCTGCATTCCGACAACGATGTAGTGCTTATATACAGCGTGAGGTTCCCAAACGAGATTATAAGAAAGCAGGAGCTCGAAGACCTTTCAAAAAGTATAAAGCTGAGCACTGTTGTTACGGTTACCAGGCCGCAAGAGGGCGACGGCTGGACAGGCGAAACGGGCCACATAAGCACGGACATGGTTAAAAAATATGCACCTGACTTTATGGAGCGCAAGGTATTCATTTGCGGCCCGCTCAACTTCACAAAGGCTATGCACGACGTCTGTACTGCAATAGGCATAAGCGAAGATAAAATAAAAGCAGACGTATGGGGCTGAATATCTTTGCATATGGTCTAATCCTCGATCCAGAACCAGAATTCATCTGATAGCCTACAAGCATCAGAAATTAGAGATAGACCGCTGGCTTGCTTTCTTGCTTGCAGCGCCCCTATACCTTGGCAAGCCTCTCCCTTATCTCTTTGATGTCAAGCTTGGTGGTAATAAGCGGAATCTTCTCCACCTGTGCTAGCCTTACCGCAAGCTTGTCTACGTTGGTTATGTCGTGCAGCACAACGAGCTTCGGCTTTATCGGCGCCACTCTTATCACTACCATGGGGCTCCTCCCTGTGCTCACCTGCTTGAAAAGGAACGCCCTTTCTGTAGTTGCACCGAACAGCTTCGGATAGTCGGCTGGCTGAAGCTCCAGTATTACGCGCAGGCTGTCTATCTCGGTGTAGCCGAACAGCTGCATGGAATCCAGGTAGCTCTGGTTGACGACTATCTTACCCTCTATTATCCTGTTGAAGTCTGTGCCGCTTATAGGTGTAGCAAAGTCGTATACGTTGTAAAAT
>Ga0080003_1000713_pt1 | contig 20518 bp, 21 predicted proteins | sample JossMetagenome_FD_69206 | JGI IMG/M metagenome (GOLD analysis project Ga0080003, IMG submission 69206) | Hot spring microbial communities from Joseph's Coat, Yellowstone National Park, USA - JC2_E (SPADES assembly) (version 2) | ecosystem: Environmental > Aquatic > Thermal springs > Hot (42-90C)...
GAGTATAATATTCTTCCGTTCGGGATAAATTGCGCAGCCAGCAATTACCAAATTCCAGCCCTGCTTTACGGATATTTCGGCGCTGATACGCATTACTACATATGAGCAAGAAAGCTCCGACCTTTAGGGAGGAGATGAGTTGCCAACCGAAAAGTTCGTCAATTCAGGCGATATTAAAACTGCGCCCACGGGCCACGGAATCTGCTGATAAGCCCAAAAAAAAGGGCCTGAGATGGAATAAGGCCTCCGGACTAGAAGGGCATGATGGGGGCACCGTCGATGAAGCAGGAACCTCAAATCCTTCAGGGATGAGAGGATGTCAGAGGGAAGTCAGGGAAGAACTCAAGGGGGCAGACTTGGTCTCGGTCAAGGTTGACGCCGCCTCCGAAAGGGTCTGGAGACTGGTCGACAGGCCGGATAAGTCCCTTTCGTTCAAGGAGGTCATAGAGGGACTAAAGCAGTTCTGCAAGGAATACCGCGGTACGCTTCTGACCGAGACCATGCTCGTCGACAAAGTAAACTATTCCGAAGAAGCTGAAGAACTGGCCGCCTTAATCGCGCAACTGGGGCCGAAGAAGGCATACGTAGCTGTCCCGACGCGGCCTCCGGCGGAGAGCTGGGTCAAGCCCGCTTCAGAGCCTCAGATAAACGCTGTATTCCAAGCCATCCAGAAGCGGGTCAGGGACGTCGAGTTCCTCCTGGACGAGGAAACGGGGAATTTCGGCAACACGGGAAACGCGAGGGAAGACCTGCTGGGCACCCTTGCGGTCCACCCAATGAGAGAGGAAGCCGTCAACGAGCTGCTTAAGAAGGACGGGGCTGGCCGGGATGCCCTTCAAACTATGTTAAACGATGGGGAAATAATCAAGTTAAGCTACGCAGGAAAAACCTTCTACATGAAAAAGATATCGAGCAGGGATCAAAAAATATTTTAATGCGGTCCAAGTTATCTTATGCTCGTGGGCTGCGTCAACTTCCCCGTATCCATGGCGAAGTACTTCAAACAATTCGAGGCCGTAGAAATCGACCGCACTTTCTACGCGATGCCAAGAGAATCGACCTTAATCAGGTGGAGGGAAATGGCTCCCCCCGGCTTCACCTTTTCCGTTAAGGCGAGCAGGAAGCTAACCCACTCCGGGATGGACCCCTCGACCGAGGGCGGAGGGGAGGGGCTGAGGGCTACCCTATGGGCCGCGGGCGTTTTGGGCGCGCGTTACATCCTATTCCAAACACCTCCTTCGCTGGGGCCTTCTTCAATATCGAAAATAAGGGAAGTGCTTAAAACGACAAGCGACGCTGGCTACAAGGTCGGCTATGAGGCTCGCGGAGAAAGCTGGAAGGGGCACGAGGACGACCTAAGGGAAGCCCTCAAGGGCGTGGCCTCTCACGTCGTTGATCCCTTCACCTCGAAGGAGCTGCATAGCGAGGGCTTTCACTACTTCAGGCTGCACGGCCTGGGGAAAACGCCCTATCGCTACCGTTACTCGGACGCCGAGCTGCTATCCCTTAAAGAAATCGTAAAGGGCGTCGAGGGAGAGACCCTGCTCGTATTCAATAACACGAACGCCCATGAAGACGCCTTGAGGTTCAAATCGATCCTAGCTTCCTCGGGTCGCGGTCCCCACAAGCGATGCCCTGAAGAGCTGCTTGAACGAAACGCTTGGCCTAACCGAGGAGAGCGCGGCCTCGGCTTTTTTCATGAATTCTTCCTTAGCGAGCCTCACCCCTTCTTCTCCGAAAACGGCCACCGCGTTGGATCCCCCCCTTTCCCCGGCCTCCCAATCAAGCAAGTCGTCGTGAATCTGAAACGCCACTCCGAAGAGCTCGCCCGCCAGCCTCATGGCCCTGACCGTCGGGAGGTCGGCCCCCGCCACGATGGCCCCTTCGGCCATGCAGCAACCCATTAGGACCCCCGTCTTTAACCTCGCCACCCTTAAGTAGGACGCGGCCGAAACCTTGCGCCGCCTGTACTTCAGGTCGAGGTCCTGCCCCTGCGCGAGCAGCTTGGAAGCCCTGGCCAGCTCGGCAACTACCCTTTTCCCCAGTAAATTGGCCTCGGAAACTGCGAGCTGAATGAGCAAATCTGAGGCTAAGATTGCCTCATTCTCGCCGTACAGGGCGTGAACCGCTTCAACCCCCCTCCTTTCTCTGTCGCCGTCCATAAGGTCATCCTGTATTAAAGATGCTACGTGAATCATCTCCACCGCGGCCGCGGCCGGCTCAGCCTTTTTCGGGTTGCCGCCGAGGGCGGCGCAGGAAAACAACACTAAGGAAGGCCTGACCAGCTTTCCCCCGTTTTTGACTAGGTGCGCCGCCGCCGGGAATAGGGTTGGCCTCTTCTTCGAGATCAGGGAACCTATCCTCTTCTTCACGTCTGCTAATGCCCCGTACACGTCATCAGGAAGTACTGCCTCGGCGGCCCTTTCCCCACTCAATCTAAAAAATAAAGCTTAGGGGGTTTTAAGTAAATCGATCAAAAATCGCGGCACCATTACTACTTTTACGGCCCCGTACTTGCCCTTATTAAGAGATACCTCGAAAGCTTTCTCGTAATCGTCGAGAGAAAAAACGTGGGTAATGAAGGGCTTTGCCCTGACCTTCCCCTCGCCCATGAGCTTAACGGCTATTGGGTAATCCTCGGGCTGGTTGTTCGCGGTACTGCTCAGCTCTCTTTCCCCTCCCAAGAGCATCATATCGAAGTCCTTAAGCGTGTGCAGGAGGCCGGCGAACAGCAACTGCTTGCCCCCTCTCCTAAGCATCTTGAGCCCTTCTACGACAGTTTCCTCCCCGACGGTATTCAGGACCAGGTCAGCGCCCCAGTCGTACTTATCTCCAGGGCTAAACTGCCTAGCGACTTCAACGGGGTCCTGCCCCTTCGCGTTAACGGTCAAGTCGGCGCCCAGCTCTTTTGCTATTTTCAGCGGGGCCTCTTCTACGTCCACGACCATGACTTTTTCGGCGCCGTAGGCCTTGGCCACCTGCAACGCCAGAAGCCCGATGGGCCCAGTCCCTATAACCGCGACGGTATCACCCGGAAATATCGCAGCCCTTCTTAAGGCGTGGACGGCAACGGCGGCCCCGTCCAGTTGCGTTGCTTCCTCGTACGAAACCGATTGAGGGATAGGGACGGCCTGGAAGTCCTTTACCGTCACGTAGTCTGCGTATCCTCCGGGGTTATGAGGCACCCCCGTCCCAGCCCAGTTTCCGTCGTGGCCCATGTGAAGGACGTGAGCGCACAGGTTGTACCTTCCCCTCCTGCACTGCTCGCACTCATTACAGGGCAACATGGCCATTATCCCGACCCTTTCCCCTATCTCCCTTTTGACACCCTCTCCGACCTCGACGATTTCTCCGCTTACCTCGTGGCCGAGCACGCACGCGGGAACCAGTGGGTTCTCGCCAATTGTGTGAAGCGCCCACGAGTTTATGCCGTTGTAGTAGTTAACGTCGCTTCCGCATATCCCGACTGCTTTTACTTTAACTTTGACCTCTCCCCTGCCAGGCTTGACTTCCTCGGTTTCCTTCATTTCAAGTTTTCCCGGTTTCATTAACCAGACCGCTCTCAACTTAAGAATAAAGCGCGGTCGGCTTTAAGGGTAAGCTGAGAAATAATCGATAGGCTCCCCAAGCAACTCCGCCCTAAGATTACCCCTGACATCCTCCTATCCATGAAGGTTGAGGTCCCTGCACCACCGACGGTGCCCCCATCATCCCGTTTCAGTCCGGAGGCCTTGCTCCGTTCACCACTTTTTGGGCTTATCAGGCGTGAATTCACTGCCCGCGGGAACTGATCTTAATGCCCCAATTAGTAAAGCTTCAGTTATCAATTCATCCCCTCCCTGAAGGGCTTTCTTGCTCATATGAAGCAAGCCGCCTAAAAAGCGATATAAGAAGCTCTTGACTTCGACCGCAAACGACTTCATCCGTTCTTGCTTTGGAAAAAACCTACGGATAACTAAGCATTAAACGCGCTTTCGCCAAGCCCCCGTCTAACCCGAGTAGTAGAACCTTAACGAGGCCTGAGCGGGGATCGGCGAAGAAGTTTCGTTTACTAGCCGATACCAGGCCGAGGTAAGGTTGAAGTAGGAGTACGCGCCTTCCCCAACTATTGTAACTACGTGCCAGCCCGCGGAAAGGGGCGGAAGGGTATAGGAGGAGGCAGAGGGGGAAAGGCTTGCGAGGTAACGGCCGTCCAGGTAAACTGAGTAGCCCGAGGGCTTCTCGCCAGCGTAAGCCCACTGGACCTGAACGGAACCGGAAACGGATGAGTTGTAAATCGGATTTGATATGGCGAGAACGGTGGCGTTTGGTGTTATTCCCCTGTACAGGTCGATCAAGGCCTTAGTGAGTACCAGGTAGTAATAGCCCCAGCCGCCGTCGCCCCTGTAGCCCCAACCATCGAGCTGAGTGGGTTCGATGTCGTTGGAGTACTGGACGCTGTAGCAGTCGACGTATCCCGATGAACCATTAGGCTCACCTGCGAACTCGTTCCACTGGCAAATCAGTATAAACCTGGGCTTGTACTTGAGCGGGACGTTCCACTCCTGGATATAGGTAGCTCCGTTCCTCCTGCCGTAAGCCCCGGGGGCAAGCCATCCCCCGGGCGGGAAGAAGGCGGGGGTCACCGTGACCGCTTCGGGGTAATTGTCATGGTAAGTAACCACTGGGCTTATCGAACCATCCATCCAGCTCCAGTATCCCTTGATTAAGGGTTGCGTTTGTAGCTGCGCCCCCATGTACCTTACGGTAAAATTTGGATCGTTCCAGCCTCCCGCCATCGCAGTATCCAGGACCACGAGCAAGGGCTTTCCCTCGTAGTAAAGCAGTGACTGGTTGTAAACCGGATCCTCGACGTAATTAGAATATATCCACTTGGCCTCTTCGTTGAGCTCGGTTACGTTTGCACCAGGACCGTTGTCGAGCCCAACCAATATGGCTACCTTGGGGTGGGGTAGCCCGCTCAAAGCCATCTCGTGGTATTCTCTCAACAACGCCGACGTGGAGTTGATTATCCCGAAAGCTATACCGTTGTGCCAATTGTCTTTAGAAGGCGGTGACGATTGCCAGACATTGTTGCTCCAGTCTATTAATATGAAGTTGACCCCGGCCCACGTCAGCCACTCCGCCTGCTGCCGTATGATTAAAGGGTCGCTCGAGTTGTACGTACCGAGAAGAGGGGTAGCTTCCCTCAAGCCCCAGCCCATGGGGTAGGGGAACCAAGTTTCGTACTCGACGCCGATTAAGGTCTCGGCCGGATTACCCACTTCGGGCTTGTTTATGATCGAGCTGGCAAAGTAGTAAGATGGGATTGAGGCCAAGACGACCGCTATTACCACGAAGACCGCGACCGTTTTCTTATTAAACTTTAAGCCTTTACTGGAGCCGAACGCCCTCTGGTAAAGCTGGTGTATAGCCTCCTCCCTGGTCATACCGTGTTTGATCAGGTTATTCAAATCCGATTCCAAAAATTGAGTACCCCTAGTAAGCGCGTAGTGCCTTTGAAGGGCGTCCCACTCCTCGTCCGTACTTGGCATATAGGTATACCAACCATGAATATAAAAGTATTACGTTATTCATAGAGGAGGAAAACTGGGATGTCTTTAGTCATAAAACTGCAACCCGGTTACCATTAATCCGTTTGCCATCCTTCCCACAAATCTAGGTACGCGTACCCCCTCCCGGCGAGGACCAGTACAGTTACCATTAACCCCTTCGCCATCCTAAGAATCTTTATCGGCGCAAATCAACCGCGAGTTTAACGTTTACAATTAACTGCGTATCGGCCACAAGAGCCCCCTACTACGAGTATAATATTCTTCCGTTCGGGATAAATTGCGCAGCCAGCAATTACCAAATTCCAGCCCTGCTTTACGGATATTTCGGCGCTGATACGCATTACTACATATGAGCAAGAAAGCTCCGACATTCAGGGAGGAGATGAATTCCTTCAAAAGTTCATCAATTCAGGCGATATTAAAACTGCGCCCACGGGCCACGGAATCTGCTGATAAGCCCAAAAAAAAGGGCCTGAGATGGAATAAGGCCTCCGGACAGGATGATGGGGGCACCGTCTATGAAGCAGGAACCTCCATCCTTCAGGGATGAGAGGATGTCAGAGGTATGAATTTATGGGAGCGTCTGCTTGGCTCTTCCCTTATCTGCTTTAAGATCAAAGCGCGCTGAGTAAATCGTTGAGGTATTTCGCGTCTTTATTAAGAACTTCGATGGCTTTCTCTCTAGGGTAGTTGCTTAGTGATTCATCCTCGAGGGTTACATCCCCGTCGTACCCCGCGCGCTTTAGAGTTGCAAGCACTTTTTCGTATTCGATATCGCCTTCGTAGATTGGCCTCGCCTCTTTTGGCCAGTCACGGCACCAGTCCCTAGTTTTTTCCCGTTGCTCGGGCGAAAAGCTCAGGTTCTTTATGTGAGTATGCATTGTAAGGACCGAAAACTCCTCAACTAGCCCGTAAACAGTAGTTAGCGGATAGCCTGACCAGTAAAAGTTACCCGTATCGAGCGTGAGGCCGACCCTTTCCGAGCCGACCTCACCGAGCACAGCCCTTAGGAAGTCGCGCTTATTGCCGAGTACGCCGTGGTTTTCGATAGCGAAGCAAACCCCTTCGGTCTGCCGTAAAGCGTCTTTTATGGCAGAAGCCGTTCTGCGCACGTACTCACTTTCCGGGACGCGTGGGTCGGGGGACATAACGGAATTGATCCTAACCAGGGTCGTCCCTAACTCGGGGGCCAAGGACGCGGCGTCAACCATCCACTTTACTTCTTGGCCTAGGTCCTCTCTGCCGAAGTCATTTTCGATCAATATTGCCGATACCTTAGCTTTGTGCGCGCGCAGACCTTCCACAAATTCGCGCCTGTCCTTTTGCGCCGAAAGGTCGAAGCGGGCATCCGGCGAAGCCCCCAAAGCCGAGTAATTGGCAACTTTTAGCGACCTATCAACGTAGACCTCAACACCGAAGACGTTCAACTTATCGAGCGCATCAAGAAAATCTTTGAGCCCCAGCCTTTTCCCGAGCCACTTTACTGTATCATCCCTTACGCCTGCGTACATAACGAAAACAACCCAGGAAATTTAAGCCTGTCTAGGCGCTGGCTTTAAAACGCTTACTGCGCGTAGCTATGCGCCCGTTATTTCAGGCTTACAGGCAGCAACGGTTCGCAGGTTAGCGAGGTAAGTCTACTAAAGCTAATCCCGTCTGACGCAGCCTCAACGAGCTATAACCGGCATGGGCTAGAAAGCCCTGAAGCGAACATAAATACCAATAAACGGGCTCTCCCAACCCTCACCTTGGAGGTGCAATATAAACAGCAGGCGCGCGCCCCATTTAATTCGTTCCTAAGTCTGCAAAAAAGGCATTAACCAGGCCTGCGCACCCTCACTGACATCCTCTCATCCCTGAAGGCTGAGGTTCCTGCACCATCGACGGTGCCCCTGTCCTAGTCCGGAGGCCTTGCTCCATCTCACCACTTTTGGGCTTATCAGGCGTGAATTCACTGCCCGTGGGTACTGATCTTAATGCCATTAGTAAAGCTTCGGTTATCAATTCATCCCCTCCCTGAAGGGATTTCTTGCTAATATGCTGTAAGCAACAAGAAACTCGTAGGAAACGGTCAACTGACACGCTCCTCAGCTAAAGCTTCAGATCCTGGCTTTTGCGCTCATTTCAGCGTCATTCCTCGCGATCGGGCGGGTTTTGCGAGGACCCGTTATCGCTTTGGGGTTCCCGTCCTTGACGGTCCCCCGGGGGTATCGGCGCTCGACTCGCTCTCACCCTCCTCTGCGCACAGACGTGAGCCTTTATCCCCTTCCTCGGCACCGACTGTGGAAAGGAGACATTCTCAACCTTCTACCGAAGCCCTTTCGGGGCAATCGGTGATCAAGGATTTCATTGAGTAGTTTTGTACGGAAGGTTGATTATATTTAAAAATACGAGCATTTCGCCATTCATCTCCTCGCTGAAGGGCTGGAGCTTTCTCGCTCTGGGATCTCTAAATAGGAAAGAAAAGGGTGCCTACTCCCGTAAGCGGTGCGCCCGAATAACACCCCTAAGCGTGTCGCGAACCAGACGTCGCCGGCCCCCGAGGCTGAGGCTTAAAACACCACAATCAAGGCCAATGCACCTACTTACGAAGAACCACCGTCTAAAATACCTAAAAAAATCTACTTAAAAAAAATTATTTTAAGGTTTCCAATTCGCTATTAGCCAAGGCCAAGCCGAGGTGAAGAACAGATAGAGAGCCAGGAAGAAGTAGAGTATTCCCATGCCCAAGGCGAAACCGCTGGCGATCGGGGTAACGTATTCCTCAGTGCGCTTAGGTCCGAGGCTCTTCGAGAGCACGTACTTGAGGACTAGACCGATCAAAATTGAGGGCCATATCCAGTCTGGGTGCATGAGTACCACTACTAACCCCACGGGGCTAAACAGGAACCACGGGAACAGCGAGCGGAGCCACATCAGTAAGAATATTACCACTACACCCGCTACCGTCCAGCCCCACATGCCGGTGAAGCTGTCGCCAGGATACCAGTCCTTAGTAAAGCCGGTTATCCCCATGCCCTCGGCCGAATCCGCTACGTAGGCTATTGGAGTATTACCATTACCGATGTGGGCGAACAGCCATACCGAAAGGACTGTCATGACTGGAACGAATATTATCTCGAGGATCGCGGTCCATGTGAAGGCGTCCTTTATGCTGGCCTTTACGTCGTGAGCAAGCTTGTAAATAGCCATAGTGTAGCCGGGGCTCATAGTTGCGGTGTCGTACGACGCACCCATAGTTTCTGTGAGGAATGCGGAAGCTGTAAGGGGTGCATTCGTCTGAGCTGGAACGCTCTTCCAGATGCCGAGTCCGGCACCTATTGGCCACCAGAGTTGCCACCAAGTACTCATCATATCCGGCACCACCGTCCAGAACTCGGCTAGGATCCTGGTTTGAGCGAAAGCCCAAATATAGTAGAACGCTAATAGAACAAGTGCGATTAGCGGGGTCGTACCAAAGGCTACGAATAGGATGTACAGTAGGACGGTCGTTATCGCGAGCATCCACGCCCCTATCTTAACGCTGAAGTCGCCCTGGTAGTAGGTGGGACCCGTGAGGGTCTTGAACACCTTTGCTATCCTTCCCCTTAACTTCCATATGAAGTAAAGACCGAGGCCTACCGACAGTCCGGCAAATCCCCAGTTTTGATACGGGAACGGGGGCTCTTCGCCGTAAAGCCAAAAACTCGCACCTGGTACGTATGTCACCCATCCCGCCTTAATCGCAACTGCATTGTATAGTACTGGGACCAAAAGCCAGCCGCCTACAATGGTCAGGAGAATATCGTAGGGCATCAGGATAGCTAGGACTGCCATAGGTATTGCTATATCGCCACTGAAGGTGCCTCCCGGCAAGATGCTCATCAGTGCGCTGCCAAATCCAGACGGTAGCGTTATATCCCCATTGCTGTACGCACTCAACGACGAGTAAGCCGGGAATGCGCCCAGCATTGCGGGCACGCTTGCTATTACACCAACCGCCAGGGATATCCAGAATACCCTCATTTGAGAGGTCTTTGTGCTAAGGAGCAAACTGTGACCTGATTCGTCCCTGGTGGTCGCGGTCTGTAGGAGGTAGATCGTGGGGACGGCTGTCGGAAAGATCAGCTTCTCGGTTTCAGTCCACTCGGGGCCGGTTATTGTAAAGCTCAAGGCTAGGTTGAACAGCATGAAGACGACCAGCAGTATTGACCAGAATACGATCGGGCCCAGATACGTACCCCACGGAATCGATTGACCGGGCTTTAGCCCGTTCCAGAGTATGGTTGCGTCCGCAACGCTATGCGGAATAACGTACGAAGGCAGGCTTTCGTAGGCGGGAATCCAGGACGGAGCCCCTGGACTCGCCAATCCACCTATCGTAAAAGCGGTAAAAGAGGCGCCATCTATCCATCCGTAAAGGGTGGCTAACCCATTATATAGGCCATCGAGGATGTAGTGATGCCCGGCTGCGAGAAACATCGGGATGAAAAGGAGCACGTATTGCGTCGGGTTTAACTTAAGCCTCTTGCCGAACCTGCCGAGGGCTTCCATTATTAGGACTACGTAAATGAATGGGAAGAACCAGCTCTGTAAGTAGCCATAGTTAGAACTACTGATATTGAAAGCGAGGAAGCCAATAAGCATTACAGCAGCAGTTATTATTAACAGGATTATTAGGTATACTACCGTTAATCCTTTTGGCAGAGATTCTTTAGAGCTTGCATTAGTTGACATCCTATTATTATGCTGCCTCTATATTTAAGTTTTACTCAATAATCGGTACTCCCCCAAGTACAGCATTTCAATTGTGATTAGCAATGAGATTGATGATTATTGATTTATGATTAACTTTTGTTTTACCCCCATATAGCTTTGTTTTAGGTCAAAATTTATTCATCAGCTTATAGTGTATACTAAGGATCTCCTATCAGCCTGTTTAAGTTCTCAATTAGAAGGCCTTAGGCCGCAACGAACACCAAGTGAGTTACCCCCCTCGGTTGAGGAGCTTCCTGATTCAGCGACCGCACTCGATCCCTCACGCCCGCGGCGGAGGCCTAGCAGTTAGACCGTTTAGGGTTCCCGCGCGGCGGTTGCGTCGGTCTCCGCGGGCGTGGATTCGGGCTGCACCAGCCCTACCTTGATCAGACCCGTCCTCCTTATGTTAATTGCGGCGTTCAGGTCCCTGTCTGTGGTGAGACCGCGCGCATCGCAGTGGTATACCCGGTCTGAGAGCTTCAGGTCTCTCTTGAGGTTGCCGCATTTAGAACACGGCTGGGATGAAGGTTCGAATCTCCCTATTTTTATCAGGTTCTTCCCTAACCTGTCAGCCTTCCACTCTAGTTTCTGAACCGCGGGTTCTCTATTGCTGTGCCATCGGAGAGCGCCGCGAACTTCTCTACCCCCAAATCGATGCCGACCGAGTTCTCCGCCGAGAGCGGCGCCTTTTCCGGTTTTTCCTCCACCTCGTAGGCTATCGAGCGGTAGTCGCCCGCATCCTTCGCTATCGCTGTCTGGCTGATGTCTTTAATTTCGGACAGCTTCTCCTCCGAGCCCCTGAAGCGCATGCCCCCTGAAAACTTTGGGGAGTATCCTGTTATTTTTTATCCTCGCGTGCTGCGGTATTGCGAGGCAGTCATTTTTTCCCTTCTTCCTGAACTTCGGGTGGCCGGCATTCTTGTGGAAGAATTTTTCGAATGCGCTGTCGAGGAAGCGCAGGGACGTCTGGAGCGATTGCGAGCGCCGCACAGCCACGGGTACCGCTTCTTGAGCTCTACGAGCGTGTTCTGCGCGCCCAGATAGCTCAGCGAGGACTTCTTCACACCTTTATGCGCGGTGCAGTATTCATCCCTCTTTTCTAAGAAGTAGCTGCGCACGGACCGGGTGCTGCCAAAGCGCCTCTCCAACAGCACCCCCTGCTCCTCATTGGGGTACAGCTTCGCCTTGGTAGCTACAATCGTCGCTTATAGGTAAATGCGGAGAAATATAATTTCTTGCTTTGGGGGGAAGTCCGCCTATCTCACGAAAGCCAGGATTTACTCACCCCAAACTCTGAACAAAACATTTTAAGTGCAGATCAGAGGAGGACACCTTCCGATAATTATCCACAGGGCATGCTGTATCTATATTTATGTTATATCAGTATATCGCTGAGGAGCGCGGCCAGCTCTCTGAAGGCTATCATTCTGAGGAGCTACACCTCGATATGGAGGTGGGTGCAGAGGTTAGATCCGTCCTGGGATCGTTCAGGGCCGACCCAAGCGACGGCCATCGCATCATTCACCGCTATCACTTCCATCCTCCGGCTCCTCGAGGATCGCGCGAACCTTCCTATGCTCCTGCCGGAGCACCTCCCACAAGCGGTTGCGGGACTTCAGGAAGTACGCGAGATAGCACGGCTCACCGTGGGACACGCGCTCACGTGGCTCGCTACGTTATGCTCGCCGAGATCTACAACGTGACTTATGATGTCCCCAAACCTCCCTCGTTACGATTCCGGCTGTGCACGTTGATTAATCACATGCAAACCTGGTTCAACGGATGATAGTTGCGGTAGTGGACCCAAGGGTGCACGCGCTTCTAGGATCCGCAGCCGCACGGCCTCACGGCGCCACCCGTGCCCTCAGGGCCTCCCTGTATTTCGGATAGGTGGTGTCCGCCTCTTCGAGCCGGACCCCGGTTGCCCCGCGCGGGGGTAGGCCGTTGCACCGTTCATGTGGATCCTATAGATTTGGCAGGACCTCTGGACCATGCGTGAAGCCGTGGGATATATAACACTACTATGCGGTACTAGGCCTCAATTATGCGGGTCGCGCATGAATGTGCCTATAGGCCTCGCTACCCTATACTAAAAAGTCCACAAATGATGGACTGGATTAACGTTTACGCCGCCATTATAACTAAGGTTAGCTTACTCCTAGCAATTTACCCGTGTTGTATACCAGATAAATTGAACTTAGAATTAGATAGGCTCGGGGGAGATAACTGTGTAGGTGCTGAAATCACTAATTATCCGCAGAAACCTAAAGCCAGGTTCTTTCATATCAGCGTAGTTAACAAGCATAGCAATAAACCAGCAACAAACTGCGGAATATATTTAATAAGCTTGATGGAAGAAGGTAGTGTGGGAAAGTATTCTAGCATGCTCACCTATCAAAGTTAAATAGATTATGCCACAAGCCTGTACAAGATAAGCGCCTTCAATCCTCTCATCGCGCCTCTGCGCTATTCCCCATCTGAGCATCTTCTTGTAAGCGGCAAAGCCGGCTCCCGGATTGCTCCTCTGATGGTACTGCTCGAGATGTTCCACCGTATTCCATTGTATTCTGGACAAACTCCTTCATGGCGTCCTTCCACTTTTGTGAACCCTTCAGCGCGGAGCTCCTCTTTGGTATTATGTGCACCTTGCCACCCAACATGTCAACATAGACAGGGTTGGAATAGTACCTGTCAAGCCTGGCAGTGCCAACATCCATAAGTGAAAGTATCACCATTGCCTTATCAAAGGCATCCCTATCTGATTTCATGCTTGAACCTTAAGATGTACATCATTCACTTGAAGTCCGTTATGGCAGACATGCATGCAAAGAGCTTTCTCTTGTGCTTTTTTCCTTTGTTGTCTATCGTTATCATCATCACTCACCTTTGCCATATCCTTCTTCTGCCTATAAGATTCATAGTTCTTCTTAACTATCAGCGAATATCCTGTGCCATCACCGGTAATATTGGATTCAGTGATGCCCTTCTTTTTCAGTATCAGATTGTGCAGGTTGCGAACCGCAAGCATTACCTCAGGTCCCTCTTCTTCTTAGGCCTGCTTTTTAGGTACTTCTCTTTTATGCGATCACCTATATCCTTGAGAACTTTGCTGATGCCTTCCTCCTTTATCAATGCGCTTTCTGAGCATATCAGAGATATAAATTTACATGATTTTTTATGGATTATTTCAAAAAATATACATAACAGCATGAATTAAATGCTGGAAATGCTAATGCAGGTTCTTAATTAAGATAAATTCTGACAACAATTTCGTCCCACGGCACACCCTAGCTATCCCTAAATAATTCCAAATCCTTACTTCAACTGCGAATGCCATCAACCAGCATTTCCTTTGAGGATCTGAAGGAGTTGTGCACTGAACTGAGGGAAGAGAAGAAAATCAGGGATCTCATCTCACGGGAAAAATGTAAACTCAGCGACTTTCAACGCTAGCTGGAAGAGGCCGTCCAAGGGAAATCCTCGAAGGAATTCCAGGACATAGTTACGCTATCGGGAAAGCGGTTAGACTTAAATGCAGAATGGGGATATTACTCATCAGCGTCAGGCGGGATTCCCTACGATGGGCTGTGGGAGAACGACGATCAGCGCATAGTGATCGAGGCGAAACTCGGAACGTGGATACTCCACAACGGAAATAAGTTGGGCGAGTATCTGGCCAGGATTTCGTCGGAGAAGAAAGATGGTAAGAAGACCTATGGCATGTACGTTGTCGGGGGTACCGATGATGATCAGTTAAGATCCTTCAGCGAACAGATTCGGGGCAGCGACTACGCCAAAAAAATCAGGCTCATTTCGTATGTCGATCTGTTGAAGCTCGTCGATATCAAGGATAAGAACGATCTGAGGAACGATCAGGTCTCCAAGATCCTCATCCCCTTCGATGATCTGACATCCTCTCATCCCTGAAGGATGGAGGTTCCTGCTTCATCGACGGTACCCCCATCATTTCTAGTCCGGAGGTCTTACTCCATCTCAGGCCCTTTTTTATGGGCTTATCAGGCGTGAATTCCATGGCCGGTGGGTGCAGTTTTAATACCATTAGTAAATTCGCAATTCATCTCCTCCCTAAAGGTCGGAGCTTTCTTGCTAATATGTAGTAAGACCGTGTAGTCAAATCAATTCTTGCTTAATGTTCGGCGTATCCGCCCTTAGCCTCCGCTTCCAATTTATAATAGCTTATGCCTCCGACCCGGGCAGGTTAACTGAGTAATACCGGTTCGCGCAAAAAAGGCCGCTAGCCCTTGCGCGTAGCCCTTGCGCGCGCTCTCAAGTTTACCCTTGAAGGCCTCCAACCCTTTTTTCTTAACGTAAACGGCCAGCGCAGATGCTATGACAATAATGCCTATGACCACGTATATATAAACCGCTACTTGAGAGAAGGCGTAAGCCCAGTTAACGGGGGGGCCTTCGAGGTTGAGGAGGACTTGCCCGTCCGAGTAGGTAACGTTGAGAAGGCGGCTGGTTTTATTGAAGGAACCAGGGGGATTGGAATAGCCGTAGGGTATAAAGAAGAGGGCCCATCCTTTTGCGGAGGAAAACTGCGCCTTGACGGTAACCGCCCTAGAAAAAGCTGATCTCTGCACGGAGAGGGAAGAAAGAGGAGAGGAGGAAAGTTCTGGGTACGGCTCCTCTAAGGCGTAGGTAACTATCCACCCGACACGGCCGCCAGGAAGGGTTTCATCGTTATCGTATCCGTAGCTCCAATAGCACCAAGAAAACCCGTGGGCGTCGAAATACGAAACGTAATACAACAGGCTACTGACGTCTTCCGTAAAGCCGAACTCCCCCACGATCACTGGTACGCCCCACTTATTTGACGCGTTAAGGGCCGCGGATACTATGGCGACCGACCCAGCGGGGTTAGAACCGTAGCCGTAATCGTGGATTTCTATCGCTAGCTGATGGTAGGGGTCGACGGGTTCCACCCAGTACTGAGGGCTGACGCTCGCTGCCACGTGGGCACTCTCGTAGAAGATTATGTGGCGCTGGTCGACCTTCCTGATGGAAGCTATGCAGGCGTTATCCGCCCTGGCAAGAGCTGAGTAAATAGCGGTGTAGGACCAGTGAGAGGGAGGAGGCGATAGGGGTTCGTTGTAGATATCGTAGCCGAGGACACCCGGATTGTTGCTAAAGGAAGAAGCAACGTAAGCCCACGCGCCAGCCAACAAAGAAATATCTGTTTCGTTTGACCATAGAGCCGTCGTATACCAATTGCCCATCCAGGTAGGGACTCCATTCATATCTAATATAATATAGATACCGTAATCATTTGCCCATGCTACGACTTGCTGCAGTAACTCTATGTAGGTCTTATTATATGTCCACGGCTCTGGTTCTACGCGCCAAAGGCCTATGGGAAGCCTAACTAAATTGAAACCCCAGGCAGCTATATTTTCAAAGTCCTGTTTGGACATTCCTCCACTGTATATAAACGGAGTATACGTTTCTAAGCCGGTGTAGTCAACGCCGTGGAAGGTCACGTAGGTCCCATTTTGCGTTATGAAGTGCGTGCCGCGAATTTCTACCCAGGGGAGACCTTTATGTATTGGAGGGGCCCAAGGCGAAGCTTTAATCGAGGTTAAATAGGGTAGGGCTACAATCAAGAGCAGAATGACTCCAGCCGCTTTCATAGGAATGACGCGCGGCCTTTTTTAAACATTTTGATAAAATCTCTTGACAGCGGTTACCTTTCGTTTACGGTGGCAAAGTTTTCAATCCCACGACAAAAATCGCGCTAATGCGCAACTTGAGTAAGTAAACGTGGGGAAGCTCGTGGAGATAATCGATACGATAATGGAGGAGAAAGAGGTGGCCTCCGAGACCCCGCCACTCGGCGGGGGCAAGGGAGGGCGTCCGCCCTCAATCGAGGTAGCCGTGGTTTCCAGGGCTTCCCTCTCAGACCTGGAGGGGGGAGACGTCGTCGTCTTTCCATCCAAACCCAGCGGGGTGGACTTCCTCAGACGGCATCAGGCCTGGCCCGCAAGGATCGGGAGTGAAAGGAAACCCAGATACTTCGCCCTGTACATATCCAACCCCGTGCGCGCCGTCAAGTACTTCGGGGAGGTGGAGGACGCGGTCGAGGCCGATGGCTTCCAAGTAGAGAACCCTGAAGATAAGAAATACCTGGCTGGGAAGAGGATGATCCAGCTTAAGAGAGGATCCCTGAGGGAAATCGGCGACCCCATTAAAAGGGGGACGCAGCGGGTGCCTCAGGGGATCTGGTACACGTCGCTTTCGAAGTTTCTCCGCGCAAAAGCCATCGATGGCCTGTGATGGCCCTTCTGGATTCCATAGTTTTAGTTTTAGATGGGGATATTCAGCAGACAATTCCACCCACATGCCGGATCTTAGGCCACATGTCGGCCAGGGCATGAGCGCCTTGAACCCTTATATATTGTAGTACACGGCCCGTCCCTTGGGTCACCGATCATCCGGCGGTGCCGCTCTCAAAACTTTGGGCAGAAGTCCCTCACCAGGCGATCGGCTTGGAGGGGCTCCACGAGCTTCACGACGGCCTCCCTCCCGATGTCGTACGGCCCCTAAGGATCCACGCATTCCCCCGGGTTGTAGCGGACGAACGCAACCCCGTCGCTCATCATGACCCCCCTGCGATGAGAGCCTGCCGGGCACCTTGAATTCCACAGTCAAGCGCCGTAGGGGGGAGTCCCGCCTTGGCGCCCGAGATGAAGTTTCTCTCCTCGACGCACCTGGAACCCCTTATCCTGATCTCCCTCCTCGTTGGAAACCCTCTGGACGCGCTTCTGATGCACATAACGACGTCGTCCACGTCGATCTGGTGCGTGGCAATGCGAGGGCTCATATGCACCACCCAATCATGGCCACTACTCGATTCTAACGTTTACTTTACGTTTTACCCTTCTGGTCCATCGGAGCCGCGCGTCAGGATCCCGTATGGGCATGTTATTTCACTGTATAGCTTTAGCTTAAGCTATTCGCTATTCGTGCTGCGTTGCACGATATGAGCTCGTTGTCCACCGATTTTGACCAACGCGCACTTACGCCGGGCCCGCGTTACCCGGGCCATGCCCGGCGACAGGGACTAGCGCGAATACAGCGAGGCGCTCGTGAGGAGGGGGGAGCTGGACATCGGCCCCTCGGTGCTGGAGGGCTGGGGGAGGGAGCTGAGGAGGGCCAACAGAGGGCAAGGTCTGGGAGCCGTACCGCTACCCGGAGCCCTTCCTCGGGCTCCTCGCGCTCATCAGGCTCCCCTTCCACATGCCCTACAGGCATACCGAGGGGTTCGTGCGCTTCCTCTCCGGGTTCGCGGTGGAAGGTGGAATGCAGGCCCCGGACTACTCCACGATAAACGGGATGGTGAACAGGCTCAGGGTGGACCTCGGCGATTCGCTCGTCAAGTCGAAGGGGCCGGTCAGCGTAGCCGTCGACGCATCCGGAATCAAGGTCCACAACAGAAGGGATTGGATAAGGCGCGCCTGGAAGGTGAGGAAGGGGTACCTGAAGATACGCTTCGCTGTGGACATAAAGACGGGGGAGGTGGTCCCGACGGACGCGACGCCCGAGAAGGTGGGGAACGGGAGGCGCCTGAGGAGGCTCGTGGGGGACGCGGAGGGGAGGTCAGGGTCGGGAGGGCCCTCGCCGACGGCGCTTACGACTGAAGGCGAACCTCAACTTCCCCGCGGGGGACAGAGTCAGTCATCGGGGTCAGGGAGGGAGCGGCCCCGTGCCGAGGAGCGGGGGAGCCCTGCGAGGAAGCAGGCTGTCATAGAGCAGCGGAAGCACAAGCCGAGGACGTGGTCCGGGATCCACGGGTTCGGATCCAGATGGAGGGTCGAGGGGGCCTTCTCGGCGATAAAGGGGATATTCGGGGAGTACGTCACTGCGGCGAAGTTCGCCAACACGGTGAAGGAGATGATAATGAAAGCGTTCATATACAACATGTTTATCGCGCAGATCCGAGGCCTCCCGCGGGAGGCCAGCCGGGGGAGGGACCGCTGGGCCACTCGCCGGGGGGTCGTGCAACACAGCACGCCCTATATAAAGGGGCTCCAGCCACGCAGGAAAGCTCCTGATGTCCGGGAGCGGTGCGTGAGGGCGATATCCGCCTTCAGGGCCCTCTACGGCCTGCGGCCCTTGGACGGCCTCACCCTGATGTAGAACTCGGGCTTCCCCTTCCCGGACGCGTTCGCGTAGTGGTTGAAGATCCCGCCGCACCTCCTGCATTTGTACCTCGTGACGTTGTAGAAGCGGAACCTCCAGGACTTCTGGACCCCCAGCTCCGAGCTCCCGCAGTGCGGGCAGGCCGGCACGGATAACAGAATGCACGCGTAAAAATACGGCGCAACGGAGGCGGCCGCCCGAGGACCCCACGCTGCGCCGGCGCTCCCTTGGCCCGTTTTTACTCCCGCCTTTTCCGGCCGCTTTTCACCCGGCGACGGCGGCGCGGAGCTGAACAAGCATTTCGCGCAGCGCGAAGGAAGGTAACGCACGCGGGGGTGCGCGCGTCCGCGGGCCGCCATGAGCTGGCCCCTTGAGGTTCTCCCTAGTTCTAGCCCTAGTTTCTAGTGCTATATGCAAGCACCACCCACTCATTGATCCAATATCGCCCCGCACATCAATCAGCGACCGCTTCCCTCATCGATTCATTTCTATCAAACCTAACCCCCTCAATAGTCAAAAATCTCGAGTGGTCTAGCCCCTCAATAGTCAAATCCCTCATTGGTCAAATCCTTCAATGGTCCAATACGTCATTGGTCTAATTCCCCCATTGAACCGTTATCACGCGCGAGCACATAAAAAACCCTTTCAATTCTCTTCGTGAGATTCCCAAATGTTTAAAGCTGGCCACATGGACGGTGAAACTTTCAATTCTCTTCGCGAGATTCAAATCGCGGACAACCCCCGCCGCGCTAGGGGAAAAGGGCGCTTTCAATTCCCTTTGTGAGATTCAGAGTAATCAGTAACTGATTAGTCTTTGCCCCGAATTCCTTGATCGTGCATAAGTGCAAAACTGGGGCTTGGGTAGGCCCTGTAGGCCCCCTATATCAGGTAATAATCATTATTAGGGCCATTATTAAACTTTTATTAATTAATAATCGTTCCCCTGCCCTGCATTATTAATTAATAATCGCCCCCTCCCTGCCCTACTGCAATAAAGGACGCCTTTCAATCCTCTCCACATGAGAAAGCAATCATTTTTTTCGCGTTTTAATAATGGGGGAAATTATTATCAGCCACTCGCCTGCCAGCACAAAATGGCTGGCATTATTAAACGGATTATTAGGCAATTATTAGCCGATTATTAGGATTATTAGGATTATTAGGCGCATTATTAAAATTATTAGGCGATTATTAAAATTATTAGGCAATTATTAAACTAATAATGCTGATAAAGAAGCGCTTATAAGGCCAGGCGATCAATAATGTATTGTCAGGAAATCGAACTTTCCTGATTCTCTTTGTGAGATTCTTCCGAGAATGGCACCAGCGGCGCCGGGGGTACAGTCTTTCAATTCTCTTTGTGAGATTCCTTGCAGATCCGGGGCGCCGGGTTGTGGGGATCGAAACACTTTCAATTCTCTTTGTAAGATTCGCCTCTCAAAAATTGAGTTATATTTTAAAATAATGACCTTTCAATTCTCTTCGTGAGATTCTATCTTTACGGTCTCCACGACATGGGTAGTTCCGGCCTTTCAATTCTCTTCGTGAGGCTCCGCCCCCGTCGTGTTCTCACCTTTACCGAAAAAACCCTTTCAATCCTCTTTGTTAGATTCCGGGACTAACGGCCTCGCCTGGTCACGCGATCCGCCTCATCGTTCCACTTTCCTCATTTTACCACTTTCGCCTCATTGATACAATTCCCTCATCGACTCACTTCGCACATCGATCCACCGCCCTCTAAATGCTCATTGGTTCATCTCGCTATGTCGCCCGAGAAGAAGGAATCCGATGAGAAGCCCTTCAAGAAGCTCGTGGACGAGGGCCGGACGTACAAGGAGATCGCCGCGATTATGAAAGTATCGCTTGGGACTGTCGGGCGCAAAAGGGCGGCGCTGTACCTTGGGCCAGTCCAGAAGGAAGAGGCAAACCCTCAACAAGAAAAGGGGGCGAATGGAGGCGAGCCCCCGTAGAGCCAGAGCAGATGATGAAGCAGGACCAGGCACTGGTCACCATGGTCCCGACCAACCGGCCGCTCATGGAGGCCGTCATAAAAACATGAGCTGGTG